>Ga0209118_1001442_pt1 | contig 11056 bp, 8 predicted proteins | sample BlaSpr_A8_Ref_M1_FD_187988 | JGI IMG/M metagenome (GOLD analysis project Ga0209118, IMG submission 187988) | Forest soil microbial communities from Thunder Bay, Ontario, Canada - Black Spruce, Ontario site 2_A8_Ref_M1 (SPAdes) (version 2) | ecosystem: Environmental > Terrestrial > Soil > Boreal...
CTTAATGTCCACTTTCGCTTCTACCGGCATGTCGGTCTTCACGGGGCCTTCCCAATCCCCCGCGAGGGTTTTCATTGCGTCGAAGGAAGTCTGCGCCTCGGACTTCGGCGCGGGAGCCTTGGGCTCAGCCATCTTGTGCGCGTCGGATTGCGCGAAAGCCACGGTGGCGAGCGACATCAGAACAACGGACAACACAAAACGAAGGGATTTCATGTTTCATTCTCCTTAAGAAATTCATTTCTTCCTGATCTCAGGTCGGGGTTATTCGCTGGCTCAGTCACTTGCGATCAATCAGCCTCAACGAACTCCCTCGTCCTATACTGTTATAGCTAACTATAACACTACTCCAGATGTCAAGCAGTTTCTTATTTTCATTTCTTGCCTTCGTTGCACAGTTGAGTCAGAGCCTCCACCGATGCCTCAAATGATACGCCGTGGTCCGGAATGTGCAGTTGATAAAGGTCGATGCGATCTAGGCGTAGTCTCTTAAGGCTTCCCTCAACCGCCTTGCAAAGGTGCGAGGGAGTTGCATCGTGAGTCCACTGATTCGGCCCGGGTCGGTTCCAGCCTCCCTTGGTTGCAATTACTAGGCCAGCCGGGTAAGGAAACAACGCTTCGGCAATCAGTTCCTCGCTTATGTACGGCCCGTAGGAATCCGCGGTATCGATGAAATCAATATCAAGCTCCACGGCTCGGCGAAGAACGGCTAACGCCCGTGTGCGATCCTTTGGAGGCCCCCAGATGCCTTCGCCGGTAAGGCGCATAGCGCCGAAGCCGAGACGATGAAAGGAAATTTCACCGCCTAGCGAAACATCTCCAGCCAAACTTGCAGAAAGTTCTTTCTTGTTCATGGTTGACCTCCAAATTCTCCCTTTAACCTTATCCCACGAGAGCGGCAACACAACTCCAATTCCGAATACTCATGGCAACAACCTTCTCCTTCTTTCCTCAATCGCTCCTGCAACAAGCCATGCAGACCGAGAATGGAACGATATCCGGCAGAAGGGGCTACGCCACACGGCGGATTTGCCGGACCGGAGGAGCCATGAATTCCGGCCCGACGGGATTGCGAATATTTTCGCGCAGTATGGCGTCGATCGCGGCGAAGTCATTTTTGCTCAGCGACCAACCGCTTACTTCCTTGATGGGGGCGAGTTGTTCCGGACGACGCGCGCCCCAGAGTGCGACGCCAACTCCCGGTTGGTCGAGGAGCCAGCGGACCGCCAAATGAATCACGCGCTTTCCGAAGCGTTCGCGAGCGAAGGCATCCAGCCTATCTGTTGCAGCAAGGTACTCGGCGAAATGCGGCTGTTGAAACTTGGGATCGCTGGTCTTGCGCATGTCGTCTTCTGCAAACTGGCGATCTGCGTTCATGGCGCCGCTTAGCAATCCGCGGCAGAGTGCGCCGTAAGTGAGCGCAGTAATTCCCCGGCTGAGAGCGTATGGTAGAGCGTCACGTTTTATTTCGCGTTCGAAGAGATTGTAGGGCGGCTGAATCGTGTGAAGTGGCGAGATGGCTTCGAACCGCGCCATTTCTTCGGGCGAATAGTTACTGACGCCGATAGCGCGAATCTTTCCCTGTTCGTAGAGTTCACGAAGGGTGAGGGCTGTCTCCTCGACTGGGACGAGGGGGTCGGGCCAGTGCACCTGGTAGATATCGATGTAGTCCGTTTGGAGACGACGGAGCGAATCCTCAATCTCCTGGAGAATACGTTGGCGCGTGGAGTTGCGTTCGATTTTGCCATTCGTCCAGTCGATGCCAACCTTGGTGGCAAGGATGACGCTCTGCCTGCGGCCATATCGGTGCAGTGCTTCGCCAACGATCTCTTCGGAACGCCCATAGCCGTAAATAGGCGCAGTGTCGATTAGGTTGATGCCCTGGTCGAGCGCCTCATGAATAGTGCGAATGGATTCCTTCTCGTCGCTTCCGCCCCACATCCAGCCACCGATGGCCCAGGTGCCGAGTGCGATTCGGGAACTAACGAGATTTGTACCGTCGATCTTGATGTATTCCAGCATGGTTTTCCTTCACCTTGTTTTGTCAGAGATCGTTATATTCCTGGCCAAGCCTGTGTGCGTTAGCGACAGTGCTGTCGAATTCGACGCCAAATCACGTCCGCCCATTGCCGTTGGAACTCAAATGCGCATGTTTCTCCATTTGCAGAATCACAGCTGAAAAATCTTGCTCCGCTCCTTCCTCCGATTGCCTTGCATTGATCTCAAATGCAGCTCCCGCGGCAGGCATCCGCGCGCCAACGGCAGCCGCGAGATTGAGAATCAACCCGAAATCCTTATTCATTAACCGAATCGGAAATTGCGGGCTGTAGTCACTCTTCATCGCTCTTTCCAATTTGCCCACATGCGCTGGAGCGACCACTGCGGTCTGGGACAACACGTCCAGCAAGCGATTGCGATCAAGACCAGCCTTCTCACCGAGTGCAACAGCTTCTGCTATCGCTTGCATTCCGATTCCCAGCAAGGTGTTCACGACGAGCTTCATCGTCGCTCCAGAGCCGCTTGGCCCGAGATAAAAATACTTCTTGGCGATAACGCGAAAGATCGACTCGGCAGCGTCGAAGCACTTCTTCTCTCCGCCCCCGAACAGGGTCAGCAACCCGTTTTCGGCGGCAGGAGTGCTCCCCGATATAGTCACGTCGAGAACCTCAACTCCGCGCTCCAAACCAAGTCTCGAGAGTTGCTGCGAGGTCTCTGGGTACACCGTGCTCAGGTCGATAATCAACGAGCCGCGATGCGCATTGGCGAAAACCCCGCCGGATCCCCCATAAATGTCCAGGACAGCTTCATCGTTCGGGAGGCACGACAACACGACGTTGCAACTGGAGGAAAGTTCCGAAAGGCTCTGCGCGACGTTGCCGCCATATTGAATTAGCTCCTCCACCTTGGTTGGGTCCCGGTCGTAGGCTGTCAGCTTGAAGCCAGATTCAAGCAACCTCCGTGCGATCGGCCGGCCCATATAACCGATCCCGACAAATCCGAGCCTATCGTTTTCCTGCGTGATTGGTTTCATGACGAATCGCCCTTAGTCTGAACCGCGATTTCGATTTCAACTTCCACACAGGTCAAAAGCACGTGTTGTACCGCTTCGCAAGGGGAACGAGTATTCATGCAAGATGTTGGCAGCAAGGAGGATACGGAGTTAATCAGGGAGGACTTAACCCTCAGCTGGCGGGAGTTGCGTGTCGAATCCCTTGGACACTGTCAGCCTGTTGGAAATTGGATGTTTTTTCCCGCGAGGGTTCACGAGAAACTGAGAACCCAAGTCTATTCCTTTCTTTGGAAGAACACGTGTCAGCGCGCTGTCGGCCGCCTGGTCGCTCGCCATCGCATTGGAACATTCGGGGAGACAGGAGAATCACAGCGAAAACTGTGCCCAAATAATTTGTGCCACCTTAGGGGTTCACCCCAAAAATTTGGGAACAACTTGGGAACAGAAAATGCCGAATACCGTACAAAACCATGATGCATGACATAGGAAAAGGCCAGACGAACCAACTACTTAGCGTTTCAGCCTTTACCTTGGGCGCAGGAGGCCTCACTACAGCTTCTAAGTAAGAGAACCCATTTGTTTGAACGCTTCTTTTTCCCGTGCGATTATCTGGGGTTCGAATAGCTTCCGAGTAGCCCGCGTAGTTTGGCAGTCCCCGCGGTCTTGTAAGTTGTTGTAAAACCTAACCACGCTACCCTGATAAGGGCGAGGTCGGTGGTTCAAGTCCACCCAGGCCCACCATTCAAATCACCAGTAAATACGCTGCCATTCTCACTTTTCCCCTTTCCGGGGATCTCCCCCACAAAACCATTTTGCCAACTATTTGCCAACTTTTCGGGCAACCCGTTTTGGGCTGAGGGGATTTGAACCCAGGAGCACCTTGCTTGCAAAGCACCGGAGTCCTCTCTAATAACGCCATTTCCTATCTTGGTCTCCAATGTTTTCAACAATTTGCGGAATCTGCTTTTCGCTCCAAAGCTAACGCTAACGCAGTGAAAGCGTGTGATTCGTGCACAGTCCATGCACAGTCCATGCACAGCGCCAACACAACTGGGGGAACTCGTAATTAATGGGTTTCGCCGAGAACAGCGAGAGCACGCCCCGCGCGAGAATCTCCACCGATCGACAACCCTTCGGTTAGGCAGTCACAATTGGACGTCATGAAGATTATGGCGATTCATGAGACGAGCATGAGAAACTTACATGCAGAGGAGGAAGCCATGCAGAGACGCTCCAAGCAGCGGCGCTCTCGCAGAAGAAAGCCAGGAACTCTGTTCGGAGAGCCGGTCATCGATCCGCTGGGACACCTGAGCGCCCAGTACCCATTTCCCGCTCGTTTGAACGAGCACTACTTGGCGAAGCTCAGGGCGTCGAACATTGGCACATCGTTTTCCAAGGGGGCGATCCTATACCAGGAGGGAGAAAAAACCACCGGTGTCTACGTCGTCTTGGAAGGACGCGCCAAGCTTTCCGTCAATTCCGCACGGGGAAAGACGCTAGTACTTGGTATCTTTGGTCCAGGCACGATCCTCGGACTGGCGGCCGCCATCTTGGGACGTACCCATCCGACCACTGCGGAAGTCCAGACGCCAACCAAGGTTCTTTTTGTGCCTCGCCTGGAACTCGTCAGAGAAATGCACGGCGACGCGACAGTTGCGCGCCAAGCAGCGCGATTAGTGAGTGAGACCTGCTATTTTATCCTGGGCAAAATGAGGGCTGTCGATCTGTCCCAGTCCGCTGTGCAAAAGCTTGCCCGCTGCCTCCTCGGATTGCTCGATCAAAATCCATGCTCCAGTGAAGGAGCAGCTCCCAAACTAGGTCTCAGTCAGGAAACCCTCGCACAGATGGTTGGGCTCTCTCGAGAGACCGTGACTCGACTCCTGTCCCGGTTGCGGAGGAGATGCATAGTGGACTGGAAACGTTCCGGGCTTGTCATTCGAGACCGGAGCGAACTTGAAAGGCTCGCTGACTTCTCGGACACGGACGCGGAACTCACCGGGAGTGCCGTTGGAGACAGCGTCGCTTCGACCTGTGCCTACCAAAAACTCGATTCTCATTGACCCAGTTGAATTTGGAGCGCCGCCGCGATAGTTGGCTTAGGCCATGTTGGCCCCGCGGCGACTCTCCTTGGGTTGGCGTTTCAGCTTCGCCACGTACTGGCCGCTTCAACTTTGCGTGCCTTGCGTCCGGCCGATATTCACTATGCTGCGGCCCACGCGATCACAATTTCCACGTAGCGATTCTCCCCGGTCCTTCCCAGCAATCATATCGGAGGCTTAAACCGCACGTGCCGCGTGGTATTAACTTCGGTCACCCAGTCACCTCAGCGGCTTCGCGCGGTCGATACGCCACTCCCGGTGGATTACGGTTCATAAGTCATTCCTGTTCCTGCCCGGATACCAAACTTCATTCCCGAACTGTCTGACACGGACGACCTCTCCTTATCAAGATAATACTATGCATATAGCACCTTAAAAGCCCCTGATAAGGACGAGGTCGGTGGTTCAAGTCCACCCAGGCCCACCATCAATAAATACGCAGCTATTCTTGCTTTTCCCGTTAGCGGAGTCTCCTCCAAGAAAGCAATTTGCCAAAGGTTCGGGTCGGTTGGGCCCGCCAGTCGTACGGCGTGATGAGGAGAAGCGACCCGAGAACGGATATGAGTACGTTGCCGTGTCTGCGCGAAGAGCGTGCGTGGGTCACAAGTAGCGAATCCTTCTCGGGACAAAATAGCACGGTTGAGAAGCCCTGCCCGGTCGATACTTCTCCGTTACGCGTTGGGCATCATCTCCCGAAACCACCGGAGAGGAATTCCATAGCACGCGAGGACGATGCCGAGACTCGCGATGTGACCTGCGCCGCATTTTATAGTGCGTCGCCGAAGCTAGAGTACGGTCGCAGGAGTCGCGTCTGGTAACGCCTTGATGCATGTTGCCACTAAAGGAAGTTCTGACTGCCCGATTTTGGGGGATGATCGGAAATGGTCGATATCTACAAAGCTCATGCAAAGACGACGATGAATGCCCAACGCAATCCAGCGACCGCGCTCGAAAGCTTCTTCGCACCAACGTCCGTAGCTGTGATCGGAGCCACCGACCGCGAAGGCAGTGTGGGCCGCACGGTTCTCGCCAACCTGCTCTCGGGTTCGTTCCACGGCCGAGCATATGCGATCAATCCGGGCCGGAAAGCCGTGCTGGGTATTCCTTGTTATCCGAAAATTGCCGGAGTGCCGGAAACAGTGGATCTCGCGGTCATCGTGACGCCCGCGCCGACCGTGCCCGATGTAATTCACGAGTGTGTTGCGGCGCGTGTAGCGTCTGCGATTGTCATCTCCGCAGGCTTCAAAGAAATAGGGCCGGATGGTGCCGAGCTGGAACGGCGTATTCAGGCGGAGCTCCGCGGCAGCCGAATGCGCGTAGTCGGACCAAACTGCCTTGGGATGATGAATCCGCGGCTGGGATTGAACGCGACGTTCGCTCGAGACATCGCCCGGCCCGGCAAGGTGGCCTTCCTTAGTCAAAGCGGTGCTCTGCTGACGGCCATCCTCGACTGGAGTGCGCGCGAGCAAGTTGGATTCAGCGCTATCGTGTCCACCGGATCGATGCTCGACGTCGGCTGGGGGGATCTGATCTCGTTTTTCGGGGAAGACGCCCACACCCAGAGTATCGTCCTGTATATGGAATCAGTCGGAGAAGCGCGCTCATTTCTGTCCGCGGCGCGCGCCGTGGCCCTGAATAAACCGATCATTGTCATCAAAGCCGGCCGGTCGGAAGCGGCGTCGAAAGCTGCTGCCTCCCATACGGGAGCGCTCACGGGAAGCGACGAAGTTTTTGACGCGGTCCTCCGCCGGTGCGGAGTCCTTCGCGTGCAGAGTATTTCAGACCTGTTCTCTATGGCGGAAGTGCTGAGCAAACAGCCACGGCCACGCGGCCCTCGCTTGACGATTCTGACGAATGCGGGTGGTCCCGCGGTGCTGGCAACCGACGCCCTCCTGGCCGGCGACGGTGCGCTTGCCGTTCTCTCGACCAAGACGGTCGAAGCGCTCAGCCAGTTTCTGCCACCGCATTGGAGCCACGGAAACCCAATTGACATTTTGGGAGATGCGGACCCCGATCGGTACGCGCGGGCGCTGGAAGTCGCCGCGCGAGACCCAGACAGCGATGGCTTGCTCGTAATCCTTGCTCCGCAAGGCATGACCGATCCAGCGAGCGTGGCCGAACGCTTGAAAGCCCATGCCACCGTGGAAGGCAAACCAGTCTTAGCAAGCTGGATGGGTGGGGCAAGCGTCGCCGAAGGGGAAGCCGTCCTGAACACTGCGGGAATCCCTACCTTCACCTATCCCGACGCGGCGGCGCGCGCTTTCAACCATATGTGGCGTTATGCGTATAACCTCCGCGGACTGTACGAAACTCCGCTCATGACCGACCAGCCCGAATCGAGGGTGTCCGCTCGCCGCAAGGTCCATGAAATCCTGGACAGTGTTCGAAGTTCAGGCCGCACCCTTCTGACGGAACTCGAATCAAAAGAGGTCTTCTCTCTTTACGGAATTCCCGTCGTCGAGACTCACCTTGCACGCAGCGAGGGTGAAGCGATGGCCGCGGCTCGGACGATCGGGTTCCCCGTGGTGCTCAAAGTTCACTCGAAGACGCTAACCCACAAGACCGACGTCGGTGGCGTGGTGCTGAACCTGGAAAGCGAGGAAGCGGTGCGACGCGCCTTTCGAAGCATGCAGGTTGTCGTCAGCGAACGAGCCGGCGCGGCAGCGTTTCTTGGGGTCACCGTGCAGCGAATGGTGCGGATCGAGGGGTACGAACTCATTCTAGGATGCAGTGTGGACTCTCAGTTCGGGCCGGTGCTGTTGTTCGGCTCGGGAGGCCAACTCGTTGAGGTCTATCGCGACCGCGCATTGGCGCTTCCACCTCTGAATACCACGCTGGCACAGCGGTTCATGGAGCAAACAAAGATTCTTGCGGCGCTCAAAGGAGTTCGCGGACGCAAGGCCGTCGATTTGTCCGCATTGGAGCAGATCCTGGTTCGATTCAGCGAACTCGTCGTCGAGCACCCCGAGATCAAAGAGACGGATATCAACCCTTTGCTCGCATCCGCAGACGGACTGGTGGCGCTCGACGCCCGGATCATTCTTCACGGCGCTGAAGTGGAGGGTAAGGACCTCCCTCGCCCGGCGATCCGGCCTTATCCGGTGGAATACATCTCTTCTTGGACCCTGGCGGATGGCACCGCCGTCACTTTCCGGCCGATCCGCCCGGAGGACGAGCCGTTGATGGTGGAATTTCACAAAACTCTTTCCGAACAGTCCGTGTATCTCCGCTTCTTTTTCCTGGATCGTCTGGACTCGCGCGTCGCGCACGAGCGCTTGGTCCGGCAATGTTTCATCGACTACGATAGCGAAGTGGCGCTCGTCACCGAGAGCGTTGATCCGCAAACTGGGCACCGCGAAATTCTCGGCGTGGGCCGGTTGAAACGGCAGCAATTCCCCACCGATGGCGAACTCGCTGTGATTGTAGGGGATCGGTATCAAGGGCGCGGCTTGGGAACTGAAATGGTACGACGGCTAATCGACGTGGCTCGCCACGAGGGACTTCGGCGCGTCATCGCGCTCATACTCTCTGAGAACGCCGCAATGCTTGCGCTGGCGAGGCGGCTACATTTTGCAATCGTACGGGGCGAGGACCCTCTGTCCCTCACGGCTACGCTTGACCTTATCTGACTCTTTGTCGCTGACGCTTCGTTGACCGTAAGAAACTGTGCTCCACGACTCTCTCTTCAAGTCAAGGAATCGCAGATTGGTAGACGCCAGGAGCTGTTCCAGACTCGTCGGAAAGGATCAGTGCGTGGCGCTACGGCGATACAGCGTGTAGGTGAACCGACCGTGCAACCAAGCCTCGCAGCTTACGCCGTCGTGCTTGCTGTCAACGGATTCACTGAGCACGTGCGCGTAGTTGCCTCCCAGACGCAGAATCTCCTGTTCCAGCCTGCTGCGCACTTGGGCCATCAGATCCTCGTAGCACTGGTTCCACAATTCGTCTCGATGTGCGAGCGTGCCTGGCACCCGACTGCTCGTGGCTTCGACAATGTATTCGCCCATCAACTCGGCAGCCAGCGGGGGCATTTCCCCGTGCCAATAGATGATCTTCTCGTTCGCATCCGTCTCCACTTTTCCAGTTATCGTCATCTCACGCAATGTCCTCTCCAAAATCTTCGGTCATGGTCGTCTCGATGGGAACATCAGCACACCTCGGTGAGCTCATGTAACCAATACTAGTCTCCTGGGTCACTGATTTCTTGCACATTGTTTGTGCCATGTGCAGCCAGAGTACGGGAAGTCAACCGTCCAGTGCTGTTGAGAATCGCATCGGCACTCTTGGTCCACACAAAGGGTTTGTGCTGTTCGTTAGCCTGGGTCAAGACTGCAAAGCAAACTACCGACAACCATCTCGCACAACTCGTCAAGGCGAAGAGCGCAATTCTTGCGACTGTGGATGAGAGAATACCCGGAGCATTCCTAATCCCTACCCAAAGCTGAAGTAGCCCCCTTAAGTGTGGTGTTTTAGATTGGCACCAAGACGGGCTGAGCGGTGCGCAATCGTTACAGAGGGCCCTTCGATTCCATTCACCGCTCTCCCCGCGGATTTTTGAGTCATTGCGCGATCCTCGGTCACCTCAGCCCCTGATAAGGGCGAGGTCCGTGGTTCAAGTCCACCCATGCCCACCATTGAAATCACCAGTAAATACGCGGTGATTGACACTTTCCCCTCGTCTGGGGAATTGTCATCAAAATCCATTTTGCCAAAAATTTGCCAAAACTTCAGATAGGCCGAGGCCATCGTCAACCAAGGCGTTCCGGCGCGGCGCAACCCTATTACACGCCAAGGTGAGGTTTGTTCTCCGAAATGACTCAACAACGAGAAACAAGAAAACAGAGAGGTTCAGCAGGCTGAAGAAGATTAGTTCGTATGATGAGACTTGCGCGACAAACTAGGTCGACGAGGGCTTGCGTGCCGTTGCTCAGGATTCGAGATACCACGGCACGTTAATCACAATAATCCGCTGGTTGCCTTTTAGCAGTAGAAGACCTTTCAGAACGGCTGCTCGTTTGTTGTGCAAAAGATGGTGATACCACCGTCGTTGGACCAGTTCAGGGATCAGAACGGCAACCTGTTGGTTCGGACATGTCCGTTCCGTTTCCAAAACATAGTCGACAATCGGAGAAAGAATGTACCGATAACGCGAGGGCAGTACCACGAGCTGCGGTGTAGCGACGCCAGCTTTTCGTGTCGGCTCATCGACGAACCGGCACCATTCCTGACGAAATGTTGACGACCCTTCGCCACAGTCCACGTGCACGGCTCGCACATGGGGCGAAATTTTGAGTGCGAAGCGCAGGGCCTTCTTGACGATATGACTCCAATGCTTGATCGGCACGATCACAAGCGGAGGCGTAAGGTCGTTGAGTTCCAGCGGAGCCACACTGCGTGTTTCGAGGAATACTCGATGATAGTGGCGACGCACTGCGCCCATGATGAGAAGTAGGGCGGGGATCAGGAGCACAGTCAGCCACGCCCCCTGCGTAAACTTGGCTTCCAAGACGACGACCACAGTCACGCCGGTCGCCACTGCTCCGAGACCGTTCACGATGATGCTCCGCGTGGCGCCCTTACCTCCGACCCGCCTCCAGTGGCCCACCATGCCAGCCTGGGAAAGCGTGAAAGCGAGAAAGGCTCCGACCGCAAACAGGGGAATCAGGCGATCCGTTACACCACCGAACAAAATCAAGAGGACACCGGCCAGGGCCATCAGCGAATAGATTCCGTAGGAGTACACAAGCCTGCGACTTCGCGTAGCAAAGGAATGCGGGAGATAGTTGTTCTGCGCGATGGCACGGCAGAGCCTGGGAAAGTCCGCGAAGGCCGTATTCGCCGAAAGGGCTAAAACAGCCAGGATCGAACCGATCGAAACGTAGTAGAAAATCCCCTTCCCGGCGACTGCCCCGAGAAGCATGGACAACACACTCTGATATCCAGGTTGCCC
>Ga0209118_1001443_pt1 | contig 11052 bp, 12 predicted proteins | sample BlaSpr_A8_Ref_M1_FD_187988 | JGI IMG/M metagenome (GOLD analysis project Ga0209118, IMG submission 187988) | Forest soil microbial communities from Thunder Bay, Ontario, Canada - Black Spruce, Ontario site 2_A8_Ref_M1 (SPAdes) (version 2) | ecosystem: Environmental > Terrestrial > Soil > Boreal...
AAGCGTCCGGTGGAGACCAGCCATGCCCGCGGATTCTCCGGCACGCCATCGCGCGGCCATTGCTCGAGCGCCGCCCGGAACGCATCGTGCAACGCTTCTTCGGCCAGGTCGAAGTCGCCGAGGAGGCGGACCAATGTCGCGAAAACGCGGCGCGATTCGGCGCGATAGATGGCCTCTGCCATCGCGCGTGCGCGTCCGGCCGAGTCCTCGCTCACCGGTGATTCTCCGACCAGTGCGAGTTGAGCTGCATACTTCGTGAGCTTACTCTGTCAGGCGCGGTGCGGCCCCGCGTCAGCGTCCGGTGAAAACCGGTTTGCGTTTTTCGAGGAATGCCCGTTTGGCTTCCTTGGCATCCTCGCTTTGACCGAGTTCGACGGCCATGTCCTGTTCCGCGCGATATCCGTCGCGCAGCGTCAGGTTTTCCACGGTATTGAACGACTGCTTCAGCATCTGGATCGCCAACGGGCTCTTCGACGAGATTTCGCGCGCGATAGCCGTGGCGGTCGCGAGTAATTGGTCGCCCGGCACGCACTCTTCCAGCACACCAAGGCGATACAACTCGGCGGCGGGGATCCGCTGTCCGGTCAGCAGCAATCGCCGCGCTTTGGATGACGTCAAATGGCGCTGCAGGAACTTTACCCCACCCGCCAGGCCAACGTCGACTTCCGGCATCGCAAAGATGGCTCCATCCGCGGCGAGAAGAATGTCGCAACACAGGGTAAGCACGAATCCCGCGCCGAGCGCCGGGCCATTTACGGCCGCGATTACCGGCTTGGAGCATTCCATGACCGAGTAGAAAACTTCTCTGACCAGTCGATTCAGCTTTCCGTGTTCGCCTGGCTCGCCGGTCATCAGCGAGCGTTCCTTGATATCGGCGCCGGCACAGAATATGGTTCCGCTGCCGGTGAGCACGACGGCGCGCACATCCTCGCGATCGTGCAGCGCATCGAACACACAGATCATTTCCTCGCGAATCGCGCGCCCCAATGCGTTGACAGGCGGCCGGTCCAACGTCACCGTCGCTACGAGGTCGGCGACCTCAAGTTTCAGGTTTTCGAGCTCCATCGTGAATATCCTCGACTGGTTATTTCTTGCCTACCGCAGCGTTCTGTGCACCTGAAGAGCATGCAATGATCCACGCGCGCGCCCTCATCCGCTAACGCGTCGATCGAGCAGGCGCTTGATTTTGGATGTCTTGGAAGTGCCCGTATACTCGTCGGTCTTGCCCCGCTCGACGACTTCGACGATGAGTCGCACGCCGACTACTTCCTTGAAGCGCCGCTCCAGATCCATTTGCAGTTGCGCGCGGTCGACCGAGGCGTGCACGACCTCGACCAGCACCGTCATCTCCTCGCGCTGCTCGACGCCCACGCGCTCGACGATGCAGACATATTCGCCGTTGCTGCGGCGCTCGGAGGCAACGACGCCGCCGATCGCCTCGGGGAAGACATTCACGCCGCGCAGCTTCACCATGGTGTCGTTGCGGCCGAAGATGCGATCGAGCTTCTTGAGCGTGCCGCCGCACCGGCAGGGCTCGGGAACGATGCGCGAGATATCGTTGATGTTGAAACGGATCTGCGGCGCGCCCCAACGGTACAAGGTGGTGATGTAGACGCTGCCTTTCTCACCCTCGGGCAGCACCGCTCCGGTTTCCGGATGGGCGATTTCCAGAATGACCGCGTCTTCCTGAATGTGCATGCCTGCGCGCTCGCTGCACTCGGCCGCCATCATGCCGCTTTCGTGGGTGCCGTACGCATCGTGACAAGGCGCGTTCCACAGTTCTTCGAGGTGAATGCGATCTTCCTGTCCTAGATGCGAACCAAGCGAGCGGATGCCGAGGCTATGGGGGTCGATGCCGAGCTCCTCCTTCGCCACGATGGCGAGGTGCCGCAGATACGATGGAAAGCCGAGGATGACATTCACGCGCCAGGCCTTGGCGATCTCGATCTGGCGACGCGTCGGCGTCGTCGCACCACTGCCGGTCATGACGGGCACCGCGCCGGTGTAGCGCCACAAGGCTTCGCGCGGCGCGATCGCGCCGTTGCCGAGGCCCAGCGAGTAGGTGACCATCACCATGTCGCCCGGCCGCACGCCCTGCAAGGCGAAGCGTCGCCCGCCGAGGATCGCCATGACCTCGCGATCCTGCGGCGCGTAAAGCATCGGCCGCGGCAGTCCGGTCGTGCCGCCGCTCGTCTGCAGCACCAGCGGCATGCGGGCGCCATCGGCGGGGGAGATGCCCATGAAGTCGCCGAAGGGTGGGTTGCGCTCGATGCTCTCGCGCAACTCTTTCACGGTGTAAGGTGGAAGCTTGGTCAGATCAATCAGCCCACGGATATCGCCTGGCTCGAGACCGACGCTGCCCCAGTGCCGTTGGAAAAAAGGAATCTCCCACCCGCGCTTGACCGTCGCCAGGAAGCGCGTCTCCTGACGCTCGCGCAGCTCGTCGCGGGAAATGCGAAAGACCTTGTCGAAGTAATCCGGTGGAGGAGGGAAGTCCCGCGTGAGCGCATCGAAATCGAGCGAGCGCCAATACCAGGTACTGTCGTGCTGGTGGTTCATCCGCTTCAGGTCAGGCTTGCGCCGCGCCCACCGTCGACATGGAAAGTCGCTCCGGTGATGTACGCCCCCCAGGGCGAAACCAGAAACGCGACAAGGCCGGCGATCTCATCCGGAGTACCGAGACGGCCGAGGGGGATCGACTTGCTCATCTCGGCCAGGGCCTGGTCGTCGAGCGCGGGTGCGCCGGCGCCCGAACCGAAGACTTTTTCCAGCCGGCCCGTAGCAATGCGTCCGGGACAGACGGTATTCACCGTGATCTTCTCGGCCGCGAGCTCGAGCGAAAGCGTCTTCGCGTAGCCGATGACGCCCGCCCAGGTCGCGACCGACAAGCCGAACTTCGGCATAGGCTGCAGCACTGAGAGTGCGGCGATGTTGATGATGCGCCCCGCCCCGGCAGCGCGCAGATGCGGCAGCGCATGGCGCGACAGGCGTACCACGCTCATCAGGTTCTGCTCGATGGCACGCTGCCATGCCGCATCGTCGAACTCGGCGAGCAAGCCCAGGGGCGGCGCGCCGTCATTGTTGATCAGGATGTCCAGGCGCCCGAAGTGCTCGCTGGCACTGGCGACGATGCGCTCGCAATCGGCCGCGGAGCGAATGTCGGCAGGCACGGCAAAAGCGCGTCCGCCGTTTTGTCGCGCGACCTGTGCAACCGATTGCGCCAGAGGGTCGGCTTTTCGTGCCACCATGGCCACGTCCGCACCCTCGGCAGCAAGCAGGCGCGCGATGGCGAATCCGATGCCCTGGCTCGCCCCGCCGACGATCGCGACCTTGCCACGGAGTCCCAGATCCATCGCGGCTACGCTTGCCGCGCGAGCTGCGGGAACAGCGCGGTCGCGTTCTCGACAAAGAGCTTGCGCAGGATGTCCTCGCCGTAGTCGAGGCTGCGCCAGTCGGCGACGAGGCGCTCGTAGGTGAACAGCGGATAGTCCGCGCCGAACATGACGCGGTGCTTGAGTCGCCGCGCGACGTCACGCTTCCACGAGTCCGACAAATACTTGGGCGACCAACCGTGAAACTCGATCCAGACGTTCGGCTTGTGCAGCATGACCGCTAGCATATCCTCGGGCCACGGCCACGGATTGCGGCCGGCGATGATCTTGAGCTCGGGATAGCGAATCGCCAGCTCGTCGATGTAGCGCGGATGACATAGATCGAGCCTTACGCCCTTGCCGCCGGGCAATCCCGCGCCGCTGCCGGTGAATCCCACGAGGACCAGCACGGGTCGATCGGCCTCGAGCGAGGCCTCGTAAAAAGGATCGTAGATCGGGTCGCTGGCCGGGTAGCCCATGCCCGGTGCCGAGATACAAACGCCGACAAAGCCCTCGCTCGCCTCCATGCAGCGCCGGAACTCCGCTGCGCCTTCGTTGCCGCTGCGCGGATCGATCTGCAACCAGAGCCCGAAAATCGCGTCCGGATGGTCGCGTTGCACGCCGAGTGCGTAGTCGTGATAGGGCAGCGCCTCCTCGACGCTCATGTTCTTGGTGAAGCCAAGATCGAGGATCGCGCGCACGCCTTCGCTTCGCAGGTAGTCGGCCATCTCCTGCTCGGTGACGTACTTCGGGTCCGAATTCCAGGTTCGTCGTTGCTGCGCCAGCTCGGCCTCGGTGCGCAGCACATAAGCCTTGCGCGTGCCCCAATGCGAATGCAGGTCGAAAAGCTTCATGCGCAAACGCGGTGGATGGATGGCGGACGATGCCGATGCCTCTGCATCGCTTCCGCTCAGTTGCCCTTCATCCCCGTCGTCTTGATGATCCTGGCCCAGCGTGCGATCTCGCCGTTGACGAACGCGTCGGCTTCCTCCGCGGTGCCACCGGTGAGCTCGACACCTTGAGCTCCCAAGGTCGCGCGCAGCTCCGGGTCCTTGACCGCTTTGTTCACTTCGGCGTTGAGCCTTTGCATGATGTCCTTCGGCGTGTTGGCCGGCGCGAACACCACGTACCAGGCGCTGATCTCGAAGCCGGGCAGGCCCGCTTCGGTCATGGTGGGAACATCGGGTGCCAGCTGCGATCGCTTGTTGCTGGTCACGGCAAGCGCCTTGAGCGTCCCCGCCTTGACGTGCGGCAGGGCGGTGTTGATGGTATCGAACATCATCGAGACATGGCCACCGAGCAGATCGTTGAGTGCCGGCGCATTGCCTTTGTACGGCACGTGAATGATATCGACGCCGGCCGTGATCTTGAGCAGCTCGCCGGACAAATGCGCGCCCGCGCCGGCGCCGCCGGAGGCGAACTGCAGCTCTCCCGGCTTGGCCTTGGCAAGCGCGATCAGTTCCTTCACCGAGCTCGCGGGCGAGGACGCGGGCACGACCAGGATCAGCGGAATGTAGCCCACGTGCGCGATCGCCGCGAAATCTCTCTTCGTGTCGTAAGGCAGCCCGGGATTGAAGATGGGATTGGTCGCGTGCGCGGAGTAGCCCATCATGATGGTGTAGCCATCGGGTCGTGACTTGGCCAACACCTCGGTACCGATTGCCGCGCTCGCACCGGCGCGATTGTCGACCACGATTGGCACGCCCATGCTCACCGACATTTTCTGGCCGATGGCGCGGGCCAAGATGTCGACTCCGCCGCCCGGTGGAACGGGCACGATCAGCTTGATCGGGTGATCGGGGTAGTGCTGCGCCCATGCCGGTGCCGTTGGCGTGGCCCATGCGATCGCCAGCAAGGCAATGCGACCGAGCCGCGAAAGCGTATGCATGTTCGTCCTCCGAATGTGTGTTGTCCTGTCTCTCGACCCAGGCGATTATACGGGGACGGATATTTACAAGGGCGGACAAGGGCGGCGATGTCGCGGCGGTCTCCAGGCTGGCATCGCTTCCATGATCTACAGCCGCGCTTGCAGATCGTCCCTGGCCACGAACGCAATGCGCACCTGCGGCCGGCGCGTTTCCTTTACCTGAGCGCGAACAGATCAGCGGTCGCGGGAGAGCGATTTCGCACCGACATTCACTCCGGCACCTCGACATCCAGCAGCGGAGCGTACTGCTGCGCGCCGAAGATGTCCGGATCGCCGGGGCTACCGCTCGGCCGTGATCGGTAGAGCGTGAATTTGATCGCGTTCCCGGGGTCGAACTCGACGAAGTCGCAGATGCGTTGGTCCGGGATGCGGTAGAGCTGGCACACCGTCTCGCGCGTGAGTACGCCTGCCCGTTTTACCCGCTCGTAGGTGGCGCGCTCGGCGAAGATGATGTCGAAGGTGATGAGATTCACCCCCGCGTTCTTGCTGCGGATAGTCTTCGCCAGCGCCGATAGTTTCTGCGTCTTCATTGTCGCTGCCTCAGTGGCCTCAGTTCCCTCATTCCTCAGACACCCGCCGAAGTCATGTGTGTCGGGAAGAGCTCGAGTGGATCGTCGCAGCGAAGCGTGTGATTGAGCGTCCAGCGACACGCCGGGGTCGCGCGCAGGACCTCGTCGAGCGCGAATGCGACCGAACCCGCCGAGCCCTTCACGTCCGGCAGTCGCGCGTAGAACATCTGCCGCGTGCCGATCATGCAAACTTCTTCCGCCATCTCTGCCGTCGGCGCCACACCCTGCACCAGGATGCACAGCTCGTGCGCGGGCTTGTCGCGCATCGGTTCGAGCTCGGCCATAATGCCGTCGCGACCGTAGACGGTGTAGTAAAGATCGTATCCCGTGTCGCCGAATCGCTCGCGCACTTTGTCACGCGCCCAGGCGATCACCTCGTCGACGTGGGCGATGGTGTATGGGTCGCGGATACCCACCATCCCGACGTAGCGCTCGCCAATCTTGCCGGCTCCCTCGAGCTTGACGCGAAACTCCGCGGCGGGCAGGAACTTCGCGCCGGAAACGCGGGTCGTCCTGGCGGCGATCTGCTCGTAATCGCATTCCGACATATCGAGCGTCCCGCCGGCCACCTGCTCGAAATACGGATTCGCACGCTCGTACATCGCGTGGCTGGCCACCGACGCCACGGTGCAGCGCTGGGCGGGGTGCATCGCCGTCACCTCGACGGCGTCCACGGTAACTTCACCCAACACCGTCTCCTTGCCGCCGTAGGGTTCGGCGCAGAACGACGCGCACTCGAGCACCTTGCCGAGGTAATACGCGTGCTCCGCGGGAAAGCCGTGATGGATCGCCGGCGCGGCGAAAACGCAGCTGTCGCTGCTGCGGCCGCCGATGATCACGTCGGCGCCCTGCTTGAGTAGCTCGATGAACGGATGCACGCCCGCCATCGCAACGATCCGTGCCGTGGCGTCGAGCTCGCTTTCGGACAATGCCGCGTAGCCCTCGAGCCCGGCGACGGTTTCGCCGGCGCGCATGCGCCGCCGCAGATCCTCCTTATCCACTTCCGAATAGAAGTAGCCCAGCTTGAACTGTGGCATGCGATGCTTCGCAGCGAGATCCTTGATGATCTTCACATACAGGTCGACGCGACTGTTGGAGCCGGTGTCGCCGGACGACCCGATGATCATCGGCACTCCAAGCTCGCGCGCGGCGAGCAGCATGTGCTCGAGATCGTGGCTCTGCCAACTGAGCGGGCTGGTCGACGTGTCGGTGCCGAGTGGAACCGGTCCGACGTCGTCACTGCCGGAGTCAGCCGCAATGTAATCCGGCCGCTCCGCGACGCCGAGGCGGAAGCTCTCGACGCGTATCGGGGCAAATCCAAGGTGTCCGTTTGGACAGATGATGCGCAGCGAACGCATGACTGTTGCTTCGGGTAAGCGTGGCGATCGATCATAGCAGAGTGACTTGAGCCCGATCGCGCGCCGCCGCTGGGCCGCGCTGCGGGCCGATGCGCGTGGACGCATGTCCCGGATACCGGATACGATTGCCGCATCGATAACTTTGTTTGGGAGCGATGCCATGCGCACGCTCGGAACCCGGCTCGCTTTGTTCCCCGCTTTGTTCCTCCTCGCCGTGGTGGGATTGACTACGGACGCGGCAGCGCAGGTCATGTTGCCGAAGACGATCAAGATCGTCGTCCCTTTCTCAGCGGGAGGTAGCAACGACGTCATCGCCCGCGCGATCGCAGGCGCACTCGCGAAACGCCTCGAGATCTCCGTGATTGTCGAGAACAAGGCGGGAGCTGCCGGCGTGATCGGCGCCGACTACGTGGCGAAATCGGCGCGCGACGGTTCTGTTCTGCTGCTTACGTCATCGAGCTTTCTGACCGCGGCGGCGACGCAGACACAATTGCCGTACGATCCGATTGCCGCGTTTGCACCGGTGGCCATGGTCGGCCGGGGCCCGATGCTCCTTGCCGTCTCGGCCAGTACACCATTCAAGTCGCCGGAAGACCTTATCGCCGCAGCGCGGGCCAGGCCAGGTGCGCTCAACTACGGCACGGCGGGCGTCGGTTCGATCGCGCACCTCACGACAGAATTGCTCGACGACACGGCGAAGATCCGCATGACGCACGTGCCGTACAAAGGGGCGGCGAACGCCGCGGTCGATCTCGCGGCTGGTCAGATCCAGGTGATGGTGTCGAACTACAGCACCATCGCACCGCTGATGAGGAGCGGCAAGATCAAAGCGCTCGCGGTGACGTCGAACCGGCCGCAGCCGGCGTTCCCCGATTTGCCGCCCCTTGCGACCGTGGCGCGTGGCTTTGCAGTCGACATCTGGGTGGGCGTCTTCGCACCTGCCGGCACGCCGGTGGCAATCGTCGAGCGCCTGAATCAGGAGATCAACGCGATCGCCGGGTCACCGGACTTGGCACCCGTGCTCGAGCCCGACGGAACGCTACCGGAAGCGATCAGTCCGGCCGCGTTTGCGGGGCGCATCAAGGACGAGCTCGGGCAGTGGAAGCAGATAGCGACCGAGCACAAGATCGTCGCCGAGTGAGCACAACGACGGTGGGTGAACCCGGGCCGCGGCTCCAGTCGAGACGCGCCCATTGCCGCGTCAGGTTCAGAGCCTGCCGAGGAGGAGCAGGACTATCAGAATGACAACAATGACCCCGACGATTCCGCTGGGTCCGTAGCCCCAGCTCCTGCTGTGCCCCCACGTTGGAAACACGCCCACCAAAGCCAGGATAAGAATGATAAGAAGGATGGTGCCGATACTCATTGGTGACTCCTTGAAAATCGATTTTTCCGGAACGCTCCCACGACACTACTTTGCACACTGGGTCGATTTATTGTCCGTTCGGTGGCGTACATAGTTCGTCGCCGGGCAGACACAGTGTGCGTTGCCGAACAGACGGCGAACGCGAAGCCGGCCAATCTACCATCAGGTTCCGAAATGCATTGCACGAGCATCCCGCTCGTGCCTTGCGGAGTTGGCTCGTCGTCGAGATCGGACCCGCAGCGGATCATGTTTCAGGTAGGCCGCGGGCGAAGCTGTGTCGGCCAGCGATTGGGAAACCGAACTACGGAAAGGTGTATTCCCATGCTCTATACGATTGCGGTTGTTCTGCTCATATTGTGGCTCCTCGGGCTAGTGACTTCTTACACGTTGGGCGGTTTTATCCACGTTCTTCTGGTGGTTGCCATCATCGTGATCCTACTTAACCTCATCACCGGGCGACGCGCGTTATGACGTGTTGGCTAATCCCCGGCGCCGGATCGGATCGGGTCATACGGAGATTCGAATGAACAAGAACCAGCTCGAAGGAAGCGTCAAGGATGTCACGGGCAAGGTACAGCAAAAACTTGGCCAAGCGACCGGCAGTACGAATCAACGGGTGAAGGGCATAGCGAAGCAGATCGAGGGCAAGGTCCAGAAGGGTGTGGGACACATCGAGCAGGCACTCGACAAGGCACGTAGGAAACCTCGCTGAACGTCGTCGGCGGACCGCCAATGGTCGATTGTCGTGAAGGAAACAGCAATGAGCAGGTCTAACACATTCCGGGCATCTGGTGACGCCAAACCGGCCGACCCAGCGGACGAGACCGTCATCAATGGTGCGGCGCATGGCGCCGACAGAGCAATCCGAAGCGGCGCAGAAAACCCCGCAACTCCCGTCGACGTCCCGGACGCGCGCGTTGCGGAGGCAATAAAGCGTCGACAGATATCGCTGGCACTGCGTTACGTTGCGGCGGCGCGAGCTCGTTAAGCCCTGTCGTTCTGGCGTTACACGAGACGCCGCCACCTGAACCTCGCCCCAACGTGGCCGAATCTTGGCCAAAAGCGCGCAGATCGGCAGTTGTCGTATGAACGCCGAGTTATGTCGACTACCGAACAGACTCCCCCTTGTAAACGTTTCAAACTGCACCTACCGCCAGCGATCGAATTGGGCGATGTCCGCTTAGAGCGAAACGGCAAGCGCACACCTTATCGGGGGTAGGGCTATGGCAAGTCGAATGAATCAGGGACCGAGAGGCTCGGTCAAATCGGGGCGGTTCGAGTCCTTACTCGACAAACTTGTCGCGGTACAGATGGACCTCGAACCGGTTTGCGGGGCGGGCACGGAAAGGGCGCAGGTCGTTGCATCACTTGCCGCGGTTGCGGACGCCTGCAGCGTTCTGCGCTCGGCGATCGCGGACGTGCGCAACATCATTCATCAAGCCGATGGTTTGATGGATCTGCCTGAAGCTGTGCCCGCAAACGACTAGTGCCGGCGGTTGGGTCCCGGTGCTTGCGGCATAAACGCACGAGTGTGTCCGAAGACTGCGCTAGCACGATCCTTGACCCATCGATCGCGCCGATGAGGTTCCACATAACGCAGCGACCGCAGTAGGGTCGCCTGGCAGATGGTGTTCGATTCAGGTCAATGACGATCCTTTCGCTTTCGCTGCTTGCTTCCGGTCTGATTCCACTATCGCGCTGGGGCTATATCGTCGTAGCGCTGTTGCTGACCCATATCACCATTGTCTCAGTCACCGTCTACCTGCATCGAAGCCAGGCCCATCGGGGCCTCGATCTCCATCCGGCAGTCAGCCACTTTTTCCGCTTCTGGCTGTGGCTCACCACGGGCATGGTGACCAAGGAGTGGGTCGCCATCCACCGCAAGCACCACGCTAAGGTTGAAACCGACGAAGATCCGCACAGCCCGCAGGCGCGTGGCATCGAGCAGGTCTTCTGGGAAGGCGCCGAGCTTTACCGCTATGAGGCGCAAAATCTCGAAACGCTCAACAAGTATGGTCTCGGCACGCCCGAGGACTGGATCGAGCGCAACGTCTATTCGCGCTTTTCCTGGCACGGTATCGGTTTGATGCTGATTGTCAACGTCGCGCTGTTTGGGCCGATCGGCCTGACGATCTGGGCCATACAGATGATGTGGATCCCGATTACGGCGGCCGGCATCGTGAATGGCATCGGTCACTACTGGGGTTATCGCAATTTCTCATGCAAAGATGCGAGCCGCAATATCGTGCCTTGGGGGATCCTGATTGGCGGCGAAGAGCTGCACAACAACCATCATGCTTATGGGAGCTCGGCGAAGCTTTCGTCGCGCTGGTATGAGTTCGACGTGGGCTGGATGTACATACGCGGGCTCGAGATGCTCGGCCTCGCAACGGTTCGAAGAGTCGCACCGCAGCTGAAGCTCGATCGCGCCAAGCTGGTCGCAGACTTGGAGACCCTGCAA
>Ga0209118_1001444_pt1 | contig 11049 bp, 10 predicted proteins | sample BlaSpr_A8_Ref_M1_FD_187988 | JGI IMG/M metagenome (GOLD analysis project Ga0209118, IMG submission 187988) | Forest soil microbial communities from Thunder Bay, Ontario, Canada - Black Spruce, Ontario site 2_A8_Ref_M1 (SPAdes) (version 2) | ecosystem: Environmental > Terrestrial > Soil > Boreal...
GCGGTATTCCACGATCCCCTTGACTTCCTTTTCGAGCGCGTTGTCAATATCCGCCTGTCTGAACGCCATATTTACGCGGATTTCGAACCCCGTTCACATGTACGGCCTGTCGGCATGGAAGGTAAAGGGCACACCTCGTGACCAGACAGATCTCGTGATCACACCTCAAGGAGAGAACGACGTTACCGCGGATAACGTGCGAATAGCCCAGTTCCTCTATCTGCTACTAGACAACGAGGAGATCCGTAACGTTCTCGATATCGTCACATCGAAGGTGGTGCTTATTCTCGGCCGATTCACGCCAGAGAGAAAGGTCGTCTTGGATGCACTTCGGACCGAACTCCGTTGCCAGCACTGGGTACCCGTCCTGTTCGACTTCGAGAGACCATCGAGTCGAAACCTAACTGAGACCATTTCGACGCTAGCGCATCTTGCCCGATTCGTTATCGCCGATATCACCGACGCGAAGAGCATACCCCAAGAGCTGCAGCGCATCGTACCTGATCTGCCATCTCTCCCGATACAACCCATCATTCTCGGGTCTCAGTACGAATACGGAATGTTCGGGGATTTCGGCGACTACCCCTGGGTTCTTCCGCCTTACCGATATGAAAGTACTGAGGAACTACTACGTTGCCTTCAGGACCGCGTAGTGACACCGGCGAGTGTCAAGGCAGCAGAGATCGCAGAGCGACGTAGGCGATTCAGGGACGGCGTGTGAGGCGGCACCAGCTATACGTGAATGCCGGGGAGCGCCTAACATCGCGCTGCAGGGAAGCCGCAACAGCCGCGCTGCGCTTGCTGTTGCGGCCCCCTGAGCGCGGGCTTTAGACCGCACGTCGTGCGCACCACTGACCTGCCGCCGTCACCGTCGCCCGACCTGCGCGTCCTAGAGCTCGGCGCCGGCTCTGAGCCGCTGCTTCAGCGCTTCTTCGAAGACAACCCGCTTTACTTCGAGTCAGTCAATGGCGAACGTCCACAGCCTACGGAGGCACACGAGGAAATTCATGGCGCGCTGCCCACTGGCTGGCCGTACACGAAGAAGTGGGTCATCGGCTACGCCAACGCCCAGGGCTCGCTGGTGGCAATGGCCAATCTCGTCTCTGATCTTCTCGCAGGCTCTGTTTGGCATATCAGCACCTTCATCGTCGCCACGTCCAGGCACGGCAGCGGCGATGCTCAGGCCCTCTACAGCAAACTCGAGTCCTGGGCTCACGGCAATGGCGCGCAATGGCTTCGCCTGGGTGTCGTACTAGGCCACATCCGAGCGGAGCGATTCTGGGAGCAGCAAGGCTTTATGCAAACGCGCTTGCGTTCGGGTGTCAGCATGGGCAGGCTCACAAACACATTGCGCGTCATGTTCAAGCCGCTTGCCGGGGGCACTCTTGCAGACTATCTAGCGCTCGTCGAGCGCGATCGGTCGGAGGGGTAGAGTGCGGTCTAATCGGGTAGCCGGGGTATCTAGCCCCCGGCTACCCGATTGGGCCACTCACGGCGAAGGTGGTCACTTAGCACTTCCGGACGAGACGGCCTCGGACTTCTTGGAGAGACAGTCGGGCGTGAATACGTAGGTTACGGTTCCATCTTTGGCTAGGATGCGACGCATTGAGCCAGTGACCTTTCCGCTTTCGGCACAAGGTAACAGAAAGCGAGAAAGCTCTTCTTCGGGTTCCATATTCTGCGGAGCGGAGATGCAACCACCTACTAAGAAGGCAACCGCGGCGCCTACAAGAAAATAGACTTTAGTCATGGCGCGTGACCAGCCACGCGGGTGGTGACAATTCATCCGATACCCAGCCAGCCGCAGGAAAAGAAGCGCCGCACTTCACGATTAAGGGGCCCAATAGTGACTATGCGGGCAGTACCGCCCGCACAGTCATTGATAATAGTGGCAACCATTATCAGTGCTTAAGAGTATGACTTGCAATCGCGTTGTCGAGTGCCGCAGCTATCGAATCAAACGCGAGATCTGGCCCTGTTCGACTTGACCATAGACAGCAAGTTGAGGGCCTGTGACCTGGTGAAACTACGGGTCAGGATGTCTCCCATGCCGATCGAATCGCCGCGCGCACGATCATCATGCAACAGAAGACCCAGCGTCCCGTGCAGTTCGAGATCACGGAGCAAACCCGAGAGGCCGTGGCTGCGTGGATAAAGTCCGCCGGCCGGAGACCGAAAGCTCGGCACCAATGCCGTGCTCCTGTGGCTCTCCGTCGGCTTCTCGGCGGCCAGGGAGCGCCGCGAGCGCAATTGAAACGAGGACGAACCGCAGGGCGTCCGTAAGCAACACCGTAGTGATTTTGAGTAGCGCGAGCACGCGCCAGGCGCGCCATAGCTTGGCCGCCGTCGTAGCAACCATGTCAGGAGTGGCCGGATCGCGTTTTTGCGGAGCACAGGGGCTAACCGACATGGAGCACAGGGGCTAACCGTCATGGAGCACAGGGCTAACCGACATTAGGGGCGCGCGTGGCAGTTGGAGGACGTGCTTCCAGGATCGATGATGCGCAGCCCGAGATTTCGTCGCGGCAAATTCAGAATGTCTTGTGTGTCGTCACCAGGAACTGGGAGGACTTGATGTTCGGATCGGTGTTGCGAAGCGGGAACGCCAAATCGACGTGCACGATGTTGCCGAACGCGGCACGATCGCTCAGTATCCGGAGGCCGAAGCCGACATCGCTCAGCCAGCCCGGGTTGGGGTTCTCGATCGGGCCACCCCACGCTCGCCCGACATCGTAGAACACGGCACCGCCGACGCGAAACAGACGAAACGGATACCAGTCGGTGTAAACGCGCTCCTCTGCGGTGAATAGTGCGCGATGCGCGCCGGCCTGATAGCGCAGGGGATAGCCCCGAAGACCGTTGTCACCGCCAAGCAAGAGTTGATCTGCCGGATTCGGGCTCTTAACCAGATCGCCGGAGACAGCGACATAGAACAGCGCAACGGGACTGTGCGGCGCGTAGTAGCGCGCCGAGCCTCCCAGCGCCTGAACGTCGCCGTAGACGGTGCCGTATTGTCCGGAATATGAGGCGGATGTCAGCAGGTCATGGCGGTCGAACAGTCGCAATCCCTCGGTTGCCGAAGCGCTGAACAGCCAAGAGCTTTGGGTGGAACCGAAGGCCGGTAGCGCCCGCTCCACCTTCGCCTGCCCTTGAAAACCCATGTTGAAATACTCGGGGCGCTGAATCCGGTCTCGGTTCTGCAGCCGCTGATATTTGTCCTCGACCACCTCATAGCGGACAAATGGTCCCGCCAGCGTCTGATCGGCAGGCGGCTGTGCGGGCGGCGACAGAGTCGGGTCGAAGCGGTAAGTGTCGGCCTGATAGCTCGCGCCGGCCGAGTACCTCTGAGTCCACCCTTCGATTAGTCCCCGCGACCAGCCACCGTAGACCTCGCCAGAGTCTTGATGATGATGGTACTGGCCGATTACATTCCCGCCCGTGTACAGCGAATCCACCCGATCGAGCGTCGATCCTGATGCGCCCGCCGCCCACCGTGTGTCAAGGGCATAGAATGGGCGCTCGAAGCGAAATGCCTCGCTAAAGCCGTCGGTGTAATCGGCGTAGTCGTAGCTGATCGTTGTCCAGCCGCCGAACGCGTGGGTGTCGGCGATATGGAACTCGCTCCCGCTCCGATCGATCGTCGACGTATACCTGACGCCGATCGCGATGCCGGTTCCCGCGAAGTTTTGCTCACTCACCGATACACCACCGGAGTTGACGCCACCGCTGCGGCTGTAGCTCAAGCCGGGCTGCAGCGTCCAGGTATCGCGGGTCCTCACTTTGATGTCCACGATGCCATCGTAATAGGCAAACGGTTCGATGCGGACATCGTAGATGGGAGCATTGCCGAGGAGCAGGCGCTCGGTCTCCTCGATGAGCCGTACGGATACCGGTTCACCGCTATGAAAGAGCAGCGAGCGCTTGATCACGCTTGGGCGCGTCCTGATATGAAGCAGGTTCGCCGCGCGAAACAGGATGTTGTTCTCCTTTGGATCATCGAGATCGAAGATATTCTCAGGCTCGATGCGAATCTCACCGATCACCGCCCTCGCGGCTTGCAGTTCCGCAAACGAAGGCAGCGGCTGCGCCCTCACTGAATCATCTGCCATGGCGGGGCAAAGTGCACAGGCAGCCACGCCCATGACGTATAGCAGCCGGCGCAGCGTGCGTGCGCGACGGTTCACGGTGCATTTTCTCCGAAGGTTGACCTTGCCCCGATTTGACGTACACCACTTTAAGCAGCCATGAGGGCCGATTCAACGTCAACTGGGGTCTTGTAGCCGATCGACGAATGCATGCGCCTGTGATTGTCCGCTATCGGGTGACAGACCCATGGGCAGGAGTCCGCCTTTCCCTTCATTCACGCTTGGGTTAGAAAAACCCAGGGGCTGAAACTCGGAACGTCAGCGTCCGACTTATTGCCTTTTCTAAATCGAGGAAGCGGCGCACTGTTATATCGCTATATCGCCCGCTCCTGGATAAAACTTTCGGAAGCCTTCTCGAGAAAGAATGCTTCGAAGAGATTGCAGAATCGTTGGCGACATGGATGACGCAACCTTTTCCAACAGTCTCGGCCGTTGATCGACTTCCGCACCAATGAGCGATTCCGCCCATTCCGGTGCATCCTTAACAAGCCTAGGCAGCTCTTCGAGAATCGCCTGGGTGACAACTGCATCATCCGCTGTCGCTAAGGCGCTCACTACTCGTTCCTGAGTGCCGTAGTCTGGATCGTCGGTAAACGTCTTCATTAAGACACGGATAGCATCTAGCGTGCAATTGCCAAACGCCTCGTCAACCAGCGCCAAAAATTCATATTGCTCGTCTTCATCGCGGCGTTTTGCAGCTTTAAGTATTCCTGTCACCCAGCTTGAATCCATGAGTCACCTCCCTTATCCAGCAAAGCGCTTGATTGCCATAATCAGGAATTCCGACTTTGACACGGCCCGAATTGGCGTCGATATTCGACTCGATGAAGCGGAAGATCGATGCCGCAACCCATGACTCGCCACTCTCGCCGCCTTTGCGTCTGAACAGATGAGAAATCACACTCATTGGCGATCCAGGTTATTTAGAGGCCTCGAGTTAGGGTGTCACGTGACACCCTTGTACCACAGTCCACCTTCCAAGCTGGCATTCCACGTGCTCTATTACCGACGTCTCTTCGTACTGGGAGTGGCCGTTACGGAATTCATCGTCGAACAACCGGCAGCATCCGTCTCTCGAAGGTTGCGGTCCGGCCACAAATAGGCCTTAGCGTTTGTGCGGGTCGTTCGCCCGCAGCTCGGCCTCAGCCGCCATTCAGATTTTTCTGCGCGGTACTAACTCGCATGCGGCGCGAGCGTCCGCAATCGAAAAAACTGAATCGTCACTTCCGACCCGATGCAGCCATACGCGCCGCGGCAAAGCGGACCGTCGCGCCCAGTGTCAACTAATAGTCAGGAACCCTCATCCAACCACGCACGTGCCTGGGCGATAGCCTCGTCATATGAGAGTGAGCGGCCCGCAGACTCGGCGGCCGTGAAAGCCGCGTCACCTAGTGCACCTCGCGCCCGCGCGATAAGCGGCATGAGGAACGCTTCGTCCGCTCGCTCGCGCTGAAAACCCATTTGTGCCCATAGCGCCTCGGTTGCTCCATAGAGCCATCCGGCGCACTTCCACTCACTCAATGAGGCCGCAAGCCCAGCCGAGCACACCAACTGTCCGACGCCAACCCGCTTCGACTCGATCTCCTCGGCGATGGCGAGCCCCTCGCGCACCAACCCGCGGGCGCGCGCCCCCAATCCGCGACTGATCAATGTCATTGCGAGGTTGGAAAGATTGATGCCAACGCTGGCGAGATCTCCCCGCTCGCGGTCAAGAGCCAACGCTTCATCGTATAGCGCCCGCGCCTCATCCAGCTTCGCCTCCGCAAGGCGCAGCTCCGCGAGGCCGCTGAGCGCTTTGGAGAGCTGACGCTTGTTTCCCAGCTGTCGCGAAAGTGCAAGCGACTCTTGCATATGCTCCTTCGCCGTGGCCCAGCTCCCTAGGGCATCGAACACCCACCCCAGCAACCGGTGCGCTTCGGCCTCTCTTCCCCTGTCGCCGATCTCCTTGGCGATAGACAGGCTCGTCTCCCCGTGATCTTTGGCCTCTCCGTATCGGCCCATAAAATAGCCGGCGTCGGCCACAAGCCAGAGCGTGCGGCACCGAGCGAGGGTGCGCCCCTGAGCTCCAGGCCGCGCCAAGGCCTCTGTGGCCACCCGATGTTCCAGCGCTATCAGGCCCCGATGCACTAAGTACTGACGCAGCGCGAAGACCAGCTGCAACCCCAGTTCGGCGCCGTTCTCGGCGTGATCGCACCAAGCATGCGCCGCCAAAAGGTTTTCGTGCTCCTGGTCAATCCGTGCGAACCACGCGCGTTGTTCCGGGCCGACAAGCTCCAACTCGGCCTCCTCGGCAAGCGCCACGTAGAACTCGAGATGGCGATTACGCGCCGCCTCGTCCTCGCCGGCCTCGCGCAACCGGTCCTGCGCGTACTGGCGCACCGTTTCCAGCATCGAGTAGCGCGTCGTGCCCCCCTCGACACGGTGCGTGATAATGAGTGACTGGTCGGCCACACGCGAGAGGAGGTCCAACATCGCATACTCGTCCGGTGACTCACCGGCCACATGCACTGCACCACTCAGGGTCCAGCCACCGACAAATACCGACAGCCGCTGCAACAGCTGCTGCTGGTGGGGCGCAAGATGGTCGTAGCTCCACTGGATCGTGGCCAGCAGCGTCTGTTGCCGCGCCATGGCGGTCTTGCTGCCTCCCGTCAGCAGCCGGAACCGATCGTCGAGCCTGGCGCGGATTTCCTCCACCGAAAGCATTTTCACGCGGGCTGCGGCCAGTTCGATAGCCAGCGGAATGCCATCCAGTCGTCGGCAGATCTCGGCCACCGCATCACGACTGTCGTCTGCCAGCAAGAACTTCGGAACCAACAGTCGCGCCCGCTCGACGAAGAGGCGCACCGCCTCGCAGGCATCCAGTGCTCGGGGGTCAAGCTTCGATCCGGGCGGTGGAAACGACAGCGAACGAACAGTGACTGTGCGCTCCCCGGAAACACCTAGCCCTTCGCGGCTGGCAGCCAACACGCGCACGCCTCGGGCGGCGCCAATCACCCGCTGGACCAAAGCCGCGCATGCCGCCACCAGATGCTCGCAGTTGTCGAGGACCAGCAGCATGTGTTGACTGGCAAGGCGGTCGCAAAGCGTGTCGATGATCGGTCGGTCATTCTCCTCTCGAATCCCGAGCAGCGTTGCAACCGTCAGTGCCACGCGCTCTGCGTCAAGGAGAGGCGCAAGATCGACATAGCACACGCCGTCCGGAAACGAGGACAGCGCCCGTTCAGCGAGTTCGATCGCGAGGCGCGTCTTGCCGCAGCCGCCGATACCGGTCAAGGTTAGCAGCCGAGTCTCGCCAAGCAGAATTGCGTATTCGTCGAGATCATCTTCGTGGCCGATGAAACTGGTCAGGAGTTGCGGCAGGTTGTGTCGCTTTGCCACGGGCGGTGATGACGATTCGCTGGCAGGGGCGATTTCCAGCGTAAGGCGGTAGCCGCGGCCCGCTACGGTGGCGATGGCCCCCGCCCCCAGAACCTTGCGCAGTGTGGAGACCTGGACCTGCAGGTTGTTCTCCTCCACGACCAGGTTGGGCCAGACCAGGGCGAGCAATTCATCCTTGGTAACCAGCTGGCCCGCGCGCTCGACCAGGGCCAGCAATACGTCGAACGCCCGGTCACCGAGCGCAACCGGGTGGCCGTCCGCCAGCAACTGGCGTTGGTTCGGTCGCAGTTCAAACGAGTCAAAGCGGTATGCGGGGGCCATGGTTCGGCACGTCGGGAGGATTTGCCGCGAATTTACACCAACGTGGGCCGCTCCTGAAGAGTGTCTTTCAGAACGTTTAAGCCCGGCTAAAGGACTGAAGCGCCATGCCGTAGGAAAGTACGCCCCAGCAACACCGGACTTTCCCCACGACCGCAAGGAGACTGCCATGAACGCCAAGCCCACGCTAGCCCGCCCCCGCGTCGTCACGACTCTCGCCGCCGCCGCGCTGTCGACCGTCATCGCGATCGGACTCCTCACTGCCGTCACCGGCCTATTCCAGCGCGACGGCGCCCCGTTTGAGCAAGTGGTCATCGCCGAGCGCGCCTGCGCCAATTACGCGTTCGTATCTGAGCGTGAGACTTGCGTGCGTCTCTACCTTGCCACATCACGCGTCCAGAGCGTCGCGAGTCGCTGAAGCTCTACCCAGCGATCCATCGACGCGCGGTCGCCGCCGCACAAACTAGGCGACCAAAGGCCGCAGGTGTACGTTGCATCACAACTTGTAAAGGAGAATGACATGAACCTAGATCGATACATGAAACGTAAGCTGGCATGCACTCGCCGGGGCGCTCGCACTTGCGGCGACCGCCGCGTTGGCGAACCCCGTGGCTTCGCAAGCTTCGATTCCCCAAGACTCAATGCGACTGGCCCTCGCCGATAGCGGCCAAACGGGGGCGGAGGCCGTCGGGTCGGCAACACCGCGCAGCTATCCTGCGAACGAGGCAGGGGTCCGTCGGGCCGCAGCGGAAGGCCCGGAAGCACTGCGCCGCTATATCTGGCGGACTCGGATGGTCTACAACTACTACTTCTGGGACTTCGTTAAGCAAGAGTGATTCGCAGTCTGGGTTGTGCAGTCTTTCACATGGGCGCGGCCACCGCATGCAGTGCGCGGGGGCCGCGGCCCGACACCTCGCAGCAGGTGCCGACGACAGGTCGGGCACATAACGAGTGCCTGCTGCCGGTCGATAGCGCCATCGAACGACCGCTCTCGGCGACTTAGCTGTACGGGCGCTTGTGGCCCAGACTGTGTAAAAACGCAATATGTACTATGCTGAATTCATAGCGTGTTTTGAGGGTTCTGGATGAAGCGTTTTATTCAAGGTGAGAGTAGGACGCAAAGTATATTGTTACCGGAAAGCCTCGACGACTACGTTGCTGATACCAACCCGGTTCGAGTGATAGATGTGTTTGTCGATGAACTCGATCTCGGCAAGCTAGGTTTCGACGGCATCAATCCGGCTGGCACGGGCAGGCCGTCCTATCACCCTGAAGTGCTCCTGAAGATCTATCTGTACGGTTACCTCAATCGTCTTCAATCCAGTCGCCGTCTTGAGCGGGAGACGCAACGTAACGTCGAACTGATGTGGCTGACCGGGCGCTTGAGGCCTGACTTCAAGACCATTGCCAATTTTCGCAAAGACAACGGCAAAGCGATCCGCGGCGTCTGTAGTCAGTTCGTGGTGATATGCCAGCAGCTCGGTCTATTCTCGGAGGCGCTCGTCGCCATCGATGGCAGCAAGTTCAAGGCGGTCAACAACCGCGACCGTAACTTCACCAGCGCCAAGCTGCAGCGGCGGATGGAGGAGATTGAATCGAGCATCAATCGTTATCTCGCGGCACTCGACACCGCCGATCGGCAGGAACAATCGGTCGCGCAAGCCCAGAGCCTGCGCCTCGAGGACAAGATTGCCGCGCTCAAGACGCAGATGCAGGAACTCAAGGCGATCGAGGTTCGGCTCAATGAGGCACCGAATAAGCAGATTTCCCTGACCGATCCCGACGCTCGTTCAATGAAGACGCCCGGCACCGGGATCGTGGGGTACAACGTGCAGACGGCGGTGGATGCGAAACACCACCTGATTGTGGCTCACGAAGTGAGCAATGTCGGGACCGACCGCGATCAGTTGTGCTCAATGGCGACCAAAGCCCGCACTGCGATGGGTACCCAGGAACTCACCGTAGTCGCAGACCGGGGATACTTCAAAGGCGAGGAGATTCTTGCTTGCCATGAGGCAGGTATTACCGCGATCGTTCCCAAGACAGTAACTTCGAATGCTACGGCTGAGGGGCGCTTCGGCAAGGTGGACTTCATTTACGATGCGAAGAACAACGAATACCGTTGCCCCACCGGACAACGCCTGATCTGGCGCTACTCAACCATCGAGCGCGGGGCTGACTTTGCATCGTTATTGGAGTTCGCACTGTCAGCAATGTTCGCTCAAGGATCAATGCACCTCGAGCCCGCGGCGGCGAGTGACCCGCTGGGAGCATGAGGCCGTGCTCGAAGCCATGCAAAGGCGGCTGGATCACGCGCCCGAAATGATGCGTATCTGCCGCCAAACGGTGGAGCATCCGTTCGGCACCATCAAGTCCTGGATGGGCGCGACGCATTTCCTAACCAAGACACTGGATCGGGTCAGTACCGAGATGAGTCTGCACGTGCTCGCCTACAACTTGAAGCGCGTCATGAGATTGCTCGGGCCGGATGCATTGATGAATGCAATGAGGGCCTGAGGCTCTTTGCCCTCGCACAGAGAAAAATACAGCCGAGCCACTGGCACTTGAAACCGAGAGCAAATCCGGCAAGTCGACGCGTCGATCAAGACGGCGCCTTCCTACCCCTCTCTAGGACCTCTGCGAGCGAAAATAAAACCTTCCCCGTTCACAGATGTTTTTACACAGTCTGGGCCGATAGCCGCGGTAGTCGAAGAATCCGCAAAGCAGCCGTTCGGTGCCTGCGCGGGTTCACGTTCCGATCGGCGGCTTTGGCCGAACAGTGGACGGTCAGCTGAATCGCCTGGTCGAACATAGAGGGGGCGGGGTCGGAATTGATAATTTGCTGAGTTTGCCTGCGGCGGATTGATTACTTCCCAAGCCAGTAGAAAAGGAAATGATTGGCGCGGATACTTGACTAGCGGTGTGGAGCGCACCGCCGACCTCAATTTCGCTGCTTGCGCTTAGCGATTTCCATCTCCAGAAGATCACACAGGTAATCGACTGTCTGATCGTCGCCGTCAAGAGTAGCTTGCGCGACCACGAGATCGAACCAGTCCTCGAACGTAATCGGCCGCGTGAGATCAATCGAACGCAATCCCTGTTCGAGTAGCGCATCCGCCGCCGGGCGAAATTCCTGCGCCTGCTTAACGCTCAGCAGGAACTCGCTGGTTTCGATTTGGATTGCCATGACAAGAGTGTAGTGCGC
>Ga0209118_1001446_pt1 | contig 11044 bp, 8 predicted proteins | sample BlaSpr_A8_Ref_M1_FD_187988 | JGI IMG/M metagenome (GOLD analysis project Ga0209118, IMG submission 187988) | Forest soil microbial communities from Thunder Bay, Ontario, Canada - Black Spruce, Ontario site 2_A8_Ref_M1 (SPAdes) (version 2) | ecosystem: Environmental > Terrestrial > Soil > Boreal...
TTGCGCGTACCTCGTTTGGTTCAGCCTGGCGCGTGCCGGGATGGCTTCCGTGATACTCGTTAGCGTTATCTTTTGTGTTTGCCTGCACCGCTACAAATTGCTGGTGAAGATGGTGGCACTCAGTCTGTTCCTATTCGCCGTCATTGGGACGTTGGCGCCAGAAACGTTAAGCAATCAGCTTGGGGACTTGAAGGACGCTGTGCTCTACAAGGGGCACAAGGAAGAAGGCGTGATGGGTTCACGGCGGACGCCTTGGGAAGAGTCGATCGCCTCGATAAAAGAACATCCATTGTTCGGAACGGGCTATGGCACGAGTCCGACGGGGGCGAGTCCCGGACTGAATATCGGAAATGCGAGTACAACTTCCGGAACGGAACGCGAGCACGGCAGCAGCTACATAACCATCGCAGAGTGGGTGGGCCTCTTTGGTGTGTTGCCCTTTGTGGCACTCCTGGCCATGACGGTCGCGAACGTATGGAAGGTGTGCACGTGGATGAACCGAACCGCTGACCCAAGCCACTACTCGATTCCACTTGCCATGGTGGTGGTCTCCGGTCTTTGCCATGCCTCCTTCGAGGATTGGCTTTTTGCTGTGGGTTCCTACATCTGCGTTTATTTTTGGGTCTTTGCATTTCTACTCGCGGATCTTGTTCCTGCCACGGTTGTGGTTCCAGCAACCGCTGTTTCTCTACCTACCCGTCCGTTGGCCGCCGGTTTTGGATCTGTCGTGCCCAACCGATGATCAGATTGTTTATCAATGGCCTGGCCGCGAGTGCGGGTGGAGGTCTCACGTACCTGCGCAATGTGATTCCCCATCTCGCACGGAGAGTGGATGCGGAAACTACGGTGCTGTTGAATCCAGCAATTGGCCGGGAGTTTGGGGAACTGCCAAACATTTCCTTTGTCGAAACCTCAGAAAGTTCCGGGGTTTTCCGTCGTTTCGTTCGCGAGCAGACGACGCTGCCGAAACTGATCCGGCACAGCGGCGCGCAGGTGTTGATTTCCACGGGAAACTTTGCGCTTTGGAACTCTCCCGTACCGCAGATACTCCTGTCTCGTAACTCGCTCTATACTTCCGGCGATTTCCTCCGCGATGTCCGCGCTCGCGGAGACTATGCGATATGGGCGGACACTTTGGTCAAGGGCTGGCTGGCGCGGCGATCCATAAGCCGTGCGGACATTACCGTTGCCCCGAGTGAAGCATTTGCCCAGGAACTTAGCCGGTGGAGTGGCATGAAGGTCCTTTCGCTGCACCATGGATTTGACCCCGATACTTTTACGAGCGATGCCACGCCATTGCCATCGGCAGCCAAAACCCAACTTGAGCAAGCGAAAGATGCTCTCCGCCTGCTTTTTGTAAGCCACTACAATTACTACCGCAATTTCGAAACATTATTCAGGGCTCTGTCCATCTTGAGCAGTCGTCTCAAGGGAAAGAAGGTAAAACTTTTTCTTACGTGCCGGCTGAATTCTGGCGAGAATCCGGGGACATATCGAGCCGAGTCTGCGGCGTCGCTCGCAAATGATCTTGGGGGAACCCAGAATATCGTCGAGCTGGGAGCGATTCCTTATCGCTCACTTCATCACCTCTATCGTGCCTGCCACATTTACGTATCGCCGGCCTATGCTGAATCCTTTGCTCATCCACTGATCGAGTCGATGTCGAGTGGCTTGCCAGTGGTGGCGTCGGATTTACCGGTGCATCGCGAGATCTGCGGGGATGCGGGAATTTATTTCCCCCGTTTTTCTCCGGATGCGTTGGCGGAACGGGTATTACGGATTCAGGAATCGCCGGAGCTGGCGGAAAGGCTCTCGCACAATGGCCTGCGGCGCGCTCGCGACTTCAGCTGGAGCGAACATGTTGGATGCCTGATCGTTCTGGCCGAGCAATTGGTGCGGTCTGAGAGTGCGCGAAACTGATGTCCCGAGCCGCGGAAGCAGGTCGAGCGCCGGCACGTTTTCTTGCTCACGGTATTTCCCGTCGGACCAGGATGAGGTGACCGGCTGCTTCATCGCGGGGCGGCAACTTACTCCCCATGACAGAATTTCCCCCGTACTCAAGGGTTGATGTACCTCCTGTCAAGCGAGGTTGCAAGGACATTCGAGGTGTTGTTTAAAAGCACTAGTGGGGAATCAATCTTGGTTGTCTCCGATCATTTGCTAAAGCACGGTGCATGCCAGACCGAGTACAGCGAGCGTTATGCTGCCGTGGACGATACGACACGGCATTCTAATAAGCGGCCTCACCGATCTCTCTGGGAGAGCGAACATCAAGTGAGTTGCGCAACTCACCTTGAGAAGCCTACAAGAAAGAGAGTCGGAGCAATCCCGATGAGCAGGGACAGGTCAGAGGTAGCTTTCTTGTTTTTCTGCCCACTTGAGGAGGTGTGGTCGCGATGGGACGTGTAGCTTTTGTGGTGTTCTTGCTGTCATTGGAGGTTGTCGGCCAAGCTTATTCCGCTTCAAGCGCGGATGCTGCAGGGGAAGGGAAGGCTAGCCTGGTGACAGGATTGGCACCACTCAATCAGTTGGGGTCGGGGGTTGCGAATACGTCCACCTGTCAGAACGGGAACTCGACGTGGGGTTCGTGTGGCGGCGGCAGTCCGGCAGGAATCACCTACGCGACAACGGCACAGAACTGGCGGCGGACTTCAACAAGGGCATTGACCGCCGGATCGCCGGGGACGGTTACTCTCACGCCCTGCCCATCTGGAGTTGACTACACTTCTGGAGCGGGCTATCAGGTCTATATCAGCGACACCAACGCTGAAGCGGTGAGTGTCATGTCCGGCTCGACCGGACCGGGGAACTGCTCCATCACGTTTACGCCGTACTTTGGACACACGTCATACACCATCGGCTCAGCTTCGTCGGGCATTCAGGAAACCATCAACATTGCTTGCGGGGTCTACTCATCCACAAACCCAACTTACAACGCACAATGCAATGTCACCATTCCGGCCAATGGTCCGTATCTTGGCAGCGGGTCGTTTTGGTCGCTCAATAATTACAATGTCTACGGCACAATCTTCTTCCACTCAAACCAATCTGCCCTGAACGGGCGCGGTGTATCCCTGAATTGTCTTGGCCGCGGCCCGTGTTTGCAGGTCGGTGATCGGGTCAGCGCCAACGATTACGCTAACAACACAATTACCGGGCTTTCTTTTCGAACGCCCACCAATGCTTCAGCAATCCCAGCCTTTGCTGGATGTACGATTGTTGGCACATCAGCCTCTGCCAACGTTGCCACGATCACCACGGCAACTGACTGCGGCTTTCGACCGGGAGACATTGTAGACATTCAGTTCACAGACAAGTCGAGGTACTGGGGCGACGCCCTTGTAGCGACGGTTCCAGCTTCCACGACGTTCACATTTACTAAGTCGTCTCTCGGAACCGACGCTTCACAAACGACTCCTGGCGTCGTGGCGCTCGCCTATGAAGCAATTCTCGACAATGCAAACAACACGCACCTTCAAGACATCACTTATGATGTGAACGGCGAGCTTGGTGCCTTCAATAACTTCTTCGATTTCTGGGATGACGAAAACGCAACAATCGACCACTTTAATAACAACGCTGCTTCTTTGAACGGGAATACCACCTGGATTGGCTCCTATATCTATTCAGGCGGAGGACCATGGAACTCCGGCCAGCAATGGGCTTCGGTAATTACTCTTCGAGATTCCAGCATCACAGCAGTGCATTCGGCTGGCATTACCGTAGACAATTCAAACGGCCTGTATGTAGAGAACACCGTCCTTCAAGCAGCTTCGCCATGGCAGTTCAAAGTATCCAACGTCAAGGGTAACTATCAGGGTATGTATCTCAAAAACATATACTCCGAAAGCAATATCGGCCAAAATCCGCTATCTCCCGTCTACAATCCATTCCCTGGAATAGGAATTGCTGGCCTGATCGCTGGAGCATCAACGAATTCAGCTAACTTTGATCTTAGTGGTGGTGGAACGTCATTATCTGGGGCATTTCCAATAGGCGGAAGCGGCGCTACTGCTCTGTCCTATTTCATCGTAGTTAATGATTGGACGGGAGCGAGTTGCGGCGTTGGTTCTGTGACTCGCAGCTCTCCGATGCAGGTTCTCAATTGGTCATCTACTGGCAGCGACAATCCAGTAGTTCGTTGGCCAAGAGTAGGGAATGGGGCCGACTCGATCTGCTACGACGTTCTCCGCATGACCACTCCATCATCAATCGGACAGAGTCATCCGTATGCTGGGGGAGGATGTCCTGGAGGAACTGGCGGGATTTGCGGGTCGGTAGCTATTGGAATCACGCAAGCTACCGCCTGCGGTAATACTCTAACTTGTAGTTATACCGATACTGGCACGCCAAGTACTTCAGCGTACACGGTAAACTTAGGAAATTATGCTGGGAACCTAAACTACTGGCCAGGTAATCTCATATCTGTTACTAGAAGCTTATCAACGAGCATGGAACAGAGTAATGTTGTAGGTGTTGGTCTTGGCACAAATCCGATACAAACTGCTCCTCAATGTGTATTTGGTGCTGCATCGTCGGGCGGATATAGCACGTGTCTAGAGAGTAATCTCCTCTCGGCTCCTAATCAAACGGCTACTCTTTTAAGTGACGGGGGTCAAATTGGCGGCGGTATGACCATGACCAAGGGGAGACTCAATTTTACTACTTCCCCGTGGGCGAACATTTCAGCCCACCATATTATTACGCTGATTGATTCACAGCCGGGGCTGACTCAGGCGACCGTCGGTTATCGCCCGCCGGCTAGCGCGAATGATGTGTGGATCGGCACAGATGTGCCTGCTCGCGGGGTTGGCCTGAACGCAGGGCAGCTTGCCTTCGGGGCTCCGGTGTCCATCACAAATTACATCGGTGCGACCGGGGGCAGTGTGCACACGAATTGGCTGGAGCGGCTGACCTCGACGCAAAAGACGTTCGCAATACCAGTAAGGATAAGCGATGGGAACAGTTTCACTTTGGGGGATGGATCCCCCCTGTCACAGATGAAAATATACACCGTTAAAAACATGCCTGCAAGCCACGTGCCTCACCAGAGTTGCGTTGATGTAGTTGGGGAAGCAAAGGGTCTCACCAAATCGGATCAGATTACTAGCATCACCCCACCTGGGAGGTTAGGAAATCTGTCCCTTAACGCCTATCCTGCTGATGAGAGTGCGATCATTTTACATTTTTGCAACCCGAGCGGGTCCGAAGCGATCACCCCGTCTGGTGCATACTCGTTTCTGGCTGTGCGCTAGGCTTTTGCTACGCCTCTCGCTGCAGTTGGGGGTTCAGATTGCTTGCCGTCTCGGATCTAGGAAGGTGGCCCGATTTAGCGCGGACTCCGGCCGCTCGCTGCGTCAGAGATTCCCCGAACCTTGGCAGTATTCCCAAGAATCGCTTCGACACCGAACATCATGAGATCCCGGTTTCTGGAAGCAATAGCCGGGAACCTCACCACGAGCCAACCCCTCACCGGCTCGTGAAAACAACTGTCCCTGCTTCTCCCGTGACCGGATCGGCAACCTTCTCTAAGATACTGTTTGGGTACTGCGCCTCAAGAGTTCGCATCAGACCGGCGTAGCGCGTGTCGCTTGGTTTTCCCCACACCAGGATGGCATCCGGGGACGCCTTTCGCAGGTCCATCAGGAGGCTAGCGGATTCGGATGAACTGGGTAGCGTTTCCATCGTTCCAATGATCCTCCAGCCTCCGAAGTACGCCGCCTTGTAGCCGGCCTCCCATCCCACGCCTACGTCCGGGAACGGCCCAGAGCCAAGACTGACCACGGTAGAGCCCGAGTGGATTCTTAAGTGCTGGCCAGCGTCATAACAGATCGCCTGAAAGTCCCGGGTTATCCGCCGGAATGGAGATGATGGATACACCAGCGATGTTACAACTCCGGCAACTACGAGAACGATGCTGATTCTTCGCCAGGCCTCGTGATTCAAACCCACGGTCGGAACCAGGAACCCGGCCCCGATTGCGAGCAGCAGCGGTGTTAGTGGAAAAAGATAGCGTACATCAAAAACCAGCATCGAATAGGCCAAAACCAGGCCCACAGCGCCTGCGGCAATGACCACTGCGACACGCGACTCGGCCACATAGTGTCGTTTCCTTTGCAGCAGGGTCCAGATCGCAAAGATGAATGCCAGAACTCCACCGGGTGTCGCAACAATGACGATCTCCTTGAGAACGCGCGGCACATTTCGCGTTTCGGCGAGAATGGCCTTCGGGAACGCCTGCTTCACATCGACGCGATAAGCCCACGGCCACGAATTGGGGGGCATCGGGTCATCGACAAGATATTCATCGACAGCCTTCGTGGTGTCGGTCAACAAAAGGTAGGTAGTGTCATGCCGCTCCCGGTACGCGCGCAATGTCCATTGGAGAAGATTTGTTTTGAACTGAGTTCCCACGGTAAACACTCCATATTTCGAGTGCAGCACTGTGGCCCACCCTGCCGCTACCACGACCGGCGCCAGCGACGCGAACGCAAGCCGCGCGGCTCGCTTCTTCCATGGTCCATCAGATAGTGTTGCCGCAACCAGCGTACAGAGCGCCAGCCAGGGCAGCGCGAAAGCCTTCGCAAGATAGGCCAGGCCGTGAATGACTCCGAGATAAAACCAGTTCTTCTCGCCTCCCTCACGCAGGCATCGCAAGAGCGCGATAAAGTAGGCGAGCGCGACCGCCGCAAATAGGAAATCCGGGATAACCATTCCGATGGCAGCAGCCGAAAGACCGCGACCCAACGCGAACAGTAAGACTGCGATCGCCGCTGCCGTTCTCGAACGCCACAGCGCTTTGGCAAATGCATAGAGCAGTACAAGGCATAGCACGAAAGCGCTGATATTCACCCACTTCCCGACCCGCACAAGGTCGGTACTTCCGAGAGAAACACCTGCAATGATCCAAGACAGCAATGGGCTGCGGAAGGCATTGATTGCCGAGTGGAACTGGCCCTGGCTGAGATGTCGGGCAATTCCCGTATAAGCCATCCCGTCGTAGTCGATCTGGTGGAAGCACTTCGATCCAAACCAAGAGAGCTGAAAGATACACGCAAGTACTGCGAACAGTACAATTCCGCGCGACACGTTACGGCTGATCTCCTGGCATCCAAGATATATTCTCTACGGTCGGTTCGCAACGCTCTTGAGTCCGAAATCGGCTTACCAAAATGGGCCTCAACCGCTTAAGATTTCTTTCCCAGTTGGGCGAGGACTCTTTGCCACATTCTCCGCCGATACTCCGGGTCTTGAACACGGCGCAAAATATAGTATTCATTTACCGGACGGTCATCCTGAAGTGCCGGGATGTCAGGGTCCTTCTCAATCAGGGCGTCCAGTGACAGTTCCTGATTCAAGACTCTCGCAAACTGTTGCTCGGCGTCGCTTGCGGGTCCCCACTCGAGCAGATCAAAAACGGCGGACGGTGGCATATGGCTGGCAAGAGTTGCAGCCGACGGAGAGGGCAGCGGAGACTGGCTGGCGAGAAAATGGTAGCCCCATCCCTCGACGGACCTGAAAACTCGAACGTAGGGGAAAGATTCCCGAAGAGCTTTGGCGACGGAAACGATGATGGCAGGATCCGCGCTGCCCCAGGGAAACCACTGCTGGAGGATGCCGTCAGGAGCGAGGTGCATCTTGGCGATGGAATAGAACTCCTTGGAGTAGAGAAGACTGGATCCGGCAGCCTCAACCGGGGGCGGTGGGTCAATGGCTATGACATCAAACTGCTGGCTCGATCGCTCCATGTAGAAGCGGCCATCATCAATTACCACGTGCGAGAGAGGCGAGAGCATCAGTTGATTGGCGTCCGCGTGAAAGAACGGGAAGACGGAAACCACACTTGGCACCAGTTCAACCGCCGTCGAAGGCACATTCCACGACAGCACGGATCGGTGGGTCGTACCCATTCCGAAACAGATGACCAGAGCGTTTTTCGGTGGTCTGGAAAGGAAAGCCAGGGGCAAGTGGGCTATCATCTTGGTGATCGGCGTGAGCCCGGTCACGCCCACTCCATTGACCAAGAGCACCTTTTGGATTCGAGTAGCGCCGGCGGCCGTTACGGTGGCGGTGCTGTCGTGGCGGACTTCCCGAGGCGTGAACCGGCTTTCAAAATCCTTAGTGACAAAAACCAGAGCGAGCGAGATCAATCCTGCTAACACCGGCTTGAGGGTAACGCCCAGCTTCGGTCTTGACTGATCAGCGAGAGGCACTCGCGGTTTCCAAAAACTCGCTACGATCCATGGCAGCGCGAAGGCCAGCAGGGTATAGCGCTCGCCCAACAGGGGCAACAGAAGAAATCCTGAGACCAGCGGACCAAGGACACAACCCGTGATGTTGATGGCGTATCCCCTGCCGGCACGGTCCGGATCGCCCTGGGAAACACGATCCAGAATCATGGGAGTCACAAATCCCACGGCCAGCGAAAAAGGAAGAATGGCGACCACTCGCAAAGGGTAGATGATCCGCAACCTGGGATCGCAGAGCAGCAGCGGCAGCAACACGGCAAGCGCGAGTGACGCCAGGAAAGAGTTGACGGGCGCATCCTCGGTGAAGCTACCTCTACGGTAAATCAAGGAGCCAAGATAGGTTGCTCCCAAATACAGCCCCAAGATGGTAGCAAACGCGTACACTACGGTGCTCAGCCCCGGAGTAAACAACCGAATCCATACGACCTCCACTCCCATACTGGTGAAGCCGGTGGCAAACAGGAGGTAATAGCTCCAGGCCTTGCTCGCCGGTGCGAACGGTTGCGTGCTCTTCGGACTTTCCGGGGTCACTGCCGGTTGTCGTCCTCCCAGCAGAGTGAGGCCAAACGCGGAACTGGCCAAACCAAGATTCAGCAACGCGCCCACATGCAGCGTGCCTTTGAACCCCAGCGACTCAATCAACAATAATGGGATGGCAGCGCCCGCGACCGCGCCTAAGACGTTTGCCAGGTACAAATAGCTAAAGGAGCGGAAGGACTCGACTTTAACGCTTTCCCGGATGGCAGCCATCGCGAAAGGAAATGTCGCGCCCATACACGCGCACCACGGCACCAATGTAAGTCCAATCCAAAATCCCGCTGCCACGTAGTAGGCCGCCGAGGGGAGGGGTGTAGCGGAGTCCAGTTTCTCCAGCAGGACGCGCCCCCAAACCAATTCATAGGGAACGAGGATCGCCGACACGCCGATCAGGAGTTCAGTCAAGGCATAGAGCCGCAACGCAGGAATGCGCAATGCAGTCTTGCGGTGGCGGATGTAGCGGCCCGCCCCCCACGAACCAAGGCCCAGCCCGATCATGAAAGCCGATAGAACAATAGAGACCAAGGCCGTGGTGACCGCGAACTGCGCCATGGCCAGCCGAAGCCAGACCAGTTCATAGAGAATGCTGCAGAAACCCGAGACCAAGAAGAAGCCAAAGTACCAGCGCATTGCACCGTCCAAGTATTGGTTGATGGGTGAGAACGAGTATTAAAACACGGATTTCTGTTTTGTACACCCAAGGCGGGCGGCCTCGTCGACTCCGCGGAAACTTCCATTTCGTGAAGTTCCTGCTCGGCTCAGGATGACACGGGGGAATGGAAGCCGGGTCACCTTGGCGTCTTGCTGTTGGATGTTTCCTGGAGTTGCGTCTGGTCAAAGCCGCAGCCCAGTCTCCCTGCATGACAGATCATTAGGATCTGATGATGAGTCAGGCTGTGTCTGACTCAGCGATAAGATGGAACAACAGCCCTAAGGAGTCGAGCAAATATTTTACAATGTGCCGCATCATTGGCATCTTTGCGTGGCCTTATTCCTGAAACGCAATCACCCGGGAAGCATGGAACTTGATCCGGAAACCCACCTTTCTGCTTTTCCCGTGCCCCGGAATGAACCATTGCTCCTTGAACTCGCCGCACTTGATTGGGCGAACCGAGTCGAAGCTACTACTCCGATGCGGATACCGGTTCATTTACTCAGCATTGGTCAACCTCGCATGGGCAAGCAGGCGACGACGGCTCAAGGCGATGCTGGAGGCACGAACTTCCCCTCGTTTTACGAGTGATGGAAGTTTGCACGTGAAACTCGATTCCGATACCCTGACTCACATCAACCCTTTGAGGAAATCTCCCGTGAGTCGCGGTCCCTCCGCCAATTTGGATCTCCTTCGCTCCATCGCTGTCCTCCTCGTTCTAACTCAGCATTTGTGCCGTCGCTTGAACGTAGATCAAGTCGGTTGGATGCCTACGACCTGGGGAGTGTTTGGCGTCCTGCTATTTTTTGTCCACACCTGTCTGGTCCTGATGTATTCCATGCAGCGCAGCGAACTTACAGGTTGGCCGCTGGTGGCGAACTTCGTGACAAGAAGAATTTTCCGGATCTATCCACTGAGCGTCATCGCCGTTCTGACAGCTCTAGCCCTGCATCTTGATTCCGACGTGAACGGCATCCGGGGCCTTTCCTACGGTTTACTGCCCGGAAAAGTCGGGATCGCGTCGAACCTTCTGCTGATTCAGAACCTCACCTACACCAAATCGATTGTGAATGTATTGTGGTCGCTGCCTTTCGAGTTGCAGATGTACGCATTCCTGCCTTTCGTTTTTATGTGGATCCGTGGCAAGCGGATGTTTTGGCCGCTCCTCGGTCTCTGGGCGGCCAGTGCGATCGCTGGACTTCTTCAACCCCATCTTCGCGGACTCGGCCGACTCTCGATTCTGGTGTTCGTTCCGCATTTTCTTCCCGGAGTTATCGCTTTTTCGCTCCCTTACGTTCCGCGGTTCAAGTCCTTCCTCTGGCCGGTGTTTATCCTCGCTCTCGTCGCCGTGTTCACCGTCCGTTCCGATGTGTGGGTGGGGTGGGTGCTCTGTTTGCTGCTGGGAATCATGATCCCATCTTTCGCCGAGATCAAAACACGGTGGCTGCGGCTGGCCAGCAATCGTATCGCCACTTACTCTTATGGAATCTACCTTGCGCACCAGTTCTGCATCTGGATCGCCCTAGGCTTGCTTGCGTCACACGCTCTCTGGCTCAGGATCGCCGTGCTGATCGTATTGCTCGTCGGATTACCGGTTCTTCTTTAT
>Ga0209118_1001449_pt1 | contig 11022 bp, 7 predicted proteins | sample BlaSpr_A8_Ref_M1_FD_187988 | JGI IMG/M metagenome (GOLD analysis project Ga0209118, IMG submission 187988) | Forest soil microbial communities from Thunder Bay, Ontario, Canada - Black Spruce, Ontario site 2_A8_Ref_M1 (SPAdes) (version 2) | ecosystem: Environmental > Terrestrial > Soil > Boreal...
CGAGAGGAGGGGTCCATCGTCCGCGCGATGCCTTTGAAGGACTGTGCATTCCATGGCCCGGCTCGTCATGAAGTTCGGCGGCACCTCGGTCGCCGACCTCGACCGCATCCGCAACGTCGCGCGCCACGTCAAGCGCGAGGTCGACGCCGGCCACGAGGTGGCGGTGGTGGTATCGGCCATGGCCGGCACCACCAACCAGCTCGTGCAATGGTGCCGCGAGGCGGCTCCGCTGCACGACGCCCGCGAGTACGACGCGGTGGTGTCCTCCGGCGAGCAGGTGACCGCGGGCCTGCTCGCCATCGTGCTGCAGGACATGGGGGTCACCGCCCGCTCGTGGCAGGGCTGGCAACTGCCGATCGTCACCGACAACGCCCACGGCGCCGCCCGCATCGTTGAAGTGAACGGCGAGGAGCTGATCAAGCGCTTCAAGGAGCGCCGCGAGGTGGCGGTGGTGGCGGGCTTCCAGGGTATCTGCCGCGACACGGGCCGCATCACCACGCTCGGCCGCGGCGGCTCCGACACGAGCGCCGTCGCGATCGCCGCCGCGGTGCACGCGGACCGCTGCGACATCTACACCGACGTGGACGGCGTCTATACCACCGACCCCAACGTGGAGATGAAGGCGCGGCGGCTGGATAAGGTCGCCTACGAGGAGATGCTGGAAATGGCCTCCCTCGGCGCCAAGGTGCTGCAGGTGCGCTCGGTGGAGCTCGCCATGCAGCGCAAGGTGCGCCTATTGGTGCGCTCGAGCTTCCATCCGCCGGAGACGCCGCGGTCCAAGGGCGATCCGATCGGCACACTCATTTGCGACGAGGAGGAGATCGTGGAAAGTCACAGCGTCACCGGCATTGCCTTCTCCAAGGACGAGGCGCAAATCTCGATCCGCCGGGTTGCCGACAAGCCGGGGGTGGCCGCCGCGCTGTTCGGGCCGCTCGCCGACGCCAATATCAACGTGGACATGATTGTGCAGATCATCTCCGCCGACGGAGCGCACACGGACATCACCTTCACCGTGCCGACCGCCGACTATGCGCGGGCCAAGGAAGTGCTCGGCAAGATCAAGGGCAAGGTCGGATTTGCCAACGTCGAAGGCTCCAGCGAAGTGGCCAAGGTCTCGGTCATCGGGGTGGGCATGCGCAGCCACGCCGGCGTCGCCGCCACCGCATTCAAGGCGCTGGCCGAGCGCAACATCAATATCCGCGCCATCACCACCTCCGAGATCAAGATTTCGCTCCTCATCGATGCCGCCCACACGGAGCTTGCGGTACGGACTTTGCATTCTGTATATGGGCTCGACCAATGAAGGCGCGACGCACGAGCTTTTGGGTTGAGGCTTTCGGGCTGCAGTAGCCGGCGCGCGGGCCTGGCTCCCGCGCGGGGTTTTTCCGAGGATTCATCGGGCGGCGCGGCGCCCGGGCACAAAAAGGATGCAGCCTAATGCGAGGCGCGCTCGGCGGCCCGCGTGTGCTGCTCCGCCGCCTCCGCGAGGTGATGGCGGAGCCGGTCAGCGCGCAGGAGCGGCTCGACAAGATCGTGGTGCTGATCGCCGCCAACATGGTGGCGGAGGTCTGCTCGGTCTATGTGCTGCGCGTCGACGGCAGCCTCGAGCTCTACGCCACCGAAGGTCTGAGCCGAACCGCCGTCCACCTGACCGTGCTGAAGCCGGGCGAGGGCCTCGTTGGCCTCGTGGCGCGCGAGGCGGAGCCCGTCAACCTCCCGGACGCGCAGTCACACCCGTCGTTCTCCTATAAGCCGGAGACCGGCGAGGAGATCTATCACGCCTTTCTCGGCGTGCCGGTGCTGCGCGCCGGCGACACGCTCGGCGTGCTGGTGGTGCAGAACCGCGCCCACCGCACCTATTCCGAGGAGGAAGTCGAGGCGCTGCAGACCACCGCCATGGTGCTTGCCGAGATGATCGCCTCGGGCGATCTCTCGGCGCTGGCTAAACCCGGCGCCGAACCCGCGGCGCGGCGGCCGGTGACGGCCAAGGGCGCTGCCTTCGCCGAGGGCATCGGCCTCGGTCGTGTCGTGCTGCACGAGCCGCGGGTGCAGGTGAAGAACTTCGTCGCCGATGACGCGCAGCGAGAGCTCGGCCGTCTCGACCAGGCGATCGACACGCTGCGCGCCTCCATCGACCTCATGCTGGAGGGAGAGGGCATGGCGCGCGCCGGCGAGCACCGCGACGTGATCGAGGCCTACCGCATGTTCGCCCACGACCGCGGCTGGATCCACAAGCTGCGCGAGGCGGTAATGACCGGCCTCACCGCCGAGGCCGCGGTCGAGCGCGTGCAGTCCGATACGCGCGCGCGCATGCAGCGGCAGATCGATCCGTTCCTGCTCGAGCGCCTGCATGACCTCGACGACCTCGCGCATCGGCTCCTGATCGAGCTCGTGGGCGAGGACACCCAGCGCAAGGTCGAGCTGCCCGACCACGCCATTATTGTCGCGCGCAACATGAGCCCGGCAGCGCTTCTCGATTTCGACCGCAGCAAGCTGCGCGGCCTCGTGCTCGAGGAGGGCGCGCCCACCAGCCACGTGGTCATCGTCGCGCGCGCGCTCGGCGTTGCCACAGTCGGCCAGGTCGCCAATGCCACCGGGCTTGTCGATCCCAACGACGCGATCATCGTCGATGGCGAGGCGGGCGAGATTCACGTGCGGCCGCCGGCCGGTCTCGAGGCCGCCTACGTCGAGAAAGTACGCCTGCGCGCGCGCCGGCAGGCGCGCTACGCCGAGCTCAAGGACCAGAGGGCCGTGAGCAAGGACGGCGAGCAGGTGAATCTGTTCATCAACGCCGGCCTCCTCGTCGACGTGCCGCACATCGCCGAGACTGGCGCCGACGGCATCGGGCTTTTCCGCACCGAACTGCAGTTCATGATCTCCGCCAACCTGCCGCGCACCGACGCGCAGCATCGCTTCTATCGCGCCGTTCTCGACGGCGCGGACGGCAAGCCCGTGACCTTCCGCACGCTGGACATCGGCGGCGACAAGATCCTGCCGTACATGCGCGTGGTCGAGGAGGAAAATCCGGCGCTCGGCTGGCGCGCGCTGCGGCTTGGGCTCGATCGGCCGGCGCTGCTCCGCATTCAGTTGCGCGCCCTGATGCGGGCGGCCGCCGGGCGCGAGCTACGCATCATGTTCCCTATGGTGTCGGCGGTGGAGGAGTTCGACCAGGCGCGAAAGCTGGTGGAGCAGGAGCTCACGCATCTTCGCCGCCACAAGCACGAGCTGCCCGATCTGATCCACCTCGGCGTGATGGTGGAGGTACCGTCGCTCTTGTTCGCGCTGGACGAGATACTCGACCGGGTGGATTTTCTGTCGGTGGGTTCCAACGACCTCGTGCAATTCCTGTTTGCCGCCGACCGCGGTAATGCCCGCGTTGCCGACCGCTTCGATCCATTGTCGGCGCCTGTGCTGCGGGCGCTGAAGCGGGTTGCCGACGCCGGCCGCGCCAAGGGCATGCCGGTGGCGCTTTGCGGCGAGCTCGCGTCGCGGCCGCTCGAGGCGCTGGCGCTTCTGGCGCTCGGCTACCGCTCGCTCTCGCTTTCGCCGGCGGCGATCGGGCCGGTCAAAGCCATGATCCTCAGCCTCGACGTGGCCGCCGCGCAGAAATTCCTCGAGCCGCTGCTGGGCAGCGGGGCCGGCGCGTCCATTCGCCAAGAGCTTGGCGCGTTCGCCGCGGCGAGCGGCGTGGCGATCTGAGGCCCACATGCTTCCTGCAGCCCGCCTTGACGCGCTGATCTCCCGCTACGCGACGCTCGAAAGCGAGCTCTCGACCGCGCTCGGCCGTAACGCCTTCGTGCAGGCTTCGCGGGAGTTCGCGGAGCTGAAGCCCGTGGTGGCGAGCGTGAGGGAGCTGCGCGCGGCGGAAGCGGACCTGGCCGAGGTCGAGGCGCTGATCGCCGATGCCAAGACCGAGCCGGACATGGCGCGCCTCGCGGCCCAGGAAAAAAGCGAGCTCGGCGAGCGCATCGCCAGGCTCGAAGCCGAGCTGCGCCAGGCGCTCCTCCCCAAGGATGCCGCCGACGAGCACGGCGCGATCCTCGAGGTGCGCGCCGGCACCGGTGGCGACGAGGCTGCGCTATTTGCGGGCGATCTCTTCCGCATGTACGAGCGCTATGCCGCGCTGCAGGGCTGGAAGGTCGAGGTGCTTTCGGCGAACGAAGGCGCCATGGGCGGCTTCAAGGAAATCATCGCCGCCGTGCGCGGCCGCCGCGCTTACGCCAAGCTCAAGTTCGAGTCGGGGGTGCACCGGGTGCAGCGCGTGCCGCGGACGGAAGCGTCAGGCCGCATTCACACGTCGGCCGCGACGGTCGCGGTGCTGCCCGAGGCGGGCGAGGTCGACGTGAAGGTGAACGACGCGGATCTGAAGATCGAGACCATGCGCGCGGGAGGCGCCGGCGGCCAGCACGTGAACAAGACGGAGTCCGCCGTGCGCATCACCCACATCCCGAGCGGAATCGTAGTGGGCGTGCAGGACGAGCGCTCGCAGCACCGCAACAAGGCGCGCGCTTTGGAGCTATTACGCGCGCGGCTCTATGACCTCGAACGGCAGAAGCTCGACCAGGAGCGCGCCGCCGAACGCAAGGGCCTGGTCGGCAGCGGCGACCGGTCCGAACGAATTCGCACCTACAACTTCCCGCAGGCGCGCGTTACCGACCACCGCATTGGGCTGACGTTGCACAAGCTGCCGCAAGTCCTCGAGGGCGAGGCGCTCGGCGAGCTGGTCGACGCGCTGGTCGAAGATCATCAGGCGGCGCTGCTCTCCGAATCCGGCATGGGCACATGAGCGCGATACTCGTGGACGACACCGTGAGCGTGGGAACGCTGCGCCGTGCGATCGCCGCGCGGTTGCACGACGCCGGGATCGAAAGCGCGGAGCTTGATGCCCGCGTACTGCTCGCGCACGCGCTTGGCATTGAGGCCTCGAAGCTCATCGCGACATCGGACGAGCGCATTCCGGCGGCGAGCCTTGAGCGCATCGATCGCCTGGTCGGGCGCCGCCTCGCGCGCGAGCCGGTCGCACGCATCGTTGGATACCGCGAATTCTGGAGCCGCGATTTCGCGCTTGGCCCCGATACGTTGGTTCCGCGCCCGGAGAGCGAGACCGTGGTGGAAGCCGCGCTCGCGGCATTTCCCGACCGCCACGCCGAGCTTCGCGTGCTCGATCTCGGCGTGGGCTCGGGCGTGCTACTGGCCGCGGTCCTGCTCGAGCGGCCGCGCGCCACCGGCGTCGGCGTCGATCGCAACGCCGGCGCGCTTGCCGTCGCGCGGGCGAACCTTGCTGACCTCGGCTTGTCCGCACGCGGGACGTTGCTGTGTGGCGACTGGACCGCGCCGGTCGGCGCGAAGTTCGATCTCGTGGTGGCAAACCCGCCGTACATACCAACGGCGGGCCTCGCCCAGCTCACCCTTGAAGTGTGCGAGCACGACCCCATCTTTGCATTGGATGGCGGCCCCGACGGGCTCGCCGCATATCGCGCGATCGTCGCCGATCTTTCGCGCGTATTGACGCCCCACGGCGTCGCCGTTCTCGAACTGGGACAAGGTCAAGAAGCCGCAGTCGTGGCACTCGCGAATGCCCGAGGACTCGTTGCCGGCGGCGCGGCGAAGCGCGATCTTTCGGGCTTGAGTCGGGCACTTGTCTTACGTAACCGGGGATAAATAGGGCTTGGCAGCCTCCGCGAACCGCACTAGGTTGCGCCCAGGAATCGACCCGGGCGCCTGGGCTAGAAGGCAAGGCGCGGCAGCAGTCTAGGAAATCGACTGCATTGCAAGGGCCGGCCGGCGTCACTCGCGCCGGCGGCATGGTCCGGGTCCGACGCTTCACTGACGTTCGCGCGCGGTTCAATGAGCACCGCGGCGCGAAGATGAAGGGCAGCTATCCGCGCTAGAGGCGCGAGATCGATATCTGGATTGGAAAAGCCGAATGAATGAAACCGCGGCGCGCTTTGTGCCGGGCTTCCAGCATTTGGATTGCGTATCGCCGGCAACGGCGGGCGGGGACACTTTGAACCCAAGGCTACGGAGAATCGAACGCCTATGAGAAACGGACAGCAGAAGCGCATGCGGGGCCGCAATCGCGGCGGCGGCGGCGGCGGTGGCCGCGGTCACAATCCGCTGACGCGCGTGTACGAGTCGAACGGCCCCGACGTGAAGATCCGGGGCACCGCCCACCACGTCGCCGAGAAGTATATGCAGCTCGCGCGCGATGCGCAGTCCTCGGGCGATCCCGTCGCGGCGGAAGGCTATTTGCAGCACGCCGAGCACTATTTCCGCCTCATCGCCGCGGCGCAGGCGCAGTTCAGTCAGCAGAATCCGCATCAGCAGAATCAGCAGCCCCAGCAGTTCCGCGACGGCGACGATTTCGACGGCGACGGCGACGAGGGCGACTCCGGTGGCCAGCCTTATGCCGGCGGCGCGCCGATGGCGCCGCCGCAGGGTCAGCAGCCGCAGCGGCATCAGCAGTATCAACAGCCGTCCTTTCAGCAGCCGCAGCATCAGCAGCACCAGCCGCAGCCCCAACCGCAGCCACCGCACCAACCCCAGCCGCAGCATCAGCCGCAACCGCAGCCCCAACCGCAGCCGAATTTTCAGGGCTATCAGCGCGAGCCGGAGCGCGACGTTGGCCTGCCGGCGTTCATCACCGGCGGCGGTGGCCAGGGCGGCCAGGCTCCCCAGTCGGGCAACGGCGGCTACGAGAACGACCAAGGCGACCGCGATGGCGGGCGCTACGGCCGCCGCCGGCGGCGCTTCCGTCAGGGCGGCCCCGGTAACTATCAGTCGCCCGTGCAAGGCCAGAACGACGTTCCGAACGCCGCGCCAGCCAACCCGGCCCCGGTCGCCGACGCCCAACCGGCCGAGGTGCCTCCTGTCGCGCCGAAGCCCGCGGGCGTCGAATAGTCACTCGCCGATGATGATCGCGTCGCCTTCGGCGATGCGGCCGGCGCGGGTCACCTCGGCGTAGATGCCGCAATCGATGTCGCCGGTATGGCGCGCGAGCGCGTCGGGCACGTCGATGTCACGCTCGGCGGTGTCGGGGTTGACCTCGGTGGCGGCGCAGCGGCTAGTCGGCTTCACCACCTTGAGCTCGCAGGCGCCGACCGTGAGCCGCCGCCCGACGAGGCGAAGCTCGGACCAGGGCATCATCCCTTCCACATACAGGTTCGCGCGGAAGCGCAGCGGGTGCAGACTCCGCCCCGTCGTGCGCTCGAGGTCGGCGAGGCTCTCAAGATTGATGATCGAGACCACCTTGCGCGCCAAATCCGAAAAGCTGTGGCCGGGTGCGGCGAGGAAGCGGATCGGCCCGCGCCTCTCGTCGGCCATGTAGTGTTCGAAGAAATCCTCCAGCTCGTGGCGGCCGGCGGGCGAGGCGAGGTCACCGAGCGCCACGATCTCACCGTCTTGCTCGACGGTGAGCATGCCGGAGGCGTCGTAGTAGCGCGTCGATAGCGCGGCGAGGCGGGCGTTTCGCATCAGGCAGAGGAACTTGATCTTCGACTGCCATTCCGGCTCCGCCGGGTCGAAGCCGGAGGGCCCGTTTTCGAAGGCGAAGGCGCGATCCATGGGAAACGTGCCCCCGATGGCGAGATTGACGGATGTCAATTTCTCGCCGGATAGCCCTTTGACCGGATAGCGGTAGAGCGAGGCGATCCGCGGCTCGCCCCATGTTGCCGAAGACATGCGGCTTTCTTGTCGATCGGGTGCGCCTCTGTCCAGTTGCCGGAGGCGAAAAAACCGCTTCATCCACCCCCTTCCGCTCCCGAAAACGAGCACCTATGTCAAAGCACCGATGCTCCCACCGCCGGAGTGACCGGGAGAGGGCGATGGATTTCGAGAAATATACCGAGCGCGCGCGCGGATTCATTCAATCAGCCCAGTCGCGGGCGTCGCGCGAAGGTCACCAGCAGTTCTCCACCGAGCACCTGTTGAAGGTGCTGCTCGACGATCCGGAAGGCCTTGCCTCCAGCCTGATCGACCGTGCCGGCGGCGATTCCCGGGCTGCCCTCATCGCCGTCGAGGCCGCGCTCAAGAAGCGGCCGCGGGTCGAAGGCGGCGGCGCCGGCCAGATCTATCTCGACCCGGCGCTGGCGCGCGTGTTCGATACCGCCGAGAAAGCGGCGAAGAAGGCGGGCGACGCCTTCGTCACTGTCGAGCGTTTGCTGCTTGCCCTTGCCGTCGAGAAGAGTAGCGAAGCGGGGAAAATCCTCGCCCAGGCCGGGGTGACGGCGCAGAACCTGAATGCGGCGATCGAAGGCCTGCGCAAAGGCCGCACGGCGGATTCGGCGTCCGCCGAGGACGCCTACGAGGCGCTCAAGCGCTACACCCGCGACATCACCCAGGACGCGCGCGACGGCAAGCTCGACCCAGTCATCGGCCGCGACGAGGAAATCCGCCGCACCATCCAAGTGCTGTCGCGGCGCACCAAGAACAACCCGGTGCTGATCGGCGAGCCCGGCGTGGGCAAGACCGCGATCGTCGAGGGCCTCGCCAATCGCATCGTCAATGGCGACGTGCCGGAAAGCCTGAAGCATCAGCGGCTGCTCGCGCTCGATCTCGGCGCGCTCGTCGCCGGCGCGAAGTACCGCGGCGAGTTCGAGGAGCGCCTGAAGTCGGTGCTCAACGAAGTGATCGCGGCCGAAGGCAAGATCGTTCTGTTCATCGACGAGATGCACACCCTGGTCGGCGCCGGCAAGACCGAGGGCGCGATGGACGCCTCCAATCTCCTCAAGCCGGCGCTCGCCCGCGGCGTGCTGCACTGTGTCGGCGCCACGACGCTCGACGAGTACCGCAAGCACGTGGAGAAGGACGCGGCACTCGCCCGGCGTTTCCAGCCGATCTTCGTGGGCGAGCCCACGGTCGAGGACACGATCTCCATCCTGCGCGGCCTGAAAGCGAAGTACGAGCTGCACCACGGCGTGCGCATCACCGACGCGGCACTCGTCGCCGCCGCCACCTTGTCGCACCGCTACATCACCGGCCGCTTCCTGCCCGACAAGGCGATCGACCTCGTCGACGAGGCGGCGGCGCGGCTGCGCATGCAGATCGATTCCAAGCCGGAAGAGCTCGATGAGATCGACCGGCGCATCATGCAGCTGCGGATCGAGGAAGAGGCGCTCAAGAAGGAGCGCGACGCCGCGTCCAAGGAGCGCCTGAAGCGGCTCGCCAAGGAACTCGCGGAACTGGAGGAGAAGGCGAGCGCGCTCTCCGCGCGCTGGCAGGCCGAGAAGCAGAAGCTCGGCAGCGCGCAGAAGCTCAAGGCCGAGCTCGACCAGGCGCGCACGGAGCTCGCCGGCGCCCAGCGCAAGGGCGAGTACCAGAAGGCCGGCGAGCTCGCCTACGGCAGGATTCCCGAGCTCGAGCGCAAGCTGAAGGAGATCGAGGAGAAAGCCGCGAGCGGCGCCTTGGTGGAGGAGGCGGTGACGCCGAACCACATCGCGCAGGTAGTGTCGCGCTGGACCGGGATCCCGGTCGACCGCATGCTGGAGGGTGAGAAGGAAAAGCTCCTGCGCATGGAGGAGCAACTCTCCAAGCGCGTGGTGGGCCAGGAAGAAGCGGTGCGGGCGGTGTCGACGGCGGTGCGTCGCGCCCGCGCGGGACTGCAGGATCCGAACCGGCCGATCGGGTCGTTCATGTTCCTCGGCCCCACCGGCGTCGGCAAGACCGAGCTCACCAAGGCGCTCGCGTCATTCCTGTTCGACGACGAGACGGCGCTGTTGCGCATCGACATGTCCGAATACATGGAGAAGCACTCGGTCGCGCGCATGATTGGGGCGCCGCCCGGCTACGTCGGCTACGACGAGGGCGGCGCGCTCACCGAGGCGGTGCGCCGGCGCCCCTACCAGGTGATCCTGTTCGACGAGATCGAGAAGGCGCACCCGGACGTCTTCAACGTGCTCCTGCAGGTGCTCGACGAAGGCCGCCTCACCGACGGCCAGGGCCGCACCGTGGACTTCCGCAACACGTTGCTGGTCATGACGTCCAACATCGGCGCCGAGCTCCTGGTAGCGCTCGGCGAGAACGAGGACGTGGACAAGGTGCGCGACCAGGTCATGGCTATGGTACGCGCGAACTTCCGGCCGGAGTTCCTCAACCGGGTGGACGAGATCATTCTGTTCCACCGGCTGAAGCGCGCACAGATGGGTGCGATCGTCGATATCCAGATGCAGCGGCTGCAGAAGCTCCTCGATGAGCGCAAGATCGTGCTCGAGCTCTCCAAGGAGGCGCGCGAATTCCTCGCCGACAAGGGCTACGACCCGGCCTACGGCGCGCGGCCGCTCAAGCGCGTCATTCAGAAGGATGTACAGGACCCGTTGGCGCAGCAGTTGCTCGCCGGCGAGGTCAAGGACGGCGAGCGGGTGCGGGTCGGCGCCGGCAAGGACGGGCTTACGTTCAAGGTGGTCGGCGCCTCCGCTCGCGCCGCTTAGGCGTCAGTTCGCGGCGGAGTGCGCGAGGCGCGGCGCGCCGGGAACGCGCTCGAGAATGCCGTCGATGCGCGCACGCTCGGCCTCGAAATTGGTGAGCACGGTGCTGTCGAGCACGCGTCCGCGCGGCAGCTTGATGCGCATCGGGTCGACGAAGTGGCCGTTGACCAGCACCTCGTAGTGCAGGTGCGGCCCGGTGGAGAGGCCCGAGTTGCCGACGTAGCCGATGATCTGGCCCTGGCGCACCTTCACGCCTTCCTGGATGCCCTTGGCGAAACCGGACATGTGCGAATAGGCGGTGACGTAGCCGTTGAGATGCTGGATCTCGACTCGACGGCCGTAGCCCGTATCCCATTCGGCCTTGATGACGGAGCCGTTGCCGGCGGCGAAGATCGGCGCGCCGGTATCCTCGGCCCAGTCCACACCGGTATGCATCTTGATGAACTTCAGTACCGGGTGGCGGCGCATGCCGAAGCCGGAGCGGAAGATGCCGCCGGCCATGGGTTTGCGCACCAGGAACTTCTTCGCGCTCTTTCCCGTCTCGTCGTAGTAGTCGACGATGCCGTCGTCGGTGGTCTGGAAGCGGTAGTAGCGGCGCGGC
>Ga0209118_1001451_pt1 | contig 11005 bp, 9 predicted proteins | sample BlaSpr_A8_Ref_M1_FD_187988 | JGI IMG/M metagenome (GOLD analysis project Ga0209118, IMG submission 187988) | Forest soil microbial communities from Thunder Bay, Ontario, Canada - Black Spruce, Ontario site 2_A8_Ref_M1 (SPAdes) (version 2) | ecosystem: Environmental > Terrestrial > Soil > Boreal...
CGGCGCACGCCATAGCCAGCGCCGCCACCCCGAGCCAGGCCGCCAGTAACGGCCCGGGAAGGCCTAGGAAGAGCTTCGGCCTACGGGTGGGCACCAGCCGGCGGTCCCGCGGACGCCGCTGGTGGCGGCGGCACGCTCGGCGGCGGCGTTCCCGGCGGCGGCTGCGGTGCCCCCGGCGGTGGCTGCGGCGGCGCTCCGGGCCCCGGCGGCGCCCCCGGCCGGCCGCTCGGCGGCGGCGGGGGCAGCTCCTTCACAATGTCGACCACGATCTTGAAGGGGCCATCGCCCTGGCGCTCCCAGATGCGGAAATAGAGACCCGGCAGGCGGATCCGCCCCGGCGCGCCTCGCCCCATGACCGCCGTCTTGCCGTAGGTGTACCCGAGATCGCCGCTGCTCGCCACGACCGCAGCCGTCGTCTCCCAGCTCGAGGCCCGCTGAGGATGGCCGCCCAGCAGCTCGCCGATGGCCGGCCGCCCGATGGCTGGCAGCGTGCCGTCGCGATAGAACCGCGCGTCGTCGGCGATCGCCTCCAGGTAGGCGGCGCGCTCGCCGTGGGCGGTAGCGTTCCCGCCGAAGCCGCGGTCAGCCGCCATCAGGTCGTGCTGCGCCGCCTCCGCCCGGCCGTGCCCGGCGGGCTCTCCGCCGGCGATCCGTCCATGCCCGACCTCGCCGCCGGCCGCGGCATCGGACCCGACCGGCGGCGGCGTTGCTACCCCCAGGTCGACGACCACTTTCCAGGCGCCGCCGGCTTGCCGGCGCCACATCGTGACGTAGTAGCCGTGCTGCGTCTCCCCGCCTGACCCCGCAGCGGTCTCCGGCAGCTCATGCAGCTCATAAGGTCCGGTGGTGTAGCCGAGATCCTGAGACACCGCCACCTCGACGTAGACCGGCCACCAGGTCAGCTCGATCGGCGGCGACGGCCGCGCCTCGATGTACTCCCGCCCGGGAACCGGTCCCGGCCGGAAGAGCACCGCGTCGTCGGCCAGATAGGCGAGAAACGCCGCGCGCATTCCCTCCTTATGGGACAGCCGCGAAAACGCCCGCTCGGTGTCCGCCAGGGTCGCGCGCGCGGCCGCCAGGTCGACGCCCGCTGCCGCCGCCACCGGGGCTGATGGCGGCGCCTCCATCCCCATGGCGCTCGCCGTGCCCACCGCAGCCAGGAGTCCCAGAGCTCCCGCCGCCAGGCCCGCTGCCAGCAGACCCGCCATTGCCCCGCGCCCACCGCCCTGCCCCGCGGACCACCGCTCGATTAGTCGGCTCCGAATCCTCGTCATTGTCTTTCTCCTCGCGGCTCCGCCATCGGGTCTTCGCTCGAGCGCTCGAGCGCTTGCCGGTCCCACCCTCCCAAGGCCGCCGCGGCCTCGTAGGTACTCTGCACGAACTCCATGACCGCCGCCGCCGGGTCGTCGGCGCCCCGCACCGCGTCGTACGGCAGGATCCACTCGCGCAGGACCGGGTCGTACCGCGTCGCTGCAGGCCGCACGACCGCCTCAGGACATCCCGCCGGCTCTGGATAGGCGTAGGCGTAGAACGCCGTCTCCTCGAAGAAGCCAGGTGTCCCGGGCCACCAGCCGGCACTGATGCACGCGTGCGAGTAGGCCTCGAGCGTGATGCGGTCGGCCACCTGGGGCACGCTCGGGTGCCGCGGCGCCCGCTCGCCGGAAAAGCGCGTGCACGCCAGGTCGAAGCCGCCCCACCAGAAGTGCGAAGGGCTGCACTTGCCGAGGAAGCGGCCGCGGAACTCCTTGAAGATCCGGTCGACTTGCGCCAGGATCCGCCAGCAGCGCTGCACCGCGTCGGGATCGTAGGACGCGTGCTCCCGGTCCTCGGCGAAGGGCGTGGTGACCGGCATCTCCACCGGCACCGGCCAGATCTTCAGCGTCACGCCCAGGTCGCGCAGCAACGTCCGGTAGGTGCGATAGAAATCCGCCACTGGCTCCGCCCGCAGCGGCAGGGCCGCGGTTGCGCCTTCACTGGTGCGGGCAATCAACGAGTGATCGATGAAATCGAGCTCGACCTCCAACGTCTTGCCGCCGCACGGCATCGGCGAAGTCGTCAATCCGCGAGCGGTCAGATACAGGGCGACGTTCCACCAGTGGTTCTCCATCGGCGACAGGGCCAGGCGCGTCTTGCCGACCATCTGGGTTCGCAGGTGCAGGCCGGTATAGGTCTCCCGCCAGTCCGCGAGCACCAAGCTGGGCCAGGCCTCGGCGATCGTGCGCTGCGGTGCGGTGTCGGTCGTGGTCTCGGACATGCCGCTCATTTTACTCCGCCGGTTTTTCCGGGTCTCCGGAGACCGCCGGCACCTCGACTCCATCGTCGCCCGATGGCGGCTCGGGGGAGCGGGTGCCGCGCAGGATGGAGTGGACGACGGGAATCTCGTCGCCGCCCGCGGCCCCGAGCTCGCGAAAGCGGCGGGCCTGCGGGAGGACGCGGCCCTCGAGCGAGCCGACGGCCTGGTTGTAGGCCTCGACGCTCTTGTCGAGGCCGCGGCGCAGGGACTCGAGGTGCTGGGCGAAGACGCGCAGCCGGTCGTGGAGCTCGCGGCCGAGCTCGCTGATCTCACGGGCCTTGTCGGCGATCCGCTCCTGGCGCCAGCCGTAGTGAACGGCCTTGAGCAAGGCGATGAGGGTGGTCGGAGTGGCGATGATGACGTTGCGCTCGACGCCGAACTCGATCAGCCGCGGGTCCTGCTCCAGGGCGGCGCTGAAAAACACCTCGCCCGGCAGAAAGAGGACCACGAACTCGGGGGAGCCGTCGAGCTGGCTCCAGTAGCTCTTCTCGCTGAGCTTGACCAAGTGGCCTCGGATCTGGGTGGCGTGAGCGGCGTACCTGGCCCGCCGGAGATCCTCGTCCGTGAGATCGAGGGCCTCGAGATAGGCCTCGAGCGGCGCCTTGGCGTCCACCACCACCTGCTTGCCGTTCGGCAGCCGCACCACCATGTCGGGACGCAGGCGGCCATCCTCGGTGGCGATCTCGGACTGCATGACGAAATCGCAGTGATCGAGCATGCCGGCCATCTCGACCACCTTCCGCAGCTGGATCTCGCCCCAGCGGCCGCGCGCCGCCGGTGTGCGCAGCGCATGGACCAGCCGGCTGGTCTCGCGCTCGAGCTTGGACTCGCTCTCCCGCATGCCGCGCAGCTGCTCGCTCAAGCCGGCGTGGGACGCGGCGCGCTCCTTCTCGATCTCGAGCAGCTTCAGGTCGACTTTCGTGATCGATTCGCCGAGCGGCCGCACCATCTCGCCGATCGCCTGCTGCCGCAAGTCGAGGTCCTGGCGGGCGCCCTGCTGGTAGCTCTCCAGGGTTGTCTTGGCGAGGTCGAGGAATGACTGGTTGTTGCGCTGCAGCGCCTCCGCCGAAAGGGCGCGGAAGGCGTCGCCGAGCTTGTCCCGCGCCTCTTCGAGCAGGCGCAGCTTCTCCCCGGCCTGCCGGCGCTCCTGGGCGAGGGTGATCGTCAGCTCCGCGGCCCGGGCACCGAGCTCGGCCGCTTCCCGGCGGCGCTCTTCCACCTCGCGCTCGCGCGCCGCCAGCCGCTGGTCGAGATCGGCGAGCCGCGCCTCATGACCACGCAGCCGCTCGGCGAGCATGGCGCGCTCGGCGTCGCGGCGATTGCCGCGCAGGCCGCCGAGCAGCCAGCCAACGCCGATGCCCAGAGCCCCGGCCAGGAGCGCAGTCAGGATGAGACTCAACATCTGCATTCAATGGTCAGCCTTCGCCGGGCGCTCAGGCCGCGGTTGGCGCGGTGGGGCGTTCTTGACGTAGAGATCGAACCATCGCACCATCTCGTAGAGCGTGTCCGCGACCGACTCGCGAGCGAGGTAGCCGTGCGACTCGAGGGGCAGGATGACCAACCGCGTCGTGCCGCCGACGCCCCGAATCGCCTCGAATAGCTTCTCCGACTGCAGCGGCACGGTGCCTGGATTGGCATCGCGCTCGCCATGGATGATCAGCAACGGGTCGTGGATCTGGTCGGCGTGCATCAGCGGTGACAGCTTGAGGTAGGTCTCCGTGGCCCGATACAGCGTCCGCCTCTCGTTCTGGAAGCCGAAGGGCCGCAACGTGTGATTGTAGGCGCCGCTGCACGCGATGCCGGCGCGGAAGAGGTCTGACCAGGCGAGCAGATTGGCCGTCATCAGCGCGCCGTGGCTATGCCCCATCACGCCGACGCGCTCGGGATCGGTGACACCCAGCTCGACAGCCTTGTCGATGGCCGCCTTGGCGTTGGCCACGATCTGTTCGACGAAGGTGTCGTAGGCGCCCTCGGTCGGCCCCACCACCGGCATCGACGCCTCGTCGAGCACGGCATAGCCAGCGAGCGCCAGGAACACTGGCGAAGCACCGTACAAGGTGGTGAACTCCTGCGGCGAGCTGGTGACCTGGCCGGCCGCGCCTGGATCGGTGTAGTCGAGCGGGTAAGCCCAGACGATCGTCGGCAAGCGGGATCCTTGCCGGTAGCCGGGGGGGAGGTACAGCGTGAAGGAGAGGGTCACGCCGTCCGGCCGCCGATAGGTCACGAGCCGCTTCGAGATCTGGCGCAACGACGGCGCCGGGTCCTTGATCTCGGTGAGCGCACGGCTCGTCGACCGATACGCCGCCTCACCCACCGCGACGTTCGCCGGGAGCGCCTCGCCGAGCCGCCGCAAATAGACGTTCGGGGGATCCAGCGCCGACTCCCGGGTGGTCAGGAAGGTCAGTTCCGCCGCATCGACCCAGTCGAGGAAGGACTCCCGGACCTCCATGCTCGAGCGGAACAGTCGCTCCGTCTTCAAGCTGCGGAGATCGACGCGATCGAGAAATGGCCGGTTGCCAGCCGGCGATGCGCCCTCGCCCGCCGTGAAGATGGCCCCGCCCTGCTCACGCACCGCGACGGCGCCGCTGGGGAGCCTGCGGAAGACGGGTGAGCCCGGGTCGCCGTAGCTGTCGTCGGAGCTCAGGCTCCAGACCAGCCGCGGCGCGGCGAGCGGCTGGTCGGCGTCGACCAGGAAGGTCTTGACCCAGTGCTTGTCGCTGTCGTACTCGGAGATCAGCGCCAGGCCGCCACGCTCGATCCACGCGACGCCAGCAAAGCGCTGCTCCGTCCGGCACAGCTCCCGCGCCGCGCCGCCCGCGCCGCCCATGCCGCCCACGCCGCCGACAACCTCGAGCATGACGCGGTCGTGATGCGGCACCCTTTTGTAGGTGTCGCCGCCGTCGAGTGCCTCAGCCCACAGCACCGTCGCCGGCGCCGTCGGTCGCCAACCGTGCTCACGCGGGCCCGTCCGCACCCCGTGGATCGGCACCTGCTCGGCGAGCGGCTGGCTGGCTAAGGTCTCGACCTTCTTGCCATCGCGGTCCCAGATTTCGACGTCGGTGGGGAAGCGGTCGTAGTCCCGCAGCAACGAGTAGGGCCGCAGGACGCGCTCGACGAGCAGGTACCGGCCGCCGGGTGCCACCAGGGCCTTGGCCAGAACGCCGGGGCTGCCCAGGTTCGTGACCTTCCCCGAAGGCACGTCGACCCGCGCGAGCTGCGCGGTAGCGTAGTGCTCGAACAGGTCGGCGTCGTAAGGCGTCTTGAGGAGGTCACGCGCCTCGTAGGTGCTGCTCGGCGCCGCCACCGTGCCGCTCTCCTCGACGCGCGGCCCGGCGGCAACCGCGGGTTCCGGCGGCGGCGCCGGGCGGCCGGACGGTACGGTCTTCACCACCAGGCCCCGCTGGTCGGGCAGCCACGCGAAGCCGTAGCCGAGCACCGGGTTCAGCCGGATCCCTTCCACCCGGTGCGCCCTGGCGGTCGCGGCCTCACACACCCAGAGCTCGACGGCGGTGGCCGTCATGTTGCTGAAGGCGAACATCGTCCCCGTCGCGTTCCAGCGCGGCGGTCCAAGGCGCGATCCGGGCGGCAGCGCCACGCGGACGGCCGGTCCATCGGGAAGCGTCTTGACCGCAACCTCCACGTAATAGAACGAGCCGTGCACCCCGTTGTTGCGCGGGTTGATGCGCACGCCGGCGAGCCGCAGCAGCGGCTCCGCCAGGTCCGAGAGCGGCGGGTAGTGCTGGTTCCTGGCGAGAACCAGGGCATTGCCGGTGGGGCTGGGGAACGGGACCGGCGGCGCCGGCGCCTCGAGGATCTCGCGGATCGCCTGCGGTGGTTGCTCGTAGCGTTGCCGCGCGCTCACCGCCTGGGGGGCCGGGGACAGCGCAACGCAGGCGAGACAGCACAGGATGAAGCGCGCCAGCCGCATGCGGTTACCTCCGAAGGTCCTGCGTCAGGCGGCGAGACGCCAGCTCGGCCTATCGGGCCGAAAGCAGGTGGCGGGCGATCACCAGCCGCTGCATCTCGCTGGTGCCCTCGTAGATGGTGGTCACCCGCACGTCGCGGTAGAGCCGCGAGATCTCGTAGTCGTCGTGGAAGCCGTTGCCGCCGTGGATCTGCAGACTCTCCTGGCAGGCGCGGTTGGCGGCCTCGGAGGCGAACAGCTTGGCTTCGGCGGCCAGGCGCCCGGCTTCCGCGGCGGCGCGATCTCCCGCACTGCCGGCATCGCCGCCGGGATCGGCGGCCCTGGCCGCGCCAGCGGCGCCGAGAGCCGTAGCGCCAGCGGCGCCCGTGGCAGCCGCGCCGGCGGCATCGGGGCTTGCACCGGCGGCGGCAGCGGCGCTGGCGGCGATTGCCGCGCGCCAGGTGAGCAGCCTCGCCGCCGCCAGCATGGTGGCCATCTCCGCAAGGCGGAAACGGACCGCCTGGTGGCGGACGATCGGCACCCCGAACTGCACCCGCTCGCGGGCATAGGCCACGGCCAGCTCGAGTGCCCGCTGGTGGATGCCGACCGACTGCGCCGCGATCCCGATCCGCGAGTGGTCGAGCGTCGCGAGAGCGATCTTGAACCCCTGGCCGGGGCTGCCGAGGACGTTCTCGGCGGGGATCCTGCAGTCGTTGAAATAGATCGGCGCGGTGCGCGATGCCCGCAAACCCAGCTTTTCCTCCGGCTGGCCGACCGCGAATCCCGGCGCGTCGGCAGGCACCACGAAAGCGGTCATGCCGCGCTTGCCCGCCGCCGGATCGGTGCGCGCCACCACCACGTACCAGCGGGCGAAGCCGGCGTTGCTGATCCAGGCCTTCTCGCCCGACAGCACCCAGGAATCGCCGTCTCGCCGCGCCGCGGTGCGCAAGCTGCCGGCATCGCTGCCGGCGCCGGGCTCGGTCAGGCCGAAGGCGCCGAGCGCGCCGCCCGCCAGCTCCGGCAGCACTCTGCGCTTCAGCGCCTCGGCGCCGAAACGCGCGATTGGCCAGCAGCACACCGAGTTGCTGACGCTCATCGTCACCGCGGTCGCCGGGCAGACGCGCGCCAGCTCCTCGACCGCGACGGCGTAGGCCAGCACGTCGGCGCCGGCGCCGCCATACTCCTCCCCCACCAGCATGCCGAGCAACCCCATCTCCCCCATCTCGGCGACGATCTCGGCCGGAAAGCGATGGGCGCGGTCGCGTTCCTGGACACCGGGCCGGATGCGCTCCTCGGCAAAGCGCCGCACCTGCTCGCGCAGCAGCTCCTGATCGTCGCTCAGCCCGAAGCTCGGGCCGCCGCGGACCGCAGCGGCATCGGCAGCGACAGCCGCGGTGGCGGGAGCGGCGGCGCCGGCGTCCTCGCCGGTATCTCCGGCATGGCCTTCTCGGCCGAACGCGGCAGGCGCGGGCGACGCGACGGGCGTGGAGGAGATGGCTGGCGGCATCCGGGTCGGGCTCCGCGCGATCAGGCCTTGTCGAGCACCCAGTCGGCGATCACCATCTTCTGGATCTCGCTGGTGCCCTCGTAGATCTCGGTGATGCGGGCGTCGCGGAAGTAGCGCTCGACGTTGTACTCGCGCGAGTAGCCATAGCCGCCGTGGATCTGCAACGCCTTGTTGGTGACGCGCTGCGCCATCTCGGAGGCGAAGAGCTTGGCCTGCGCGGCCTCGAGCGTGTAGCGTTTCCCCTGGTCCTTGGTCCAGGCCGCCTTCCAGGTGAGCAGGCGGGCGGCGTCGATCTCCGTCGACATGTCGGCGAGATAGAACTGGATGGCCTGGAAATCGGAGAGGTGCTGGCCGAACTGCTCGCGCTGCTGCGCGTAGGCGAGAGCGTCCTCGAGCGCCGCCTGGGCGATGCCCACCGCCTGCGAGGCGATGCCGATGCGGCCGCCGTCGAGCGTCGCCATGGCGATCTTGAAGCCCTCGCCCTCTTCTCCAAGGCGCTGCCTCGCCGGCACCTGGACGTCATCGAACGACAGCTCGGTGGTGCCCGAGGCGTTGACCCCGAGCTTGGTCTCGTGGACGCCACAGTGGAAGCCGGGCGAATCGGTCGCGACGAGAAAGGCGGTGATGCCGCGGTGCTTCTTCTCCGGATCCACCGTGGCAAAGACCAGCGCGATGTCCGCATGGGTGCCGTTGGTGATGAAGACCTTGCTGCCGTCGAGCACGTAGCCGTCGCCCTCGCGCCGCGCCAGGGTGCGCAGGCTCGCCGCGTCGCTGCCGGCGCCGGGCTCGGTCAGCGCGAAGCAGCCGAGCTTGCGGCCGGAGGCGAGCGGCGTCAGGAAGTCGCGCTTCTGCTCCTCGGTGCCGAACTTCAGGATCGGATCGCAGACCAGGGAGTTGTTGACCGACAGGATGACGCCGGAGTTGGCGCAGGCGCGGCTGATCTCCTCGATGACCAGGCTATAGGACAGGTAGTCCATGCCGCCGCCGCCGTACTCCTCGGGCACGGCGACCCCCGCCAGCCCAAGCTCGCTCGCCTGGTCGAAGAAGCGGCGCGGGAACTCCCCGGTCTTGTCGATCTCCTTGGCGCGCGGGCGCACCACCTCGTCGGCGAAGCGCCGCACGTTGTCGCGGAGCAGTAACTGCTCTTCGGTGAGCTGGATCTCCATTCGTCTCCTCGTGGTGTCGAAGGGAACGTGGGCGCGGCGGCAAGCCCTGGCCGGATCGTAACAACCGCCCCCCAGAGGGTCAAGCAAGCTGGCGGCGCCCGCACCTTTGGTGCACAATGTCGCCGCCATGAAAGCGAACGAGCCATTGGGGTACACCGAGGACGAGATCCGCAGCTTCCTGCCCAGCGGCTGGCGCCTGGCCGCCGCCGAGCCGGCCCCCGCCGAGCTGGTGCCGCTCACCTTCGGCCACTGGGACGCGGGCAAAGGGGTGTGGCGGATGCGCGTCGTCGACAACGTCGATTTCGACTGGCCGCTGGTGGTCAAGGCGGCCGACGTGGCCAAGCTCGGCACGAACGGCCGCCTCGAGGCGCTGCGGCAAGCGATGGACAAGCTCAATCGCGAGCGCCTCGGGTAGCCGGCCACCGCTGCCCGACCAGGTTTTCGACTACCTGCCCGTGGGCTTGGGCGGCTGCTTCTGCTCGGCCGCTGTCCAGGGCGGCACGATGTTGTTCATGCGCGCGTAGGCGATCGCCTGGCCCAGGTGCTCGTGAGCGTGCACCGCGGTCTCGACGAGCGCCTGGCGGACCGTGCCTGGACGGCCGAAGTACTTGATCGATCTCTCCACGTCGGCGTCGGACATCGCCGCGATCGATTCGCGCACCTGCTCGAACGAGACGCGCATCGCCGCGATGGCGTTGCCCTTGTCGGCGCCCTGCTGCTCGATCTTGTCCAGGTTCACGCCGGCCGGGATCTTCATTCCCCACTGCGAGCCGATCTCGTAATTGCCGCCCGCCACGTGCAGGCAGACCTCGCCGAACGAGCGCACTCCCGGCGCCGGCCGCCAGCCGAACTTCTCCGGCGGCACGACGCTGGCAAGCTCGATCAGCTTGTGCTCCGCGTCGTCGAGCTGCTGCTGGATCTCGCCGCGCAACCCGGGCGGCCGTTTGACCTTGAGCGGGATGATGGGGGGCGCACTCTGCGGCTTGCCGCCAGGAGCGGCAGCGCCCTGCTGGGCGCCGGCGGCCCGCCAACCTCCCGCCGACGCCGCCGCAAGAGCCAGGACCATGACGGCTGCTGCCAGGACCTTCCTCATCTCAACTCTCCTTTGCCTCCAGCTCTCCCTGGATCCGCCGGGTCCCAACCCGGCCGAGCGAGGGGAAGGGGACGCCCCCTCCCCTTCGCGTCAAGGAAGTCCGGTCTCAGCAGCTAGCGGCCGCTCTGACCTTCCTTCGCGGACCACGGCGGCACGATGGAGTTCATGCGCGCATAGGCGATCGCCTGCCCGAGGTGCTCGTGATCGTGGCTCGCGATGCCCAGCATGACCTCCACCTTGACCGCGTCGTGCCCGAAGACCTTGACCGGGTCGTGCAGCTCGGAGTCCGGCAGAGCCTCGATGGCCTGATGCACGAAGTCGAACGACTGCTTGAGCGCCGCCACCGTCTTCGCCTTGTCCGCGCCGTCCTTCTCGAGGCTGCGCGGGTCGACGCCGGCCGGGACCTTGGCGCCCCAGAAGGTCGGCAGGAAGTAGTTGGCGCTCGCCACGTGCATGAACACCTCGCCGACCGAGCGCACACCCGCGCCGGGCCGCCAGGTGTATTTGTCCGCGGGCATCGCCTCCGCCAGCGCGATCAGCTTCTCCTGCGCCGCGCCGATCTGCCGCAGCACCATGGCGCGCGGGCTGCCGGGCGCCGGCGCTTCGGCGGCGGCGGGCGATGCGGCAGGCGTGCCCGCCGGTTGAGCCGACGGGTTGAGCGGGTGCTTCGTATTCGGCTGGGTGGCGGCCGGCTGCGCGGCGGCCGGCTGCAGGGCGGCCAGCCCACCGGCCAGCAGGGCTACGGCGAGCGAAAGGATCAGTGCTCTACGCATAGGTTCTCCTCTTCGAGCCAGGGTTCTCAAGGGTTCCGATCGACGGCGATCCGGAGGCTATCCACAGTGCCCGGCATGATAGCGCGCGCACGCCCGGAAGGCCAAAGAGATCTCCAGTCCCCACCGCCTGCGGCGACCCCGAGGGATGAAACGCCGTGTTACCGCGTACCCACAAGCGTCTATCGGATCGCCCCCCGCATCCCCTCGATCCCCTTCCCACCCTCCGGGGGGAAGGGGACGCCCCCGCCCCCTCACACCGGGGAGTTTCG
>Ga0209118_1001453_pt1 | contig 10999 bp, 10 predicted proteins | sample BlaSpr_A8_Ref_M1_FD_187988 | JGI IMG/M metagenome (GOLD analysis project Ga0209118, IMG submission 187988) | Forest soil microbial communities from Thunder Bay, Ontario, Canada - Black Spruce, Ontario site 2_A8_Ref_M1 (SPAdes) (version 2) | ecosystem: Environmental > Terrestrial > Soil > Boreal...
AGTTGGATTGGGCTCTGTAATCAAGAAGCGGCGCAAGAAGATGCGCAAGCACAAGCACAAGAAGATGCTGAAGAAGACCCGCTGGGCGCGTCGCGCGCACGCGTAGGATGGATTCGTGATCGGCTGGGTCGTCCTCGGGGTCGTCATCGTCGTCATCATCCTGTGGTTCTTCTTCACCTACAACGGCCTGGTAACAGCGCGCAACCGCACGCAGGAAGCCTGGTCCGAGATCGATGTGGAGCTGAAGCGCCGGCATGACCTCATCCCGAACCTGGTCAGCACGGTCCAGGGCTATGTCGGGCACGAGCGCGGCACCCTCGAGGCGGTAACGAACGCCCGCGCGGCCGCAGTGTCCGCAGGCGCCTCCGGGGACCCGGCCAAGATCGGCGCCGCCGAGAACATGCTCACCCAGAGCCTCCGCAGCTTGTTCGCGGTGACCGAGAACTACCCCGACCTCAAGGCGATCGCAGCCTTCACGAACCTCCAGGAGACCCTGACCGCCACCGAGGACAAGATCGAGTTTTCTCGCCGCTTCTACAACGGCAACGTCCGCGACTACAACATCAAGCTGCAGACCCTGCCGACCTCGTTTATCGCCGGCGCGCTCGGCTTCAAGCCGTTCGGCTTCTTCCAGGCCGACGAGGCCGATCGTGCGGTACCCCAAGTCAATTTCGGCAACATGCCGCCGGCCAGCTCGGGCCCGCCTAGCGCAGGTTCGCAGCCGCCCGCCGCCGGCTCGTCCGGACCACCGCTCCAGGGCTAACACCCGCTAGCCTCCCGCCGCCAGCGACCAGTCGGCCTCGAACCGGGTCGCGAACGCAGCCACCGCTCTGGAATCACCCGTCGAGATGTCCAGCTCGTGGTTCGTGCCCAACCCGCTCAGGGTCCAGTTGGCGGAACCAAGGACCAGGTCCGCGTCGAAGAGCCCGATCTTGGCGTGGAGGAGCGCGCCCTTGGGAATCGGGTACCACCGCACGTCGACTCCGCCGACGTGAAGCACCTCATATCCGTGGCGGTTGTATGCCTGGTTGGGATCCAGGAGGACACGCACCTCGACACCGCGGCGCTTCGCCGTCACCAGCTCGGCGATCACCTCCGGATCGGTCAGCGTGTACACCTCCGCAAGGACGCGGTGCCGAGCCCCGACGAGAGCGCGTTCGATCATCACGCGGATCTCATCGCCGGGCGCCGTCTGGGCGATCTCACCGACGGCCGATGCAAGTGGCGCCGGTCGTCCCGCGGCCAGGCTCCAGTCCTGCTCGAAGATCCTGACCAGCCTGTCGATCTCGGCCGGGACTCTGGTCTCCAGTACGTAGTCGTGATTCCGGTCACTGTGGGCGCCCCAGTTCATGCCGCCCACCACCGCCTCGCCGTCGGCGATGAGGAGCTTGACGTGGTCGATCTGGTGACGGCCGTCGTCGACCGGGTAGACACGTTCAAAGACGCCGAGGCGGTCAAGCTTCACGGACGAACGGCGGCTCGCGGCGACCGTCGGGTCGGTGATCACACGGACGTCCACTCCGAGCTTCGACGCGGCCCCAAGTGCGCGAACCACATCAGGTCGGCCCAGCTCATACATCTCCACCAGCACCCGGCTGTGGGCGGACGCAATGAGACGGCCGACCAACCCGAAGATGCTCGCGTCCGACCACAGCTGCACTGGCTCGTCCCGGCCGATGGCCGATGGCTCCGGAGCGACCGGCGCAGCAACAACAGACACCTGCGCGGGAAAAGGACCGGAGCACGCAAACAAACAAACAATCAAAAGAGGCAGCGCAATAACTCGTGTCATCGACGGGGAACCCTACGCGGGCAAAGCGCCGCCACCAACCCTGCCTGTTAACGCAAGAGCAAAAGACCGGCTAGATCAGCTCGACCCGCATCCCAGCGCGTGCGCCCAGGAGCCGATCCGCTCTGGCCTCGCGCACTCCGATCTCGAGGTACCCCATGCTCCCGACGTAAACGAACGGCTCGTTGGGCCGCCCGTCGGCATACGTGGCTGCCGAGGCCACGATGTCGTGGCCGTGCACGCGAATGTGGCGCACCGGCGGCTTGAGGTTCGTCACGAGGTTGCCGAACCCATCTGTCCACAGAACGCGCGGAGTGGTGTCATCGAGCATCTTGGGCGGATCCGTCTCCGGGCCCAAAGATGAAAGGGGCACGCCTGCCGCCAGCGCGGCGGCCGCGGGCGCGAATACGTCTCGACCCTCGAACGTGGACGATCCCTCAGGACGCGGGGCCAGCTCCACAGCCTCCTGCAGGCCGACCTCCTCGATGACGATCGCGAACAGGCCATTGTCGGGACCGACGTAGTACCGCCCGCCGGCGCGAATCGCGAGCCGCCGTCGTGAGCTGCCTACGCCCGGATCGACAACGACCAGATGCACCGAGCCGGCCAGGAAATGCCGCGTGCCCGCAAAGAGCATGAATGCGCCCGCGTGCACATCGAAACGCGGCACCTCGTGGCTCACGTCGACCAGCACGGCGAACGGGCAGCCCGCCAGCACGACGGCCTTCATGGCCGCAACCAGCGGCGAGCCGGAGCCGAAGTCGGTCGTGAAAGTGACGAGCGGAGGTCCGGCTAAGGCGCCGCGGCTACCAGTAGCGGGTCTCTTTCCAAGGGTCGGCTTCGTCGTGGTATCCACGCTGCTCCCAGAATCCAAGCCGGTTGCGTTCCATGAACTCTAAGCCGCGCAGCCACTTCGCCGATTTCCAGAAGTACTTCGAAGGTACGAACAGCCGCAACGGCCAGCCATGGTCCGGGGTCAGATCCTGGCCGTTCCAGGCATAACAGAGAAGGTTGTCCTCCCCGTCCAGCACATCGAGGGGAATCGAGGTCGTATAGCCGTACTCGCTGTGGGCCATGACGTACTTCGCCGACGGCTTGGGCTTGACGCGCGAAAGGATTTCCCTGATCGGCACACCCGTCCACTTGTCTCCCAGGCGGCTCCAACCGGTGACGCAGTGGATGTCGGCGACCACCTCTTTGGAAGGCAGGGCGCGCACCTCCCCATAGTCGAGGGTGATCTCGTTTTCGACCGCGCCAAACACTTTGAAGTTCCAGGTTGCAATGTCCGTTTTGGGCACGGGGCCGAAATGGAGAAGCGGCCAGCGATCGGGCGCGGTGAGGGTCTGGCCCGGCGGAATGCGCGCAGGATCGACGCCTTCAGGCACGCGCTTACTCTTGAACAGAAACGCCATAATCGCGAGTATAGGAACCGGGTGGCGGCGCCCCGTTGTTCCCACCGGGACCACAAAGAAAGCGCCGCTATACTGGCCCTTCCGCCCAACCATGTGGGTCCGTAGCTCAGTTGGGAGAGCGCGTGAATCGCACTCACGAGGTCAGGGGTTCGAATCCCCTCGGATCCACCTGATTTCCAAAGCACCATGATTGGGCCCTGTGAACCGACCTGACGACGCTCTTGTGCTGCTGCGAAGGACGCCGCTGTTCGCCGGCCTCTCCCCCGCCGACCTCGAACCCTTGCAGTCTGAGCTGAAGTGGCGCCGCTTCGCCAGGGATTCGTACATCTTTCGCGAAGGCGATCCGGGCGATCACCTGCACGTCATCGCCAGCGGCGAGGTGAAGATCTCGCGAACGACGCTTGCCGGTGGTGAGGTCGTCTTCGCCGTTCTCGGCGTGGGTGATGTATTCGGTGAGCTCGCCGTGCTCGAAGAGGAGGCGGTGAGGAGCGCCGACGCCCAAGCCATCACCGACACTCAGTGCCTCGCACTGCACAAGCACGCCCTGGTCGCGTTTCTGAAGGCTCGACCCGCAGTGATGTGGCAGGTCATCACGGTACTGAGCGATTACATCCGCCGCAAAGACGAGGCGTTCGCCGACCTCGCTTTCCTCGACATCCCCGGCCGCGTCGCACGCAAGCTGCTCGAGTTGGCTTCCGCGCGCGGCGAGCCGGTCGGATCGGGGACGCAGATCATGCTGCCCCTGTCGCAACGCACTCTGGCGGGCCTGGTCGGAGCCAGCCGCGAGAACGTAAACCGCGCCCTCAGCCGCTTTGCCTCCCTCGGCTTCATCGAGCTGGGACGAAGTCGCGTCACACTCCTCAAGCCGGACGAGTTGCGTCGCAGAGCCGGCTGAGAGCGATGTGTTGAACGGCACGCGCGGTGTGTGCCGGCCGGCATAGGCGCCGCCACCACTCCCTCTTACTCTCGGTTCGTCCCGGCCGACCACCTGTTCAAAGGAAACAAACGGGCAGTCGACCACCGAATCCGGAGGCCTTATAGGAGGTCAATCGACGTGGTTATCCGACAGAACGTCCAGCGTGGTATCCCGACCCGTCCGATCCTCTTCGTTTCGGTTGTCCTGGCTGTCGTCGCGTTGGCACTCAGCGCAGCGTCTGGTCTGAAGACCAGCACTGCTCCCGCTCGCGCCGTCAACGCCCCCAGCGTCACGACTGTCATGGCGCCAGACGCACTGGATCGGAACCAGCAGATCCTGCAATCGAGGGCTGCACAGCACTCGAAGCCGACCTACCACTTCCAGTAATCGGAATGCGACCTCGACCCCGGGACGGAGGGTGAGCGGTCCTCAAGACCGCCACCCTCGCCCGTCAGCCCACGCGGTACGCACCGACCGGGCGAGCGAACCCCTTCAACTCGAGCATCTCGTGCCTGGCATCGACCTGTTCGCGCAGCCGCCGCCAGGCCTCCTCGTTCAGCACGATCTCATCCGCTCCCGCTTGCGCCTGCAGTCGGGCAGCCAGGTTCGTTGTCTCACCGAGCACGCTGACGTTGCCGCCGGGGCTCAGCCGCCCGACGATCGCCGGACCGGTCGCAATGCCAATGCCCAGCGCCAGGCCGAGATAGCGTGCGCGATCGCGCATCGCGACCGCGGTACGCAGCGCGTGGCTGGCGTGGTCGACGGTGGCGCCACTGACATTGAAAGTGGCCATGACCGCATCGCCTGCGAACTTGTCGACCGCGCCGTGGTGGCGAGCCACCTCGCGAGCCGCCGAACGCTGGAGAGAGCCGATCTTGTCGGCCATCAACGCCGGCGCCACCCGCTGCGTCATCTCGCTGTACCCGCGCACGTCGGCGAACAGCACCGTGACGAAGCGTTCGCCAGTTGCCACGGGCTCTTCGGCAGCTACCGCCGTCGGTCCCTCATCGAGCTCGATCCCCAGCTTCGCCGCCAGTGACCGCGCCTGCTCCTGCTGCATGTGATGCTCGCGCTCGTTGGCGCTGGCAATCACCCCTTGCAGCAACGTTGATGCCGCCCGCCGCTTGCCAGACTCCGCCTTCGCCTCCGCCAGCGCCAGTCGGGCGCGGTCGGCAAAGAGTCGAGCGCCGACGCGATCGGCAAGCTTGATGAAGCTTGGCGCCGCGGTCAGCACGAAACCGTGGTCACCGGTCGCACGAGCAACGTCGATTCGAACCGCGGTCAAGAAAGCAGCACGAGGGGCCGCGCGCAGATCGGCATGGACCTCGTCGGCAGCCCCAAGGTCGACAAGGGCCTGCAGGGCGAGGGCCCGCTCGAGCTCCCATGGCCAGCCCGAGACAACGTTCTGCACGGGCCTGGCATCGGCGATCGCGCGCCACGAGCTTCCCCCCGCCGCGGCCAGCTGCAGCTCCGCTCCCCAGCGCGACAACAGATCCTGCTTGTACATGGTGGCGTCTGCCGGAGGCAGCGCCCGACGGGCCTCTTCCAACCGCCCCATCGAGGCGTACGCGACCACCAGGATGCAGTTGGTCCAGTAGACGCTGATCGCCAGCTCCCGGCTGGCCGAGGCCTGCCGAGCCCTCTCTGCTATTTCGGCGGCCCTAGCGGGAAAGCCGCGCAGAACCCATGTCCACGCGTGGCATATGAGTGTGGCGAAGTTTTTCGCGTCTACTGCGTCCATCCCGTCGAGTCGGCTCGATGCCTCGTTCCACCGCTCCAGCGGGAGAAACAGAAACGTGTTGTGCATGGCGGAGAGCGAATACCAGCTCCAGCTATGCCGCACCGCCTCCGCGGCGGAACGGTCGAGCCACTCGATCGCCTCGTCGGTGCGACCTTCGCAGGCCAGACCAACACCGATCAGGTTCTGGGCGCGCACGTGTGCCACGCCGACTGGAGCGGCACCGGCGGCGGCGAGTGCCTTCTCGCCCCATTCAACGCAACCAGCGCCGTCGAGCTGGATGACTTTGAAGAACGACAGCAGGTTGTAAGCCTCGGCCAAGTCGGCGCTGGGCCCGAGGGGCACCAGCACAGGGACGGCAAGCAGCAATTCGCGTTCCGCTTCGGCGTGACGCATCCGTGGATACATCGCATGAGCTAGAAGGACTCGGACCCGAGCAGCCGCCACATCCTCACCTGCGTCATCGAGGATGGAGACTGCCTCTTGCAGATACCGTTCGGCAGCGCTCGCCGCACCTCTGCGGTCGCCGTAGCTGAGGCACCTGCCCAGCCGCTGCAGCACCTCCGCCCGCTGCAGTGGCTCGCGAACATGCGGCAGTGCAGCCTCATATAGCTCGGCGGCATCAATGAGAGCCCAAGTCTCTTGTGCTTGCCGGGCGGCCTCGAGGCAAACCGGGACTGCTTCCTCCGCCCGACCCGATGCGAACAGGTGCTGTGCGATATCGACGGCGCTCGAGGTCGGCCGCGCTCGCAGCGCGTCGGCTGCCCGTCCGTGGTATTCCTGCCGCTCGGTCGAGACCAGGTCGTCGTAGACGGCCTCTCTCGTTAGGGCATGCCGAAAGCGGTAGCTGCCGGGAGTGCCGGTTTGTTCCTGCACCAGCTGCTGTTGGACGCACGCTCGCAGCGCCTCTCGAATGGTCGTCAGATCCTGCCCGGCGACGGCGATTAGCGTGGAATCGTCGAAGCTGTCACCCATCACCGATGCTGCACGGAGCATGCGAACCTGATCGACCGCGAGCCGGTCAAGCCTCAGGAGAATTGTTTCGCGCACCGTCTCAGGTAGCCGGAACTCGGTTAGCGCCTTACGTTCCCAACCGTTTTTCGTCTGGTAAATGTCACCGCGGTCCATCGACTCCTTCAGGAATTCCTCGAGCACGAATGGATTGCCCTCGCACCGCTCATACAGGAATTCCCCGGTGTCGGCGTGAAGGGGCGCATCGAGGATCGCCTCCACCATCCTGGCCACTGCGGCCGCATCCAGAGGCTTGAGCTCGACCAGCTCGGCGAGGCCGCTCCGCCGCCAGCCCTGGATGATCGCGAGCAGTGGGTGCTTGCGCCCGATCTCGTCGTTGCGGTACGTCCCGAGCATCAGTACTCGGGCCGGGAGCAACCGCCGCGCCAGGTAATCGAGGAGCTCCCGGGTCGATGCATCCGCGCGATGGAGATCTTCGACGACAAGCAGAAGGCCGGACTCGGCTGCGATCACCTCGAGAAGGTGGAGGATCGCCTCGAAGAACCGCAGCCTGGCTTGAATCGGATCACCGCTCTCGGCAGGTACACGGCCCAGGCGCGGAAACAGGTTTCCGAGCTCTCCCGCCGAACCCCCAAGCCGCTGCCGCAAGGCCTTCACGTCGACCTGAGCCACGTGATTGCCCAGCGCTTCTAGGAACGGGAGATACGGCAGAGCCAGGTCTGCCTCTGAGCATCCGCCACTGAGCACGATCGCGCCGATTCCGCGGGCGCGCTCGCCGAGCTCGGTTGCAAGCCGCGTTTTGCCCATGCCGGCGTCCCCGGCGAGCAACACCATTCGCCCTTCGCCACCCATGGCGGCAAGGAGCGCATCTTCCAGGTCGGTCAGCTCACGTTCCCGCCCGACGAGCACCGGACAAAGGGCCCGAACCACGGCCACGATGCGCGAATGCTAGCTGTCGATAGGCGTGCGCAACCTCGAAGCTTGCTCCCAGTTGGACGTGTGCTCGAACGCGTACATGACTCGTTTTGGTTCAATGCCGTTCTCAACTCGCTGCCTGATCGTCTGCAGCATCGCCAGCGCGTCGGCGCGTTTCTGGCTGAACCGATGGTCGGGCAGCCAATCCAGGAGCGCGCTGATCTCGGCGTTGGGCAGTCCGGTCTCGAGCGCGCGGCGGGCGATCGCCTGGTAGTTTCGTTGCGCATAGAACATGTCCTTGGCGAGGCGCTCAAATGCCGCGCCGGTCGCCGCGCTCAACACGCCGGCTTCGACCGCTCTCGCGATCGTGGCGCGGATGTCGACCATCGCGTCGGAGCCGGGTCGAAATCCAAATTCGGCTGACGCGTGGACCACCGCCACCTCGTCGTCGTCTTCGAGCGCCCCGTCCCGATACGCGTCAAAGATGCGTCCCACGCCTTCCATCCCGAACGCGTCGAGCTCCGCCGCGCGGAGCGCACCCATGCTTGCGCTGCCAAACATATGAATCCCCCGGCTCATCGACCAGAGGATCTCCTTGTGCCACACCGACGGCACCCGCTCGAAGTAGCCGTCAATGATTCCGATCACCTTTGGATCCTGCAGAGCCGCGCGGTAAATGTCGCCCTGCGCGGCCGGCGGGCGGTAGTCGGCGTCGAGCACCGTCTTCGCCTTATCGGCGGCGAGAGTGGGACCCGTGAAGATGACGACAGTCACGTTGCACCCTCCGCCGCAGCCAGCGCGCGTTTTCCCGGAACGTAACCCGGAACCCGGTGATGTCCCTCGAGGCCCGGGATGATCACCCGCGCGACCGGGAGCTTGAACGCTTCCTTGGTGAGGTTGACCACGATCACCCGGCTGACCCCTGCGCCACGCAGTCGGTCCAGCTCCCACTCGAGATCGTCGTCGAACGTGTCGGAGTCCCAGTTGGGAGCATCCCTGAAACTGCGGGTCGCGGCTCGGCCCGGCTCTGTTTCAGGGACCGTGGGCTCGCGGTGCCACGTGTAGCGGTCGGGGCCGAGGTCATCCCGCGAGCCGGTGATGAGAGTAAGCCGGCTCTGTGCCGCTTCGGTCAGCGCCCGAACCAGTGCGATCGAGCGGGCCGGGTGGCAGCCCATTCCAGACGCAGGCGGTATCGGGCGCATCGGATCGTGATCTCTATCGCGGATCTCGCACGCAAAGGCCGCGATGCCTGCGTCGGTCGTCGTCTCCCACACGCGGACCCCGACTCCGGCGCGTTCGAATTTGTCGAGCACCTGGCAGCATTCGGCCTCGTCGACTGTCCTGAGGTCGACTTCTCGCGATTCGCGCGCCGCCCGGGCCCGGAATCTCAAGAGGGTCGTGGCATCGCGTTCGACCACCTCGCAGATCCCGTGGCTGATCGCTTCCAGCAGGTGGTTCCCCGATGCCAATCCATTGGACGAGCTGGCGAAGCATTCGCTGCCCGCCGGCCGCGGCCATGTGTAGTCGGTATGCACCAGGTCGTACGGAACGAAAACCGACTCCTCGTTGAGGAGGTCCTTGCCTTCGCACCACAGGATCCTCGAGTTGCGATGGAATCCCCCTGAAGAAGTCACCGGCAGCTCGTCGACGTCGGCGAGGCGATATGAGTAGCGCAGCTCCTCGTAGCTGGCCAGCCGCAGAGGAAGGGTGATCGTCTCCGCGTGGTACGTCTCGACCGACTCCATCAAGCCCGACGCTTTGGCGGTAGGCAGATCCAGCCCCTTTCCCTGCGAGACTGACACCGAACGCGAATTGGGCCTGGTCACGGTGACCACCGGCACACCGACGGTGTCCAGCCCGGTGACGTTGGCTATTCGCGTGATGCCCATGATGGGCGCGAAGCGCAGGCCGCGAAGCACGGTTTCCTCGGGCGGCAGCGCGCGATGAGTGCCCGCCCTGAACGCTTTGCGGGCACTCGTTTCTTTCACAAGGAATCCCAGGTCGGAAGCGGCTGGCCGCGGGCTCCCTTACTTGGTCGGGGGCCAGTGACCCCACACGCTGATGATGCCATCGGGTTCGGGGATGCCGGCTTGCTCCTTCAAAATCTTTTGGACCGCAGGGGTCAGCCCGCCGATTTCCCGACGAGGCTCCCGTTTCAGAGAGCGATTGATGCTCTCGGTCACTTCCGGCTTGAGCTTGACCGGTTTCTTGGCGTCGTAGCTCATGAACCACAGGCTTCCGTCCGACCCCCGCATGAGCAGACCGGTGTGCCCTGTTTCTTCCGTCATATCAGGTCCCTCCCATAACTGTTGTGAACGTCGATGTCGAGGGTCCCAGCGAGTGGCGCCATGATACTCGCGGTCCGGCGCCCCGTCCGGACCCCCCCACCCATTTCATGACTTGCGTTTTGGCCCGACGCGACTATCGTGGTTGGCACTTACGGCACTGATCAAAAGGGGGGATGGTCATGTCTAACGAGTCATATCTGCCTGGCGGAATCACGCGCCGCGACGCATTGAGACTTGGCCTTGCAACTGGGGCGGCCGCCACGCTGGTCACGACGAGAGGACTCGACGCACTTGCGGCGCCGCCTACGCAGCTGAACGAGGCGACGGTCGCCGGCCTCCAGGCTGCGATGCATTCGGGCGACCTCTCGTCGAGGCGGCTGGTCGATTTCTACCTCGGCCGGATCCGGGCCCTAGACCAGAACGGACCTCGCGTCAACACCGTCATCGAGGTCAACCCTGAGGCGCGAGAGATCGCGAGCGCGCTGGACGCCGAGCGCCGGCACCACGGTCCACGCGGCCCGTTGCACGGCATCCCGGTGCTGCTGAAGGACAACATCGACACGCACGACCAGATGCAGACCGCCGCCGGATCGCTTGCGCTGGTCGGGACGCCTGCGCCCGCCGACTCCACAGTCGCCAAGAAGCTCCGCGAGGCCGGGGCCGTGATCCTCGGCAAGACGACGCTCAGCGAGTGGGCCAACTTCCGCTCCACCACCGCGACCAGCGGCTGGTCGGGTCGTGGCGGCCAGTGCAACAACCCTTACCTTCTCGACTACAACCCGTGCGGCTCGAGCTCCGGCTCGGCCGCCGCGGCGTCGGCCAACTTCACTGCCGTCAGCATCGGCAGCGAGACGGACGGCAGCATCGTCTGCCCAGCCAACCATTCGGGCGTAGTCGGCATCAAGCCGACCGTGGGCTTGGTGAGCCGCGCCGGCGTGGTCCCGATCTCACACACCCAGGACACGATTG
>Ga0209118_1001455_pt1 | contig 10993 bp, 10 predicted proteins | sample BlaSpr_A8_Ref_M1_FD_187988 | JGI IMG/M metagenome (GOLD analysis project Ga0209118, IMG submission 187988) | Forest soil microbial communities from Thunder Bay, Ontario, Canada - Black Spruce, Ontario site 2_A8_Ref_M1 (SPAdes) (version 2) | ecosystem: Environmental > Terrestrial > Soil > Boreal...
GGGGCGCGCCCGCGACACGCTGCTCCTGGCCCAGTCCCGGCGCATTCATGCCGATGTAGTCGATTTCGCTGGTCGAAACGAAGCCGGCCGAGTTCGCCTCGAAGCGGAAGACGACGCCGGCGCCAGTGATCGAGGTGGGGTCGCCGCCGCCACCGACGGTCGTCCCACCGCTGCAAGTCCCGTTGACGGTGGTGACCAGTGGCCCCGAGGCCAGCGACCCGTAACCGATCCAGACGCCCGCGGTCAGCGTCGGGCACGCGAGTACACCACCGCTCGAGGAGGCGTTGGTGCACAGGTCCCAGTCACGCGAGTTCTCGCGGCTGTGGTCGATCCCGTTCGCCTTGCCGCTGGTCGCCGTGTTCACACGCGCCGTCGACTGGATGTCGTAGACGCCCGGCTCGAAGGTATAGGTGCCGTGGTTGACCACGATCGACTGGTAGATGCCAGGAAGCAGGTTGTACGGTTCAGACGCGGGAGGCGGGCAGGTCGACCCGCTGCTCCCGACCGGGTCGCCGTTCAGCACGACGGTGCCGCAGCTTGGCAGCCCGACCAGGTTGAAGCGAGGCGTCCATGCCTTTGTGCTGAACGAAGTCTCGTTACCGTAAACGGTCGTCAGCGAATAGGCGCCCGGACCGGGCGTGGTGCAAGGGAGCGGTAGTGCCGTATAGCCTGCTCCGAAGCCACTGCAGTAGAGCTTCGCGCTCGGATTGATGGCAAAGCCGTACGCGCCGACGGGATTGTTCCACACGCATTGAGTCGTCCTCCCACCGTAGGGGTCACAGAACGAGGACCGGTCGCCGATCACCATGTCACCGTTCGACTCGGCCGCGATCGTGTCAGACGGCGGGTTGAGTGTCGCCCCATCGATGCCGATGATCATCGTGCCGGCTCCGTTCTGGACCCAGTACGTCGGGCAGTTCGCCGTCAACCCGCAGCTGAGCATCGACCGGGTCGGTGCTTTGGTGCGGTCGAAGCACTGATAGCCCAACCCGCATGCGCCGGTGGGCGCCTCATAGAGGTAGAACGCGAGCGGCGGCGGCGTGTTGTACACGATGCCGCTCGGCTGCGCGAACACGGTCGCCGAGGCACCGACGGTGCTGGTCGCAAACCCAACCGATCCCATGATCAGGTTCTGCACCTGGGATTGGATCATGACCTGCATGCAGTTGTAGGGCGTGGTCGTGCAGTGCGGCGTCAACCCACCGAAGGGGGGCACCGCAATCGTGACGGCGTTGTTGAATCCGGAGCTCGCGCCGCAGCTCACACCCGCCACGTCGTACCAGGTCGTGGTGAAGCGGGTCAGACTGCCGACGGTCGTGGTCCGGTCGCAGGCCGTGCTTCGGGTCGTGATGAACCCGTCCGCCCCGGCGAAGTCGTGCGCCGCCACGGCGGCGAGCGCATTCGAGTCCGCAATCGGCGACTGCTGGGTCGCCCCGGCGAGACGCTTGCCGGCGGCCAACGCCGCGGCGTCGGCCGCCTTCTGGGCGGTGTGTTGAACCAGGAACAGATGGGTGGCGTCGAGCGCGAGCCCGGCAAAGGCTACCAACACCACGAACATCAAGGCAAAGATCACCATCACCTGGCCCCGGTGGCCGGTGCGGCCGCTCATTAAGTGTCGGCGGATCCACATCATCTCAGTACTCCGTGTGCACCACGCTGATCGTGGTGATGGTGATTCGCGGCAGGAAGCTGCTGATCAGCGGCATCATGGGGAGATAGGTGTACTTGACCTGGACCGCGACGTCCTGCACCGTCGGCGACACCGCGCGGGCGGCGCCATCGCAATGCAGATCTGCCGGAGCAGCGGTCGCGACGGCCGGCCAGATGTAGATCTTGCCCACGCCTGCGGGCGGGTTGGGATCCGCATTCGGGCTCGACGTGCTGTTCGGATCCGCGTTGCCGACGACCGAGTTCTCGTCAGGCCGGAGCTGGAATCCTTGCGCGGTTGACATGGCCATCTGAATCGCGGCGCAATCGCTGCTGGCCTGTGGTTCCATCGAGACGACCCGTGCGGCCTCGCGGGCCGCCCAGGAGACGGCGGCATACGTGTAGACGAGCCGCGCGAAGTCGATGCAGAGGAACAGCATGATGATCACGACGGGGGCGAGCAGGGCGAACTCGACCATCGATTGCGCGCTGCTGCGCCGACGGCCACGACGCGCCATGGAAGCCACGTCGCTACGGTACGTCCGTATCGATACGGCGAGGATTGCAAAGTCCCGTTTAGCGGAGCTGTGCAATTTCGTCGACGAGCTGTGATCCGCTCGTTAAGCGCCCCCGCGTCGGCCTCAAACAAAAAAAGAGGCCGCTCAGAGCGGCCTCTTTTCCAATCAGACGTTAGTCTTCGTTGTTGCCGCCGGCGGTATCGTTCGCGCTGCTCTTCGATTCGTTGACACCGGCCTGCTCGTTCTGGTCGTTGCAGGCGGCGGGGTCCTCGTGCTGCCAGTTGCCGGTGTTGTCGCCCGTTTCGCCACACTCGGCCGTCGTCGCGGCCGGCTTCGGCGCCGGGGTTGCCGGCTTGGCCGCGGGCGTCGCCGGCTTCGTGGCGGGCGGCGTCACCTTCTGGTCGTTTTGCGTCTGGGTCTGCTGCTGGCCGTTTTGACTCTGCTGACCATTCCCCGAATCGGGCTTGGCGCTGGCGGCGACGCCGCTCAGCAGCAGAAAGCTGCCGGCGATCATTGCGATAAAGAGTTTGCGCATATGAGTTCGATTCACTCCTTCGGGCGAGGCAGACAGCCCCGTCCACTTCTTGAACGCACCCATCGTATTGTCTATTCGCAACGTCGACTCTTACAAGGGGTTCGGACGCCGAAAACGATGCCTGCCTGTTACAGTCGGCGCACTTCCAGCGTGCTGCCGGTCGACGTGGCCGCTCGATTGTAAGCCAGACCGTAACGTCTTTTAGCTGGCTTTTATCGAAGGCGCCGCGGCTACTCGATCCTTACCTGCTCGTCGGCGATCAGGTTGAAGGTGGCGCCGGTGACCTGACTCAGGATGGGGACGATCGGCGTGAACGTGTAAGCGAGGTGCACCTTGACGATGTCCCCAGTCCGCGGTTGCGTCACCGGGTAGCTGTTGTCCTGGACGATCGTGTTCGTGGCGGTAGCCCAGTGGGCGCACTGCACCAGCGCAGCGCTGTTTCCGTCGTAATAAGTGACCGTGATATGCGCGGCGTCGTTGAGAAACGTCATCCCCGCCGTATTACCGACGTATTGGATGCGCCCCTGCACCGTGTTGAATGGTGCCGAGGCGGCGTTGGAGTTCGTCGCCGCCCCACCGCCGACGCTGTTCGACCAGTTGACGGCGGCGTAGCGGGCGCCCTCTCTGACGGCGTTCGTCATCACCGTGTACTGGTAGTAGGCCCGGCCGAGGTCGAGGATGCCGAGCAGGATGAAGACCAGCAGGGGCGTGATCAGCGCCATCTCGACGAGCGCCTGGCCGCGACCCCGACAAGACCGGCGCCTCATTGCGTCAACCGGAACACCATCGGGTTGCCCGTGCCATTTGTTGGGACACCGAGACCGCCGCTTCCCGGGACACCGCTGGAGTTCACCCAGTAGCCGCCGATCGTGATCGAGTGCGAGGCATTGTAGACCACGAAGGAGATGTAGAAGGCGAGGAATTCTTTGACCGTCGTCGGGCTGGTCCCGCTCGAGCTGTTGTTGACGGCGAGCATGAAGACCCGGGGATTGTTGGGCGAGAACTTGCCCGCCTGCGGCAGGTCACCACCGAAGACCGGATTCGCATTCGACCGCTGGATCCGGACATTGAGGCCCTGCGCGAAGCCGTCGTTCGCGGGGTGACCGGCCGTGTCGATCTGGTAACTCGGCCCGATGCTGAGCGTGCCCGACAGCCCATTGGCGCTGCTGTTGAGTGTTGCCGGCGTGGCGCTGGTCGGCGGGTCGTTGAGGATGTGGAAGTTCTGCTGGCCCGGTGCCGGCGAGATGAACGCGGCGGGGATCGCAAAGCCGAGGCTGTCGTTCTGGCCGACGGAGCAGCAGGCCACACCGCCGTCGTCCGTGGTCACCAGGAACGGCGTGTACAACGGATGGGTCCCTGACCCGGAGTCGCTGTTCATCAGGAGCGGCGATGCCCCCACGAGCGCGTTCGCGGTTCCGAACTGCGCCATGCCGCTCACCGTCACCCCGACCTGGAGGATGCCGAAGGCCCGGAACAGGAAGGTATCGCGGTTAGCCGCAATCGTCACCTTCATCCCCTGGGCGACCTTACCGCCGGGGATGATTGGCAGATTGCTGACGTCGTTGGCGAAGGCGGCGCCGGTGTTGTCGACCCAGACGATCGTGATGGTGTCCGGTGCCGAAGCGCCGTTTCGATTGGCGAAGAGGATGGCGGTGTTGCGCTGGGCTGTGTAGTTCTGCGTGCCGCCCACATTGGTGACCTGTTCCATGGCGAGGTGTGTGCCCGCCATCGCCGCCGCGTCAGCCGCCGTCTGCAGGCTGCGCCGCTGGCTGTAGCTATTGCCGACGTCGATCGACAACGCCAGCATGCCCGTCAGCGCAACGATCATCAGCGCCACGAGCACGATCGCCTGTCCCTTTTCGAGTTGGCCGGTCCTATTCCTCATTCGATCCTCGTTTGGGCCATGGCGACGAGTTGTAGGGGGTTCCCCATGATCTGGGCCATCAACGGCGTGATCGGCGTGAAGTCTGAGACGGCCAACACTCTGATCGCGTCACCCTCCTTGGGGCACTTCTGGCCACTGCCGCTCGTTGGCGCGGTATAGGGCGCGTCCCAGACGATCGTGTTCGACCCGTAGCTGAAATGCGCGCACTGACGGTATGGGCTGGCTGTCATGTCGTAGAAGGTGATCTGGATATGGCCGGCGTTGTTGGGGATACCGAGCCCGCCATCGGCGAGCTTGATCCGGCCCTGGACGGTGTCCTGCGCGGGCGACGCGGCGTTGGACAGATTCGAGAATCCGTACGCCGCCACGCGCGCTCCTTCTCGTGTGGCGTTGACGAGCGCGATGTACTGGAAGTAGGCCCGGCCGAAGTCAACCAGGCCGAACAGCATGAGCGCCAGGAGGGGCATGGCAATCGCCAATTCGACGACCGCCTGGCCCGGGCGCGCCGACAGACGCCTACGAATGTGGATCATCTTTATGACTTCTGAATTACACAGCCCCGAACTTGCCGTTTGCCTTGCGCCCCTGGAGGGGATGGATCAGCCGGATGGTGGGTCGGTAACGGTTTTGCGCTGGCCCCGACCCGTCGCCGAGTTCGCTCCGATGGGCGCTTCGTTACGTCGCCGCGACGAGGCCCCATAGGTTCAGACGGTTTTTCCGAGGCAACCCTACGCACCCGTCACATGGGACGGGTGGAGACGAATCATTGCGTCAGCCGGAACGCCATCGGATTGCCGGTACCCCCCGTCGGCAGGCCGAACCCACCACTGCCGGGAACGCCGCTCGAGTTCACCCAGTAGCCGCCGATGATGACCTTGTGGCTGGCATCGTAGAGGACGAACTGGGTGTAAAAGGCCAGGAACACCGTGATCGTTGTCGGGTTGGTTCCGCTTGCACTGGTGTTGACGGCCACCATGAAGACTCGCGGGTTGTATGGCGAAAACTTGCCGGGCTGTGGCGTGTCGCCGGCGAACACCGGGTTGGCGATCGACCGCAGGATGCGGTCGTTCATGCCGAGCGCGAAGTTATCACTCGCTGGCTGACCGGCAGGATCGATGTAGTAGCTAGGCCCGATACTAATTGTGGTACTGAGGCCGTTGGCGGCGCTCGCACGAGTCGCCAGCGATGCGGCACTCGTCGGCGGGTCGTTCATGATGTGAAAGTTATTGACTGGGGGCGCCGGGGCGACGAAGGCGAGGGGAATCGGATAACCCAGGCTGTCCAATTGTCCGGGAAGGCAGCACAATGGGCCGCCGTTGTCCGTCGTGACGAGAACCGGGATGTACAGCGTGGGGTTTCCGCTCGAGATGGTGTCGTTGTTCATGAGCAGCGGCGAGGCCCCGACGAGTGCGTTCGCAGTGCCGAACTGCGCCATGGCGCTCACCGTGACCCCGACCTGGAGGATGCCGAGAGCCCTGAACAGCAGCGTATTGCGGTTACCCGTAATCGTCACTTTGATGCCCTGCGCCACCTTGCCCACGGGGATGATCGGCAGGTTGCTGACGTCGTTGGCGAAGGCGGCACCGGTGTTGTCGACCCAGACGATCGTGATGGTGTCCGGTGCCGACGCGCCGTTTCGATTGGCGAATAAGATCGCGGTGTTGCGCTGGGCCGTGTAGTTCTGCGTGCCGCCCGCGTTCGTGACCTGTTCCATGGCGAGGTGTGTGCCCGCCATCGCCGCCGCGTCAGCCGCCGTCTGCAACATGCGCCGCTGGGCGTAGCTATTGCCGACGTCGATCGACATCGCCAGCATGCCCGTCAGCGCAACGATCATCAGTGCCACGAGCACGATCGCCTGTCCCTTTTCGAGCTGGCTGGCTGTTCTGTTCGTTGGTTTGGTCATGGTGGTGTAGCGCGAACCGGTGCGCATGCGCATTACACAGTCGTTCGCTTACTGTGGGCGTTGCGTTGAGGGGACGCCGATTTCCGCTCTGGTCATGGATTGGTAACGACCGCGACGCGATCAGCTAAAAAGGCGCTAACAAACTGGCGCACATTTGGAACGGCATGCCGTTCTGGATGTCCGATTTCCGCTAGCCTGAGAGGCTTGCAGGCCTCATCATGAGTTCAGTGGGCGCCAACCCTCTTGATTTCGAGCGCTGCTACCGCGCCGTTGAGAGCCGCGATGCGCGCTTCGACGGCTGGTTCATCACCGCCGTCAAGACGACCGGCATCTACTGCCGGCCGAGCTGTCCGACGCCGGTCCGGCCGAAGCGCGAGAACGTCCAGTTCTATCCGACCGCGGCCGCCGCACAGCTGGCCGGCTTTCGTGCCTGCAAGCGCTGCCGCCCGGACGCGTCCCCGGGTTCCCCGGAATGGAACGTGCGCGGTGACCTCGTGGGGCGGGCGATGCGCCTGATCGCGGACGGCACCGTCGATCGCGACGGTGTCGCCGGGCTCGCGCGGCGGCTCTCCGTGAGTGAGCGCCATCTCCATCGCCTGCTGCTGACCGAGCTCGGCGCGGGGCCGCTCGCGATCGCCCGCGCCCAACGGGCGCAAAACGCGCGCGTTCTGATCGAGACGACCGACCTTCCGTTCACGGATGCCGCGTTCGCGGCCGGCTTCGATAGCATCCGTCAATTCAATGACACGATTCGCGAGGTGTTCGCGCTCACGCCCACCGAGCTGCGCACCGCGGGACGGCGCCTCGGCGACATCGGCGACGGCGCGCTCACGCTCCGGCTCCCCTACCGACCGCCGCTCGACTGGTCTACGTTATCCGCCTGGCTGCGCGTCCGCGCGCTGCCCGGTGTCGCGGAGATGAACGGCCGCGTCTACCGCCGCACGCTGCGCCTGCCGCGCGGCGCCGGCGTGGTCGCGCTCGAACCGATCGACACGCACATCCGGTGCACGCTCCGCCTGGAATCGATGGCGGACCTGACGAGCGCGGTGCGACAGTGCCGCCGCTTGCTCGACCTCGACGCCGACCCGCTGAGCGTGGTCGAGATCTTGACGCGAGACCGGCGTCTCTCGCGAATCGTGAAGAAACGACCGGGATTGCGTGCGCCCGGAGCGGTCGACGGGACGGAGCTCGCGATCCAGGCGATTCTCGGCCAGCAGGTCTCGCTCGCCGCGGCGCGCACGCTCGCCTCGCGCCTCGTGACCGCGAACGGCGACGTGATCAAGATCGCCGACCCAACACTCACGCATCTGTTCCCCCGGGCGGGTGCGATCGCCGAGGCAGACCTGTCGACGCTCGGCGTCCCGGCAACACGTCGAGCCACGCTTTACGCGCTCGCCCGCGCCGTTGCGGGAGGAACGCTCGCGCTCGACCCAGGCGCCGACCGCACCGAGACCTACCAGCAGCTGATGCGGTTGCCGGGGATCGGGGAATGGACCGCCGGCTACATCGTGATGCGCGCTCTCGGCGACCCCGACACGTTCCTACCGAGCGACCTCGGCATCAGGAAGGCGGGTGCGCGCCTCGGCCTCGGCAGCAACCCGCGCGCCATGTCCGAACACGCCGCCGCCTGGCGCCCCTGGCGAAGCTACGCGACCCACCAGTTGTGGGCCACACTCAACGACACGCCGAATAAGCCAGCCCCAGCGTGGAAAGGCTGGCGTGAAGGTTAAGGAGGCCTCATGATGCAAACCAAACCCCTGTTGCACAGCACCACCCACCCCACACCCGTCGGCGCGCTCACGCTCATCGCGTCTGACCAGGGCCTCAGGGCGATCCTCTGGCCCAAGTTGTCGCCGGCACGCGCCGGCATTCATCCCATACCGCGCCGCACCCCGGACCATCCGATCCTCATGCAGACCGCCGCCCAGCTCGATGAGTACTTCGCCGGCTCACGCCCGACGTTCGATATCCCGCTCGACCTGCACGGCACGCGCTTCCAGCTCGCCGCGTGGCGGTCGCTGGGTCGCATCCCGTTCGGTACCACGACCAGCTACGGCCGGCAGGCGGCCGCGCTCGGCATCCCGAAGGCCGCTCGCGCACTCGGCGCCGCCAACGGCGCGAATCCCGTCTGCATCGTCCTCCCCTGCCATCGTGTCATCGGTGCCGACGGATCGCTGACCGGATTCGGTGGCGGGCTGCCCACCAAGCAATGGCTCCTCGACCATGAAGCGCGCGTCCTTGCATCTAGTATCGTTTCGTCGCCCGAATGGCAATCCGAGCAGCCGATTCAGACGCGCTTATCCATGCCCGTGGCCTGACCAAGCGCTTCACGAACCTCGTCGCGGTCGACGCGATCGACTTCGATGTCGAGCGCGGCGAGGCGTTCGGTTTCCTCGGCCCGAATGGCGCCGGGAAAACGTCGACCATGCGGATGATCGGGTGCGTCTCCTCTCCGTCGGCCGGCACCTTGCGCGTGCTCGGGATGGATCCGGTGCAGGACGGTCCCCGCATTCGCGCGCGGCTGGGAGTCGTGCCGCAGGCCGATACGCTGGACACGGAGCTGCTCGTCGACGAGAACCTGTTCACCTACGCGCGTTACTTCGGGATCGCCCGCGACGAGGCTCGGCGCCGCGCTGGGCAACTCCTCGATTTCGTTCAGCTCAAAGACCGAGCCCGGGATCGCGTGGAGTTTCTTTCCGGCGGGATGAAACGCCGCCTCACGATTGCCCGTGCCCTGGTCAACGAGCCCGAGCTGCTCTTGCTCGACGAGCCCACCACCGGGCTCGACCCGCAGGCTCGGCACCTGGTCTGGGATCGCCTCTACCGTCTGAAGCAGCAAGGCGTGACGATCGTGTTGACGACCCACTACATGGACGAGGCGGAGCAGCTCTGCGACCGCCTAGTCGTCATGGACAAGGCAAAGATCGTCGCCTTCGGCTCGCCGCGAAGCCTGATCGACCAGTATTCGAGCCGCGAGGTGCTCGAGCTCCGCTTCCCGATCGACGTGACCCCGCCGCTCGACAAGCTCGACGGCCTCGCGGATCGGATCGAGGCGCTTCCCGATCGCATCCTGCTCTACACGCCGGACGGCGAGGCAGCCGCGGTCGCCGTGCACGGTCGCGGCCTTCGACCAGAGTCCATCCTCGTCCGCCGCAGCACGCTCGAGGACGTCTTCCTCCGCCTGACCGGTCGGAGCCTGATCGAATGATTGGTGGACGATGACGGGCGCGCTCCGCGTCCTCGAGCACAACCTGATCGTCTACCGGCGCACCTGGAAAGGCTCGGTCTTCGTGTCGTTCGTGTCGCCGATCCTCTTCCTGGCTGCGATGGGCCTCGGCCTCGGTGGCCTGATCTCGCGCGGGCCGGTGCGCACGGTTGACGGCCTTCCCTACCTCGCCTTTCTCGCTCCCGGACTGCTCGTGGCCACCGCCATGCAGTCTGGCTATGTCGAGACCACCTTCCCGATCTTGGCTCGGATCCAGTGGGAGCGAACGTATGAGGGCATGCTCGCGACGCCGCTCCACGTCCTCGACCTGCTGGTCGGCGAATTCGGCTGGCTCGCCTTGCGCCTTGGGCTCGGGAGCGTCGCGTTCTTTCTCATCATGCTGCTCTTCGGCACGGTGCACTCCGGGCTCGGTATCCTGGCGATCATCGTTTCCGTCCTCACCGGGCTGGCATTCGCCGGACCGATCCTCGCCTGGACCGCGACGCAGCGAACCACCACGAGTTTCTCATTGATCGGCCGCTTCCTGATCACCCCGCTGTTCCTGCTGGGTGGGGTCTTTTTTCCGATCCACCAGCTCCCCCAGCTCGTCCAGTGGATCGCCTGGCTCACCCCGTTGGCCCATGGTGTGGCGCTGGCTCGCAGCCTTTTGGTCGGGGTGGTTCCGTCATCGGCGGGCATTCACCTCGCGGTACTGCTCGTCTACCTGGCGGCCGGCATCGCGGCGGCGCGCATCACGCTGCAGCGGAGGCTGGTTACGTGATCACCGCTCTGGCGCGGCGCCGATCGATCCAGCTCCCTGCGGCCGACCGCGCCGCCCGCCTCGTCGAACGGAATGCGCTGCTCTATCGGCGCGGCTGGCTGCTGCTCGTGTCGGGCTTTGTCGAGCCCCTGCTCTACCTGCTGGCGATCGGCTTTGGAGTCGGCGCCCTGGTCGGCACGGGCGTCACCGACAACGGCCATTCCTTCCGGTACGCGGTGTTCGTTGCACCGGCAATGATGGCGACCTCCGCGATGAACGGCGCGATCTACGAAACCGCGTTCAATTTCTTCTTCAAGCTCAAGTACGTCAAGCTCTATGACGCCGTGATCGCCACGCCGCTCGGCATCGCCGACATCGCGCTCGGCGAGATCACGTGGGCGCTGATTCGGGGAACGCTCTATTCCTTCGGCTTCATCGTTGTCATGGTTGCGCTCGGCCTCGTCGTCTCGCCCTGGGCGGTGCTCGCCCTACCGGCGGCGATGCTGATCGGCTTCACCTTCTCGGCGGTGGGAACCGCAG
>Ga0209118_1001456_pt1 | contig 10989 bp, 11 predicted proteins | sample BlaSpr_A8_Ref_M1_FD_187988 | JGI IMG/M metagenome (GOLD analysis project Ga0209118, IMG submission 187988) | Forest soil microbial communities from Thunder Bay, Ontario, Canada - Black Spruce, Ontario site 2_A8_Ref_M1 (SPAdes) (version 2) | ecosystem: Environmental > Terrestrial > Soil > Boreal...
CCTTCCGTCCTCGAGGCTGTCGGTCGCGGCTACGTCAGGTTCGCGCTCGCCAATCCGGGCCGCTTCGAGGTCATGTTCAGGCTCGATCTCCTGAATGCAGACGACCCGGACTTCGTCGCGGCGAGTGACGGCGCCTACTCCCTGCTGGTGAGCACCGTCGCGCGATGCCAGTCCGAGGGCTTCCTGGGAAGCAACGACCCGGAGGTCGTTGCCGTCTCGGCCTGGTCCATGGTTCACGGCCTGGCTGCGCTGTGGATCAGCGGCCGGCTGAGCGAGCGGATTCGCGAGAAGGATCCCAATCGCCTTGCGGAGCGAGCTTCGCGACTCTACGTCGATTCGGTTCTCCGCGCGATGGCTCCCTAAGCCGGCTCGCGAGGCATTCCAGATCAGTCCTCGCTGCGGAAGGGCTCCTCGTGATGCCGCTCGACCTGGGCTTCCGCCGTCTCGTGATCTGCGTACGGGCCGTCGAGACGCACGCCTCTTACCGCGCCGGCATCGTCAATGTCCGCACTCAACACATACCAGCGCTTGCCTAGATGCAACACCCCGTGGTGCTGCTGCGCCGTCCAACTCTTCGGTGTGATTCCAACCCTGTCTTTCTCGGACACCTGCCGCACTCCCTGTTGAAGTCTTTGCTGGCTTGTAGCAAGGCTACAGAAAACATGTGGTTCCGAAGCTGGAAGGGCGCCCGTCGGGGTCTTCTTCTCACCTGGTCCAGGCTACCAATGGTGGGTCTTGCACCTCGACCGCGGCGGTGTATGGTGGTCACAGCGGACCGCTCCCCAGCCCGTTACATCTTTTGAGCTGAATTGGCGGAAATGCCGAGCGGCCCGCAGAATTCCAAGCGCCGGGATCGCGCGCGGCCTGGACCCACGGCACGCGTGGCGTAAATCGTCCATGATCGAATCGTGCCTTCAGTCACGACGGTCCTCCTGTTTGCGCTGGCAACGCTGATCCTTACCGCCTCTCCTGGACCGGGTGTGCTCTACGTTTCTGCGCGCACGCTTGCACAAGGACGCCGGGCTGGGCTGGCGTCGATGTTCGGTATTGAATCGGGCGAACTTCTCTGGCTCGCTGCCGCCGCCACGGGCTTAGCCGCCCTGCTGGCTGCATCAGGCGCTGCGCTCACCTTGTTGCGCTTCGCCGGTGCCGCGTACTTGATCGTCCTTGGAATCCAGCGGTGGCGTCGGGTCGGAATGGTTGCTGTTCCCGATAGGGCGCCGATCGGACGCATCTTTGCGCAGGGGGTCGTCACGCAAGTACTGAATCCAAAGGTAGCCGTCTTTTTCGTCGCGTTTCTCCCGCAGTTTTTGAATCCCTCACAAGCGATCGCCCCGCAGGTGCTCGTTCTGGGCATCGTTTACCTAGCGATTGCCCTTGTCGTGGACACGTCGTATGTGTTCACGGCCGCGGCAATATCACGGCGCTTTCTGCAACGGCCTGCAGCGCAGAAAGCGTCAGGCCGGGTCGCGGCTGTCACGTACATCGGGCTTGGCCTCGCAGCGGCCGCTCTGGGTCTCAAACCTTCCGGCGCCTAGCAACGAGCCCATGGAACCGAAACTGACGCACCTGCTGAAGGTCGCTCGGGCCTCGCGACCGCTGCCGGGACCCGACGGTGGGCTTGCATTCGCCTCGAACTCAGAGGGCTACCACAAGACGATGTTCCTCGACGAAGCGCAAGGCGTGCCCCGGACGCTTGCTGACTCCGGGGACAGAACCCTGCCCCACGCGTGGACTGAATTCGGACTGGTGGTTCGCCATGACAGCGGCGGAAGCGAGATCTGGCAGCTGAGCGTGGTCGGCCCCGATAACGTCATGCGAGCGCTCACGACAGACAGCAAGGCCATCCATCAGAGCGTCAAGCTGCATCCGGATCGGAGACGGGTCGGTCTCGGCTGGAATGCCGGCGGCGGGCGTGATGTCAGCCTTGGCGAGCTCGACCTCGAGACGGGCGAGCTGAAAGCCTGGGCGACTCCGGGCGACTTCTGGTACTGGGAGGATTGGAGCCCCGACGGTACGAAGGCTGCCGTGAACAAGGTGTTTGGAACCTGGACAGAAGCCCACATCCTCGAGCGCGATGGCAGCATGGTCCGAGTGCTCCCCGACGCTCGCCGAGTCAGCGAGATCACGTGGACGGCGCACGGCATGTTCATGCTCACCGACGCCGGCGGCAGCGATTTCATGGGCCTCGCCGAGGTCGATCCCGAGCGACCCGAGGTGGTTCGGCGCTGGCTTATCCACGAGGAAAACGACGTCGAGGGCTACGTGGTCGATCACACTGGACAGAGGGCCGCCGTAGTCGTGAACCGGGGCGTCTATGACGAGATGCGAATCGTCGATCTGGTAAACGGCGCCACGACCGATCGTGTCGGCTGGGAAAAAGGCGTCGTCCTCTTTGACCTCTCAGGGCCCCAGAGCTACCACATGAGCTGGAGTCAGGACGGCCGCTCGGTCTTCGCCGGCTGGGAGCACCCGACGCGTCCTGCGGAGATCTACGAATGGCCCGCCGGCCGCCGCTGGACGCAGATCAATGAGGACAAAGATTACGGGCAGCTCGTGGAGCCCATCGAGACGAGCTACCGAAGCTTTGACGGCCTCGAGATCCACTCGCTCTATTACCAGAAGGACACGAAACCCCGGCCGGCGGTCGTCTTCTTCCACGGCGGACCTGAGGGACAGAGTCGCGGCAACTTCATACCGATCATCCATCTCCTGACCGGTATTGGCATCAATGTTTTCCTGCCGAACGTGAGGGGCTCCACTGGTTACGGCTTCCATTTCCAGAGCCTCGACGACAAGACCCTCAGGTGGGATGCGGTCAAAGATGGATGCGAGGCCGCTCGGTATTTGAAGCAGGCAGGCACGGCGACCAAGGCCGCGGCCATGGGAGGCTCATACGGCGGGTTCATGACCCTGGCCGTCCTTGTCGAGGATCCAGGCCTCTGGGATGCAGGCGTCGACACAGTCGGAATCGCCAACTGGCACACGTTCTTCAAGAATATGCCTCCCTGGCGTGGTGTCATGCGCAAGCGCGAGTACGGCGATCCGGATGGCGCCGAATCAGAGTTCCTTCGTCAGATCAGCCCGATCCACGCCGCCGACAGGATTACCGCCCCCCTTCTGATCATCCACGGAAGGAATGATCCGAGGGTGCCGCTCGAGGAGTCAGAGCAAATCGCGGAGAAGGCGCCGAACGCAGAGATCATCGTGTTCGACGATGAGGGACACGGCGTAGCGAAGCTCGCCAACCAGGTCATTGCGAACAGCCGCATCCTCGCCTTCCTCCAGGACCGGCTGCTGGGGACGTCTCCGGCAGAGCGCGTACACGGCTGAGTCCCTTCACGACACGAGTCGAGTGGCGAGCCAGCGAGATCCTAAACTGAGCCGGACCATGCTTTCGGCCATTCTCAACGTCACATTTGATTGCCGCAATCCTCACGTCGTCTCTAAGTTCTGGGCTGCCGTCACCGGCTACTCCTTGGAGGAGGTCAAGTCACCAGGCAACGACTATTGGGTCGCGAGCTCGCCCGATGACAGGTGGCCTCGGCTGGTCTTCGTGAGCGTGCCTGAGCACAAGGTGGTCAAGAACCGCGTGCACCTGGATCTCATGCCGGTTGAACGAGATCAGGAGGGGGAGCTCGAGCGGCTACAGGACCTCGGAGCAACGATCGTCGATGACCGGCGGACGTTGAAGCCAGGCGGCTGGGTGGTGCTAGCCGATCCAGAAGGAAACGAATTTTGTCTCGAGTAGGATCTTCATGACACGCGCGCGCTCTAACGAAGGCGCAGCGCGACCATCCAGCTCAACCGCGCCCCGCCCCGCACCAGCCCCGTCGCATAGATCCGGCCTGCGAGCCTGGCCATTCCGTAAATCGACACCACCATGATCATGACCGCCAAAGGCATCTCCCAGATCGCGAGGTGACCAAGGGCCAGCCTCGCCGGCATGAGGATGGGCATCAGCGGGGGCAGGTAAGAAACGACTTTCACCCACGAGGCGTCGGGCGAAGCGATCGACGCGTACGTGAGCAGGAACCCTCCGATGAGGAAGGCTGAGAACGGCGCCGTGACTGACTGAACTTCCTCCTGTCGGGCGACCATGGCTCCGGCGGCCGCGAAGCCGAATGCGTAGAGGGTGTAACCGAGGACGAACCACAGCAGTATCGCCGGTAAGAGAGCCCAGACCTCGGATGGCACCTGCGAGCTCTGGGCTACTGCATTTGCGATCAGGGCCGCGCCGACGGTGACGGCCATCTGGCCGGCTCCCACAAGGCCGATGCCGAGCACTTTGCCCGTCATGAGGTCGCTCGGCGTCACCGCCGCAAGCAGCACTTCCGCGGTGCGAGACGTTTTCTCCTGGGCAACGCCGTTCGCGACGGCGGCTCCGAAGAGTCCAACACTCACGTACAGGAGAATCCCGGCCGCCAACGCGGCGATCGAGCGACCCGTGCGGTCCGAGGGGGCTGGCTGCAGGGTCACGGTGGATATCGGTTCAGGTTGTTGCGCGGCGCCCACCGCAGCGGGAGACACTCCAGCCTGGATGAGGACGTCGCGCTGGTGAACCTCCTCGACGACCGCGCGGAGTAGGGCGGCGATCGTTGGCGATGCTGTCTGGTAGACCTCGATGGTGGCGGAGCCGGTGTCGACTCTCAAGGCCACATCGAGGGTGGCCTGGCCTCCTTGGAGCGAAGAGAAAAGTTGTCCTAGCAGGCGCGAGGATCGCCCGACCGTCTGCGAGGGCACCAGCTCCGATCTAGCAGCGGCGTCGCTGTCCACGTTCATGGTCGTCATGTCAACGCCGGCCGCTTTGGCGGTCGCCAGCAGGGCGGGCGCCAGGGCCTGGGCGGATGCTCCGACAAGGCCAACCACTGTCGGTCGAGTGGGTGGTCTGAACACCGCCGGACCCACGATCAACGCCACCGCAATGACGGTCGTGATCCCGATCATGATCCAGGTCGCACGTCCCCGGAGTCGCTCGGCGATCTCGCGACCCGCAATCAGCCGGATCGCGGTGACACGTTTCAATTCGGCACCAGCTGGCGGTACAGATCGACCAATCCCCCGGATTCAAAGCCGAAATGCTCGACTGGCCCCGCTTGCATTGCGATACGCAGCACCGCCTGTGTATCCATACGCGGTGTCACATTCAACAGGACGCCCGCGGAGTCTTGGCTGACGATCTCGATTCCTTTCAAAGCAGCCGTCCAGTCGGTGGAGGTCGCGACCTGCACTCGCAGCCGTTGTGGGACTCGAGCTCTCAGCTCGTCAAGCGTCCCGTTGGCCACCACGCGCCCCTGCTCGAGAATCACGATTCGCCTGCACAGCCGCTCTACAAGATCCAGCTGGTGACTCGAGAAGAGCACGGCGGTGCCCCGCGCCGTCTCCGCTCGCAGCACCTCAGACAGGGAATCCACCGCAGAGGGGTCCAGACCCGCGAATGGTTCGTCAAGGACCAGCAGCTCGGGTTGATAAACGAGCGCGACCGCCAGCTGCACTCGCTGCTGATTGCCGTGCGAGAGGGCCACGACCCGGTCCTGCTCTCGACCCTCGAGCCCGAGGCTGGTGATCCACTTCTGCGCCTGAATGGTTGCCGCGTGGAGGTCCAACCCGTGCAGGCGTGCGAAGTAGGTGACCTGATCTAGGACACGCATCTGCGGGTAGAGTCCGCGCTCCTCGGGCATATAGCCGAAGCGCAGCCGATCGGGCAGTCCGACGGCATGACCAGACCAGGTGATCGATCCGCCAAGGGGCTGCAAGATGCCCATGACAGCGCGCATGGTCGTGGTCTTGCCCGCACCGTTCCGCCCGACCAGTCCCACGATCTCGCCCTTGTCGACCGCAAGAGAAAGCCTGTCCACGGCGACCCTCTCGCCGAAGCGTTGATAGAGGTCCGAGATTTCAAGCATCTTGCGTATTGATACCAGATCCGTTTCTTAGCTCAGGCAGAGCGCCGGCGACGGCGGGATCGTGAAATGGAACACCGAACCCGCTTCCTTCGGCCCTCTCGACCCAAATCTTGCCGCTGTGCATCTCGATGACCTGGCGGGCGATGGCGAGGCCGAGCCCAGTTCTGATCACCTTGCTCGGGCTCTTCTCGTAGCGTTCAAGGCGCCCGAACAGGCGGTCTACGAAGTCGGCCGGGCTCCCGACACCGTGATCCCTGATGCTGGCGTCCGCCGCGCCGCTCGCGAAGTGCGTTGACATCGAGTTCCCCGGTCAATCAAACGTGCTTGTCGAGATATACGGGCATCGCGAAGCCATGCTTGTTCCCTATGAGCGCCGCCCGACCGCCAAACGAGCAGCTTGCGGAACTCCACGTGCACCTCGAGGGCACGATCAGGCGTGAGACAGCGGTCGCCATGTCTGTACATAACGGGCTGCCAGAGCCTCCCCCATACGAGTATTCGGATCTGCCCGGCTTCCTCGCCGTCTACGGGCAGGTCAGCCGCTGCATGGTGACGAGCCAGGATTTCGAGCAGGTCATTTTCGAGCACGCCAAGGCCATGGCCGGCCAGCACATCACGTACGCCGAGATCAGCTTCAACCCGAGCCTGCACCCCGCTGGTGGATGGATCGATGGCGTTATTCGCGGCCGCGCGTCTGTCGCTCGGGAGTTCGGGATCGAAATCTCCTGGTTGGTTGAGCTTGTCCGCGGCGGGTCGACTGCAGTCAACCAACGAGCGCTTGATATCGCCCTCGCCACCGAAGGGGTCGTCGGCCTCGGCCTGGTGGGCGACGAGTCGATCTCCGCAGCGCCCCTGGCCGGCCTGGTTCAGCGCGCGCGCGCAGCCGGGCTTGGCTTCATGCCGCATGCCGGACAGGTTGGGGGTCCGGATGTCGTTCGCGAGGCCGTGGAGGTGTTGGGGGCGACGCGAGTCGCTCACGGCGTTGGGGCCGAGTCTGACGCAGACGTGCTCCGGCTGTTGGTCGATCGCGGAGTTTGCCTCTGCGTGTGCCCGTCAAGCAACGCGCGGATCGGCCTCAAACCCAGTTTTCGAAAATTTGCGGACCTGGGCATCCCTCTGGTGGTCAACACCGACGACCCGGCCATGGTGCCCACGACACTAGAGCGTGAAATGACGGTCGCCGAGACGGTTTACGGACTCCATCGTGGAGCGCTGATGGCAGCCGCGTGGCAGCACCGCTTTGGTCGCACCTTCGATCATCTCCCGACCTGACGCGCCGGGCGCTTTGCAACATACCCACTACTTAGACTTTCATTCGCGGCGATGACGAGTCCTCACAAGATCGCACTCCTGACTCGTGAATACCCGCCCGAGGTCTACGGTGGCGCGGGCACTCATGTCGAATACCTCACTCGTGAGCTGCGCCGGCTGACTGAGGTTTCCGTCCACTGCTGGGGAGCGCCCCGAATCGAGCCTGGCGTGACAAGCCATCAACCGTGGAATGCCCTGTCGGAGCCGAAGCCGGAGTCCACGACTCTGCAGGCGATCTCGATCGATCTTGCGATGGCGGCGGCGGTCAAGAGCGCCGATCTCGTCCACAGCCATACCTGGTACGCGAACCTCGGCGGCCACCTCTCGAAGCTGATGTGGTCGATTCCACACGTGATGACAATCCACAGCATCGAGCCACTTCGACCCTGGAAAGCCGAGCAGCTCGGAGGCGGTTACGCCCTTTCTCTGTTCTGCGAGCGAACGGCGATTGAAAGCGCAGACGCCGTGATCGCGGTCTCCCGCGGGGTTCGCGAGGACGTGCTGGCCTGCTATCCCGCGGTCGACCCGGACCGCGTCCAGGTAATCCACAACGGAATCGATCCCGAGATCTACCGGCCTCACTTGTCGCCGGAGACACTGACGCGCTTTGGCATCGACCCGAGCCGGCCGTTCGTCCTCTTCAACGGCCGCATTACAAGACAGAAAGGCCTGCCATTGCTTCTCGCCGCGGCCCTCAAGCTCGATCCCCAGTACCAGTTGGTGATCGTGGCCAGCAGTCCGGATACGCCCGAGATTGCAGCTGAGGTGGCCGCTCTGGCCGCCCGCGTCTCCGCCGAACGAGGCAATCTGGTCTGGATCGATCACTTCATTTCTCGAGAGGACTTGATTCATCTGCACTCGCACGCAACGGTGTTCGTCTGCCCGTCGATATACGAGCCTTTTGGTCTCGTGATCCTGGAAGCGATGGCATGCGACACGCCGGTCGTGGCGTCGCGAGTCGGCGGAATCCCCGAGATCGTGGTCGACGGCGAGACCGGTTACCTCGTGGATCTCAATCCGGCAGACCTCGATGCGTTTACCAGCGCGCTGGCCGGCCGCCTCGAGAAGCTTCTGGGAGACCCCACGCTGGCCGCAAGTATGGGCAAGGCAGCGCGCGAGCGCGTCCTTCAGCACTTTGGCTGGGGCGCCATCGCAGCTCAGACTCTCCAGCTGTACATGAGCCTCCTTCCCTAAGCGTTCATGCGGCAGTCGCGGGCCTAAGATTCCGATGAAGGCGGCGGCACGATGAATCAACGTCTGCGCGTTGAGGCAAAGGGCACCGCCGGCTCGAAGGTGACGAGCCTTCTGAAGCGCCACACATTCAATGGGCAGGCCTATGTTCAAGGCGACGAACTGTTCAACATCCTCCGCCTTCGGGATCCTCGGCTCATCGCCCGGGCAGCTCCTGCAGACCAGGCAGGATTGCAGGCATTGGTCAACGACATCACCACCAACATCAGCGCTCTGCAAGCGCATTTCGGCAGGGCGCAATCTCTGCGGTCGATCTAAATCAAGCCGTCGCGCTGCCGCCTCGTGCCTTCGGAAAGTCACCCATGCCCGCCATTCGAGCAAGTCCGACCAGCCAGGGAAGCTCCTTGTCGACCATTCCCTTGAAGGCCTGGAATCCGCTTGCAACGCGGGCCGTGGCCTTAGCGCTCAGGCGAAGATAGGAGAAGTCGGGCGTGGCATCAGTCAGCAGGTCCCTGATCATGCGGTCCATTCCCATCATCGGGATCTCACGGAAATAAACGACCTTTGGATTCGTCGATGTCTGCTCGGCCGGAGATATCTGGAATATCTTCAGCACTCTCCGGGCGGCGTCCGAAACCAGAGCCGACCGCTGGTCGGCGGTGACCGGCGGAAGGCCGCTAGCGCCGGCTCGGGCAACGTAGCCGCGGCCGGCAAGTTGGACCGCCCGATCGGCCAGGGCAGCTCCGAGTCGTGTCGGGAAGTCGTCTCGGACGGCGGGAATGCCGCCGCTGAACTCGACCAGGTTCGGATTTGCGACGGTGTGAGCGGCAGTCTTGTGGCCCCACACTTTCGGGTCCACCAGCATGCCAGGACCCTGGTAGCTCATCGCCAGGTCCTCCTGCAGATATTCCTCGACGGCCTCAGCAAACGGCACTCCGGTCGCCGGCGGGCCACCGACCCGGCATGCATACAGCAATACCAAGGGCGACGGCGACATATAGGGTGCAATGCGGCCGACCCAACCCTTTACGTCCTGGATCCACTGAACCTGCTCGGTCTGTCCCGCCTGCGGAGGGGCGGCTTCGAGCTTCTTCTCGATGCCGTGGGTGAAGATCGCGAGTGTCTGCACCGGTATCCGCCACGACTCCAACAGAACCTTGTCCAGCTCCGTCTCCAGGTCGGCCAGCATGGCCGGGATTTCCTTTGTGATGTCCATGGCCGCGCCGAATTTGATGCCCCCGCCGCTGAGGCCGAGAGCCCCGTGATCGTCTGCGAACTGTTGTGCCTGCCGTTTGAACTCGCCGGCCGCCCCGGGCCCGTGGACATGCCCGCCGTAAAAGGCAACAGTAAGGCCGCCCTTAGCCTGCAGCTCGCGAAGAATGCCGGCGGCGAGCTGGCTGCGCCTGCGTTCGCGTTCCTGGGCCTGCTGCTGAGCTCGTTGAGCCGCTTTGGCGGCCTTCGCGGCGGCCGCACCGCCTGTCCCGGCGCGCTGCAGCTTTGCCGCAGGAAGCCGAGCCCGTCCGTACACCAAGCTGCCGGCGGAGTGGTCGCCTGCGAGCGGGTGAACCGGTATCAGGGCCGGACCAACCGACGGTTCCTTGAAGTTATTGGCCACGAGATCCGCTTCTCGCTCGAACGAATCGGCTGGAGAGCCGATGCGGAGCGAGGCCGGCGCTCCGGTCGAGCCTTGCTGCTGAACGACGTGCGTTATTTCATGGGCCAGCAGGCGTCTGCCTTCAACCGACGCGGGTCGGTATCGGCCGGCACCAAACACAATGTGGTTGCCCACTGTGTAGGCAGCCGCCGCCAGTCCTCGAGTCGAGTCCTCCGCATCGCGCCCCGTGTGGATACGAACGCTGCTGAAATCGTGTCCAAAACGAGCCCCCATTAATTTCCTGACCGACCCCTCGAGCGGCTGTCCGGACGATGCGACAATCTGGTGAACGATCCGAGGAGCACGTTGGCCCTCCAATGCGCTTCCGCTGGACGCTCCTTCAGTCACGCTGGACTGAATCCCCCTGGTCGTCGCAATCCCGGCCGCCCATTCGTCGGCGTGGTGTTGACCCTCCGAGCCTGCAATTTTGGTGTGGGAGGAAGCGGTTTCTTGACCGAGCTCAGTAACACTGGTCGCCTCAGCCTTCTGCAGCTGCAGCAGACGCTGAATCGCCTGGTTACCCCGGAAGCTGGTGCCAACACGCCGTCCAAGCTGACCAGAAGGTACCGGCGTAGAGCGGGTCGGTAACCTCTCGACCGATCGCGATCGACGCAGCGCCGGCATGCGATCACGCATTGATTCGTGGACCCCTAATTTAGCCAAACACCGTGGATCAGGATCGGGGCTCTAATGCGCACGCAGCGATTTTGGCCGGTCATACGTCAGCCGGAGTCGCTGCAGCCAGGTACACACGGTTACCGTCGCTGTCGCACACCGCGATCACAGTTCCAGGCGCCTTGTCGCCCACGTAGTCGTTGGCCAGCTGCATCGCATCGGCCATCGTGGTCACTTCGTCGGCAGGATGTGTGTCATCTGGCGGATCCGGAACGAAGGAGTAGAAGGCCATCGGTGGCGGATCCGGAAGCG
>Ga0209118_1001457_pt1 | contig 10967 bp, 12 predicted proteins | sample BlaSpr_A8_Ref_M1_FD_187988 | JGI IMG/M metagenome (GOLD analysis project Ga0209118, IMG submission 187988) | Forest soil microbial communities from Thunder Bay, Ontario, Canada - Black Spruce, Ontario site 2_A8_Ref_M1 (SPAdes) (version 2) | ecosystem: Environmental > Terrestrial > Soil > Boreal...
CCGGAATTGGGCTGGGGCCTGATAAACGTGACATTTTCATGCGGTTGCTGCGGCAAGTCCGCTCGCCCTGAAGCCGGCCGAAGGAAAGCTTTCCGTGAACGATCTCACGCAGCTGCGAATTCACTTGGCGAGAACAGTAGCGTCGACGAAAACCACCCCCGACCCATCGCCTCGTGAAACGGGCGGCTTCACATGTCAACAGCGCTGTGCCGCCGGCTGACCGGCCGTGTAGAGTCCGCGCAGGAATCCAGGATTCAGGGTTCCACGTAACTTCCGACGTCCTTGAAAAACACGTGCCTTCACGGCGGTAATTGAGGTGCCTAGAATCTGAGCCGTTTCTTTGACAGATCGTTCTTCGATGTCACGAAGCAATATCGCTGTTCGAATTGCCGGACCTAGGCGATTGATTGCCTCGGTCAAGAGTTCCGTGCGCTCGCGTCGCCAACAGGACTCTTCGGGATTGGGGCTCTGGTCGACGAACGCCTCCGAGCCGGACTTCACGCCGTCGTCAGGGTTCTCGGGCAAGACTTCGACAACTCCTCGCCTTCGACGGAGCAACATGAAAGCTTCATTCATGGCGATGCGTGTTAGCCAAGTAGAGAACCGCGACCTTTCTTGAAAGGCGTCGAGATGAAGGAAAACCTTGTGAAAACTCTCCTGCGCCACATCTTCGGCATCCTCTCGGTTATTCGTTATCCGTTGCGCCACGGCGAGAACTCTCTGCTTGTGACGAAGAACCAATTCCTCGAAAGCCTGCGTATCTCCGCGCTTTGTGGCGGCCACCAGCGCACCGTCCGAGTCTTTTTTTACACCTGTTCCACAAGACGTTTTCATGAGATCGATCCTCCGCCGCCACTACGACGCAAAGTAAGAGACACTAACTAGCGCGCCAGCCAAAGCGCATATTGAATAGACTGGAAAATCGTCCACTGATGGTGCGCGCGCAGAATGCGATACCAGTCGAGAATGGATATAGGTTTCATGGTTGTACTCCTGTCTGTGCCCCGTCTCCTGGTCTGACGTCGCTGTCAAGTTGACGCTTGCTCGCTGCGAATTCTATTCACCGGGAAAATGGTAGACGCCACCAAAAAAGCAATCTGCATGCCAGAGGCTGTCTGTGATGCAAACGTGTGAAAGTTGCTGACAATGCCGGAGATACACCGATTCATGTGGGCCTTGGTCACGTCAGTCCCACGCAAACCTGTCAGAGTGTTGACACTCCGTCTATGGGACTGGACGAGTCAGGGCGCGACCTCTCCCCGATGGAAGGCTGATATGCGCCACCTGACCGACCTGGCCCGAGCAGGACGCTTTCTGATGTTAAGATTTTGATTGCAGAGAACTACACCCTGCTTTGCCGGAGCAGAAGCATGCCCAGGTCCAATCCATTTCTGTGGCCCAAGCCGCCTGCGATTTGGAGCTATGGGATTGCTGTTCTTTCGGTTGCCGCAGCACTGAACATTTCACGGTGGCCGGCGCTTCATTTGCAAGATGCTCCGGTCTCACTGTATCTTTGCGCCGTCATATTGAGTGCGTGGTTCGGTGGAGTCGGGCCGGGATTGCTCGCAACGACCCTCTCTGCTCTCGCTTTCTATTACTACTTCCTGCCTCCGATGTATTCGATGGATGCAAAGCCCGGAGAAATACCACGCCTTGTCATTTTCATGGTGTCAGCCCTGTTTGTCGGGTCGCTCACCGCTGCGCAAAGGAGCGCGATGGAATCGCTCCGGCGCGCACGCGATGACCTGAAAGGAACAGTTCAAGAACTGCAGAGCACCAACGAGGCATTGCAAACAGAGAGTTTTGAACGCAAGCGGGCCGAAGAGGCGCTGAGCCAGACGCAGGCGGATCTCTCTCGCGTTAGCCGGGTGACCACCATGGGAGAGCTGACGGCCTCACTGGCGCACGAAGTGAATCAACCGATTGCCGCTGCCGTTACCAACGCCAATACCTGTCTGCGCTGGCTTACGCGAGATCACCCCGATGTGGAAGAGGCGCGCGCGGCTGCCATGAGAATCGTGAAAGACGGAACGCGGGCGGCGGAAATCATCAAGCGGACGCGCCTGCTTTTCAAGAAGGCCACTCCGCAACGGGAGTTGGTGGATGCAAACGAAGTCATTCGAGAGATGATCGTTCTGCTGCGTAGCGAGGCAGCGCGATACAACATATCAGTCCGGACGGACTTGGCGGCGGATCTTCCCCAGGTCATGGGAGATCGCGTGCAATTGCAGCAGGTGCTGATGAACCTCATGCTTAATGGCATCGAAGCGATGAAGGATGTAGAGTGGGCGCGAGAGCTCGCCATCAAGTCGCAGCGGGAGGGAAATGAGCAAGTTCTAGTGTCTGTCAGCGATACCGGCGTGGGGCTGCCGCAGCAGCAGGCGGACCAGATCTTCAAAGCGTTCTTTACGACGAAGCTTCAAGGGACAGGTATGGGACTATCCATCAGCCGGTCCATCGTCGAATCGCATGGGGGCCGCTTGTGGGCTGCGGAGAACTCTCCGCGCGGGGCAAGTTTTCATTTCGCGCTACCCACGAAAATCGAGGCAAAGGAATGAGACCCGCAGGCGCTCCCAGGGTTCTCGGCATGCTCCGTAAGCAAATGACTTCTGAGCTCGGGACCAGCGAAATCACCGTGAAGGTCCATCGCGAAGACGGCTCGGAATTCTACGGGAGTGTCCCTGAAGCGCCACTTACTAGATGAAATGGGGAAGTTACTCGACCTCCTGTTGTTCACACCGGAGAGGTCAATTATGCTTTGAGCAAGTCGGTAAGTATGGCCAAGCCTGCGCCAATCACGATACCCACCGAGCCAATCGGCAGTATCCCAAGACCCGTTGAGCTGATCGAGCGAGTCTCGAGGGGCGATAGTGAGGATCCCAACCTCGCTCCTCTCTATGAAGATGCCGTTCGAGACACCATTGAACGGTTTGAAGCCACTGGCTCTCCGGTCGTTACGGACGGCGAACAGAGGAAGTTTCACAATTTCTGCACGTATTCCGTACATGGGCTTCCGAATACGGCCCCGGATGGTTTCAAGATTCCGTTTTCAGATGGTCATACGCGCCGGCTGTCGCGGCTCACACGCGGCCCTTTCCGTTACAGGCGGTACGCAGACTGTTTCTTGGATGTCGCTATGCGCTACGCGCACGTGCCAGTCAAGCAGGCAGTGATATCGCCTTCGGCGTTGAGTTTAATGTACTCCGAGAGGATTCCGGATTATTCGCGCGAGCAATTCATCGAGGATTTGCTGAACGAGCATGAAATCGAGATACGCCGTTGCCTCAAAAAGGGCGCGCATAAGGTTCAGGTGGACTTCACCGAAGGACGGCTGGCGGTGAAGATCGATCCCTCTGGGAATCTGCTCAACAGCTTCATTGACTTAAACAATCTCGCGCTGTCGCGGTTCTCGCCGGAAGAACGCAGGCGCATCGGGGTCCATACCTGCCCGGGGAATGATCTCGATTCGACGCACAGCGCGGATGTCGATTACGCAGAGTTGCTGCCCAGCTTGTTTGAGCTGAAGGCCGGAAATTTCTACATCGCGATGGCGGGTGAACGGGACCGCCGCCGCGCTCTGGAAATCATTCGCAAATACCGAAAACCGAATCAGCGGGTCTTCGTGGGAGTCACTGCTCCAGTCGACCCCCATATTGAGACCCCGGAAGAAGTACGAGACCGTGTACTTGAAGCCTGTGAGTACATACCGTTGGAGCTACTCGGTACTACTGACGACTGCGGATTCTCGCCTTTCAGCGATGACACTTCCACCAGTCGTGACACAGCGTTTGCCAAGATCCGGGCGCGGGTGCTGGGCACGAAACTCGCGGAGAAACTTATCGGAGGTGACTTGTGACCACGAAGGGCGACGAAAACGAGCTGCTGCGATCGGTTGCCCTGCAGAATGCAACCAGCATCCTGGCGGCACGTCGGCGCGCCGAGCGGCGAAGCGAGGCGTACTTGGCGGAAGCGCAAAGGCTCAGTCATACAGGGAGCTTCGGGTGGAAGCCGTCCACCGGCGAGATCATCTGGTCAGAGGAAACCTTTCGAATCTTCCAATACGACCGATCGGCGAAACCGACCGTGGAACTTATTCTCCAGCGGGTTCATCCAGAAGACGCGGCCTTCGGGAAACAAATCATCGAGCGCGCGTCGCGGGACGGGAAGGATTTTGATTTAGAGCATCGCTTGCTGATGCCAGATGGTTCCGTCAAGCATGTCCACATTGTGGCTCATGCTGAGAGAGATGGGTCGGGCGAGCTCGAGTTTGTTGGAGCGGTGATGGACACCACCGAGGGCAAGCGGGCGGAAGAGGCGTTGCGCCGGAGCGAGGCATACTTGGCCGAGGCGCAGCGGCTCAGCCACACAGGTAGTTGGGCAACGGGTGCGATGCGAGCCGGCCCCACATATCTGCCCGCCACCGGCGAAATCCGGTACTGGTCCGAGGAATGTTATCGCGTGCTGGGTTTTGACCCGCACGGTGGACAGCCGCAATTCGAAACATTTTCTCAACGCATCCATCCGGATGATCAAGCGAGGGTCAGGGAAATAGCCGACACGGCACGGCGTGAGAAGACGGAGTTCGAGATGGATTACCGAATTGTTCATCCCGGCGGCGATGTCAGGGACATCCACACAGTAGGCCATCCCGTTTTTAGCCCATCCGGCGATCTCGTTGAGTACATCGGTACTGTGATCGACATCACCGAGCGCAAGCGGGCAGAGGCGCTGCGTGACGGAGAGAGCCGCATTTTGGAGATGATTGCGCGCGATGCTCCGCTGGAGGAAATACTCGAGAAACTGGTGCGCGTTGTGGAAGCCCAATTTGCCGGCTTACTTTGCTCTGTCCTGCTCCTCGACGAGGACGGGCAACATGTGCGGCACGGCGCTGCTCCCACTCTTCCCAAGCCCTACACGGATGCCATCGACGGCATGTGCATCGGACCGAAGGCGGGATCGTGCGGCACCGCCATGTACCGCAGAGAACCTGTTGTGGTCACCGATATTCTCCAGGACCCGCTCTGGGAGGCGTACCGAGACGTGGCCGAGCCCTATGGGCTCCGCGCCTGCTGGTCCACTCCGATACTTGCGCATTCGGGCGAGGCGCTGGGCACCTTTGCCATGTATTACCGCGAACCGCGCAGCCCGAGCCCGCTCGAGACCCGCGCCCTGGAAATGGCCACCCACCTCGCTGGCATTGCCATTGAACGCAAGCTGGCGCGTGAAGAGCGCGAACGATTGCGTCAGGCCCAGGCGGATCTCGCACGCGTCAGTCGGGTGACCACCATGGGAGAGCTGACCGCTTCCCTGGCGCACGAGGTGAATCAACCGATTGCCGCGGCCGTTACCAACGCCAATACCTGCTTGCGCTGGCTTACGCGCGATCACCCCGATGTCGAAGAGGCGCGCGAGGCTGCATCGAGAATCGTCAAAGACGGAACGCGTGCGGCGGAAATCATCAAGCGAATCCGGCTGCTCTTCAAGAAGGGTAGTCCGGAGCGGGAGTTGGTCGATCTAAACGAAGTCATTCAAGAGATGATTGTCCTCCTGCGTAGCGAGGCAACGCGATACAACATATCAGTCCGGACGGAACTGGCAGCGGATCTTCACCAGGTCATGGGAGATCGGGTCCAATTGGACCAGGTGCTGATGAACCTCATCGCGAACAGCATCGATGCGATGAAGGAAGTGGAAGGGGCGCGCGAGTTGGCTGTCAAGTCGCAGAGAACGGAAAAAGAGGAAGCTCTGGTGTCCGTCAGCGATTCCGGCGTGGGTCTGCCTGTGCAACAGGCAGACCAGATTTTCAAGTCGTTCTTTACGACCAAGCCTCACGGGACCGGTATGGGACTTTCCATCAGCCGCTCCATCATTGAATCGCATGGCGGGCGCTTGTGGGCTGCTAACAACTCCCCGCGCGGCGCAAGTTTTTGTTTCAGTCTACCCACCAAAGCCGAGGCGCGTGAATGACGCCCGCGGACGCTCCCACGGTGTTCGTCATTGATGACGATGCCGCTGTGCGCGCGTCTATCCAAGGACTGCTGAAATCGGCAAGCTTACGGTCCGAATCCTTCGGGACGGCGGAAGAATTCCTGCGCGGCGAGCGGCCGGGCGGGCCAAGTTGCCTTGTTCTGGACGTAAGCCTTCCTGGAGTCAACGGTCTCGACTTTCAGCGGCAGCTGGCTGACGCAGGCATCCAAATCCCTATCATCTTCGTAACCGGTCATGGGGATATTCCGATGACGGTAAAGGCCATGAAATCCGGCGCCGTGGAGTTTCTCACCAAGCCTTTCCGCGACCAGGACTTGCTGAATGCGATACACCAGGCGTTGGATCAGGACCGTGCGACACGCCGTCAGCAGAGTAACTTTGCCGGGCTGCGAAAATGCTACGAGGCCCTGAGCGGGCGCGAGCGTGAGGTCATGGGCCTGGTGGTTTCGGGCATGCTCAATAAGCAGATAGCTTTTAAGCTCGGGATCAGCGAGATCACCGTGAAGATTCATCGCGGCCATGTGATGCGGAAAATGCAGGCCGAGTCGCTGGCAGAATTAGTTAGAATGGCGTCGAAACTGGAGCTTCCACCCGGCAAAAAATAGCCTAATGCCCACGCGCAACTGCCCCGCAACACAGCTTGTTAGTTCGCAGTCCTCCCATTTTAGCGGCCGCTTTCTCAAGCCTCCCAAGATCGCCCGACCCTCTTCGATCGGCGCAATATTCGGGCTCTCATACCAAAGTATAATTGCGCCGCTTCTGGCGAAGCTGCTAGATTGCAGCTATGGCCGCTTTGGAGAAGACCACAATGGTTGCGATTGTCGATGATGATGATTTAATGCGCAGCGCGCTACAGGGCCTGCTGAAAGCGGTTGGTTTGCCGGCACAAGCGTTTGCGTCGGCGGAGGAGTTCCTGAAATCCGGCCAACAACGCCAGGCTAGATGTTTAATCGCCGATATCCGTATGCCAGGAATGTCCGGTCTCGAACTGCAAGCGCATCTGAACGCCGAACGCTGCAAGATTCCAATCATCTTTATCACAGCGCATGGCGACGAAAAAATGCGGATGCTAGCGCTGCGAGCAGGCGCTGTGGAGTTCATGGCAAAACCGTTCGATGACGAAGCGTTGCTCGAGAGTGTGCGGGCGGCTCTGGAAAGCTAAGCACGCAAGTAGAAGTGGGCATCGGGTTGCGCAAGGAGGTCTTTCGTGGCAGCTGTTGCAAGATTCGGATCCGCCGACCAGGATGCTAATCCGCGCAGATTCGAGCAGATCATAGGTAGCAGTCCTGCTCTGGAATCGGTACTCGAACAGGTCGAGCGCGTCGCCCCTACGGATTCCACCGTTCTTGTCCAAGGAGAAACAGGCACCGGCAAGGAGCTGATCGCGCGCGCGATTCACAATCTCAGCTCGCGGTGCGGACGCCCCTTCATAAAGCTGAATTGCGCCGCCATTCCGTTCGATCTGCTGGAAAGCGAGCTATTTGGCCACGAGAAAGGCGCTTTTACGGGCGCTATCGCGCAAAAGATTGGACGTTTCGAATTGGCAGACAAAGGGACGTTGTTCCTGGACGAGGTGGGGGACATTCCGTTGGCGCTGCAGCCCAAACTGCTGCGCGTCCTGCAGGAGCAGGAATTCGAACGATTGGGCAGCGGCCGGACTCACCAAGTAGACGTTCGCCTCGTAGCTGCGACCCATCGAAATTTGGTTGAAATGGTGAAGCGCAACGAATTTCGTAGCGATCTCTACTATCGTTTGAATGTATTTCCGGTCCCGCTGCCGCCGCTGCGGGCGCGCCGTGAAGACATTCCGGCGTTGGTGGAACACTTTATGGAGATCTATGCCCACCGAATGGGTAGACAAATCGACCAGATATCCCCGGAAACGATGTCTGAACTGACGTCGTACCCGTGGCCGGGCAACATTCGCGAACTTCAGAATTTCATTGAGCGGAGCGTGATCCTTACTTCGGGCAACGTCCTGGAGTCCCCTCTCGCGAGCTTGAGGAATGCCGCCGAAGCGCAATCCCTTGGACCAATTACCATGGAGGATGCGGAGCGAGACCACATTCGCAAGACTCTCGAGCAGACTCGGTGGGTTGTCTCCGGTCCCAACGGGGCCGCCGCACGTTTGGGAATCAAGAGGTCCACCCTTTACTTCAGGATGCAAAAGCTTGGCATCTCTCGTACCAACAAGGATCCACTTCTTTCGTAGCAGAGTCGCTATCTTGTGGGGATAAATCTTCCACTCGATTGATACAGCCCACACATTAGTCATCAGACGTACCAGCGATCACATCTCCAGTCAACCTCTATCCGAAGCTGTCTGACACACAAACAAATAAACACCCACACTGGCCTGTCAGCATGCGGAGTCACGTCTAGCGGGCTGGCATCGCGCGCCGCGCTTCTGTCTGTGTCGGCCTCTACTTTCAGTCACTTACGCAATGATTGTTTTGGCAACCGTTTTGCCTCTTCCAGTCGTGTGGTTCAACACACTGAAACTTCGTGGCGACAGAAACGGGGACAAATGACCTCGTTCATTGAAGTGATTAACAAGACTTATACGAGGTCTGCGGTGCTCTTGGTTCTCATGGCCCACGCTGGGGCGTTGCTTGCCCAGACTCCCCAGCAGCAGGCCTGGGACATCCTGCGAATAGGCGTGAATCAGAAGAGCACCGGCAAGCGAACCCAAGCTGTCCGCGCGCTACGACTTCTCCCGGGCAACCCCGAAGCTACGAAAATGGCGCAGGCGGCTTTGCAAGATCGCAAGCCCGAAGTCCGGGCCGCCGCCGCAACCGCATTGGGGCTGATGGGATCGAAAGAGTCCACTCCAGAATTGAAGAAGACGCTCGCAGACAAAAAACCCGCGGTGGCGCTGGCTGCAGCCCATGCCCTGCAGGTTCTTAACGACCCAGCAGGCTATCAGGTTTATTACGACGTGCTCACTGGCGAGCGCAAGTCTGCGGACGGTCTAGTCGCCCAACAGATGCAAACACTGAAAGATGGGAAAAAGATGGCGGAACTAGGCCTCGAGGAAGGCCTCGGTTTCATACCTTATGCAGACATCGGTTTCTCCGCGGTAAAGGCCGTAAGGAAAAACGATACCTCGCCCGTGCGGGCAGCGGCGGCCAGGGCCCTCATCAACGATCAAGACCCACGCGTTGGTCAAGCCTTGGCCCGGGCCGCCTCGGACAAGAATTGGATTGTCCGAGCATCGGCACTTCTCGCCATTGCCAAACGGGAAGATCCCGAGTTCCTCAGCACCATTGTCCCGGCATTATCGGACAAAAACGGAGTTGTTCGCTGTACCTCCGCCGCCGCGGTAATCAGACTGACCACTGTTGCGGAGCGGAAAAAGGAGTTGAAGGCGGCGAGCAACGCGCCTGGGGGCGAATCGAATTCCAGGCAAACGCACAGTGAAGCGCCCGTCACTGGCATGGTCGGCAGTAATGCATTCGGAAAAGCACCAACAAATCAAACGAATAATTAGGAGGAAGTATGAAGTTCATATCAAAAATCGCAACCACAGTCGGATTAACGCTAGTTTTGGCGACTGTTTCATTCGCTCAACACGTTAAAACCGACTACGACCACAATACAAACTTTGGCCAATACAAGTCCTACTCTTGGGAAAAAGTCCAGACAAAAGACCCGCTCCTGGTCGACCGCATCAAGAGCGCGGTGAACAGCGCTCTGGCGGCAAAAGGCTTGACGGAAGTTCCTTCCGGAGGCGACGTCGAGGTCTTTGCCATTGAAACGACTCAGAATCAACAAACCTTGGACACCTTCTATAACGGGTTCGGAGGAGGTCGCCGTTGGGGAGGATTCGGTGGATTTGGCGACGCAACCACGACCGTCGAAACCTACAAAGTGGGAACCTTAGTCGTCGATCTCTTCGATGCAAAAACGGAGAAAGTGATCTGGCGAAGCTCATCGAGCGATACGCTCTCCGACAAGGCGGACAAGAACACAAAGAACCTCGACAAGGGCGTGAATAAAATGTTCCAGCATTTTCCTCCCGCCCCGTCGACGAAACACTAAGGGGAGCGAGATGAATCGCTATCTGACGTCTTCACTCGCTATCTCAATAACCCTGAGTACCCTGGCCATTCCTCTGCGCGCGGCAAACAAGCCGCGCGCGGGGAAGACAGAAAAAACCACGGTGCTATGGACGAACGAAGGCCTTGAGAAACTTCGACATCTGGGCGTCATCTCAATCGTCGGTCAACCAAACACCCCAGAAGATTCAACCGCCGCTGCACTGCCTCCGCTTTACGTGAAGACACAGGATCCTGAGTGGTATGCCGAGCAGGCGGCGAGACTGCGCGATGAACTCGAACGCAGAAAGGCTCAGCTCGGCGGGTACCGTCAAGCGATCGAAGATGCAAGGAGCCTTAAGACGATGACAGGCGGCATAAATCTCGATGACGGCGACATAGGGATCACTCCCGAAGCCGGCATTGAAATCCTTCAGCAGCGCGTGAGCGAAACACAATCGGAGCTCGACGCACTGGAAGACTTAGCCCGCCGCAATGACATCCCGCCAGGCACCCTGCGGGGCTACTGAGCTTAGCTGGCGCTGTTGTTGAGGGCTTATGAAGCTTTTTGAACACTGATTTGACACCAAGGGAATGATTTCAATTTTGTACTGGAGAATATGCCATGAAGTTGTCCAAGCAGGTTTTAATCCTACTTCTCTGTTGTTTGCTTGTGCGGTTCACTGCGCAAGCCGACTCTTTCGGTCCTACGGGCCAATCCAACGAACAGTCACCGACTGCGCCCATGCAACATTCCCCTCAAGAGTTGCAGCGACTCGTCGCCCCAATCGCCTTGTACCCGGACGCCCTCGTTGCGCAGATTCTCGCGGCGTCCACCTACCCAGCGGAGATTGTCGAAGCGGACCGCTGGATGCAGAGCCATTCCAACCTCAATGGTGAAGAGTTGGCAAAAGAAGTCGACAAACAGCCTTGGGACCCGAG
>Ga0209118_1001458_pt1 | contig 10967 bp, 10 predicted proteins | sample BlaSpr_A8_Ref_M1_FD_187988 | JGI IMG/M metagenome (GOLD analysis project Ga0209118, IMG submission 187988) | Forest soil microbial communities from Thunder Bay, Ontario, Canada - Black Spruce, Ontario site 2_A8_Ref_M1 (SPAdes) (version 2) | ecosystem: Environmental > Terrestrial > Soil > Boreal...
AATTTGCCGGGTGCTGTTCCGAATTTGACCGTTTGGGTGATCTGCGCAGGGCCATCGCTTGCAGTATAGTGGGCCATCGGCCGCTCGCCCTCGTGGAGCCGCTGCCCTCATTCACCTGGCAATAAGGAACGATCATGCGTTTGGTTGTTGGAGCACTGGCGTGCATGGCCGTCGGCGGAATCTCTCTCGCTCTCGCCGATCCGTCAACCCCGGCGCCGGCCCCGACGGCGACCGCGCCCTCAGCCCCGGCGGCATCCTCCGCCCCGACCGCTGCCGCGGCCACCCCGACACCCGCCGCTCCCGCCAAGCCGCAAGCCGCCGCGGCCGTCACCCCGGCGGTCGACCCCGAGGAGAAGCGCCTCCGGGCACAGGGCTACCGGGTGCAAATGCGTCACGGCGAGAAAGTGTTCTGCCGTAATGAAGAGGTCCTCGGTTCGCGCCTCGGCGGAAAGATGACCTGCGGCACCGCGGCGCAGCTCAAGGGCGTCCAGGACCAGGCCAGGGAGGCCGTGGAACGCGCGCAGCGCACTGGCACGACCAGAACGCCCGGGAGCTGAGCCCCGGCACATCACCGCCCGCGCCTCAGGCGGTATTAGCCGCCTGTTCGACGTTGCGCTGCGGTCGCGGCGGCAGCAGCCTCGCCCTCACCTGCTCCTCGATCTCGCGCGCGACCTCCTTGTTCGCCAGCAGGTACGCGCGCGCATTGTCCTTGCCCTGGCCGATGCGGCTGCCCTTGTAGGCGTACCAGGCGCCTGACTTTTCGATGATCCCGAGCGAGCTGCCGAGCTCGATGATCTCGCCCTCGCGCGAGATGCCCTGCCCGTACATGATCTCGAACTCCGCCTCCCGGAACGGCGGCGCGACCTTGTTCTTCACCACCTTGACGCGTGTCATGTTGCCGGTGACTTCCTCGCCGTTCTTGATCGCACCGATGCGCCGGATGTCGAGGCGCACCGAGGCATAGAACTTCAGCGCGTTGCCGCCGGTGGTGGTTTCGGGGTTGCCGAACATCACGCCGATCTTCATGCGCATCTGGTTGATGAAGATGACGATGGTGTTCGAGCGGCTGATGTTGCCGGTGAGCTTGCGCAGCGCCTGCGACATGAGACGCGCGTGCAGGCCGACCTGCATCTCGCCCATCTCGCCTTCGATTTCGGCCCTGGGTGTGAGAGCGGCTACGGAATCCACCACGACGATGTCGACTGCGTTCGAGCGCACCAGCATGTCGGTGATTTCCAGTGCCTGCTCGCCGGTATCCGGCTGCGACACCAGCAGATCGTTGATGTTCACGCCGAGCTTTTCGGCGTACGAGGGATCGAGCGCGTGCTCCGCATCGACGAACGCGGCCGTGCCGCCACCGCGTTGCACTTCGGCGATGACCTGCAGGGTGAGCGTGGTCTTGCCGGAAGCCTCGGGCCCGAAGACCTCCACCACCCGGCCGCGCGGCAGGCCGCCGACACCCAAGGCGATGTCGAGTCCGAGCGAACCGGTGGACACCGTCTCCACTTCGTAGCTCGCCGCGGCGTCGCCCAGGCGCATCACCGAGCCCTTGCCGAACTGCTTTTCGATCTGTCCCAGTGCGGCGGCGAGCGCCTTCTTGCGGTTTTCTTCCATCTGCGAGATTCCCGAGAGTGTGGCGGGGAGCGAGGAAATTTCCCGGTCGCAATTATCACATAAACATCGGGCGGCCGGTGCGCGAGCGAGGCGCCGTTTTGCAGCGACTAGCGCGCTTTCTCCGCCTTAACCAGTGAATACGATTCAATAACACTGTATACGGGGCCGGCGGGGTCGGTGCGGCTCTCGATCAGCGCGAACGCGTCGAAACGCCACAGCACCGGTTGCAGAGCGAGCGCGGATGGCGCCTGCGCAACCTTGCGCGCCACGGTGACATGCGCGCGGAAGGGCTTGAGATCCGGACTAAACCCCGCGGCCACGGTTTCATTCTTGAGCGTCGCCGCAAGCGCCGGCGCGCTTGCCGCATCCGTGTCAGCCGCGGGCTCCTCGGTGCCGAGCGCGCACAGGATCTGCGGTCTCGCCCAGTGCGCCAGGCGATCGAAGGTGAGGAGCAGCGGCTGCGCACGCGCCGGAAATGCGTCCGCGACCCGGCGCGCGATCCGGTCAAGCTCCGGAACGCGACCCTCAGGCACAGCGCCGAGGAACGCAAGGGTCACGTGCAGGCTCTGCACCGGCACCGGACGGCCACCGCAGGAACTGACGCACTGGCGTGTCGCAGATTGAAGCGCGCCGCGCTGCTGCGCATCCGGCCACAGCGCAAAGAACAGCCGCCGTGTCGGCTCGCGCGCCAGCGGGGCTGGCGACTGTCCGCCGCCGCTCAAACTGCATCCGTGCGCGGCGTCGCTTCCAGACGCACCGGCAGATCGAGCCGCAGGATGAGCCGCAGCGCATGCTGCACCGAACGGCTGCGCACGAACGCGCGATCCCCGCCGAAGAGCTTTTCCTCGGCGATGATGTCGATCGCCCGCGCCTGACGGGCGGCCGCGCAGAACCACACGGTGCCGACCGGTTTGCCGGGCGTGCCGCCATCAGGACCGGCAATGCCGCTGACCGCCAGCGCCACATTGGCGCCGGAAACGCGCAGCGCCCCTTCGGCCATCTCCCGCACGGTCTGCTCGCTCACGGCGCCGAAGCTCTCGAGCGTGCGCGCCGCGACGCCCAGGTCGCGCACCTTCGCGGCATCGGAATAGGTCACGTAGCCGCACTCGAACCACTGCGAACTGCCGGGCACGTCGGTGAGCGCCTTGGCGACCCACCCGGCGGTGCAGGACTCGGCGGTGACAATGCGCCGCTCGGCCGCCTGCAGCTTGTGGCCGACGCGCGCAGCCAGCTCGTAGAGCTCAGGATCGCTCACCATGGGTGCGAGGCTAACCCAGGCGCGACCCGCGACGGTAGCCTCTGCCACCGAAGCCCGCACGCAATCACGGTCGTCTTGCGGTAGCCTTCGCGCACCATGAACGACGCGGTCCGCTCGCAGCACACGCCGATGATGCAGCAGTACCTGCGTATCAAGGGCCAGCATCCGGACATTCTGCTGTTCTACCGGATGGGCGATTTCTACGAGCTGTTCTACGAGGATGCCCGCCGTGCGGCGGCGCTCCTCGACATCACCCTCACCGCGCGCGGGCAGTCCGCCGGCGCACCCGTCCCGATGGCGGGGGTGCCGTTCCACGCCGTGGACAGCTACCTCGCCAGACTCGTGCGCAAAGGCGAGAGCGTCGCAATCTGCGAGCAGCTGGGGGATCCCGCGAGCTCAAAGGGACCCCTGGAGCGCCAGGTGGTGCGCATCGTCACGCCCGGCACCGTGACGGACACCGCGCTGCTGGAGGAGCGGCGCGACACCCTGGTCGGCGCTCTGGCGCGCGAGGGCGAGCGCTTCGGGCTCGCATGGCTCGATCTCGCGGCCGGGCGCTTCACGGTGCTACAGGGTGAGGGGCGCCCGGCGCTCGCCGCCGAGCTCGAGCGGCTGAAGCCCGCGGAGCTGCTGCTCGCGGAAGGCGCGGGCGTCGAGCCCATCACGCGATCGGGCACGGCACTGCGGATGCGTCCGCCGTGGCACTTCGAGCTCGCCAGCGCCTCGCGCCTGCTGACCGACCAGCTCGGTACGCTCGATCTGAAGGGCTTCGGCGCGGATGATCTGCCGCTCGCAATCCGTGCCGCCGGGGCGCTCCTGCAGTACGTGCGCGACACGCAGAAGTCGGCGTTGCCGCACATCCGCGCACTGCACGTCGAGGAGCGGAGCGAGGCGCTGATGCTGGATGCCGCCAGCCGCCGCAATCTCGAGCTCGACGTCAGCCTGAGCGGGCGCGAAGACGCGACGCTGTTCGCCGTCATCGACAGCTGCGTCACCGCCATGGGCTCACGGCAGCTGCGCCGCTGGCTCAACCGCCCGCTGACCACGCAGCCGCTGCTGCGCGCCAGGTACCACGCCCTCGGCGCCCTGATCGAGGCGCGCAGCTTCAACGCCGTGCGCGGCCATCTCAAGGGTGTGGGCGATGTCGAGCGCATCCTGGCGCGGGTAGCACTGCGCTCCGCGCGGCCGCGCGACCTCACACAGTTGCGCACTTCGCTGGGCGCTGTGCCGGCAGTGCGCGCGGCCCTCGCCACGCTCGACGCGCCGCTCCTGCAGGAGCTGCGCGCTCGCACGCATGAGCATGAGGACGTGGTGACTCTGCTGTCATCCGCCATCGCCGCCGAGCCCGCCACCCTGGTGCGCGAGGGTGATGTCATCGCGAGCGGCTACGATCGCGAGCTCGATGAGCTGCGGCGCATCGCGACCCACACCGACGCCTTCCTGCTCGAGCTCGAGAGGCGCGAACGCGAACGCACCGGACTCCCCGCCCTCAAGGTCGGCTACAACCGCGTGCAGGGATTCTTCATCGAGATCGCCCGCCGCGATGCCGAGCGGGTACCCAGGGACTACATCCGGCGCCAGACGGTGAAATCCGCGGAGCGCTTCGTCACCGAGGAGCTGAAGCGCTTCGAGGACCGGGTGCTGGGCGCACGCGACGAGGCGCTCGCGCGCGAGAAGCAGTTGTACGAGGAGGTCCTGACGCAGCTCATCGACGCCCTGGGTCCGCTGCAGACCACCGCCGGCGCGCTCGGCGAGCTCGATGCGCTGGCGGCCCTGGCCGAGCGCGCCTGCGTGCTCGAGTGGACGCGCCCTGAGCTGGTGACGGAGGCGCGTATTGCCATCGACGGCGGGCGTCACCCCGTGGTCGAGCGCTTCTCGGACGCGCCGTTCGTGCCCAACGATCTGCGCCTCGACGCCGACCGCCGCATGCTCATCATCACCGGTCCCAACATGGGCGGGAAGTCGACCTACATGCGCCAGGCGGCGCTCATTGCGCTGCTGGCGCACGTGGGCAGCTACGTGCCCGCCGAGCGCGCCGTGTTAGGTCCGCTGGATCGTATTTTTACGCGCATCGGGGCGGCGGATGATCTCGCCGGCGGACGCTCCACCTTCATGGTGGAGATGACGGAAGCGGCCAACATCCTGCATAACGCCACCGCGCGCAGTCTCATTCTGCTGGATGAGATCGGCCGCGGCACCAGTACCTTCGATGGTCTGTCGCTCGCCTGGGCGATGGCGCGCGACATCGCCGCGCGCGTGCGGGCCTTTACGCTGTTCGCCACGCACTACTTCGAGCTCACGACACTCGCCACTGAAGTCGACGGCTGCGCCAACGTGCACCTGGACGCGACCGAGCACGGCGAGGCAATCGTATTCCTGCACGCGGTGAAGGACGGGCCCGCCAATCGCAGCTATGGCCTGCAGGTGGCGCAGCTCGCAGGCGTGCCGGTGAGCGTGATCGGCGAGGCACGGCGCTACCTCGAGGCATTGGAGTCGCAGCGCGATCGCGAGCGCGCCTCGGCCAACGGCCGCGACGGACCCGCCGCGCAAACGGAACTGCCGTTGTTCGCTACAGCCACCGACGCGCCTGCACGCAGGGCCGCGGAGGACGAAATCCGCGCGGCGCTCGCAGGCATTCACCCGGATGAGCTGTCGCCGAAGGCGGCGCTGGAAGTGCTCTATCGCCTGCGGCGGCTGCTGGATGCGGCGCAGCGAGGCTAAGGGCAGCCGGTGAGGCCGGCGCCGCGGGCGCCCTAGCGAAGCGCAAACCGCCCCTGCGTGAGGAACGTCCCCGTCTCGCGCGCCACGCGCGCGGACAGGAGCATCCCCAGGTGACTGACCGGCAGCACGATGTGATCGGTGGCGCCGGGCATGCGCGTTTCGCTTACCGCGACCGTGCCGTCGTTCTCCTCGGCGAAATCCGCGAGCAGCTGCCCCACGCCGATCGGCTGGCTGCCGGCAATGATGCCGAGCGGCCGCGCATGTACCCAACGCCGCTCGTGTGGCTGCAACAGCTCCTGCGCGACTGACTGCCCCATGAGATGCGCGACCGGGGGGAAGCGGCCGGCTCGTTGCGCCGCGCGACTTGCCACGCAGGGTGTGCCGAGGAACACCACACGGCCGGGAGGCTGCTCGGGAAAGCGCTCCAGGAAGCGATAGATGACCAGCCCGCCCAGGCTGTGACCGAGGAAATGCACCGCCGGCGCCTGCAGCTCGCGCACCAAGCTGGCGAGCCGCTCGGTAACGTTGTTCATGGTGGCAGAGGCGGCGGAGTAGCGGAACGCCTGCAGCGTGAGGCCGAACTCGTTCGCGAGCCGGTAACGCAGGATGAGGGACTCCTCACCCGGCATCCACAGGCCATGCACGTAGACCACGTGCGTCAGATTCAAGGCTGCGGCACACGCACCCGCACGTGCAGCTCGCGCAGCTGCGCTTCGCTCACTTCCGTCGGCGCATCGGTGAGCAGATCCGCGGCCGTCTGGGTCTTCGGGAAGGCAATCACTTCGCGGATGCTGTCGGCGCCCGTCATCAGCATGGCGAGGCGATCGAGCCCGAAGGCGATGCCACCGTGCGGCGGTGCGCCGAACTTGAGCGCATCGAGCAGGAAGCCGAATTTCTTGCGCGCCTCCTCGGAGGCGATCCCGAGCAGGTCGAACACCGTGGATTGCATCTCCTGGCGGTGGATGCGCACCGAGCCGCCGCCAATCTCCGAGCCGTTCAACACCAGGTCGTAGGCCCGGGCGAGCGCCTCGCCGGGCTGCGCGCGCAGCGCCGCCGGGTCATCGTTGCGGGGCGCCGTGAACGGGTGGTGCATGGCGACCCAGCGCTTCTGGTCCGCGTCCCACTCGAACATGGGGAAGTCGAACACCCACAGCGGCCGCCAGCCCGGCTGCACGAGCTTCAGATCCTGAGCGATCTTCACGCGCAGCGCTCCGAGGGAGTCGTTGACGACCTTGGCCGTGTCGGCGCCGAAGAAAATCAGGTCGTTGTCGGCGGCACCGCTGCGCTCGAGGATGCCGGCAAGCGCCGCATCACTGAGGAACTTGATGATCGGGGACTGCAGCCCCTCGCGCCCCCGGGCGCGCTCGTTCACCTTCATGTACGCAAGTCCGCGCGCGCCGTAGCGGGCAACAAACGCCGTGCAGTCATCGATCTGCGAGCGCGGCATCGCGCCGCCGCCCGGCACGCGCAGCGCCGCGACCCGCCCCCGGTTGTCTTTCGCCGGGCCCGCGAACACCTTGAAGTCGCAGTCCTTCACCAGGTCGGCGACGTCGACCAGCTCCAGCGCGATGCGCAGGTCGGGCTTGTCGGACCCGTAGCGGCGCAGCGCCTGCGCATAGGTGATGCGCGGGAAGGGATCGGCGAGCTCCGTCCCCAGCACTTCCCTGAAGAAATGGCGCACCAACTCTTCCATGAGTCTCATGATGTCGTCCTGGCTGAGGAACGACGTCTCGATGTCGAGCTGGGTGAATTCCGGCTGGCGGTCGGCGCGCAGATCCTCGTCGCGGAAGCAGCGCACGATCTGGTAGTAGCGATCGAAACCCGCAATCATCAGCAGCTGCTTGAAGATCTGCGGCGATTGCGGCAGCGCGAAGAACTTGCCCGGATGGGTGCGGCTCGGCACCAGGTAATCGCGCGCGCCCTCGGGCGTCGCCTTGGTGAGCATCGGGGTCTCGAGGTCGATGAAGCCGTGTGTGTCGAGCCAGGCGCGCATCGAGCGCGTGAGCGAAAAGCGCAGCCGCAGGCGCTGGCTCATGACCTCGCGACGCAGGTCAAGATAGCGATAGCGCAGCCGCACCTCCTCACCGACCTGCTCATCCAGTTGGAATGGCAGCGGCTCGGAGCGGTTCAGCAGCTCAAGCTCCCGCGCCACCAGTTCCACCCGTCCGGAAGCCAGGTTCGGGTTCACCGTGCCCGTGGGCCGCTCGCGCACCTTACCTGCCACCCGCACCACGAACTCGTTGCGCAGGCGCTCGGCTTCCCCGAAGACCGAGGCGGCGCCGGGGTCAAACACGATCTGCAGCAGCCCCTCACGATCGCGCAGATCGACGAAAATGACTCCGCCGTGATCGCGCCGGCGGTGCACCCAGCCGGCCACGGTGACCTCCTGGCCGAGGAGCTTCTCGTTAACCTGTCCGCAGTAATGTGTGCGCATGAGGCGCGCGATGTTACCAAAAGCCGCCCCGCCCCCCGCAAGTCAATGCCCTGGCATCTCCAGCACTGCGGCCCCCTGCAGCGCCCCGCTACGCAGCCGCTGCAGGGCGAGATTCGCGTCGCTGAGCGCAAAGCGCTGCACCGTGGCAGTGAGGCCCATGCGCGTGGCGAGAGCGAGGAATTCCCGCCCGTCGGCGCGGGTGAGATTCGCGACCGAGGACACCGAACGCTCGCCCCACAGCAGTCGGTACGGAAACGCCGGCACATCGCTCATGTGAATGCCGGCGCATACCACGCGCCCGCCGGGACGTACGCAGGCGAGCGCGGCGGGAATGAGCGCGCCGACGGGCGCAAATACAATGGCGGCATCGAGCCGCTCGTCCGGCCGCTCGTCAGAGCCGCCGGCCCACACCGCGCCCAGTTCGCGCGCGAAGCGCTGGCCGGCTGCATCTCCCGGGCGCGTAAACGCGAACACGCGCCGACCCTGCCCTCGGGCCACCTGGGCGAGCAGATGCGCCGCGGCGCCGAAGCCATAGAGGCCGAGGTTGCGCGGCTCGCCCGCGACACGGTAGGCGCGATAGCCGATCAGCCCCGCGCACAGCAGCGGCGCGAGTTCAGCGGCGGCTCCCTGAGCCGGCAGCGCCAGGCAGTAGCGCGCATCGGCGAGCACCTCCTGCGCGTAACCCCCGTCGCAGCTGTACCCGGTGAAGCGCGCCCGCTCGCACAGATTCTCGCTTCCGGCGCGGCAATATTCGCACGCGCCGCAGGTGTAGCCGAGCCACGGCACGCCCACTCGATCGCCGAGGTGAAACTGTGTGACCTCAGGTCCGAGGGCGGCGACGATGCCGACGATCTCGTGCCCCGGTGTCACGGGGAAGCGGATGTCCGGCAGCTCATTGTCGAGCAGATGCAGATCCGTGCGGCACACCCCGCAGGCCTGCACCGTGAGCCGCAGCTCCTGCCCGCGCGGCGGCGGCAGGGTCACCTCGGTCGGCGCGAGCGCCGCGCCCGGCGCCACCAGGCGCATCGCCTTCACGACGGCCGTGCCTCAGGCGGCGGGTTTCGCCAGCCGGGCTTTGAGCGCGTCCGCATGGGGAGCACGGGGGACCACCACACCACAGGTGATGATCATTTTCATGGCCTCATCCACCGACATGTCGAGCGCGACCACCTGCCGGCGCGGCACGATCACCAGGTAGCCGGCGGTGGCATTGAGCGCTGCGGAGATATACACCGCCGCGTGCGGCTCACCCATCTTGTCGCTGATCTCCGGAACATTCTCCGCGGTGAGGAAGCCGATGCTCCAGGTCCCCGCACGCGGGTACTCCACCATCACGACCTGGCGAAAGGAGTTGGATTGCGAGAAGACGCTTTCGGCGAAGCTCTTGACGCCGCCGTACACCGTGCGCACCAGCGGGATGCGATTGAGCAGATCCTCGCCCCAGACGACCAGGCGCCGGCCGATCAGGTTCGTGACCAGAAGTCCTGTGAGCAGCAGCACGATCAGTGCGAACAACGCCCCGACCCCGGGGAGCGAGAAGCCTACCAGCGCCTCGGGTCGGTAGGCGGGCGGCAACAGCAGCAGCGTGCGATCCATGATACGCAGCATGAAACTCACCACCCAGATGGTGGCGAGTATCGGCAGCCACACCAGCACCCCGGCGACCAGGTAGCGCCGCACGCTCCATTTTCTGGCGACGCCGTTCATGGCTAGCGCCGCCGCCGGCGCGCGCCCTTACGCTTGGAGGCCCGCGTCGGCTTGCGGGCCGCGGCGGCCCGCGCCGACTTGCCCGCTACGCTCACCCGGTTGCGCGCTGGGGCGGCACCGCCCGCAGCGGCTGTCTTGGGCGAGGCCGACTTCGACTCCGCGGGCTTCGCGTCCGCGGGCTTCGCGTCCGCGGGCTTCGCGTCCGCAGGCTTCGAGTCCTTGGCCTCCTGCGCTGCAGGCTTGGCCTCCGTCGCCTGCGCCTTGACGTCAGGCTTCGGCTCCTCCTTGTCGGCGCCGACCAGGTTGCGCTTGTTCTCCTGCGCGGACTTGAAGTCGGTCTCATACCAGCCGGCCCCCTTGAGGCGGAACACCGGTGCCGACAGCAGTTTCTTGAGCGTGCGCTTGCCGCACGACGGACACCTGGCCAGCGGCGCATCGGTGATCTTCTGCATGACCTCAGTGTAGAACTTGCAGGCCTGGCATTCGTATTCGTAGAACGGCATTGGTTGTTGTCTTGTAGGTGCTGCGGCGATTATAACGGAGGTGAGCAGCCCTCGCGCTGATCGACGCGCTTATGGTTAACCGCGGCCGGCCTTGCGCTCATCCACCTTCGCGAAGGTGAGCTGGCCGTCGTGCGCCGCGATGCGGATGCGGTCCCCGGGCACAAACTCTCCCTGCAGGATCTTCTGCGCCAGGGGATTCTCGATCTGCTGCTGGATGGCGCGCTTCAGCGGCCGTGCGCCGTACACCGGATCGAAGCCGGCATCCCCGAGGAGGTCGCGGGCGCCGTCGTCGAGCGTGAGATCCATGTTGCGCTCAACCAGGCGCTTGCGCAGGTAGAGGAGCTGGATGTCGACGATCGCGCGGATCTGGCGTGTGCCGAGCGGATGGAAGACCACGATGTCGTCGATGCGGTTGACGAATTCCGGCCGGAAGCTCTGCTGCACGACCTCCATCACCGCGCTCTTCATCCTCGTGTAGTTCTTCTCGCCCGCGTACTCCTGGATGATCTGCGAGCCCAGGTTCGAGGTCATGATGATGACGGTGTTGCGGAAGTCGACCGTGCGCCCCTGGCCGTCGGTGAGCCGCCCGTCGTCCAGCACCTGCAGCAGCACGTTGAACACGTCCGGGTGCGCCTTCTCCACTTCATCGAGCAGGATGACCGAGTAAGGCCGGCGGCGTACCGCTTCGGTGAGGTGGCCGCCCTCCTCATAGCCGACGTAGCCGGGAGGTGCG
>Ga0209118_1001459_pt1 | contig 10963 bp, 7 predicted proteins | sample BlaSpr_A8_Ref_M1_FD_187988 | JGI IMG/M metagenome (GOLD analysis project Ga0209118, IMG submission 187988) | Forest soil microbial communities from Thunder Bay, Ontario, Canada - Black Spruce, Ontario site 2_A8_Ref_M1 (SPAdes) (version 2) | ecosystem: Environmental > Terrestrial > Soil > Boreal...
GGCGGAGGTCCTCTCGGCCTCCTTTGGGCGAGCGCGTCGTCGGGAAAGACGGTGGACTGCGAAAGCTCGCCCATCGGAGGCCGAGAGGACCTCCGCCGCCCCCCCCCCGGAGGGCATGCCGGAGGGGGTCCCCGCTAGGCCGTTCTGGCTTCGGCGGGGCTCTCGCCGTGCTCGAGCTGGGCGTCGACGAGGGCGCGGTAGGTGCCGTTCAGCGCCATCAGCTCGGCATGGGTGCCGCGCTCGACGATGCGTCCGTGATCCATCACCAGGATGAGGTCGGCGTCGCGAATGGTCGAGAGGCGATGGGCGATCACCACCCGGGTCGAGCGCAGCGTGGCCAGGGCCTGCTGGACCTTGGCCTCGGTCACCGCGTCGAGGGCGCTGGTGGCCTCGTCGAGGATCAGCACTTTCGGGCGGCGCACCAGGGCGCGCGCCAGGGCGAGGCGCTGGCGCTGGCCGCCGGAGAGCGAGGCGCCGCCGTCGGCGAGCGCGCTCTCGTACGCCATCGGCATCGCCTGGATGTCCTCGTGGATCTCGGCCAGGCGGGCGGCCTCGATGATCCGCGACAGCGGCAGCGTCGGGTCGTTCATGGCGATGTTGGCGCGGATGCTGAGACCGAACAGATAGGCGTTCTGAGCGACGAAACCGAGCTGGCCGCGCAGCCAGCGCAGATCGAGGTCGGCGAGGTCGATGCCGTCATAGAGGATGCGCCCGCTCTCGGGCTTGTACAGGCCGGCGAGCAGGCCGGCCAGCGTCGACTTGCCGGAGCCCGAGGCGCCGACCACCGCCACCAGCTGGCCGGGCAGCAGGTCCACTGAGGCTTCGGCCACCACCGGCGGCGTCACCGGCGAATAGTGGAACGAGACGTTGTCGAGGGTGATCCGGCCGCGCAGGGCCGCCGGCCGCTGGCGCGCCCCCTGTTCCTGCTCGCGCTCGGTCTCGAGCACGTCGTTGAGGCGCTCGAGATAGCTGCCGAGCAGCTGCAGCTGGGTGGCGGTGGTGACCAGGGTGGTGAGCGGCGTGAGGAAGCCGGCGGCGAGTGCGGAGAGCGCGAGCATGGTGCCCAGGGTGAGCTCGCCCTGCAGCACCAGGACGGCGCCGTAGATCAGCACCAGCAGCGGCGAGGCGGTGCCCATGACGTCGAGGATCGAGCCGGTGACGGCGTCCAGGCGCCCGCGGTCGAGCGAGACGTTGAGCTCGCGCACGAAGAGATGGGAGCAACGGTCGACCGCGCGGTCCTCGGCGCCTCCGGCCTTGATGGTCTCGATGCCCGACAGCACCTGCACCTGGTAGCCGCGCGAGTCCGCCTGGGTCTGCAGCGACTCCGACATCAGGTCGCGCTGGCGGCGGCGGGTGATGAGGAAGATCGCCACGCGCAGGGCGCCCAGGCCCGCCACCAGGAGCCCCATGCGGAGATCGGCGGCGAGCAGGAAGACCAGGTACATCACCACCATGACGCCGTCGAACACCCCGGAGATCGCCCCCGAGGTGAGGATCTCGCGGATGGTGGCGTTGCTGTTGAGACGCATCAGCAGGTCGCCGGCCGAGCGCTGCTGGAAGAACAGGTACGGCAGGTGGACCAGGTGATCGAGGAACTGCAGCGTCATGCGGGCGTCCAGCCGGGTGCGCAGGTGCAGCAGCAGGAACGAGCGCACCAGGAGAGCCAGCAGCTTGAAGCCGACCAGTCCGGCGCAGCCGCCGGCGAGCACCCACAGCAGATGCTGGTCGCCGCGCGGCACCACCCGATCGACGATCAGGCCGGTCAGGATCGGCACCGCCAGCGAGAAGAACTGGATGACCACCGAGGTGGTGAGGATGCGCGACAGCAGCCCGGACTCGGTGAGCACCTGCCGCAACTGCTGCCAGATGGCGCGGCGCTTGTCTTTCGAGGGCGCGAAGTCCTCGGTGGTCTCGAAGGCGACGGCGACGCCGGTGAAGGCGCGGTCGAGCTCCTCGCGCGACACCAGCCGCCGCCCGCCGGCCGGATCGACCACCCAGGCGCCGCGACGATCCATGCGCTCGAACACCACGAAGTGGTTGAACCGCCAGTGCAGGATCGAGGCGGGCTCGAGGAAGCGCAGGGCGTCGATGTCGCGGATCTTGATGCCGCGCCCGCGCAGGCCGTAGATGCGGGCGGTCTCCACCAGGGTGAGGGCATCGGTGCCGAGGCGGCTGAATCCCATGGCCGTGCGCACGTCGTCGAGGCGCACCGACTTGCCGAAGTAGCCCAGCACCATGGTCAGGCAGGCCGGTCCGCAGTCGGTCCCGGCGGTCTGCTGGACCAGGGTGATGCGGCGCTTGCGCCCGCCGAGCCGCAGGCCGCGCAACGCCGGGAAGCGGTCGATGAACGATCCGGGAGACGCCGCCCCGGGCTCGGAAGAAGACGGCGCCCCGGCCTCGGCCGGCCGCTGTACTGCCTGGTGGGGGGTGGCCTTGCCGGGGGCGGCCTCGCCCGCGGCGGCATTGGCCTCGCCATGGGGGTCGCGGGTGCCGTCAGCCATGGCTGCCGCTCCGGAAAAGGGCCTTCAGGCCGGGGACCAGGGTCACCAGGATGTTCTCCGAGCGCACCTCGACCTCGGCATTGCCGTGCATGCCGTTGTGGAAGCGGTAGCTGCGCCCCTCGGCCTGGAAGGTCGGCCGCGGCAGGCGCGCCTTGAGGATGACCACCGGACCGGTCAACTGCACGGAGTCGCCGATCTCGGCGCCGAGATAGCGGCGCGCTTCGCTCGGTCCCACCACCTCCTCGCCCACCGACTCGACGGTCAGCTTCTGGTAGGCATAGCGGTAGCCGGAGATCTCGAAGCGGATCGGCATCCCCCGCCGCACCAGCGGGCGGAACTCGCCCGGCAGCAGCACCACCACGGTCGGATGGTCCTGGTCGCGGACGATCGACAGCACCATCTGGCCCGCCGTCAGGTACTGGCCGGGGCGCACCCGCACGTCGCTCGCCACGCCGGCGGAAGGCGCCCGCAGGGTGCGCTCGCCCAGCCGCTCGGAGGCGAGCTGGCGCTGGGTGCGCAGGCCGATCAGCGCCTGCTGCGGTCCCGGATCGGAGGGGTCGCGCAGGCGGTTGATCAGCTGCAGCTCGAACTCCTGGTCGAGCCGCGCGAGCTCGGCCGCTTCCTGCGCCTCGTGCAGGCGCACCAGGACCTGACCGGGCCGCACCCGCTGGCCGGGGGCGACCTCGACCGCGCCGACCGTGCCGGCGGCCTCGGCGGTGACGTCGTCGCGGGTTCCCATCCACACCACCGCGAGCCCCGAGGCGTACTCCTTGACCTCGCCGACCAGGGCGAAGAGGACCGCGCCGGCGAGAGCGGCGAGCAGCGCCCAGTAGGTCCAGCGCGTCCAGGCCGGCGAGATGCGCAGGGGATCGTGGGCTTCGTCCAGGGTCTGAAAGCGTTCCAGCGCCTCGCGCCGGAACAGGGTGTCGTCGCCGAGTACCTCCTCCGGCCGCGGCGGCGGCAGGAAAGGCGCCGCGAGGGCGGCGAGGCGCTCGAGATCCGCGAGGTGGGCGGCGCCGAACTCGGCTTCGCGCGCCGAGCGCACCGCCACCAGCACGGCCAGCACCCGGCCGTCCTCGTCGCGCACCGGCGCCGCGAGGAGCCGCTCGGAGCCGTCGCCCTCGGGGTCGTCCGCCTCGCGGTCGTAGCGCGAGTCGCGTCCGGCGCGCGGCACCAGGAGTCCCATGCCGCTGCGCAGCACGAAGCTGGCGATGCCGACGGCGGCGCTGTCCCGGCGCTCGCCGCCGGTCGCTCGGTCGCGGGTCCAGAGCGTGTCGTCATGCGGGTCGTAGAGCAGGCAGTAGGCGCGCTGGGCGTCCACCGCCTCGCGCGCCGCCTCGGCGAGCACCTCGGCACGGTCGGCGAGGCCCGGCTGCAGGGCGAGCGCGCGCAGCACCTCGGAGATGTCGAGCCGCGAGCGGAGCGGCGGCGCGCCGGCGCCCGGGGAGCCCTGGGAAAGGGCCGCGGCGTCGCGCCGCGCCTCGTAGAGCCGCACGGCGTTGCCGATCAAGGCCGCCAGCTCGTCGGGCGCCGGCGGACGCTGGCTGAGGTAGAAGATCCGGTCCTCGGCGATGAGGTCCTGGAAGAGCTGCGGGTCGGGGCCGGCCGCCGCGACGATGTGCAGCGGCGGCGGACCGCCGGCCACCCCGGGAGCCAGGGGAGGGGGATCCAGGGCCGCCAGCGCCTCGTCGAGCTCGTGGCCGGCGATCAGGCGGCGCGCCTCCTCGCCCTGGTAGCGCTCGCCGAGGCAGACGACGGCGATCTGGCGGCCCGGCCGGCCGCCGAGCGCCCGGCGGGCGGCCTCGGCATCGGCGGTCGGGCAGACGATCACCTCGACGTCGCGCGGGACCGGCGTCCGATGGGTCAACCGCGCCAGCCGGGCGCGCAGCCCGTCCGCGTCCAGCCGCTCGAAGCCGATCAACAGCACGGCGAGCGGCTCGGCTGGCGCGGTGAAGCGGTGGAGGGAGGCGATGGGGTCGGACATCGAAGCTCAGGCGGGTGGTCGGAACGCGTCAGTCGCCGGCGGCGATCCGGCGCGCGGGATCTCTTGCTTCGTCCCTGTTAGAGTACTCCTCGATGGTCACGCGCACCACGGGCCATGGCTCAGGGCCGCCGGTCGGCGCGGCGCGCCGTCTCGTCGTCGGGCTGCGTCGAGGGCTCCTCTTCGGGCTCGTCTCCGGGCTCCTGGTGGCGGCCGGCTGCTCGCGGAGGCCCACGCAGGCCGCCGGCGCGGCAGCCCAACCCTCTGATTCTGCCACGATTTCCCTGCCGCCGGCGGCGCCGCCGGTGCAGCCGCCCCCGCCGCCGACGGCGCCGCCGGTGCCGGCCACCGCTGGTCGGACCCGGGCGCCGGAGTCCCCGGGGCGGCCGGCTGGCTCCGCGGGCCGGCCGGCGGGGTACGTCGGCGTGGTCCTCGCCCGCCAGGCGGTCACCGTCGCGGCGGAAGCGGACGGGCGCCTGGCCTCGGTGGCGGTGCGGGTCGGCGACGGCGTCCGCCGCGGCCAGGAGCTCGCCACGCTCTCGACCGAAGCCATGCACGGCGAGATGACGGTGGTGCAGGCAACCGTCGCCGCCGCGCGCGGCGAGGAGCGGCGCGCCGAGCTGGAGCTCGACCGCACACGCGACCGCCGCGCCCGCCGCGAGCTGCATCCGGAGCTCTACGCCGAGGAAGATCTCGCCTCGGCGCGCAACGCCGAGCAGGAGGCCGCGGCGTCGGTCGACAGCGCCAAGGCCCGCGTCGCCGAGGAGGTGGGGCACCTGCGCCAGCTCGAGACCCGCTTGCAGCACGCGGTGCTGCGGGCGCCGATCGACGGCCGCGTCGCGCTGCGCTATCTCGACGCCGGAGCGCTGGTCCACTCCGGCGAGCCGGTGGTGCGCCTGATCAGCACCGGCGAGTTCATGCTGCGTTTCGCGGTGCCGCCCGAGCAGGCGGCGTCGATCCGCAAGGGCGCCGGCGTCGAGGTGCGCCTCGATTCGCTCCCCATGAGCCTGCTCGGCCGCGTCTCGCAGGTGGCGCCGCGCATCGACACCGCCTCGCAGATGGTGTTCGTGGAGGCCGAGCTACAGGTGCCGCCCGCCGTCCTGGACCGGCTGCAAGACGGCCTGCCCGGGCGGGTGACGATGCGCGGCTGAAACGCCTCCGGGGAACCCTTTCCGGCCGTCTCAGGTACCGGGCTTCGGCACAGGCCGCGCCATCTTGCCCGTAACCGCCCCGCCGGCCTCCCGCCGAGGAGGCGGCCGGTTTAGAGGTTTGAAGGCTCTTGGCCGACACCACACCTGCGTCCCGTGAATTCCAGGACAAGGACTCGGGCGGCGACCGCGGTCGCGTCACTCGGCCCGCCGCCGATACAACCAGGCCCACCGCCACGGCCATTCCGTGCGGCGCACGAGGTCCCGCAACGCCATCGCGAAGACTACGAACATGGGTACCGATGCCTGGATCAAGAATCGGTCCAACGTGGTGAGAACGATGAAGTGGGAGTCGACGGCGATCGTGGCGTAGAGCCAGCCGACCCCCAAGGGAGCCCCGGCCAGGAGCAGCAGGGCCCGCGCCGGGCGGCGGCGCAGTGCCCGCCAGCCGGCAAGCACCACCAAGGGTGTTACCCACCAGAAGGCGCCCCAATATACGAAGCTGAGCATCGCGGCCCCGGCGTCGTGGGCCAGCGTCGGGAGGCGGGTGAAGATCCCCGGCCAGAGAAGCGACCAAGAGGTCAGCCGGGTAAAGCTCTCGAAACGCGCCGGGATGCCGGCGCGCCATGAATGGAGCAGGAGCAAAGCCAAGGCGACGGGAAGGGCCGCGAGCACGAGCATGGTGCGCCGTCGCCGCCAGATCTCGCGACGGCGCGCCGCTCCTGGGATCGATAGGGGCAGCACGGCGGCGACAAGAATGGCCAACGGCGTGAGGATCTCTCCCTCCGCCTTCGTCAGTGCACCGGCGCCGAGGAGAATGCCGGCCGCCAGGCCCGTAGAGGGCTTCCCTTGCGGGCCTAGCAGAAGCAGAGCACCGGCGCCAACGAAGCATGCGAGGGGAAGATCGCTGTAAGCGGACGCAGCACCACCGGCGTTCGCGAAGGCGGGCACGGAGAGCATGGCTGCGGCCAGCGTCGTCCACGCGGCTGCCTCCCGTCCCGCGCTGCGCTGCGCTCCGCCGTAGAGCACCAGGAGCCAGACCGGGAAGAACGCAGCGTAGAGCGGGCGGAACGCGTGGTGGTCGATGCTGGCCTGCGAAACCTCGAGCACTGCCGCCTGGGCGACCGGCATGAGCAAGGGATACCCTGGGCAGTTGACGTAAAACCCCGGCGTAGTCAGCACCCTCGGCTCGACCGTCCCCTCGGCGCGGACGTAGCGCGCCTGCGTGCTCCAGGTCATGCGGCCATCCCAGTCGGTGAGGGGGTTGGTGAGGGCATCGCAGAGGAGGGCCACGGTGACGAGCCCTCCGCACACCAGCGCGAGCCGCTGCGCACGCCGGCCCGATGGCCCGACTCGCGCCGGCGCAGGAGTGTCGGCCTGCCGCGGAAAGCGTGATCGGTAGCGCCAGCAGAGGGCGCCGGCGAGCGCCGGCACCAGGGCGACCGTCACCACTGCCGGCGGTCGGATGGACACGGCGAGCCAGTACGAGAGGGCGTAGAGCGATCCCGCTGTCCAGGCGACCCCGAGCAGATAGGCGTGGGCGAGGCGCCTGGCTAGCGGCAGGCGGCGCACGGCGGGCAGGAGCTCCGTCAGCCCGGTCCCCGAAGCGGCGAATAAGGCGACGCCCGCCAGGCTGCGCAGGGCCTCACCGAGGACCATGCTTCGTCTCCACAAGCTCGACGAGCTCCTGGGGGGTGAGCAGCCGCGGTGGTCCGGCCGGATTCGCGACGACCACCCAGCGCGACGCGGCCGGGAGCTTCCACACCGGCTGGGGCGTACCCTCCATCTCGCGCAGCCTGCCCACGAAGACCGCACGGCGTGGAGCGAGCTCGAACCTCACCCAGTAGGCCGCCGCCTGATCTTCCTCACCCCCGTCGACGAGCAGGTAGTCGCCGTCGGCGGGGATCGCCTGCCGTAGGGAGTCGAACGCCGCCACCGTGGCCGCACCCATCAGCCTCACACGCGCGCCGCGGGCATCCTCGCCGAGCTCGAGCGCCGCGCGGCCCACTCGACGCAAGGCTCGCACCGCCATCGGCGGCAGGTCGGCGAGCAGCGAGAGCAAGAAAGAGGCAAGTGCGAGGCGGCGCAGCAAAGCCCCCGCGCTGCCTTGCCACCGGAAAGGAGTCATCAACTGAGCTTCGGTGAGTGCCGCCAACGCGACGGGTTAGCCACCCACGGCGGTGGCCACCGCCTGGCGAGCGTAGCGCGAACGTTCGCAGCGAGCGGTTGGGTGTTTAATCGGCATTCTTGGTAACTCCTCGCCCTGCCACGTGGCGACAACCGCGCACCCGGGCGTCGTCGGTACGCGATGCAGGTCAGGCGGGGAGGAACGCGGCGCCAGGCTGGCGATCAGCGCTTGGCGTCCTCCGAAGCGCTCGTTTGGGTTCCTACGGAGCGCCACATACGCGAATCTTACGCTCTAGTTGCGCCATTTTCAATGAGGACTGTCAGAATTCGGGTCGCGCCCGAGGGCCACTCGGAGGGGGATTCCCCGTAGCCCTTAGCTGCTTTCGGATTCGATGGCGGCGGGCTGGTGGACCGTTACCCTCAGGGTGCCCACCCGGTTGCGCTGCATCTCGAGGACCTCGAGGGTGATCGGGCCGAGCTCGACGCGGTCGCCTACCACCGGATTGCGGCCCAGCTCGGAGAAGACGACGCCGCCGATGGTGTCCTCGTCGCGGTCGCTGAGCTCGAGCCCGAGGGCGTCCTCGAGCTCCTCGACCAGCATCCCCCCGGAGACCTGGTAGGTGCCATCGGGGTCGCGCTGCAGATCGGGCTTCTCGTCGTCGAACTCGTCGTGGATCTGGCCGACCAGCTCCTCGATCACGTCCTCCAAGGTGACGATGCCGGAGACGCCGCCGTACTCGTCGATCACCGCCCCGAGATGGAAGCGCTCGGCGCGCATGCGCTTGAGCAGCCGGTCGAGCTCGAGCGTCTCGGGAACGAAGGCGATCTCGCGCGCCACCTCCTTCAGATTGTCGAGCGGGCGCTCGCGGCGGTAGAGGTCCTTGATGTGGACGACCCCGGTCACGTGGTCGAGATCGCCGTCGCACAGCGGAAAACGAGTGTGGCCGCTGCGCCGGACCAGCCGCAGGTTCTCGGCCAGCGGGCGGGTGGTCGAGAGGTAGACCACGTCCTGGCGCGGCAGCATGATCTGGCGCGCCACCCGGTGGGAGAGCTCGAAGACGTTGTCGAGCAGCTCGCGCTTCTGCTCCGAGACCTCCGCGTCCGGGCTCGAGGCGAGCAGCCGCCGCAGCTCCGCCTCGTCGCGGATACCCCCGCCCCCTTGCGGCGGCGCCACCCCGATCAGCCGGGTCAGGCCGCGCGCGGCGCGGTTCAACAGCCAGATCGCCGGGTAGGTCGCCCGGTAGAAGGCGTGGAGCGGCAGCGCCACCAGCAGCGCGGCCGGGCGGGCGTGGCGGAGCGCCACCCACTTCGGCGTCAGCTCGCCGAGCACGATGTGCAGGATGGTGATGGCCAGGAACGAGACGGAGAGGCCGAGCGAGTGCACCAGCTGCGGGTTGCGGCCGGCGAAGAAGACCACCACCGGCTCGATCAGCCAGGAGAACGCCGGCGCGCCGATCCAGCCCAGTCCCAGGGACGCCAGGGTGATGCCGAGCTGAGTCGCGGACAGGTAGGCGTCGAGGTGTTGGGTCATGTAGCGGGCGAGACGCGCCCGGCGCAGCCCCTGGTCGACGAAGGAGTCGAGCTGGGTCGGCCGCACCCGCACCAGCGCGAACTCGGCGGCGACAAAGAAGCCGTTGAGCAGCACCAGCAGGAGGCCCAGCAGCAGCGCCCACCCCGGGCGCAGGACGGCGGCGGCCCCTGACGCTCCGGCGGCGCCGGCGACGCCCGCGGCATGGACAGCCCCCGCCGAAGGGGCGACCGCAGCGGTCAGGCGGAGGATGGCAGGGGAAGTGCGGGGACTCGGGGGGTCGGTGCTCAAGGGAACGCATTTTAGCACAGGGGGTGGACCTCGCTCCCGCCGGGCCGCGGAGCAAGCGCTCCTGCGGGCCACGTAGCAAGCGATCCGGCGGGCCGCTTCGCGCCACCGGTGCCCGGTCGCCGGTCGCCGTCCTCGGACGCTTGTCCGCGGCCCTACCGTTCCCGCTTCTCGAGAGCAGGAGAGTCAGGCGAGGGAGGCGAGGGAGGCGAGGCTGGGACTCTTGACAGGCGGCCGCGGCGGCCCTACACTGTTAGCAGTCATCGTGCTTGAGTGCTAACAACCCGGCGATGACGGTCAGTTTGTAGAGCCTTTCCTATCAACGAGCTCAAGGAGGTACCAGCCGTGTTGAACATTCGTCCCTTGCACGACCGAGTGGTGGTGAAGCGTATCGAGCAGGAGGAGCAGGTGCGGGGCGGGATCATCATTCCCGACACCGCCAAGGAGAAGCCCCAGGAGGCCGAGGTCATCGCGGTCGGCCCGGGCAAGTTGAACGACGAGGGCAAGCGGGCGCCCATGGACGTCAAGTCCGGCGACCACGTGCTGATGGGCAAATATTCCGGCAGCGAGATCAAGATCGGCGACGAGGACTACGTCATCCTGCGCGAGGACGAGATCCTGGCCGTGGTCAACGGCAAGAAGTAACCAGGCCATCCGCAGACACCGACGACACCAGGGATCACCTCGCAGCCGTTTTCTACTTTAGCGAAACACAGGAGGCATAAAAGCCATGGCTAAGCAAATCACCTACTCCGGAGACGCCCGCGCGGCGATCCTCCGGGGCGTTAACAAGCTCGCCGACGCGGTCCGTGTGACCCTCGGCCCCAAGGGCCGCAACGTGGTCATCGAGAAGAAGTTCGGCTCCCCCACGATCACCAAGGACGGCGTCACCGTCGCCAAGGAGATCGAGCTCTACGATCCGCTCGAGAACATGGGCGCGCAGATGGTGCGCGAGGTCGCCTCGAAGACGTCCGACGTCGCCGGCGACGGCACCACCACCGCCACCGTGCTCGCCCAGGCGATCTACCGCGAGGGCTCGAAGAACGTCACCGCCGGCGCCAACCCGATGGAGGTCAAGAAGGGCATCGACCTGGCGGTCAAGGCCGCCATCGAGTCCATCGACAAGCTCTCCAAGCCGGTCGAGGGCAAGGACATCGCCCACGTCGGCACGATCTCGGCCAACAACGACGAGGAGATCGGCCGCATCATCGCCGAGGCGATGGAGAAGGTCGGCAAGGACGGCGTCATCACGGTCGAGGAGGCCAAGGGGCTCGAGACCACGCTCGAGGTGGTCGAGGGCATGCAGTTCGACCGCGGCTATCTCTCGCCGTACTTCGTCACCGACGCCGAGCGCATGGAGACGGTGCTCGAGAACGCCAAGATCCTGCTC
>Ga0209118_1001460_pt1 | contig 10961 bp, 11 predicted proteins | sample BlaSpr_A8_Ref_M1_FD_187988 | JGI IMG/M metagenome (GOLD analysis project Ga0209118, IMG submission 187988) | Forest soil microbial communities from Thunder Bay, Ontario, Canada - Black Spruce, Ontario site 2_A8_Ref_M1 (SPAdes) (version 2) | ecosystem: Environmental > Terrestrial > Soil > Boreal...
GCTTTGGGCGCTTGATGCGAGAGATCGCCATCAGCCCTTGTGCCAGCGCGGTCGGAATCGTCCCGGCCGCGTAGTACGACTTGCCCACGAAGAGGAACAGGACCAGGGGAACGGCGCAGGCGATTCCGATCGGACGCAGCTGTGGACTGCGGAACAGAGAAATCATTCCCGCCAACCACAGGGGAAGAAGAAAGAAGAAATAAGCCGCGAACTGGATGAGGTAAGCAAGGGGGCCGCCACCGCTCCCCGAATGGTTGGTGAGGTAGATGAGGGTGGGGAAGCCCTCGATTACCTGCCAGGCGAGGTTCGGCGCCCAGATGAGAAGGGCGATCGCTAAAGCGATCCAGGGGTATCTCGTCCGCAGCTCATTCCGCAACGAGGGTGTTAGGAGGACGGCCAAGCCGATGCCCGCGATGAGACCGACGATGGTGTACTTCACCTCGAGCCCGATCCCGAGCGTGATGCCCAGGTAGATCCAGTTCCTGGGCCGGCGGTCTATGGCGATGCATAGAAACCAATAGAGGGAGACCATCCAGGTCACCTGGTCGAAGGTCACGGTCTGGAAGACCCAGTTCGAACCGAGCAGGAATGGCGCGGCAATGGCCGCGACCAGTGCAATTCCCTGGAGGCGCAATGAGCCGCCGAGCCGGCGGACGTAGAGGCCGGAGAGCGCAACGAGGAAACCACCGAGCAGCGATGGCAGCACGCGAAGGGTCCATGGACTTACCCCGAGGAGTCCGGTCTCCAGTCGAGCGAGGAGAGGGACGAGTGGTGGGAAGTCGACATATCCAAGCGCCGGATGCCAGCCACAGGTGAGGTAGTAGAGCTCGTCGGTATGGAAACCCAGGGTGTTGTTGGTTGCCAGATGAAGAGCGATGACGCCGAGCGCTGCTCCTCCGTAGAGCAACGCAGCTGTTGAGCGCCGAGGCCTGGGCGCAGCTTTCAAGCCGGGCGACTCGGCCGGCTACTGCTTCCGTTCGAGGATGACGACGGGGATCACGCGCTCGGTGCGCTTCTGGTAATCGACATACGCGGGCCAGATCTTCGACATCTCGTGGAAGAGGCGGTCGTGGTCGGCCTGGCCGTTCACCACCCGGGCCCGCGCCTTGAACTTTTCGATCGCGCCGCCACTCGCCACCTCGACCTCGACGTCTGGATTCGCCTGGATGTTCGTGAACCAGATTGGATTTTGCGGCGCGCCGCCCTTCGAAGCCACCACGATGTAGTCGTCGCCGTGGCGTCCGTACACGAGCGGGGTCGTGATCGAGTCACCGCTCTTGGCTCCTTTGGCGGTCATCAAGAGGGCGTGATCGCCAAAGGGGCCGATGCCGAGCCCTTGCTTGGCGTGGAACTCGGCGATCGTCTTCTCGTTGTAGGGGGTTGCGGTCACGGTTGCAAATGTACAGCCGGGCGGGGACCGTCTTGAATGATGGTCAGGACGACGTTCCCGGTCTTCTGCTCCGTTTCGACGTACCTCGTCGCCTCGACCACGTCCTCCAGCGGGTAACACCGGTCGATGACCGGGCGGAACTTGCCGGCCTCGATGAGCTCCTTGAAGAGGAGAACGTTTTCCTTCGTGTAGTGAGGTGGAATGGGGAAGAGCACTTTCTTGTCTCCGATCCGCGAGGTCCACAGCGCCAGGAAGATATTCCCGAGCCCGTCGGTCGCCACGTAGGCGCCGCCCCGCTTCAGCGAGCCTTTGCACCCGCCGAACGAGTGCTTGCCGACCGCGTCGAAGATGACGTCATAGGTTTGTCCGCTCTTGGTGAAGTCTTCCTGTGTGTAGTCGATCACGCTGTCGGCTCCGAGCGCCTTCACCAGCTCGAGGTTCTTGGTGCCGCACACCGCGGTGACATCGGCGCCGAAATGCTTGGCCAGCTGCACCCCCGCGGTGCCGATCGCACCAGAAGCCCCGTAAACGAGAATCGTCTGACCACTCTGGGGATGTACCGATTGCAGGCACATCAGGGCGAGGACGGCTCCGTCCGTGACCGCCGCAGCGTCTTCAAAGCTCATCGCGGCCGGCTTGTGCGCCAGCGGGCCGCTTTCAGACACGCAGACGAACTCCGCGTGCGACCCGGACTTGAACGCTGCGGTGCTTCCGAAGACATGGTCACCGACGGCGAACTTGCTGACTGCCGCGCCGACTGCTTCGATCTCTCCCGCCAGCTCGGTGCCCAGGATCCGCTGCTTCGGTCGCCGGAGGCCGAAGATCAGGCGGATGAAAAAAGGTTTGGCTGCCCGGATGCCGCAGTCCGTGCGGGTCACCGTTGTCGCGTGCACCTTCACGAGCACCTCGTCCTCCTGGGGAACGGGCCGCTCGACGTCTTCGAGCCGCTGAACCTCCGGCGGCCCGTATCTGTCGTATACGACAGCTCTCACTGGTTGCCCATTCCTTGCTCGGACGACACGGTAAGGACGACGTTGCCGGTCTTCTGCTGCGTTTCCACGTACCTCGTCGCCTCGATCACGTCCTCCAGTGGATAGCGCCGATCGATGACCGGCCGGAACTTCCTGGCCTCGATGAGCTCCTTGAGGAAGAGGACGTCCTTCTTCGGCTGTCGAGGTGGCAGCTGGAACACCACCCTCTTGGCTCCCTTCCGCGATGGCATGAGCGCCAGCAAAATGTTCACGGGCCCGTCGGTTGGCAGGTAGACGCCACCCGGCTCCAGCGAGCCGCGGCACCGCTTGAAGGAGTGCTTGCCAACGGCGTCGAAGATGACGTCGTACGTTTGGCCGTTCTTGGTGAAATCTTCCTTCGTGTAGTCGATCACCCTGTCCGCTCCAAGGGATCTGACGAGCTCGAGGTTCTTCGTGCCGCACACCGCGGTGACGTCGGCGCCGAAGTACCTGGCCAGCTGCACCCCTGCGGTGCCGATGGCCCCGGACGCGCCGTAGATGAGGATCGTGCGCCCCTCCCGGACATCTGCCTGTTTCAGACACATCAGCGCATTGAGCGCTCCGTCGCAGATTGGCGCAGCCTCCTCGAAGCTCATACCGGCCGGCATGTGTGCGATTCGAGCGCTCTCGCGCATGCACATGAACTCTGCGTGCGCACCGAACGTGAGACCACTAAGGCCGAAGACACGGTCACCGATCGCGAACTCGCTGACAGCCGCGCCCACTGCTTCGACCTCTCCGGCAAACTCGCGGCCGAGGATCCGCTGCCTCGGCCGGCGGAGGCCCGAGATCAAGCGGCTGATAAACGTCATGGCCCGGCCGCTGCTTCGGTTGGCTTCACGAGTGTGGACGTCCGCCCGGGTCACCGTCGTGGCGCGGACCTTGACGAGGACCTCGTCCTCTTTGGGCACCGGCCGTTCAACGTCCTCGAGCCGCAGGACGTCGGGCGGCCCGTATGTGTCATACACGACTGCCTTCATGAATCGTCCTTCCTTCTCTCGTTTGGCTCTGAGCGCCGGATCGGGCCGCCGAGCTTCCACATCCGCCCCGCTCGAAACAGCTCCGCCGGCTTGCCGCCCCTCGCTCCGGGGCGAGCACGGCGTCCTGTCGGGATGACCCAACCGTCTTCCGCGATGACGGTCCTTCGAAAGTTGGCGCCGTCGAGGTGCACGCCCCAGATGCCCTCGTACACGGCCCTCAGCTCGGCGATGGTGAACGTCGGTCCGACGAATGCGGTTGCGATGCCCGTGTGCTCCAGGTCGACGCGGGCGCGTTCGACCGCATCGCGCACGATCCGCGCGTGATCGAAGGCCAGCTCGATCTTACCGTTCAAAGCCTCCGCTACTGGAATGAGAGCGGCATGGGCTGCGTCTGAGCCCGCCACGATCGCGCCGACATCGCGAAGCACCGCCAGGTAGGCGACCGTGACGACGTTCATTCGAGGGTCGCGACCAGGATCGCCGTACGCGCCGAACTGGGTCAGCAAGCTCGCGCTGTCGACGCCGGTCTCCTCCGCCAGCTCTCGTTTGGCCGCTTCGTCAAGGGTTTCGCCGGGGCGCTTGAAGCCACCGGGGATAGCCCACATACCCTTGAAGGGCGCCACCCCTCGACTCACCAGCAGCACGTGAGGCCGGCTGTCCAACATGGTCAGGATCACGATGTCCACGGTCACGGCGAACGCCGGGAATTGCGATGGGTCGTACCCGGCCGGGGCGCGCCGCCGCTCGCTGGTTTTGGTCGTCACGACTCTTACTCTATCAGAAGTTATGGTCGAGATGACTAAAACATTTGAAGGGCACGGTCAGTGCCATGATCAGAGACGTGGCCAGGCTCATCTACACAGCGATCACGTCGCTCGACGGATATGTGGCGGACGCGAATGGGAGCTTCGACTGGGCTGAGCCCAGCGAGGAGGTCCACGCCTTCGTCAACGACCTGGAGCGGCCGATCGGAACCTATCTATACGGCCGCCGGCTGTACGAAGTGATGGTCGCCTGGGAGACCATGCCCGACCTGGCCGGCCAGACGGCCGTCATTCGGGACTACGCGAAGATCTGGCAGGCGGCCGACAAGATCGTGTACTCCAGGACGCTGACTGCGACCTCCAGCGCCCGCACGCGGATCGAACGCGATTTCGACCCGGAAGCGATACGGCGGATGAAAGCTGAGGCGGCGAGTGACATCAGCGTCGGCGGTCCGACCCTCGCAGCCTCGGCGATCAAGGCCGAGTTGGTCGACGAGTACCACATGTTCCTTCATCCCATCGTGGTGGGGGGCGGCACCCGGGCCTTGCCCGACCACGTCCGCGTGAAGCTCGAGCTGCTGGATGAGCGCCGATTTGCCGGGGGCGCTGTCCACGTGCACTACTGCGCCAAAGCGGGAAGCTGATTTCTGAAATTAGGGCTTGACATCGTCAGCGGCGGGCGTGTATTCTTCCAATTAGTTAATTAGCCAATGAGCAGAATAACCCCGGCCGACCAGCTCAGCGTCACCTTCGGTGCGCTCGCCGACCCCACCCGGCGGGCCATCCTCGCCCGGCTCGCGAAGGGTGAGGCCTCCGTCACGGAGCTGGCGCAGCCATTCGACCTGAGCCTTCCGGGCGTCTCGAAGCACCTGAAGGTGCTGCAGCGCGCGGGGTTGATCACGCAGGGGCGCAACGCGCAGTGGCGGCCGTGCCGCCTCGAGGCGCCGCGCTTGAAGGAGGTATCCGACTGGGTGGGGGAGTACCGGCGGTTCTGGGACGAAAGCTTCGAGCGTCTCGATGAATATCTCGAGCAATGGAAAAAGGAACAGGAGAAGAGATCAGATGGCTGAGAAGAAAACTGGAGGAAGCGCCGTGTCAAAGACCGAGTACGTGATCGACCCCGGCAAGTACGACATCGTGATGACGCGGACGTTCGACGCGCCGCGCGAGCTGGTGTTCAAGGCATACACCGATCCACAGCTGTTCGCGCAGTGGTGGGGCCCCCGTGGCTACAAGAACCGGATCGACAAGTTCGAGGCGCGGCGAGGCGGCGAGTGGCGAGTCGTGCAGACCGACCTCAGCGGCAACGAGTACGCGTTCCGCGGCGTCCACCACGACGTGGTCGCGCCTGAGCGCACCGTAGCCACCTTCGAGTTCGAAGGCATGCCGGGCCACGTGCTGATGCAAACCGCAACCTTCGAGCCGCTGGGCGAGAAGACCCGGGTGGTTCAGCAGGCCGTCTTCCAGTCGGTCGGGGACCGCGATGGCATGGTCGCTTCCGGCATGCAGAAAGGATCCGACGACTCGATGGACCGGCTGGCGGAGCTCCTCGAGAAGATGAAGGCCGGCAAGGCGTAGCAAACCCTCTCAGAGAGGCCGGGCCGCGATCAGGCCCGGCCTTTCCTTTGATGGCGACAACTCACCGCGGACGCCCTAGCCCGATTCCGCACGGCTGGCGCCAAACAGGCCAATGGAAAGCGCGGAATTCGCACGTTTGGCGCCAAACGTTCCTTTCAAGCTCCTTAGACTCGATCGAGAGTTGAAGGCACCCCTCCTGCCGCCCGAACCGCCGTTCGCCCCCCAGCGCCCCCGGATCCTGGAAGCCCACGGCGACCGGCGGGTGGATCCCTACTACTGGCTGCGCGAGAAGGACAACCCCGAGGTGATCCGCCACCTGGAGGCTGAGAACTCGTACGCCGACGCCGTCATGGCGCCGACCGTCCCGCTCCAGGAGCGCCTGTACAGCGAGATCGTCGGCAGGGTGCAGGAGACGGACACCTCAGCGCCGTCCCTGTACAAGGGCTGGTGGACGTACACCCGGACCGTCGAGGGCCTCGACTACGAGATCTACTGCCGGCGCCGCGAAACCATGGAGGCCCTCGAAGAGATCCTGCTCGATGGCAACGAGCTCGCCGTAGGCCATGAATACTTCGACCTCGGCTACGTCGAGCGCAGCCCAGACGAAAAGTTGCTCGCGTACGCGGTTGACACCGACGGCTCGGAACGCCACGAGCTTCACTTCCGCGACCTCGCGACAGGCGCAGACCTGGAGGACGTGATTCGGGGCGTCTACTACGGCGCCGCCTGGTCCGCCGACAGCAGGACCTTCTTCTACGTGATGCCGGATGCCGCGGTGCGCCCGTTCCAGGTCTGGCGTCACGTGCTCGGCACTCCTGTTGGAGACGACGTGCTGGTGCTGCAGGAGGATGACGAGCGGTTCGAGCTGAGCGTCGAGCCGACCAAGACCGAGCGGTTCGTGCTGTTCACCAGCACGAGCCAGGTCACCAGCGAGATTCGCTTTCTGGCCACCGACCAACCGGAGGCGCAGCCGCGGCTGGTGGAGGCGCGACGTCACGGCATCGAGTATTCGATCGACCACCAGGCGGACCGCTTTCTCATCCTGACCAACGACGGCGCTCGCAACTTCAGGTTGATGGAGGCGCCTGTGTCAAGCCCGGGACGAGAGTCCTGGACCGAGGTCGTTCCCGAGCGGCCCGGTGTGCGGCTCAACCTCACCGACGTTTTCGCGAACCACATCGTGCTGGGCCAGCGCTCCGACGGGCTGCAGCGCATTGAGGTGCTGGACTGCGCCACCGGCAATCTCCACGTCGTCGATCAGCCCGACTCCGCTTACACGGGGTTTCCGGGATCCGAGCCCAACTACGAAAGCAACGTGATGCGCTTTTTCTACACGTCGCTTACCGCTCCGTTTTCGGCGGTCGACTACGACATGCGCACGCGCGACCGAAACGTGGTCAAAGAGCAGCCCGTGCGCGGCGGTTACGACCGGGCCGACTACTTGACCGAGCGGCTCTGGGCCACCGCGCCCGATGGAGTCCGAGTGCCGATCTCGGTCGTGTACAGGCGCGGTCTGAAGCGCGACGGCTCGAGTCCCGCGCTGCTCAACGGTTACGGCGCGTACGAGCTGTCCAGCGAGCCCATGTTCGACCCGGTCCGCCTCAGCATGCTCGACCGCGGCTTCGTGTTCGCGATCGCTCATGTGCGAGGCGGCGGGGAGATGGGGAGGGAGTGGTATGAGGACGGCAAGTTCTTGCACAAGGCCAACACGTTCGGCGACTTCATCGCCTGCGCGGAGCGATTGATCGAGCTCGGCTACACGAATCCCGGCCGGCTGGCGATTCGCGGCCGCAGCGCCGGCGGCCTGTTGATCGGCGCCGTGCTGAACATGCGGTCCGACCTTTTCGCTTGCGCTGTCGCGCAGGTGCCTTTCGTCGACGTCGTGACCACCATGCTCGACGATAAGCTGCCGCTCACCGTCAACGAGTACGACGAGTGGGGCAACCCTGCCGACGTCGAGTTCTACCGGTACATGAAGACCTATTCGCCATATGACAATGTTCGGCCGGAGGACTACCCCGCGTTGCTCGTGACCGCGGGCCTCAACGATCCCCGCGTCTCGTACTGGGAACCGGCCAAGTGGGTGGCGAAGCTGCGCTCGCTGAATCGCGGCGATGCCGCGCTGCTGCTCAAGACCGAGATGGGATCGGGTCATTCGGGGCCGTCCGGGCGCTACGAGTCCTGGCGCGAGGAGGCCTTCATCACGGCCTTCGTGCTCGACCAGGTCGCGTCTTGACTTGACGCCCGATCCGGTTTAGGCTACCGGGCGTACCACACCCATCCGGGTGTGTCCATCTTTAATTGGGAGTTAGTCAATGAGCGGCATCGATGAAGGGACTTTTGCCTTCGTGGGCGAAGTCTGCCTTCTTGCCGCACATTGAGTCTGTCCAGGTAGCCAGAACCTAGAAACAAAGCACCGACAGAGGACCGTGTGGCAGTTGGGCACCGCACGGTCCTTTTTTTGCACCTCCCCGCTCGCCGGGGAGGTCGGCCCGAAAGGGCCGGGTGGGGGGATGGAGCATGAATCTTCAGGAGAGAAGAAATGACCGCAATCGAGATGCGAGGAATCAGCAAAGCGTTTCGGCGCCGCGAGCGCGAAGCCGGCGCGCCCTGGTGGCGTCGCGAGTGGAAGGACAAAGTCGCCCTGCACGAGCTCGACCTGGTGGTGGAGGCCGGCGGTGTGACGGGCATCCTCGGGCCGAACGGGAGCGGCAAGTCAACGCTCATCCGCATCCTCGGCACGCTGCTCACGCCCGACTCGGGCACGGCGATGGTGTTCGGCTGGGACGTCGTCGCGCAACCGCTCTCGGTGAGGCGCCACGTCAACCGGGTCTCCGTCGAAGCCGCGTTCTTCAAGGAGCTGAGCCCCTGGGAGAACATGCTCTACGCCGCGCGCCTCTACGGAGGCGGGGCCGCAGGCACGCGCCAGCGCGTGATGGAGATCCTCGAGAAGCTGGGTCTGCCCCTCGACACGGTGGACCAGCCGATGAAGCAGCTCTCGCGGGGGCAGCAGCAGAAGGTCGCGATCGCGCGAAGCTTTCTCACCGCTCCGTCACTGCTCCTGATGGACGAGCCCACGACCGGACTCGACCCTCGCTCGAAGAAAGAGGTGCAGACCCTGCTGCACATGCTGCGCGCCGAGCGCGAGGTCACGGTGCTCCTGTGCACGCACGATATGGCTGAAGCGGCGGAGCTTTGCGACCGCGTGCTGATGATGGATGGAGGACGCGTCCTGGCGGACGGCAGCCCCGAAGAGCTCTGCCGCTTGCACGCAAACGGAAAACCCGACCCGACCCTGGAGGACGTATTCATGCACCTGACCGGGAAGAGCTTCGCGGTCGCCGAAGAGAAGGAGGAGGAGGAGACATGAGCGTCGGAGTCGGGATACGCCACACCGAGCTGAACGCCCTGTTCGGTTTCGCGGAACGCCAGCTTCACGTCGTCAAGCGCTACTGGCTGTGGGAGGTGGTCTGGCTCTTCTACAGCCTGGTCAGCGTGCTCTCGATCGGCTTTCTGGCCTCCGGGCTGGGGTCGCTGGGCGCCCAGAACAGCGCATTCGACATGCGCAAGGCGCAGCTCTATCTGCTGATCGGCGCGCTGCTCTGGGGTTACCTCTCGCTCGTATTCATGGAGGCCGCGTACGCAATCGCGTGGGAGAGATGGGAAGGCACCATCGAGTACACGTTCATGGCGCCGGTAAGGCGCGTCACCCATCTGATGGGGATCTGCCTCTTCGCCATCGGCTACGGCCTCATCCGCACGTTCGTCGTGCTGCTGATCGCCGCGTTCATGTTCAACCTCGATTTCTCGCACGCGGACATTCCGGGCGCCCTCGCGGTGCTCGCCGCCTCGACGGTGCCCCTGGTCGGCCTCAGCATCCTCACGTCGGTGCTGCCGCTGCTCTCACCGCAGAAGGGCGAGCAGATGTCGGTCGCGCTTCAGGGCTTCCTGCTCCTCGTCTCCGGCGTGTACTACCCGCTGAGCGTGCTGCCCGTCCCGATGCAGCTCGCGGGGGCCGCAAGCCCGCTCACCTACGCGCTTTCAGGCATCCGGCGCAGCCTGCTCGACGGGGCCCGGCTGACCGACCAGCTGCCGGCGATCGGCATTCTCCTGGGCATGGGCGTCGTGATGATCCCGTTGAGCATCCTGGTCTTCAGCTGGGCCGAAAATCGGGCGAAAAGGCTGGGCTTGCTGAAGCGAAGCGGGTAAAGAAAAGCTTCTAAGAGCGTCCCGTGCCCCTCTAGCCACACCCAAACTAATGTTCGGCGCTATCAAGTTTTGGCGCACCATGTAGCCCGTCTGCGACGACCGTACACAAGATGTCGTGGTCGCCCCCTCCCGGCACCCTTTAGGCCTCTCTACATGTTGTGGTAAAGGTATTGACAGGCTGAGCGTGCGCAGTTAGTGTTCGCGGCGAATCGCGGTGATCAGTGGGGAGAAGTGGTGAGTCAAAGCAACGCTGCAGCATACGTCGCACCCTACGTCCAGGTACAGCACGCCATACACCTCCTCTACGCCACTTCTCCCCGCAGCCGCGATGGGCACCCGGCCGGGCGCGCGCAGGGCGCAGGTTCAATAGCGGCCAACCACCGTTTCGACAAAGACGGCAATCGCCTACCGCTCGAGCTGCACGGCTGCGGATGCAGCCTGTGCGCCCGGCGCCAGCGCGAGCGTCGTCATTTCTGGGAGTCCCGATGAGTGTTCACCGGGGCGCACAGGGTACGAGTCGACGACAAGGGCAGGCTGGCCATCCCGGCGGCCTTTCGGAAACAGCTTCCAGAGGGGAGCTACGTATCGGTCAGCCAGGACAACGTCCTGGCGATCTACCCTCCCGACCTCTGGGCCGCACTGGCCCAGGAGCTGCGCAGCCCGCTCCCCGGCCCGGACCAGCGAGCACTCGCTCGTACGCTCTATCCGATGTCGGACCCCTTCGAGCCGGATGGGCAGGGACGGATCAGCCTGCAGACGGAACAGCGCCGCCTGGTGGGGATCGAATCCCCGTCGACGGTGGTGGTGATCGGGACCGGGTCCCGAGTGGAAATCTGGCCCGAGGCCCGGTGGGACAGCTACAACGCCGACGCGCAAGGTCGCTTTACCGAATTCGCTGACAGGGTGATCTCAGGACACTGAGCCCGCACCAACCCGCACTTTTACAAGAGGTAATAGAGCTGCTCCAGCCCCACCTCAGGGCGGTCGCGATCGACTGCACTGTGGGGCAGGCGGGCCATGCCCGCCAGAT
>Ga0209118_1001461_pt1 | contig 10958 bp, 8 predicted proteins | sample BlaSpr_A8_Ref_M1_FD_187988 | JGI IMG/M metagenome (GOLD analysis project Ga0209118, IMG submission 187988) | Forest soil microbial communities from Thunder Bay, Ontario, Canada - Black Spruce, Ontario site 2_A8_Ref_M1 (SPAdes) (version 2) | ecosystem: Environmental > Terrestrial > Soil > Boreal...
CAGCGTCGAGAAGTAGTCCAGCGGCAAATCGTACGTGAAAAGCTCCGCAAAGGTCCCTGCCGCCTCTGTTCCGCGTTCGAACCGCCCCGGCAATGACCGCGCGATGGAATCCTTCGAAAGGAGTAGCTCCGCCGGCGTCAGTTGCGTGTCGCGCATCCGCTTCAATTCGTTGAACACTTCCGAAGTAGCGGGAGCCGTCACATCCGTCCGCACATCCGAAAACACGAGGAACGGTCCTGGCGAGCGGTGATAGACGAAAGCGGATCCCGCTCCATACGTGTACCCATGCGCTTCGCGCAAGTTCATGTTGATGCGGCTGGAGAAAAGCCCGCCGAGATCCGTGTTCATCACCTCCACAGGCGCGTAGTCCGGCGTCGACCGCGCCAATCCCATCGAGAAGCACACCAGCGTCGTCTGTGGCGCTCCCGGACGATCCACAAGAATCAGCTTCGCGTCCGTCGTCTCCGGCGAAGCCATCGCACCCGGAGCCGACTTCCCTGCCTTCCACGCACTGAACTGTTTTTCCAGGATCGGCTTCAACGCCGCCAGTTTGATGTTTCCCGTGACGACCAGGGCCGCGTCGTCCGGAAAATAATTCTGCTTCCAAAAATGTTCCAGGTCGTCGCGCGAAATCGCCTTGATGGACTCCGTCGTGCCGCTGTCCGGATAGCCGTACGTGTGACGTGGTCCATAGAGCGCTGCGGTCAGCACGCGTGTCGCCAGCGAAAATGGCTCGTCTTTTTCCTGCACAATGCCGGTCAGCCTCTCGGAGCGAACCCGCTCAATCTCCGCCTGCGGAAAGCTCGGATGGAGCGCCACGTCCGCCAGCAATTCCAGCGCATCGGGAAAATTCCGGGAGAGTGACCGCGTGGATATTCCAGTCGTGTCGATCCCCGCGCCCGAATTCAGCGTCGCGCCCAGATCCGCTGCGCGATCGGCAATCTGCAGCGCCGAACGCGTTGCCGTTCCCTGCTGCAACATCCGCGCAGTCATGCTCGCAAGACCCGGGCGGTCCGTCGGGTTGACTCCGCTTCCGGCGTGCAAAACCAGGTTCGCCGCCACCAGCGGCAGCCCGGGCCTCTCGCTGTACAGCACAGTCAGCCCATTCGAAAGCTTAAATCTTTCCGGCACTGGCAAATGCAACGCGCTGGCCAGGCCCGGCTTTGGTGCGTCTTTGCGCCATTCCGCATCGGCGTTCACCGGCTCGCCATTATTCTTCGATGGGTCCTTCTGTTCTGCTTTCGGAGTCGGCACCTCCGCCCCTAAATCCTGCTTCCCCGGCAGACCATAAACAACCGCGCGCTGATTCCCGATGAGCTGCCCTTGCGCGAAGGCAAGGATCGATTCCGTCGTGGAATTTTCGTACCGCCCGATGTCCGCGGCCAGAAAGTCCGGCGTGCCCAGATAGTGGTTGTAGCTGTTCAAGCGATCGGCCACGCCCCCGAATCCACCCAGCGTTTCGAGGCCCGCGATGATTCTCGATTCGATCACGTTTCGCGCCCGCGCGAGCTCCGCCGCCGTCGGTCCCTCCTTGCGGAACACATCCAGCTCCGCGTTGATCGCTTTCTCCAAATCTTCCGGCTTCACCCCGGCCTTGGCCGTCGCCTGCACTTCAAACACGGAACCAAGAATCAGCGACTGCTGGTTCACCGCCACGTCCTGCGCAATTTGTTTCTCGTAAACGAGTTTCTTGTACAGGCGGCTGGACTTTCCCCCGCCCAGAATCGTCGCCGCAAGATCCGCTTCCGCATCGCCCGGTTTGAAGATCGGCGAGGTCAGCCATCCCATGTACACGCGTGGAAGCTGGACACTATCTTGAATCACCGCGTGCCGCTCGGAGGTAAGCGGCGGCGTGATTGCTTTGATCTTCGGTACGTCCTCCCCGCGCTTCAGCGGCCCGAAATATTTTTGCACCAGCTCGCGCGCCTTCTCCGGATCGAAGTCGCCGACAATAGCCAGGCTCGCGTTGTTCGGCGCGTAGTACAGCTTGAAAAAATTCCGCACGTCCTCCAGCTTGGCGGACTGAATGTCGAGGTGTGAACCGATCACTTCGCCGTAATAAGGATGCTCCTTCGGAAAGAGCTGGTGGAACAGGCCCTCTTCCACTACGCCGTACGGAGCATTTTCCACGCTCTGCCGCCGCTCGTTGCGCACCACGTCCTGTTGATTCGAAAGGTTCGCTTGGTCCAGCTTGTCCGGCAAATAGCCCATGCGGTCGGACTCCAGCCATAGCGCCAACTCAAGCTGATTCGAAGGCAGCGTCTCGAAATAATTGGTGCGGTCAAAATCCGTCGTGCCATTGATATCCGAAGAGCCCGCGGCTTCCAGAAAATGGAAATGCGAACTGCCCGGCACGTGCCTCGAGCCTTCGAACATCATATGTTCGAAAAGATGCGCGAAACCCGTGCGGCCTGGGAGTTCGTTCGCCGGTCCAACGTGGTACCACAGGTTGACCGCCACCATCGGCAAGCGATGGTCTTCGGAAACGATGACCTCCAGCCCGTTCTCCAGCTTGTACTTTTCAAATTTCAGTTGCGGCACTTCGAGTGCCGCAGGCTTGGCCGCATCCGGCTTCGCGGGCGCCTTCCCTGGAGCCGCCGGGGGCGTCTGCGCGAACAAGGAATTCGCGAAAACCAGCAGAGCAAACAAACCAAACGACAATGCATTCTTTCGAAAAAGCCTCATAACAGTGTCCTCTCGATATGGCCAATCTGACGAATAGGCAACGGACAGCAGGCGCGGATGTCCTAAAAGGCCCGGCTGTTAGCTTACCTTGCTTCTGAATGAGTGCAAGTACTTTGCGTTCTTGAATCATCGCGGCAACCCGAGGTGATTCGCATAACCACGGTCAAAACTCGTATACTGTTTCGGCACAGCTTGTTTCAGCATTTGGATTCGAACTTTTTCTCAAAGATCGCTTGCGGGTGAGGATTTCGCGTGTCTTCTTCGATTCTAAAAACCAGCGCCAATCTGAAATCTCCTGAATTCGAAAAGAACGCCCGCCGCATCGTAGATTTGCTGACAAAAATCAAGAACGAGGAAGAGCAGATTTTCCAGGGTGGCGGGACCAAGGCCATTGAATCGCAGCACAAGAAAGGCCGCCTGACCGCGCGCGATCGCATTACCAAGCTGATCGATCCGGGCTCGCAGCTCTTCGAGCTCGGCACCTACGCGGCGTTCGAAATGTACGAGGAGTGGGGCGGCGCGCCTTGCGCGGGAACGGTCACCGGGCTGGCGAAAGTATGCGGGCGCACCTTCATGATTATCGCCAATGATGCGACCGTGAAAGCTGGCGCATTTTTCCCGATGACCGCGAAGAAAGTGATCCGCGCGCAAAACATCGCCATCGAAAATCACATCCCCACAGTTTATCTCGTAGATTCCGCGGGAGTTTTTTTGCCGCTGCAGGAAGATGTTTTTCCGGATACCGATGATTTTGGGCGCGTCTTTCGCAACAACGCGGTGATGAGCGCGATGGGCATTCCGCAGATCACCGCGATTATGGGGATGTGCGTGGCGGGCGGCGCCTACCTTCCGGTCATGTGCGACCACATTTTGATGACCGAAGGCTCGGGATTATTTTTGGCGGGGCCCGCGCTGGTTCAGGCGGCGATTGGGCAGAAAACTTCGGCTGAAGATCTGGGCGGCGCGAAAATGCACGCGCAGATCAGCGGCACGGTGGATTTCCGCGAGCCCGACGATGATGCGTGCCTTGCCCGGATTCGCGCGCTGGTCGATAAAATTGGCGCACCGAACCCTTCGCCCTTCAGCCATGTGAAATTGCGTGAACCGCTGTATTCAGGCGAAGAGATTTACGGGATTTTTTCAAGCGATCCGGGCAAGCAATACGATATGCGGGAAATTATCGCCCGCGTGGTAGACGCAAGCGAATTCGAGGAATATCGCGCGGAGTACGGCGAGACCCTGTTGTGTGGATATGCGCGCATCGGCGGCTGGGCTGTCGGGATTGTCGCGAATCAGAAAAAACACGTGCAGACGCTGGCGCGCGGCTCGGACCAGAAGCGTATTGAATTTGGCGGCGTAATCTACACCGAATCCGCGGAAAAAGCCGCGCGATTTATTTTGGACTGCAACCAGAATCGCATCCCGCTTGTCTTTCTGCACGACGTAAACGGTTTCATGGTCGGCAAAGACGCGGAGTGGAGCGGCATTATCCGCGCCGGCGCGAAAATGGTGAATGCGGTGGCGAACAGCGTGGTGCCAAAAATTACTGTAATTTGCGGCGGCAGTTTTGGCGCCGGGAATTATGCCATGTGCGGCAAAGCCTACGACCCACGCTTCATGTTCGCCTGGCCCACAGCCCGCTTCGCAGTGATGAGTGGCGATGCAGCCGCCAGCACCCTTGTCGAAATAAAATTGAAACAACTCGAACGCGAAGGCAAGAAGGTCGACGAAATACAAGAAAAAGAATTATACGAATCCGTCCGCGCCACGTTCGAACACCAGACCGATCCACGTTACGCCGCCGCGCGGCTATGGGTTGATGCCATTATCGATCCCGCCCACACACGCGACGCATTAATCTGGGCACTCGAAGCTGCAGCGCTGAATCCCGAGATCCGCGAATTCAAAACCGGAGTACTCCAGACCTGACGAACATGCGGAAACGAGGACTAATTATCCTAATGGCGACTGTTCCGGCGTGGGCCGCCTTTGTTTGCTTCGGATCGGAATTCGAGAAAGCTAATCGAGTATGGAGGTACGAGGCTTCTCTGCCTCCATATTTGATCGGCGTGGGTTTGCCGGTTGTCCTTACCACACTTGCAGCCCTCGCCCTCTTGCTCATCGATCACATCTTATGGCGTCGTCGACAAAATGAGCGAACAAATAAAACTAATTGAATGTCCGCGGGATGCGTGGCAGGGATTGCCGGAGCTCATCCCGACGGAGTACAAAGCGGAATATTTGAAAGAGCTGGTGCTTGCGGGATTCAAGCATATTGATGCGGTGAGTTTTGTTTCGCCGAAGCATGTGAAGCAGATGGCGGACAGCGAAGAGGTGATGGCGAAACTGAACGATTCCCTTCCCGCCGGTGTGGGACTTCCCGAGATTATTGGGATTGTGGTGAACGAAAAAGGATTGGAGCGGGCGCTGGCTACACCGGGGGTGACTACAATTGGATACCCCTATTCGATTTCGGCATATTTTCGGCGAGCGAATGCCAACATGACGCGAGCCGAATCGCGGCTGCTCGTCGAGAAGCTGGGGAAAGAAACGGCCGCGGCAAATCGGGGCCTCGTGATTTACGTTTCGATGGCGTTTGGGAATCCTTATGATGAGCCGTGGGGACCGGAGATCGTGGCGGACGCACTGGAGTGGCTGAAGGATATTCGAGTGCGAACGGTTTCGCTGGCGGACACGGTGGGCAACGCCCCGCCTCAGCTCGTCGGCGATTTGTACCGGAGCGTGAAGGATCACGTTGCGGGCATCGAGCTGGGAGTGCACTTGCACAGCAGGCCGGAGGATGCGGAAGAAAAGATTCTCGCCGCCTTCGAAGCAGGATGCAGGCGGTTCGATGGCGCGTTGACGGGGCTTGGCGGATGCCCGTTTGCGGGAGACAATCTGGTCGGCAACATCGCCACGGAAGATGTTCTTGCAGGATTGCGCAAGGCCGGCGCCGATCCGGGCATTGATTCGGCGCGACTGACGAAGGCGCTCGAAATGACCAATGAGATTCGGGCGAAGTATGCGCATGCCCCGCTTGCAAATTGAGGAGATGTTTTCCAACATGTATTCGACACTTCTTCTCGACATATCCGGAAAAATCGCCACACTCACGCTGAATCGTCCGGACAAGAGAAACGCCATTTCGGCGGCGATGATTTCCGACCTGCAGTCGGCGCTGGATGCGATCGAAAAAAGCCATGCGCGCGTGGGAATTCTGACGGGGAGCGGAAAAGCGTTCAGCGCGGGGATGGACTTGGAGATGCTCGCGGCGATCGCGCAGCAATCGCCCACGGAAAATCAGGATGACTCGCGGCGGATGGCGAAAATGTTCCGGCGCATCTGGAGTTTTTCCAAACCGCTGATCGCGGCTGTGAATGGCGCGGCACTCGCGGGTGGTTGCGGCATTGCCACGCTCTGTGATTTCACGCTGGCGATTCCGGAAGCGAAGTTCGGCTACACGGAAGTGAAGATCGGATTTCTGCCGGCGATCGTGTCGGTATTTCTTACGCGGCAAATCGGCGAAAAGAGGACGCGCGATCTTCTGCTCACGGGGCGAATTATCGAAGCAGCAGAAGCCAAAGAGATGGGGCTGATCAATGAAATTGTGGCGCCCGAAAAACTGATGGACCGGGCGAAGGAACTCGCCGATATTTTGATTGCCGCGAGCCCCAGCAGCTTGACGCGTGCAAAGCGATTGCTGACTACGGCGGCTGCAGCAAGTGTGGACGCCGATCTGGAGCGCGCAGTGCTGGAAAATGCGCGCATCCGCTGCACGCCGGATTTCCAGGAAGGCTTGGCGTCGTTCCTTGAGAAGAGAAAGCCGGTGTGGCGCGGAGATCCAGAGTGACCCGTTTTCAGTTTTCAGTTGTTAGTTCATCGACCTTTGGTCTTTGCATTGGTTCATGACTTTTGTTTTTTTGGTTTCTAAATGTGAATTTTGGTTTGCACTTTCCGTCGCGCGCATTGGAGTAGATTTCGGAGCGCGATTGGCGGCCGCAGGTAGCGCGCCAGTCGGTTCGATCGCTAGGCAGCTGGAGAGTCGATGATTGAATATCATGATGCGATGGTGCGCGTACGCTACGCGGAGACGGATCAGATGGGCGTGGTCTACCACGCGAATTACCTGATCTGGTTCGAGGTCGGCCGCGTGGAACTGATGCGCGCGTTGGGCTTCGAGTACAAGCGAATGGAGATCGAGGACGACTGCCGGATCGTGGTTGCTGACGCGCACTGCCGGTATCACCATTCAGCGATGTACGATGAAGTCCTGCGCATCCGGACGCGCATCGCGGAGTCGCGGAACCGCGTCGTCACGTTTTCCTACGAGGTTATTCGCGATGCGGATGGAAAAGTTCTTGCGAACGGAGAAACGACGCACGTGATTTGCGGGAGCAACGGCCGTCCGAAATTGCTGCCTAAGAAGTATGAAACTGTATTTAACTCCGTGGTCGCACCACAACCCGATCGGGCCAACGCATGAGCGTCACGCTTAGCGGAAACGATCTAACTTTTCCGCAACTGTATGATGTTGCTCTGCGCGGCGAACAAGTGCAACTTACGGCTTCGGCGACCGAGCGAATGAATGCTTCGCGCGCGGTGGTCGATCGCCTCGTGGCGTCGGGGGCAACGGCGTACGGGATCAATACAGGCTTCGGAAAACTTGCTTCCGTGCGCATTTCGATGGAGCAGGTGCGGCAACTGCAAGTGAATCTTGTGCGTTCCCATTCCTGTGGCGTAGGCGCGCCGCTGAGCGAGGCGGAAACGCGCGCGATAATGATGCTGCGCGCGAACGCGTTGGCAAAGGGCTTGAGTGGCGTGCGGCCGCGGGTAGTCGAGACACTTTGCCAGATGCTGAACGCCAAGGTGCATCCGGTGATTCCTTCGCAGGGTTCGGTGGGCGCTTCGGGCGATCTCGCGCCACTGGCACATCTGGCGCAGGTGGTCATTGGCGAAGGCCGCGCGACATTTCGTGGAGAAATTCTGTCCGGCGGCGAGGCCATGAAACGCGCGGGGATCACACCGGTCGCTTTGGAAGCGAAAGAAGGTCTTTCGCTTCTGAACGGGACACAGGGGATGCTCTCGCTGCTGAGTCTTGCGCTGCAAGAAGCGGACATTCTCGTGGATACCGCGGACGTCGCTGCTTCTCTTTCCTTGGATGCGTTGCGCGGGAGTCCCGGCGCGTTCGATGCGCGGATCATGCATGCGCGCGCGTATGCGGGAGCGGCGACGACGGCGCGGAATCTCGCCCACCTGAATAAGGGCAGCCAGATTCGTGAATCGCATCGTTCGGCTGAAAAAGATGCGCGCGTGCAGGATGCTTACAGCCTGCGTTGCACGCCGCAGGTGCATGGTGCGGTGCGCGATTCCCTCGCGCAGGCTAGAGAAATGGCGGCGGTGGAGTTGAACAGCGCGACAGATAATCCGCTGGTTTTTGTGCGCGATGCGAACAACGGCGACATCGTCAGCGGGGGAAACTTTCACGGGCAGCCACTGGCGATGGCGGCGGACCAAGTGGCGATCGCGGTTGCTACGCTCGGTGGAATCGTGGAGCGAAGGATCGAGCAGATGACGAATCCGCTGACGAGCATGCTGCCGGCGTTCCTCACGCCGGAGCCAGGCCTGAATTCGGGATTCATGATCGCGCAGGTGACGGCGGCGGCGCTCACTAGCGAGAATAAGACCCTAGCGACGCCGCACTCCGTCGATTCCATTTCTACAAGCGGCAATCAGGAAGATTACGTCTCGATGGGAATGAGCGGGGCGCGGCGGCTGGGGCGCATGCTGATTAATTTGCGGCATACCATCGCGATTGAGTTGCTCTGCGCTTGCCAGGGGATCGATTTGCTGACGCCGCTGCAAACTGGAACGCTGGCCATGAAGGCTTATACGGCCGTGCGCACCAAGGCAGCCATGGTTAAGGAGGATCGGCCGCTGGCGACGGATATTGAGGCAGTCGCAGCAATTGTGGCTGACGGCGACATCTCAGCGATTCTCCGTTGAACTGGAAAGCACCCGGCGCGAGCCAGTCATCCGAGCTCGGAGCTGAAGATTCTTCAAAGCTCCCGCAGGAAAATGACTTTGGTCGCACGCCTAGTAAACCGTAACATCCACTTCCCCTATGTTTTTCATGAGCGTTCATTCCAATGAGACTTTCATTGCACCAAAATTGGGCAACTGTCTGGTCTGTTTGCGGCGGGGGACGGACGCTGGACCGGGGCTACACGATGAATTAAAGATATAGCCGTCACTTGGATTAGCAGGGAAGCATCAGTCCGTCAAAGAAAAGAACAAGAACATGGAGGTTTTCTTGGACGTTAGATTCGGCCTGGCGCGGGAAGCGCTCGCCCGAAACACCTGCGGAGGCGTTACTTGCTTACAAGAGCTGGCGCGGCCAATTGAGGAATTCATCCAGGCTGTCGGCGACGGTTTCTCCGTGGGAGCGGCTGCCATCGTAGTCGAGGAAGATGACTGGGGAATCTTTTTCCCTTTGGTCGGAGGCGGCGATCCAATACCAGGATCCGCGGCCCGTGGTCGCGAAGCAATAGCCGGGACCAAGCTCCTCTTCGTACGGCAAGTCGTTGAGGGCTTTCGTGTCCAGGGGCTCGAAACAATAAACCGGCCAATGTTTCGGCCGCCAACGCTTCTTGATGGGATTTTCCAGTTGGAATCCGGCAGACTGGATGGCGGATTTGTCCCGGTACAACTGCAGAAGTCGTTCGGGGAGGAATTTGCCCAATTCACGTTCGACGGCGTCAGATTGCGGATCGAGCAAGCGGCAAACGTACGCTTCGTAGGCGGCTTTGACTTGCTCGGAAGTTGGGCGGGAACGGAATCTCGTGACAGTACGGCGAATGCCCGTGGCGATGACGAGCAGGGCAGCGGCGAAGACTAGCGGACCGAACACGAAGAGCAGGAGCTTGTCCACCCTCTCATGATACTGCAGAGGGGAGCGCAAGGAGGGATCGGCAGGGGCCAGCGGACCGATTGCTAAGAGGCTGAAGCTGGCACGGACGGAGGGCTGTGCTCCTCGGCCAGGAAGTCGAGGAGGATGGCCAGAGTGCGGTCGTGGGCGATGACTAATGAGTACGGAAACGGCCTTGGTTCCATTGACGGGGGCGGATTGCATTGCAAGCCTGGATAAGAAACTGTTTCAGAGATGATTCCATGAGGTGAACTATGCCCGCTCCAACCGGAACGATTGTCCCGCCCCAGAACAAAGCCGCGGGAAACGTTCCAGCAATGTCCGATGCGGTTGCGCCGCCGGTACCGAGCCGCAGCGTCCCCTTGAGGAAACCGACTTCGTCGGAAGTTGCGAGCAAACTCACGACAGGATTAGGGATCCTTGCATTCGGAGTTTTTTTGGGTGGACCGCTGCTCTACTTTGGGTGGATTGTGGCAGGGATTGCGGCGCTGTTCTTTTTTGGAGGTGGCGGTTTGTTAATCGTGTTTGGGAGCAAGGACGAAGTGGCGAGTTGCCCATTCTGCGGGGCGGCGCTGGACAATCTGCCGAAGCCGAATGCGGATGGCGTGCCTAGACCGGTGCAATGTAAAAAGTGCTGGGAGTACTCGGGGCTGCAGAAGGGGTTTGTGTCGCCATACAACCCGAATGCGGTGGAGGAACGGCCGACATTTCGATCGCCGCTGGCGCAAACGGTGGTGTGGCCGCGCGGGTGCGTGCAGTGCGGGGCGGAGCCAACGCGATTCGACGAAGTGGGCACGTTCAACGTGAACAAGGGACTACTGGTGGTGGGAGCGGTGCGGGTGAAGACGTTCAAATTACAGGGAGTTCCCTACTGCAGCGCACACAAGAAAGCCGTGGAGATGCAGACCGGGATCGGGAACAAATTGTTTTTGGATTGGCGGTCGCTGGCGATGATGAGGCGGTATTTGGCCGCAAATCGCGGGCGCTTTGCGGAGTAGGCCCAATGCTCAGTAACAAGCCTGACGCAGATCTAATATGGCACGACCTAAGCCTGATTGATGTCGCGGGCTTCGAAGATCCGTTTTGGAGAGCCATTTTGGGCGACACGGATCATGGCGCGACCGAGATGTTCGGTGGTGGTGATGTAGTTTGGGAGAAGGAGTTTTAGCAACGGAAAAACCGGCTTGGCAAGCAGGTAGAGAATGCCATAGCTCGCAGTCCTGGACTGGATGCCATGCAAGGGCTGGATCCCGGCGGGGCGGAAGATGTAGACGGATTTGAAGGGCAGGGTTAGGAGCGCGTTTTCGGTTTTGCCTTTCACGCGTGCCCACATGGTGCGGCCTCGTTC
>Ga0209118_1001462_pt1 | contig 10955 bp, 13 predicted proteins | sample BlaSpr_A8_Ref_M1_FD_187988 | JGI IMG/M metagenome (GOLD analysis project Ga0209118, IMG submission 187988) | Forest soil microbial communities from Thunder Bay, Ontario, Canada - Black Spruce, Ontario site 2_A8_Ref_M1 (SPAdes) (version 2) | ecosystem: Environmental > Terrestrial > Soil > Boreal...
TGCGCACGTCATAGAGCCATGCTTCGATGGCCACTTCGGCGGTGGATTCGGACATATTGCCAAAGCCGAGGAAATTGGCATTGGTGGGTGGATCGATCCAGACAGCGGGTTTCAGTTCGGCAGGGACGCTGGGGGCTTGAGGAGGATAAAAGCTGGGGCTGGCGAGCTCGAGAATGCCGCTGAATTGGAGGTCATCGCGGACGACTTGAGTGAAAAGAGAAGCGTGCGGTTTCGCAGCATCGGAGCGCGCTGTGAAATCTGCAATCGCGAGGCGGGGCTTGTTGGCATCTATGCCGATGGCGGTTCGGAACCAATCCTGACCGTCAGCCGTGTTCCCAACGAAGGTCAGAAAGACGAATGCCAACAAGGAACGGAGCCATTTTTGTTTTGCGTGCACCCTCACCTCCGGTCACTCATAAACTGCTATCGAAAATCACAACCCTTCACCGAATGGACGGCGGATTGAAATCTATCGTTGCTATAACGTAGGAGCCAGCATAATCAGCCGGCAACTGTTCCAGGGGCTCAGCGCCAGCACTTTTTACGGCATGTAGCGCTGCAAAGTCATAGGATGGATTCCCACTGGATTCTGAAATATGCTCATCCTTGGTTGAGCCGTTGCGGTTGATTGTAAATGTGACAGCGCAGTGCATAGTTCGGGAGGTACGAGCAGCGTTGTCGAGCGATAAAACGTTCCAGTTTCGGTAAATCCTGCTTTTGACGCCTTCGATGTAACGGGCATAGCGCGAAGCGAAATCGGCGCCGCCCTGACCCTGAACGCTAACGCCACTGGAGCCGCCACCGGGAGTCTGAGAATAGCCGGTGGGGAGGTCGGGATTGCCACCTTTGCCGTAAGGAACTGAGTTTTCCGGAGGAGGAGTCTTATTCTCGAGAGTTCGAGAAGGACGTGAAGGCGGAAGAGGTTTCTCTTTTTCAAATTTCGGGATTTTCGTCGCGTCGGTTTTTGGTTCGGGTGGTTTCTTCGGCTCTTCCTTGTAAAGCCCCTTCGTCGGATCAACGGCCTTGCTTTCGGTGACCACCGATTCTTTAGGCATTGGAATCCCAGCGGCGCTGACCAAATTCACTTTCGTGCCGCCGAGTTCGCCACCGACACCGCCCCAGCGAGTTTGTCTAAATTGAATGAAGGCGGAAACTGCAATTACAACAGCCAGGCTGGCATGCATGATGATCGAGTAGATGAGGAACTGCCGGAGGCTCTGGTCCTCATATCGTGTGCCCCCGATGGGGTCCATCGAATTGGAGACGGCGGTGGTCATATTATTGAGTGCGCGCGCGGGTGGTGATGGGTTCGGTGACAATGCTGATGTTGTTGATGCCGGACTGGCGAAGTGCGTCGACGACCGCGGCGAAGCTGCCGAAGGGAACCGTCTCATCGCAGCGGAGGAACACGCCTTCCTGCTTATTCTTCAATTGATTGCGGATTCTGGAACCGAGCTGGTGAATATTGATGGGTTCGTTGCCGAGGTAAATGCGCTGCGCCTTGTCAACGGTGACGACAAGGCGCTCCTGGTTGATTTCCTTCACCGTGCGTGTTTTCGGGACGTCGACTTCGATGCCGGACTGCAAAATGGGCGCGGTGATCATGAAGATGATGAGTAGTACGAGAACCACGTCCACGAACGGGACCATGTTGATCTCGGAGAGCGAAGACTGCGTCGATTTGGAGAGCTGTGGCATGTTTCCTGAATCTTTTGTTGCGGCCGGGCGGGGAGGGCCGCGGAGTTCTAGTCAAATGTTTTTTCGACCTGGGCAGTGACTTCCAATGCGAAAGTGTCCAGCCGCTGCGCGAGATCCCGAATCTTTTGCAAAAAGTGATTATAGAAGATAACCGCCGGAATGGCGGCGAAGAGGCCGGCGGCCGTGGTCACCAGCGCTTCCGCGATGCCAGGGGCGACGGCGCGAAGGCTGGCGGCGCCGGCGCTGCCAAGGCCGGAGAAGGCATCGATGATGCCCCAGACGGTACCAAAAAGTCCGATAAACGGAGTCACGGAACCAGTGGTCGCCAGCCAGGACATGCCTTTTTCTACGCGGCGGACCTCATCGGCAGATGCGAGCTGCATGCTGACGGTGACGGCCTGCAAGCTTTTCAATTTAGGAGGATGCGGGTTGCCCGGAGCGCTGCCTACCTGGCTTTGGAGCTCGCGATAACCAGCCGCATAAACTGACGCGAAGGGCGAGCCCGCAGAAGCCAGTGCCTGCGGATTTGCGACCCCACGAGTTGCGCGAAAAATGCGCAGAAACTGATCACTCTCGCGGCGGATGCGGCCGAAGAGCCCCAGTTTCTGGAGGATCATGGCCCAGGAAATAATCGAGAAAAGAAGCAAAATGAGGAGAACGCCGCGGGCGACCCAGCCCGTTTGCATAAGAATGTTTCCGATGTCGGTGATAAGAATCGTCGTGAACAGAAAAATGATGTACCCCTCAGTGAGAAAAAGTGGTTGGTGACCGCGAAGCGGTCAACATTTTTCCGGGCATCAAAACCGTAGCACACGCATCTAGACCGTGCAACAAATAGGATGCGTTTGTTTCTTATTTTGATGCATGTCGGAAAACAGTAGTTTTACTTGCCGAGGACATCCAGGGCGGCGCGGAAACCCGCAGCGAGCTTCGAAGCCGGGCCGCGGCCCCAGTAGTGAAGAAAAATAACCGGCGGCTGCGTGCCAAGCATGTGGTTATGGATCGCGACGACGTTCAGGTCGTGGGACCGAAGCGCCTTCAGCACCGCGTTGACTTCGCTCTCGCGCATGGCGATGTCGCCGGCCACTTGCGTGTCGGCATCGCTTCCCGCGAAAGCAGCCCAGGAGTTCAGCCCCATGCGCGCGTTGATGGCGGCGCCCATTTCCCTGAGGTGCAGATCATCGCGGCCGATGGTGAATTTGTAAACCACGCCGAGCGTTTCACCCTCAAAACCCACAATCTTGTTGAGCGCAGCGGTATCGAAAGGAGAAACGGTAGGCAAGGCCACCGGGGGCACCGTTTTCAAGCCCGCGACGACAGGGGGAACATTTCCTATGAGGTCGAGTGCGGGCTTGAGCGCACGCGCTAGATTCATCGCTTCACCGTGCGCGTGAACATGCAGGTAGTAAAGGCGCGGCTCCTCAAAGAAAAAATGATTGTGCAACGCGGTGACCTCGATGCCGTGGTCGAGTAGAGAAGAAAGGACTGGATTGACCTCGAATTGTGTCAGGACGAGGTCGCCCATGAGAACTTCCATCCCGCCATCCCCTTGGACATGGCGAGCCAGCCGCTAAAGCCGAACGGGGTGGGCGTCGGTTGCGCCACTATAGTCAAAAGTAAATCATTGCGGGGGATGTTCACTTTCAAGACGTTGGCCTTGAAGTCGCCCTTGCGCCCGAGATAGGTGAGAACTTCCTGATATTCCTTGGGGAGCTCCTGGGAGGGGAGAGGCGCTGCTGCAAAAGCGAAAGCGAAAAAACCCAAAATACCCTTCAGCCACGCGCAGTTCATGTTGGCGTTCCTCGTCTCTCACTTTACCCTGAAGATCCCATGATGAGAACAGCGAACCGAAAGCCCGTCGTAGCAAAGCAGGTGTGATAGACTGCGATTTCGAGATGAACAAGCCGTTCGACATCGAACTGGAAAGACTGACGGGCCAGCCGGCTGATTCCGGGAGGGCCCCGGGCGTTGATGCCGGGCAGCGAGGAACGTTTTTCCTCGAGACCTTCGGCTGCCAGATGAACGACCACGATTCGGAGAAGGTTGCCGGCGTGCTGCTTTCGCGCGGTTACCAGCAGGTAGAGACGCCGGATGCGGCATCACTGATCCTTTACAACACGTGCAGCATCCGCGAAAAGGCGGCGCAAAAAGTTTTCTCGCGGCTTGGCGAATACCGCGCAAAGCAGAACGAGGGCAAGATTATCGGAGTGCTGGGATGCGTCGCGCAGCAGGAAGGCGAAGAAATATTCGAGCGCGCGCCGTGGGTAAGCCTGGTGTGCGGTTCGGCAAGCTACCGCAAGCTGCCGGAGATGCTCACGCAGCTCGAGGCCGGAAATCACCGCGTGACTGGTCTCGACACGGACACGGACGAAACGTTTGAGACGGAGATGACGCGCCGAGACAATCCCTGGCGCGCCTATCTGACGATTATTGAAGGCTGCGATAAAGCGTGCTCCTACTGCGTGGTGCCGTACACGCGCGGGCCCGAGCGCAGCCGGGCCAGCGATTCGATTGTAAGGGAAGTGCGGCAGCTTGCCGATCTGGGTTATTCCGAGGTCCAGCTTTTGGGCCAGACGGTGAATTCCTACGCTGATCCCACGCCGCGGAAGATGCGTTTTTCGGAATTATTGTTAGCCGTCGCCGACGTGGGGGGGATTCGTCGCGTGCGTTTCACGACATCGCACCCAAGTGATTTCTCCCTGGACATTGTAGAAGCGATCGAGTCGCAGCCGAAGATTTGCGACCACGTTCACCTGCCAGTGCAATCCGGTTCGACGAAAGTACTGCGCCTGATGCAGCGTACCTATTCGCGCGAAGAATATCTGGAAAAGATCGCCATGATGCGCAATGCGAACCGGCCGATCTCCATTACGACCGACATCATTGTGGGCTTTCCAGGCGAGACGGAGGCGGATTTCGAGGAAACGTTGAGCCTCGTCGATGAAGTGCGGTACGACAGCATGTTTTCGTTCAAGTATTCGCCGCGGCCGAACACGCCTTCTCTGGCGATGAAGGATACGATTCCGGATGAGGAAAAGAGCCGGAGGCTCGCCAAGCTGCAGGAAAAGCAGCGTGAAATCCAGGGGATCCGGAACGCGGCGCTGCTCGGGAAGTCATTCGAAGTCATGGTCAGCGGAAAATCACGCCGCGAGAACCAGTGGTCCGGCTATACCACCTCGAACCGCGTTGTAAATTTTGCTTCACAAGAGAAGGAGCTTCTGGGAACCTACGTCCAGGTGCGCGTCACGGGCGCTGGTCCGAACAGTCCAGTGGGCGAGCACGTCGTCTAGCTCGCGGGAGGCATCGATGGAAGTGGAGATGAAGATCCGCGGCCTGATGATGGACCCCGTCACAAACATGCCCATCGTTGTGCTGAAGGACGTGCAGGGCCAGGCGATTCTGCCGATCTGGGTGGGCGTCTACGAGGCCAACGCCATCGCGCTCGAAATCGAGAAAGTGCAAACGCCCCGGCCGATGACGCACGATCTTCTAAAGAACTTTTTGCTGGGGCTTGACGTCCGCGTCCAAAAGATCGTGGTGAACGAGCTCAAGGATGACACGTTCTACGCGCTGATCTGGGTCGAACGCGACGGCCAAATGATGACCATCGATTCGCGCCCGAGCGACGCCCTGGCGCTGGCGCTGCGCATGGACTGCCCGATTTTCGTGGACGAAGAAGTTCTGAAGAACTCCAAGATTTCCGGCGCCATCTCCGAGCGCAATACCAACGAGCAGCTTCGCTCCTGGCTCGAAGGCCTCTCCGACGACGACCTCGGCCGCTATAAGATGTAAGCGGCTGGCGACTCCTCGATACGTTAATTGGGTGAAACATTTGAGGTTAAGACTCTTCGGGTATCCTCGTCGGATGCCCTCAGAATGACAATCTTGGCTTTTTCAGCAACCTGCTAAATCACGCCCGAATCAGGTCCGCCTCCGGTGTAAGCATTAACCGGCGGACGGCACGGCGCCAGGCGAATAACAACACGACTCCGATCAAGATGAGCGCGAGGCTTAGGCCGGCCCATAGTCCGAATGCGCCCCAGCCGCGGCGGAAGCAAAGCCATGCTCCCAGCGGAAGACCAATAACCCAGTAGGCGGTGAAGTGGCAGAGCATGGGAGTGCGCGTATCGCCTGCGCCGCGAAGCGCACCGGTCGCCACGGTCTGAATGCCATCGAACAATTGAAAGGCAGCACCCGCGGCGAGCAAAGTGAACGTGCTGCGAATGACGAGTTCGTCGGGCGTGTACATGCGTGCGATCCATCGCGGAAAAAGCAGAAGAGCGGCGCTGGCGCAGGCCATGAAAGAGGCGCCAAGAAAAATGGCTGTGCCGCCCGCGGCGCCCGCACCTGCAGGATCTTTGCGGCCGATGGCCTGGCCGACGCGGACCGCTGCAGCGGAGGCAATGCCCAGCGGCACCATGTACGTAAACGCGACGGTATTGAGGGCAATCTGGTGGCTGGCGAGGGGTACCGCGCCGAGCCGGGCGATGAGCGCCGTGACCAACGCGAAGACGCCGCTCTCCAGCGTGAACTGAATTGCCGCGGGTAAACCAAGAGTGATCAATCTGCGGATGCGCGGTAAATCGATGTCTACTGGAGTCTTCAAGAGCTCAGTGCGATGACGCCGGTCGTACCAGAGAAGATAGCCGACAAGGACCGCGGCCATATAAAGCCTCGCGATGGCGGTGGACCAGCCGGAACCCACCGCGCCCATCGCGGGGGCTCCAAGTTTTCCGTACATCAGAATCCAGTTGCCGACGGCGTTGATGATGTTGGCGCTGACGAGCGCAAACGCCACGGGCTTCACCATGTCCATAGCCTGCAGGCAGCGGCGCACGGCGAAGTACAGCAGCAGCGGCAACAGACCGGCGGCCAGCGCCTTAGTGTACGGAATGGAGAGAGCTAGGACGCCGGGATCAACGTGCATCCCGGCGAGAAGAGAGGGAAGTAGCCAGACAGGAGCGGCGAGGAACGGCGTCAAGGCAATGCTCAAATAAATGCTGTTGAGCAGGGAACGATGGCAATCCTCGCGCTGGCCCGCGCCAAAGGCTTGCGAGACGAGCGTGTCCAAACCAAGAAGCAAGCCGCCGCCGAAAAGAGCGAGCACGATGAAAATGTTAGAACCCAGACTGACCGCGCCCATGGCGGTCGCGCTGTTGGGCAGGCGCCCGACCATCATGGTGTCCACGATGGCCATGCTCATCCACCCAAGCTCGGCGAGGACGAGGGGGATGGCCAGCCGCAGCGTGGGACGGAATTCGGTGCGAAGTGTCTGCAGTCCGATCATGGGAGCACGACAAGAGAAACCAGTGTAAGTGGCGAAGAGAAACGGCGCAAATTTCGCTCCCCAGTCAATCTAAATCTCCGGTCCCAGGGGTAACTCCGGGAGCGTACTGGGAGTGAAGTTCCATTGACCGGCGCAGGAGTGACCCGTAGCCTGCAGATATCGCTCGTTTTCTGCGTCTCGGACGTCAAACCGCCCTTTGTGGCGGAACGGGTCGAGAAGCAGACGCGGGTACAGTGCGGGAATCCGGTTATTGAGGAGACGATAGTGGCGCTTTCGGAGAATGTGAAGTTTGAAGAGCGGGCGAGGTATACCCGCGGGACGGGGCGCCTCAATTCGCGCGTGGCGGTGGCCATCGAGTGGACCGAGGCAAACCGAACGCTGCGTGCGGAGGGCTACACGATCGACATCGGCCCGAAAGGCTGCCTGGCGGTGTTGCCGCAGGGCTTCGCCGTGGGACAGAAGCTGCGCCTCGTCAACCTGACGAATCAAATTTCCGCTGCAGCCACGCTGGCTTGGCGCGGGCACGAAGGCCGGACCGGGTGGGAACTTGGCCTGGAACTGCAGGATCCTTCGCCCGATTTTTGGGGACTGGATTTCTAGGGCGGTGCCAGCAAAGTTCTCGAAACGCGGCACAAAACCCAGGGACTCCGTGGCATTAAACGGGGGCCCAGTCTCGATGTTCCAAATCGGGAGCAAAGTCCCGCAATCCCCGCCGGCGATCTCTCCACTTTTTACTTGCCAATCAACCCATTGAAAACGTAGAGTTAGCCCAGGCCTTGGGGGTTTTCTGGAGGCAGCACCCATATATAGGAACCCAGTTGCCGGATCGCGGCGGCTCCATCCTGCATGCGCGGGCGGAGGCAGAAACAGATGACTGCGATTATCACGGTTGCAAATCAAAAAGGCGGCGTCGGAAAAACCACGACGGCGATCAATTTGTCTGCCGCGCTGGCGCATCGCGGCAAGCGCACGCTGCTGATTGATCTCGATCCGCAGGCGAATTCGACGATCACTTTTTATGCTCCCGGCGAAATTGCGACGTCCATGTACGACGTACTCAGCGACGGCCGCGTGACGATGAGCACGGTCATCAAGCCAACAAAAGATCCACTGTTATTTCTCGGACCGGGGCGGCTCGCGCTTGCAAAGCTGGAGCAGGTGCTCGCGGGACAGTTTGATGCGCCGTTCAAGTTGAAGGACGCGCTGTCGCCGGTGCTGAAAGACTACGATTACGTGATCCTCGATACGCCGCCATCGCTGGGAATTTTGACGGTAAACGCGCTGGTGGCTTCGACGCATTTGCTGGTGCCTATCCAGGCGGCGTATTTTGCAATCGAGGGAACCGACGATCTGCTTGAGACATACGAACGAATCCGCGCCCGCCCTAATCCGGGGCTGAAAGTTCTGGGCGTGCTGATTACGCTTTTTGACAAACGCACGAATATTTCGAAGGACACGCACGGGCAGATTCGATCGGTATTCGGCGAAGTGCTCTTCCGGACAAAGATCAGCAAGAACGTGCGGCTGGAAGAGAGCCCGGCTTACAAGGAAACGATATTAACATTCGCGCCGAAATCACCCGGCGCGATCGAGTACAAGAAACTCGCTGCGGAGGTTATCCAACGTGTCGAAGAGACTCGGATTACCCGTCACGCTGAAGATGCGGCATGACGCACACTACGTCGAATCGCTGACCAGTTACAGCGGCGCGGCGGTTGGGCGAATGATTCGCGTGGACCAAATCCGCCCGAATCCCGACCAGCCGCGCAAGGCGCTCGGCGATCTGCGCGAACTTACGGAATCGGTTCGCGAAAAAGGCGTGCTGGAGCCGCTGCTGGTGCGGTACGTGCCGCGCGAGGAGTGTTTCTACATTATCTCTGGTGAACGGCGCTACCACGCAGCGCGGGCGGCGGGGATGCGGGAAGTGCCATGCATCGAGAAGACCGCGGATGACGCGGAGACGCTGGAAATCGGATTGATTGAAAACATTCAGCGGAAGGACCTGACGCCGTTTGAAGAGGCGGACGGGTTGCACCGGCTCAGCACACATTTTGAATACACGCACGAGGACATTGCGAAGAAAATCGGCCGGGCGCGGTCTTCGGTGACGGAAACATTGTCGCTGCGCAATATTCCTGATTCGCTGCGGAAGAAATGCATTGAACACGGAATCCTTTCGAAGTCACTTCTGCTGCAGATCGCGCGCCAACCTACCGAAAAGAAAATGATTGAAATGTTTCACCGCATTATGCAGGGCGGATTGACGCGCGATGAGGCGCGACGCGAACGGCGCGAGGAGCAAGCCGGACCGCAGCGCCCGCGGCCGTTCATATTTAATTTCGAGCCGCAGAATGAGACGTTCAAGTTCCGGATTCAGTTCAAGAAGAGCCATGTTTCGCGCGATGAGCTGATCACTACGCTGCGCGAAATTCTGGGGCAGCTGGAAGGAAGCTCTTCGGAAGCGGATTCGACAGCGGCGTAGTTCCCTGAAGTAGAACGGGCGGGGCCTTCGAGACGACTCAGGGCAAGCAGGCTCCGCCTCCACGAACCACCTCCATGGTTGATTTTTCCCCGCAGCAGATGAAGACGATCGAGCGGCTCTTCGAGGCCGGATTTCGCCCCATCGCGATTCCGCACTACGAGAGCGCCCTGTGTATGAGGAGAGGCGATTGCGCGGCAGTGCTCGCTCTGATTCCGAACGGGGAATTAAAACTGCTTGCGCCGCCGTCGTACCTGGTGGATGGCAACCTCAGCGTGAAACTTAAGCGCGGCGCCGGCGAGGTGTTCGTCTGGAAAAAGAAGGAATTGGAGGCCACGCCGGAGAAATTGAGTGAACTCGAGGTCTTCCGGCGTCAACTCAGTGAAATCTTGGATCTGCCTGCAGAGCAGTAGAATCGCTGGAATTTGCAATTCCGAAAAACTCCCGTCAAACTGAAATCCGTATGGGAATGTACGACATTGTCTGCATTGGAGCGGGGCCGACAGGCTTGGCGACCGCCATTGAAGCGAAACGCGCCGGAATGCGGCCTCTGGTCATCGACAAAGCGTGCCTCTGCAATTCGATCTTCCACTATCCCGTGAACATGGTGTTTTTCACGACGCCGGAGCTGCTCGAAATTGGCGATTTGCCTCTGGTGTGCGCGGCGGAGAAGTCCACGCGCATTGAAGCGCTGAAATATTACCGCAAAGCGGCGGAACATTACGGGCTCGAATTGCGGCTGTATGAGCGCGTGCGCCGTGTCGATGGCCAGGACGGAAACTTTAGTGTCGTCACGGAAACGGAGAAGGGGACCGAAGGAAAATACCAGGGAAAGAAGATCGCGGTGGCCACCGGTTATTACGATTTGCCGAATAAGCTTGACGTGCCGGGCGAAGAGCTGCCGCATGTTTCGCATTACTACACGGAGCCTCACGAATTCTGGAACCAGGACGTGGTCGTGATCGGCGGGAAGAATTCCGCAGCGGAGGCGGCGCTCGACCTCTTTCGAAATGGCGCGCGGGTGACCCTGGGGCACCGGGGGAAGGAGTTGGGCAAGACGATAAAGTATTGGGTGCGGCCGGATATCGAAAACCGCATCAAGGCGGGACAAATCACAGCCCTGTTCGAGGCGCGAGTCGAGGAGATCACGAAAGATGAAATTATTGTGGAGCAGCAAGGCCGCACAAAGAGGCTGTCTGCAAAGAAGGTATTTGCACTGACGGGATATCACCCGGACTATTCGTTTATCGAGAGTTTGGGGATACGCCTCGATCCCGAAAGCAAAAAACCAACAATGGATCCGAAAACGCTAGAGAGCAATGTGCCGGGCATTCATCTCGCGGGCGTTGTGACGGGCGGGCGTCACACTGGCGAGATATTCATTGAAAACGGGCGCTTACATGGGAAACAGATCATCGAGGCATTGAAGACTTGAAGTTGCAGGAATGCGTGATTCGCGGGTAGTGGTGCAGTTTGAATCCACTCACCTTA
>Ga0209118_1001464_pt1 | contig 10940 bp, 12 predicted proteins | sample BlaSpr_A8_Ref_M1_FD_187988 | JGI IMG/M metagenome (GOLD analysis project Ga0209118, IMG submission 187988) | Forest soil microbial communities from Thunder Bay, Ontario, Canada - Black Spruce, Ontario site 2_A8_Ref_M1 (SPAdes) (version 2) | ecosystem: Environmental > Terrestrial > Soil > Boreal...
GCGGAGACGATCCCCGGGCTCGAGTTCTGGAACGTGCGCGAGTACGGCCTCGCCCACATCTGGGAGAATTCGCCGGCGTTCCGCGTCTTCCGCGGCACGGACTGGATGCGCGAGCCCTGCGTCAGCTGCCCGCGGCGCGAGATCGATTTCGGCGGCTGCCGCTGCCAGGCGTTCCTGCTCACCGGCGACGCGCGCGCCACCGATCCCGTGTGCGAGCTTGCGCCCACGCACGCGCTGGTCGAGCGCCTGGCCGCCGTGCACGAGGATGCCGCCTACGCCTACCGCCGCTGACGGCCCCGCCGCGCCGTGTTAGCAAGGGGCGGAAAATAGCGAGGGCGCGATGGCGAACAATACGCAGAAGATCGGCTGGATCGGCATGGGCCGCATGGGCTTCCCCATGGCGGAGATGTTACTTACGGCCGGCTACGACGTTTCGATCTGGAACCGCACGCGCTCCAAGGCCGAGCCGCTCGCCAAGAAGGGCGGCAAGATCGTGGACAAGCCGTCGGATCTTTCCGGCAGCGACGTGGTGTTCTCCATCGTCTCCACCGGCAAGGACCTGAAGGAGGTCTATTTCGGCCCGAACGGCGCCGCCACCGGCGCCAAGGCGCCGCCCGTCTTCGTCGATTGCTCGACCATCGCCGTCGAGGAATCCGCCCACATCCGCCAGAGCCTGAAGGCAAAGGGCGCGCACTTCATCGCCTCCCCCGTCTCGGGCAACGCCAAGGTGATCAAGGCGGGCAAGCTCTCGGCCGTGGCCTCGGGGCCGGAGGCCGCGTTCCGCAAGGTCGAGGACATGATCAAGGCGTTCGCGCCGCGGGGCGTTTCCTACGTCGGCGAGGGCGAGCTCGCGCGCGTGTGCAAGATCGCCCATAACGTCATGCTCGGCGTCGTCATCGAGAACCTGATCGAGATCACGCTACTCGCCAACAAGATGGGCGTGTCGCGCCACGCCTTCCTGTCGTTCATGAACAACTCGGTCATGGGCTCCATGTTCACCCGCTACAAGTCGCCGGCGCTGGTGAACCTCGACTTCACCACCACCTTCACGCCGGAGCTCTTGCGCAAGGACCTCGATCTCGGTCTCGCGCTCGGCCGCGACAATGACGTGGTGATGCCGGTGACGGCGGCGGCGCGCGAGATGCTGCAGAGCCACTTCGGCGCCGCCACGCTCAAGCCCGATCCGGAAAAATATCTCGGCATGGATTTTTCGGCGCTGATCGAGACCATGGCGCTCGCCTCGGGGATGAAGGTGGAGCCCGAGAACAAGCCGATGCCGACGGGGTTCGAGTAAGTTCTTGCCCGCAAGGTCATGAGAAAAACCCGCGCGCCGCAAACGTTTTTCACCCGCTGCTGCATCGCCGGCGGCGGGCCGGCGGGCATGATGCTGGGCTTTCTGCTCGCGCGCGCCGGCATCGACGTGATCGTATTGGAGAAGCACGCGGACTTCTTCCGCGACTTCCGCGGCGACACCATCCACCCCTCGACGCTCGAGCTCATGCACGAGCTCGGGCTGCTCGGCCGCTTCCTCAAGCTGCCGCACCAGGAGGTGCTGGCGGTGAGCGGCATCATCGGCGAGACGCCGGTGACGCTCGCCGACTTCACGCACCTGCCCACTCACTGCAAGTTTCTGGCTTTCATGCCGCAGTGGGATTTCCTCAATTTCCTTGCTCGCGAGGGCAAGCGCTATTCCGGCTTCCGCCTGATGATGCGCGCCGAGGCGACCGACCTCGTCCGCTCCGGCGACGTCGTCGCCGGTGTGCGGGTGAAGACGCCGAAGGGCGAGATCGAGATTCGCGCGCCGCTCGTGGTGGCCGCCGATGGCCGCCACTCGGTATTGCGCGCGCGCGCGAAGCTTCAGGTCGACGACTTCGGCGCGCCCATGGACGTGCTCTGGCTCAGGCTTTCGCGCAAGCGCAATGATCCGCACCAGGTGCTCGGCCGCATCGCCGCCGGCCGCCTATTCGTCATGCTCGACCGCGGCGACTACTGGCAGTGCGCGTTCGTCATCGCCAAGGGCAGCATTGACAAGCTGCGCGCGAAGGGCCTGAAGGCGCTGCGCGCCGAGATCGTGCGGGTGGAACCGCGCCTGCGCGACCGGGTGAAGGAGATCCGCACCTGGGACGATGCGAAGCTCTTGACCGTCGCCGTCGCCCGGCTGCGCCAGTGGTTCCTGCCGGGCCTCTTGTGCATCGGCGACGCGGCGCACGCCATGTCGCCCGTCGGCGGCGTCGGCATCAATCTCGCGGTGCAGGACGCCGTCGCCGCGGCGAACTTGCTTTGGCAGACGCTCAGCACCGGCGTTCCTTCCGTCGACGAGCTGCGCGCGGTGCAGAAGCGGCGCATGCTGGCAACGCGGGTGATCCAGCGCATGCAGGTATTCATCCAAAACCGCATCATTCGCGGGGTGCTGGCGAGTACCGCCACGCCGCGGGCGCCGTGGATCATTCGTATGGTCAACCGCTATCCGATCCTGCGGCGTCTCCCGGCGCGGCTCATCGGCGTCGGCGTGCGCCCCGAGCACATCGCGACGCCGGAAGCGGCGCCTGTAGCGAAGCGGAAATCCGGCCGGCGCCGGCTATAGTCGCGATCGTTTTCTCGAACGCTAGTTAGAAAGAGGAGGCACCCATGGAACACTTCCCGGCCGGCTCGCGCCCGACGCAGCGCGGGCCCGCGGACTATTTCACCGGCACCATTTGGCGCGAGACGATCATCGAGGCGCCGGCACCGGCGCGGCTGCAGTCGGGCCGCGTCAGCTTCGAGCCCGGCGCGCGCACGGCCTGGCACACCCACCCGCTCGGGCAGACGCTCTATGTACTCGCCGGCGTCGGCCGCGCGCAGAGCGCGGGCGGGCCGCTGCGCGAGATCCGCGCCGGCGACACGGTATGGATCGCGCCCGGCGAGAAGCACTGGCACGGCGCCGGCCCCACCACGGCCATGACGCACATCGCCATGCAGGAGGCGGAAGGCGGGAAGTATGTGACGTGGATGGAGAAGGTGAGCGACGCGGACTACGCCGCCAAGCCCGGCGGCTGAGCGTTCATCCGCCACGGCTCGCGGACATCTGGTAGAACGTGATCGCGATCTCGAACACGATCATGACTCGAGCCAGAGCGGGCGCTCGGTGTCGATCCTATCGGTGAACGCCGGCAGCATTCCCGCTAGCGGCCCGCGGGATTGAGCATCGACCACACCGGCGAGCCGAGCAGGGCGTCGAGCCAGATCACGAGGCTGCGCAGCGAAGCCGGCGCCTGGTCGCTGTAGCCGAAGACCATGATCGCGAAGACAAGCGGCGGAATGGCGAGGATCCACAGAAGCGCGATGATCACGCGGCGCTGGCGTTCGGCCACTTGGCTGGCATCCGGCGGCGGGGTTTAGCGGGACATGGATCTTGCCTCGTTGCGCGGCGCGGCGAGCCTAATGCTTCCGCGCCTGCACCAGCAATCCCACGCGGATGGGCATCCGCCCGTTTTTCAGCATGCAGCGCCGCCAAGCCGGTTCGCTTTCCGCGGCTCTTTGGCCGGGAAGCCGGGCAATAAATCGGCATAAGCGAAACCGTCGCGTTCCACCGTTTCGCCGAGCGTGACGGGAAGCTTCCGCCGCAGCATGGGTCCCGCGGAGACGAAGCTATGGAACTCGCCGTTTTCGCCGCACGGGTCGACCGTGCGCGGCAGGCTGTCGAGCAACGCCCCGTCGAACCGGAGTCCTACAAACGCCGCAGGCAGCGCTTTCAAGTCCACGCAGACCAGATGGGCCTCGACGCCGGCCCCGATCATCTCTCGCGCGAGCGCCTCGGTCGGCCGTTGCCACAAGGGAAACACCGGCGTCATCCCGATCTCGGCCAGACGCGCCTCGCGGTAGGCGCGGATATCCGCAAGGAAAAGATCGCCGAACACGACGTGGGTGACGCCCGCGCCTTTCGCCTCGACGAGCGCCGCGGCCATGCGCTGTTCGTAGATGTCGTTCGGACAGGGAAACGGGATGCGGACTACGATCCGCCGCAGCTCGGCCGCCTCGAGCTGCGCCGCAAGCAGCTCCTCGCGCACGCCGTGCATGCTCACGCGCGCGAAGGTCTCGGTGACCGTGGTGAGGCCCGCGACGATGTCGAAGGTGCCGGCGCGCCTGATCTCGTGCAGCGCCCAGGCGCTGTCCTTGCCGCTCGACCAGGCGATCAAAGCTTTGGCGCGCTGCATCGAGCCTAATGCTTCCGCGCCTGCACCAGCAATCCGACGATGGTCTTCTCGCCCAGCTCCTTCGCCGCCTCCAGGCGATGCAGCCCCTCCACCAGCACGAAGCGGGCGCCGTCGGGGCGCACCAGGATCGGCATCTTCTGGCCTTCTTCCAGCATGCTCTCGGCGATCTCGCGCACGGTGGCGAGGTTCAGCGTCTTGCGTCGCGCCGCCGGCACGTAAATGTCGGCGATGGCAAAGGTCTGATATTTCATCATGGCCTTGCCACCCGTTCTCGCGCCGCGCGCCGCTAGTACTCGTTCGCGATCGGCAGATCTTCGGCCGGGAACAGCGAGATCACCACGCAGCCCTTGTCGGTGACCACCATCTCCTCCTCAATGCGCGCGGCGGAGAAGCCGTCCTTGGCCGGGCAATAGGTCTCCAGCGCGAACACCATGCCGGTCTTGATCTCCATGGGATGCTCGAGCGACACCACGCGGCTGATGATCGGCCGCTCATGGATGGCAAGCCCGAGCCCGTGGCCGAACTGCAGGCCGAAGGCGGCGAGCTCGGTGGGGAAGCCGAATTCGGTGGCCTTGGGCCACACGGCCGCGACCTTGTCGGTGGAGACGCCGGGCTTGATCAGCTCGATCGCCTTGTCGAGCCATTCGCGGCACTGCTTGTAGGCGTCGTGCTGCACGGGCGTGGCGCGGCCGACATTGAAGGTGCGGTAATAGCAGGTGCGGTAGCCCACGTAGCTGTGCAGCACGTCGAAGAAGGCCTGATCGCCCGGCCGGACCATGCGGTCGGTGAAGTTGTGCGGGTGCGGATTGCAGCGCTCGCCGGAAATGGCGTTGATTGCCTCGACGTCGTCGGAGCCGTGCTCGTAGAGGAAGCGGTTGGCGTTGGCGACGATCGTGGATTCCTTCACGCCCGGCTTCAGCTCCTCATAGATTTGATGATAGACGCCGTCGACCATGGCGGACGCGCGGGTGAGCAGCGCGATCTCGTCGATGTTCTTGATCTCGCGCGCTTCCAGCATCACCTGCTGGCCGTCCTTGATCTTGAGGCCGGCCTTCTCCAGCTCGAACATCATGGGCGGCTCGATGATGTCGACGCCGATCGGCATCTTGTCGACGCCGGCCTCGCGCAAGAGCGAGGCGATTTCCTCGGCGTGATATTTCATCAGGCCGAAGCTCGGCGGCACGGTGCCGCGCAGTCCCACGAGGCCGGCCTTGCAATGCTCCTTCAGCAACCACGGCGCATAGAGCCGGTGGTGCACGGCGGCCGAGCCGAAGTCCCAGATGATCGGCTCCTGGCCCTTGGCGAGGAGCGCGAAGCGCGCGAGCTTGTCGCGCTCCCATTCGCCGATCTTGGTCGCGGTCACGTAGCGGATGTTGTTGACGTCGAAGAGCAAGAGCGCGCCGAGCTCGGAGCGCTCCAGCGCTTGGCGCGCGCGGGCGATCCGGTAGCGGCGCAGGCGGTCGAATTCGACGCGGCTCTCGAAGTCCACGCCCATGGTGCCCCAGGCGGGCAGATGCCGGTCCCAGCGGTATTGCGGGTCGAGGTCGGCGGGTTGGGGCTGCGCTTTGCGCACGATCTGGTCCATGGGGACCTCCCTACGGCTTGTTCGACATTGCGAGGCGCCGATTATACGCTTTCAGGGGGAGAGACAAAATCACGCGACCTTCTTGCCCCACAGCCGCGCCGAGGCGATGTCCGCCCCGTCGCGGATGGACTTCAGCTTCAGCCACACGGCGGGCTCGATCACCCATTCGCGGTTGGTGAAGGTTCCGAAGCCGCAGTCGGTGGAAGCGATCACGCGCTCGCGGTCGCCGATGACGGCCACGGCCTCCTCGATGCGTCGCGCCACCACCTCCGGGTGCTCGACGAAGTTGGAGGTGGTCTCGACCACGCCCGGGATCAGGATCATGTCCTTGGGGAACGGCACGCGCTTCAGTGCCGGGTACTCGTGGGCGTGGCGCGGGTTGGAGAACTCGATGGACAAGGCACCCACGTTCGCCTGGTAGAGCGCGGGCAGGATCTTGTCGAGCGCGATGTCGTGGATGTGCGGGCCTTCCCAGTTGCCGTAGCAGACGTGCAGGCGCACCTGCTCGCGCGGGATGCCGGCGATGCCGTCGTTGATCGCGTTGACGTGCGGCTCGCACGCCCTGGCGAATTCCGCGTCGGAAAGATCGCGGTAGAACATGGTGCGGTCCATGGCGAGGTCGGGCGCGTCGATCTGCAGCACGAGGCCGGCGTCGGCGATGGCGCGATATTCCTTCTTCATCTCGCGGGCGATCGCCGAAAGATAGGCCGCGTGGGAATCGTAGAAGGCGTTCAGCATGGTGCTGGCGATGATGCCGGGCGAGGGCGCGGTCAAGAAGCTCTCGGCGAAGGCGCCCTTGGCCGCCGACTGGAAACGCTTGATCTCGCCCGTGATCGCGGCCGTGTCGTGATAGTGCAGCTCGCCCTGCGCCTCGGGCGCGTTCTGCTGCTTGCTCACGTGCGGGAAGCGGTGGGTGAGGTACTTGATGAGCGCGGGGAACTCCTCGAACTCGCGCCCGCGGCGGCGCTTCGACACGCCGCCGAAGCCCGACATGCGCTGAGGCACGTAGGTCTGGAAGCCGACGCGCTGCTGCTCGCCGTCGTTGCCGATATCGATGCCGGCCGCGCGCTGCTTGTCCACCACATGGCGGACGGCCTTGTCCATCTCCGTGTCGAAGAGGCCGCGGTCGTAGTCGCCGCCCGCTTCCTGGATGAGGAGAAGCTCGGACAGCTGCTCGTTGCGCGGCAGGCTGCCGACGTGGGTGGTGAGAATACGTTCGCGGCTCGTGATCATCCGACCATCATGGCGGTTATTTCGCCCGCCGTTGCGACTTGGGCGGCCGGCTGGCGAACGCCATGGGCTGGCCGGTCCGTTCGTTGGTGGCAAAACACGCGTAGTAATTGTCTGCGGCCTTCCTGGCTTCGGCGCAGCGGTCGATGACGCGCAGGTCGTCGAGGCGCTTGTAGTTCAGATACGGCATGATGGGATAGCGCGAGGCGCCGCCGGGCGAGGCGCCGAGGCGGTCGATCTGGCCCTTCAGCTCCGGCGCCACCGCCAGGATCGCGTCGCGCAGGATCTCGCCCTCGATGAAGTTGTCGGGCAACTGGTCGAACGGACCGTCGAAATAGTTGTTGAGCCGCACGTTGCCCTCGAAGGCGCCCACCAGGATCTTCCGCTCGCGCAGGTGGTCGCGATAGAAGGCGAAGCCGGTGCGCCGGCCGATGAGCATGCGGTCGGAGCGCGGCAGCGGAAAGAACCGCTCGGCCACGGGTACGGTCTCGTCCAGCACGTAGGCGAAGAGCTTGAGCCTCTCGTTGAAGAGGAGAAAGAAGCGCACGCCCGATTCATCGAACACCGGACCGATGTATTTCTCGCCCGGCGCGACCGCCGCCGGCGGCGGCTTCACGGCGGAGAGGTCGTTCAGCGCGAACACCACGCTCTTGGCCCCGTAGGTGACGCGATAGACCAGCCGCTCGAGCTTCTCGACCGCGACGCCGTCGGCCTTGCCGAGCACGGCGTGCTCGACCGGGGTGTCGTCGTTCCAGTCGGTGAGGTCCTCGTAATAGGTGAAATGCAGCTCCGGCTCGGCCTTGTCGGCGATCTCGATGCGGATGTTGCCGGCGTAGCGCACGGCGTCGGCGTAGAACCAGAAATAATAATAGTTTTCCGTGGGATAGACGTTGACGCGCTCAGGCAGGCTGCCGAGCACGAAGGCGAACACGTCCTTGAGCTTGGTGAGATCGAGGTCGCTCGCGCGCGAGATTTCGCCGATGTAGCGCTCGTTGGTCTCAAGCCGCGGACGCTCGGCGGCGGCCGCCGCGGTCGCGGCCGCGACAGCGGCGCCGATGAGAAACATGCGCGCGCGCACCATGGATGTCCGTGAAATCCGGATCGGGTCTCTAGCTGGCCGCGGTCGGCGGCGAAAGTGCGGCCGACCATAGCGGTTCCGCCCCATGCGCTTCAATATGCGCTTGCGCGCGCAGCGTCCGAACCCCTAGGCTTTCGGAAGATAATCGCGGCAAGAGCCGCCGCCAGGGAGCAACGCCACATGCGGGTCGACGCCTTCAATCATTTCTTTCCGCAAAAGTTCTTCGCGCGCATGGGCGAGCTCCTCGGCAAGGGCGCCGATATGTCGGCGCGCGTCCGCGCCATACCGTCGATCCACGACCTCGGCGAGCGCTTCCGCGTGATGGACCAGTTCTCCGACTACGCCCAGGTGCTGTCGCTGCCGTCGCCGCCGCTGGAGGTAATCGCCAAGGGCGACCGGAAGGCCGCGGCCGAGCTCGCCAGGATCGGCAACGACGGCATGGCCGAGCTCGTGGCGAAATACCCGGACCGCTTCCCCGCCTTCATCGCGCAGACGCCGCTGTCGGCGCCGGACGCGGGCGTCGGCGAAACCACGCGCGCCATCAAGGAGCTCGGCGCCATCGGCGCGCAGATCTTCACCAACGTGGGCGGCAAGCCGCTGGACCGGCCGGAATTCGAGCCGTTCTTCGCCGCCATGCATAAGCTCGACCTGCCAATCTGGCTGCATCCGGCGCGCGGCGCCAACCATGCGGACTATCTCGACGAGAAGAAATCGCTCTACGAGATCTGGTGGACTTTCGGTTGGCCCTACGAGACGAGCACGGCCATGGCGCGCCTCGTGTTCTCCAAGACCATGGAGAGATTTCCCGGGCTCAAGGTCATCGCCCATCACCTCGGCGCCATGGTCCCCTACTTCGAGGGCCGCGTCGGCCCGGGCATGGACCAGCTCGGCGCGCGCACCTCGGACGAGGACTACGTGGCGCTGCGCAAGAGCCTGAAGAAACGGCCGCTCGATTACTTCAAGGACTTCTACGCCGATACGGCGGTGTTCGGCTCGCGGGCGGCGACCGTGTGCGGGCTCGAGTTCTACGGCGTCGACAAGGTGGTGTTCGCCTCCGACAGCCCGTTCGATCCGGAGCGGGGGCCGGGCTACATCCGCGAGACCATCAAGATCATCGACAATCTCGACCTCACACCTGAGGCGCGCGACAAGATCTATTACAAGAATCTCGAGAAGCTCACCGGCCGCAGGCTCGTGAAGTAAAGCCCCGCATGAAGCGGCCGGTTCTCCTCGCCGACATCGGCGCCACCACCACGCGGCTCGCCGTCGCCCGCGACGGGGTCAAGCTCGAGGACGTGCGCACGCTGCCGAGCGCCGGGATCAAGGATCTGCCGGCGCTGCTCGCCGAGACCCTCGCCGCTGCCGAGGCGCGGCCCACGGTCGCCGTGCTCGCGGTGGCCGGGCCGGTCGAGGGCGACGACGTCGCGCTCACCAATCTTCCGCTCGCCTTCAACTGCACCGCGCTGAAGAGCCGGCTCAAGCTCGCGCGGCTGCATGTGGCGAACGATTTCGTCTGCCTCGCCCACGCGGTGGCGGTGCTCACTGAACCGGACCTGGAGGCGATCGGCGGCGGGCACGGGGTTCCTAAAGCCAATGCGATCGTGTGCGGGCCGGGCAGCGGCTTCGGTGCGGCGCTGGTGCTGCGCGACGGCAAGGAGCCGCGCGTGTTGCCGAGCGAGGCCGGGCACATGCGCTTCGGCGCCGCCAACGCCGATGAGGCCCGCGTCATCGCCCGCCTCGTGCGCGATCACGGGCCCGTCGCCATCGACGACGTGATGTCGGGGCCGGGGCTCGCGCGCCTGCACCATATCCTCGCCGGCGAGGAGACGACGCCGGAGGCGGTGATCGCCGGCGCCACGGCGCGCGAGGAGAAGGCGCGGGCCACGGTCGACGTGTTCCTGCGGCTGTTCGGGCGCATCGCCGGCGACCTCGCGCTCGCCTTCGACGCGCGCGGCGGCGTTTTTCTCGCCGGCGGGGTGTCGCGGGCGCTGGCGCACCTGATGCCGGGCTCGCCGTTCCGCGCCGCCTTCGAGGACCATCCGCCCTATCAGAAGCGGCTCGCGGCGGTGCCGACCTCGGTCGTCATGCATCCGACGCCTGGGCTCGTCGGCGCCGCGGTCATCGCGCGGGCCGCTTTCACGTGAGCTTGAGATTGGTGAACGCCGCGGCGTGATGGCGGGCGGCCTCGTCGGAATAGCAGCAAAAGATCACGCGCGTCGGCGCCGGCCGCTCTCCGGTCTCCAGCAAGACGGTCGAGACCGCGATGGCGGCGGCGCGGTCGGCGGGAAAGCGATAAACGCCGGTGGAGATCGACGGAAAGGCAATCGAGGCGAGAGCGTGCTCGCGGGCGAGCGCGATCGCGTTGCGATAGCAGCCGGCGAGCAGCTCGTCCTCGCCGTCGTGGCCGCCGTTCCATACCGGGCCCACGGCGTGGATCACGTGACGTGCCGGCAGCGCGTAGCCGCGGGTGATTTTGGCCTCGCCCGTGGCGCAGCCGCCGAGCGTCAAGCATTCGGCGTAGAGCTCGGGGCCGGCGGCCCGATGGATGGCGCCGTCGACGCCGCCGCCGCCGAGCAGCGAGGAGTTCGCCGCGTTGACGATGGCGTCGACGCGCAGGTGCGTGATGTCGCCGACGACGATCTCGAACGCGACGCCGTTCGCTGCGGCGGAACGGTGGAGGCGGGGCTGCATGAGCAACCCTAGCGCCGCGCCGCCCGCTGTCGAGCGGTTAGGCGGCTTCCTGTTTGAGGTCGAAGGTGGCGCGCTTGCCGATGGCGGCGAAGTGCTCCTTGAGAAACTCGTCGGCGGCGTTGCAGCCGATGTCGCGCAACAGCAGGAAGAACGAGCGCTCGAT
>Ga0209118_1001465_pt1 | contig 10937 bp, 25 predicted proteins | sample BlaSpr_A8_Ref_M1_FD_187988 | JGI IMG/M metagenome (GOLD analysis project Ga0209118, IMG submission 187988) | Forest soil microbial communities from Thunder Bay, Ontario, Canada - Black Spruce, Ontario site 2_A8_Ref_M1 (SPAdes) (version 2) | ecosystem: Environmental > Terrestrial > Soil > Boreal...
TTCTTAGCTACCTTGTGCCATGTGACACCCTTATAGCCAGACGTGTTGGCCTTCGTCCTCTTCATATTTCTCATATTTTGAGACCGAGACGCCTCACGTAAGTTATCCCATCTATTATCTGATCTGCATGTATTCTCGTGGTCTACGTCAATAGGCCATTCACCGGTGACGTACAACCAAGCCAAGCGATGCGCTAGGTATTCGTGATAGTCCAGTCCGATGCCTATATAACCATCAGGCCTCAGCCACCCTACTTGTGCACCCGCCTTCCACTTTCCACGATTGATACGACGCGTGAAAACACCTGTCTCTGGATCATAGAGCAGCACGGCGCGAAGTCTCTCAGCCAAAACCATCGCTTAGCTCTCCTGGTACGCGCCTCGGATATAGTCCCTAAAGTATCGGCCAGGGCTCTCCGCCTGCACCAGCCCCTTGGCGACCTCGGGCGACACGCCGACGTAAGAGTATTCGCGGCCTCCCTTCAGGAACCGGACCGTCAGCGTCTGCGAATCGGCGTCGTAGGCGACGGCTTCGAGGTTGGATGAATTGACGGGCACCCATTGCGGCTCGGCCATCACAGCCCCCGCCGCTTGCGCCAGTCAGTGATGGGCTCGTGCGGAAATGCCGACTCGACAGGCACCTCCTTGCCGGTAGCCATGTCGGTAGTGGTCGCGCCGATCAGCATGTTCTCGGAATAACTGGCGAACTGCGCCATCCCCTCATTGCTGTGCCACGCACAATGGATTCGATTTGCCATGGCGCTATCTTCTGGAGCGCGGATTGCTTCCACCGTCATCGGATACCCGCCCGACTTCAGGCGCACCACGTCGCCGACGGAAAAGGTCATGTGATCGGCCTTTCGTGTACTTCTATATTGCCCATTTCCGGTGTCCACGGCGTCGGCAGTCCGCGTTTGGATCGTTCGATATTGGTCAGATCGTGGTGGATCGTTCCGTCCCGATGATCCTGCACGACTTTATTCCACGGATTCCACATCACCGGATTGTCGGGTGGCTTGGCGTCCGGGTCTATCTCCAGAATGAAGAAGGCTGATCCATCTGGCAGTATCGTGGTCACGTCGCTCCCTCCACCGTCGGCTCGACCACGGCCATGATGATCTCCCGCACGTATTCGCTCCGGGTCAGGTCGCGGCGCTTGGCGAGCTTGTCGAGCTTTTCGACAGCGGTGCCTTCCATCGGCACGGTGATGATCTTGTCGAGCCGGTGCTGGTTGCGCTCGTGGCGGGTGCGGTTACCCATCAGGTTTGTGTCTCCATCGCCAAGACGCCCGTCCGGTCGAGGATACGCTGGACCTGGATCTGGGCGAAATCGGCCAGTCCGTCACGACGCAGCGCCGTCGATATACGGCGCGCTCCCGCCCCCGCGGCAGCGAGCTCGCGGATGCGGCCGATCACCGCCTGCTCGTTCTCCACCGGGACGTATCGCTTATCCTCGACGCGCCAGCCGAACGGTCGCCGGCCGCCGTGGTGCATCCCGGCAGCCTTCATGTGCTGCTTCACGTCGCGGATGCGCTCGCGGATGCGGTCGCGCTCGGCCTCGGCGACGGCGGCGAGGATGCTGAACACGAGCTTCGATATGCCGTTGCCGGTCACGTCTCCACCGAGGTCGAGCATGTGGAGCGAGACACCGAACGCCTTGAGCTGTTCGAGGATGCCGAGCGCGTCCACTGCAGAGCGGAACATCCGATCTAACTTGGTCACGACGACCGAATCGCCGGGCTTTAGGTGAGAGAGAAGCCGCGTGCCCTCCGGCCGCTGGTCGAGCGGCACCGACCCGGACACGCCCGATTCCACCATGAACACCGGCGCATCGGGCCAGCCGCGCATCTGCATATAGCCGGCGATCTGCGACTGCTGGGCCGCGAGCGACGAGCCGTTTGTCGATTGTTCGACCGTGCTGACGCGCACGTAGCCGAAGATAGTCATTCGATCACCACATCGTATGTGGCCAGGAAAATGTCAGGTTTGCAGGGATATAATTCGCCTTTAACCCCCTTGATTATCCAATCTCCTATGCTTGCCGTCATCGTGCCCTCAAGTGTCGTGACGATAGCCTCAACGATCATACCATGGTGGCGTTTAAAAATAATGTTTGGGTCATCCCCCCACCCCATTGTATCTCCATCGCGCATCGGCAATTGCCACGCCTCTATGACCACGGGCTTTTTGCGGTACCTCGCCATCTAATTCGCCCTCCCATGCGGACCACTTGCCGGCGTTATACTAGGTGGGCGCGCTCCCTGCAGCATCTGCATTAGCGCGGCATACTGGTTTGCCATATACCCGACCATATAGAACATCAGCTCGTCGCGCTCGGCGAGCGACATACTCTTGAACGCATCGACCTGGGCCTTGAACTCCGGCGTCGCGGTAGCGCGGTATTGGGCGAGCATGTCGGCGGCAAGCGGTGGACGATGGTCGGTCATGTGTGGGCCAGCAGATAAACGATTACCACGCCGATCGCAACGGCAACCATGAAATAGGTTACGGCCACGATATTGCTGGCGATTTCGCGCCGCCTAACCCACGCCGGCACAGGCTCCCGCGGCTGTGTCATAGCCCCACCAACCGCCACATGCCCATAACTATAAGCCCGCCGATTATACCTCCGCCTATCGCTACCGCAAACAGGTAGAGTATGTCGGAGTGCGGCTCTCTATACCCTATATCGATTTCGCCGTCGGGGTCATCCGGCTGGTAATGTGGCGGCGACATATCCCCGCGCGCATCGCGCCCGTCGTCGTAGGCGGGGCTCATGACGGCCTCCGATCGGTGAGGATGGCGCGCAAATCACGCGCCGCGGCAGCACTGTCGCCCCCATTGGTTTGGTAGTTTTCACCCACGCAGTCATTGATTTCCAATTCCATGAACCCCTCGCGCATCACTCGCTCGGCTATGAGCAACGCCGCTCTGGCGGCTACATAGACCTGAAAGGGCAAGCCGTGATCACCTTCATTTAGTCGGTCCAGCGCGAGCTTATAATCCTTGTGGGTTATAGTCATTGGCTCTGGCGTGGTTTCATCGCGCACGGCGCTCATCCTTCCTCCACATCCGGCACCACCCCGCCGGGCTTATACTCCCTTCGACCAAGGTGCAGCGCCCGGCCGCCTCGTACATGCGGCAGTCAGCACACTTCTCAGGCGACGCCCGGTACTCCGTATATTGTGCTTCGAGCTTGGTCAGGCGGAGGTTCGGTGCGGTCATCTCTTCTCCTTTAATTCCCGAACAGGGGGCTGATCATCCCAGCCCAAAACGACAGCACGAAGATCCAATAGATCATATTCTGATATTATATGCTCATTCGGTATTGTCAAGGGGGGGGGGATTGACGAACGCCCGGATCGGGTGTCTCTTTAACGCCGTCGGGGCCACCCGCACTTCAAGGTGGCCCCGGTTAAGACTGACGACCGTTCGAGGCGGTCGGGTCTCGGCTTCCGGGATATAACCTAGAAATCCCGCCAAGCCAACCCCTCCCCCGAAGCTTCGTCGAAGAACGCCTTGCCGACCCCGCTATTTGGGGGCCAGGACCGGGTCAACCGGCTGGCGGTTAGCCGAAAGGCATCGGGGGATCGCCAACGCGCGATCTCAAGTCGGACCAAGGCTTCGGAGCCAAGGTCTAGGACCAGGGTCGGCCAGGGAACGTCGTGAGACGCAGCCCTCCCCCCAGAAACAATAAGGTCCGCTGGAAGTAGGCCACCCAAACTCGGCCTCCCAGCCATAAACTAGCGGACGCCCGAATTGCGTCCGTATGAAGCTTACCGGGTCGACGCCGAGCAACGGTCGGGGGGCGGGGCGGGAAGGGGATGTTCTCCAAGGGGTTACCCTCCATGAGCCGCGGAATGAACTGGGACAAGGCCCGCCGCGATAACCTCGTGCGAACCCGCGGCTCCGAGATAGCCGCCCCTCCAACCAGACACCACAAGCTCAACACCAGATCCGCTCCGCGCTGGAAACGCATGGCCAACTACTGCCTCAAAACACCATCCCACTTCAAACCGCACGAAACCAAATTCCTCCACGACATCCTCGCCAGAGACAACAACCTCAATCCCTCTCACAAACAAATCGCCTGGCTCTCCTCCCTCTACGCTCGGGTATGGAACCAGCGAACTTCCTGAAAACACCCAAAATTATGGGGGCAGAGCTTGAGGAGGCGACTTAGACCCACCGGCCGCGTCCCATCCACTGAACCAAATCGGGCAAAATCAAGCCGCGAAACGAGCTGCCGCGAGGACCTGGTCGCATCCCCGCTTGAGCGCCGGCGCGATCGGCTGCGACCGTCTCAATTGATGGCGAGACTGGCAGAAATGCGCCATTCCCACGCTTAGGCGACAACATCACAACAGGAACGTGGTCGCATACCAGTTGCGGATTGGCTCAATCCTGCAGGCTCGACAGCGTGGGCGAGCTCGGCAGCTGCTCGAGCCGATCGGCTGCAGCTGGCTCTCGCTGGCTCGGCGGCGGAAATGCGCACATGCGCCAGCCTCTCGCCTGAACGTCGGCTGGCGTCGAATTTTGACGGATGGCGACGATATCTGACGAGATCTGCCGTGATGGTTGGTGAGGCTATCGCCCGCGACCAGGGCTCTCGATAAACGTCGGCTGCCGCGCGGGATCAACACGACGGATTGGTGCGTCGGCTTCGATCAATCGTTCTGGCTCGAGGACGCCGGCTGGAGGTTCGCGTTTAGGCGTGTGCCCGAGTTGGTGAAAATTGGTTTCACTGGTGGAGACACCGTCTGGTCGCGCTTCTGTTGCACTCCATGTTTTTAACTCGGCTTTGGCGAGTGCTGTTAAGAGCGCATTGACGGTTATGCCGCGGCGCTTGACCATTGTCTTGAAGGCGTGAGTGTCGGCATGGCCGAGCTGGCAGGTTAGGGGATTGGCTTGTGGGCGACCGGTTCGGCGATGCATGGCGGGAGGATTATCGCGATCGGCTTTGGCGCGTCAATAATGCGCGTTCACGCTTTTGTGAACTGATAACTTCGGCGTGTGCGCCGATTGCGTTGATTGGGTGCGGTCGCGCGGCGAGACAAACGCGAAAGTACCATCCGCGACTGAAAACGCGCTGGCGGATCGACGCCACAGCGGGAAACACCGTTCTAACGCTATTCGTCCTTGCTGAGATATCCGCCGATCGCCTTGTCGATCTCCTCGGGACTGGCGAAGGCGTCCGACTTGTGAGCGCTCGAATAACCGCCATTGCCGACCGCGGCTTCAGCGTTGAGCAAGCGATCAATGCCCTTGATTTGGCTGGCGATCATTTCGCGCGCCAAATCGGCGAGGCGCAGCAATTCAGCCGGTCGCGGCGCAAAGCTGCGATTCCTCGCCGTTTCGTCCTCGTCCATGTGCTTGCAGCCCGTCCACCAGGCCGCCGCTATTTCGAGCTCGATCGCCGGCCGATCGGCTATCAGCTCGAGCCAAAAGCCCATGCGGAGATCTTGCGCATCTTTGTCGATCTTGTCGCTTTGTAGCGTGGCAAACAGCGTTGCCACAACGACCGCCCGCCGCGCCTCTTGCGCCTCGTTAGTGAGGTTTGGCGAGGCTTCCCTCGATAAGCGGCCCTTGTACGCTTCCAGCTGTGCCCGCAGCACCTCGTCCGGTATCCGTTCTTTCGGCAGCGCCGTTACTTCCCTCCGGTAATCCACTCCGTCCCGATCGATTCGCCTCGTTTCGCTTACCAAGGCGCTCATCAAGGGCAGCACCAACTGCGCGGACAGCCGCGTCAGATCGGCCAGAGTTAGCGGCGGTTCCGTTGTGACCAGTACCGGCAAAGAGCGCGGGGTCATCGTTCCATCCTTCTGCGTTGAGCCATGTTTTGGCGTGTTTGATGTAGCGCGAGGGTGTCGGATTCTCGTTTGCAAAGCGTACCGCGCCAAGAATGATCTGATCTGCCGTAAACCCTTTTTTCAACGCCTTGTGGAAGGCTTCCCGAGCTGGCTTCTTGGGATTGTCGCCTTCGCGCTCCGGATAAATGTTCCAGAACTCTTCGAAAGCGCCGTCATTCGTTTTAGTTGTATCGGTTGCCGATTTTGGGACCGTTTGCGCAGAGTCTGAGCGAAGCGAAGACCTGTCCTGTAATGTCTTGTCTTGTCTTGTAGCATCGTCCCTAGCATGCTGCTCGCCTGCTGGAAGCATGCTGCAAGCATCTAAGTCGTTGTTTGGACGCCATCTTGCCTCGGCACCTTTTCGAGCAATTTCGCCGCGCTTTTCCGAGCGTCGATCTTGCGCGTCAAGCTCGTGATTGCATCGTTTGCTATGTAGAAGGCCGGCCTTCGAACGAAAGAAGGCCCGCATTACCGGAGACGATTGCAACCACTGGTCCAGGCCAATCCTTGCGATCGCCGCAAGCGCCTGGTCGTTGTCGGGGAGGGGCCGGCGATTGGTCATATACCAATCTATAAGGCGTCGATAAATTCCGTCCTGCTCGGCCGAGAGGTGCAGCGTATCGGCCGCGAAAAGAGCGGGATACCAAGGATACCAGTCTTGAGCCATAGACCCTCCCAGGGGGCCGAAAAGGGCAGGCGGGGGGAGCGTCGCTGGGAACGATCGGTCCCGCCCGCCTTGTGTCGCCGAACCGTCGCTCGGCAACGCCTAGAATATAACCAAACCGTGCGACGGATCAACGACAATGTTGCGCCGGATTAGGCGTGTAGGCAACCATAGGGGTTGTGCGAACGGAGTATGAACGCGGCTAGGGCTTGATGGCGAGGCGGCGCTCGGACGCGTCGAGCACGTCGCGGATGATATCGTGCGTGGAGATGCCGGCGACGACGGGCTGCAGCGCTGCGGCTGCGATACGAAGAGCCTCGCCGACGACCTGGGAGCGCGTTGCGCCGCGCATGGTTGATGCGACGAATGCGAGGTTAGCCAAGTCGGCGTCCGTTAGCGACGAGAGCAGCTTTGTTTTGGATATCTCTTTTGGTCGCCCGCGCGAACGCTTTGCTTCCCCTGTGGTTTCGTCCGTCATATATTTTTGTATATCCCTATTGACAGACCCCTCATAAGGGCGTATGGTCGTTCTTGTCAAGGGGAACAACGCCCCGGACCACAGACAAGGGCAGGAGGCCCGCTCAAAATGACCATGCAGACAACCATCGAAGTCGAGCCCATCGCCGTCACGCAGTTGACCGGCCGCATGGGAACGCTCGTCGTCGAGCGCGACGGCCACACTTGGCGCGGCGAACTGATCGCTACCGGCAGAATGGGCAGCGTGACGTTTGATGGCGGTGCCGTCGATCGCGTGCCCGTCTGGCTGCAGCGCAAGCTCGCCCGCGCTACGGTCATGATGCAATCCGCTTACGCAGCGTAGGGAGGCAGCAATGACCACCATCTACGAAGTCCAAGTCGAGCGCACCGGTTTCGGCTCTTGCCACACCGTCCGCGTCGCCCACAAGGATAACCACCCCGAGCTCGCTGCCGAAGCCGCCGAGCGCATCATCGCCCGCGCCTTCTATGGCGACGATTGGGCCAAGGTCGTCCACCAGTTCTTCGCCTATCGCGTCCGCGAACTCACAGGCGCCGACATGCTCGACGCCATAAGCGCACCCCTTCAGGCGCTGGCTTATAGCCGCAGGGGTGCGCTTCCCAGGGCGATCAATCCCGACAGCCCGAAACCAAGGAGCCCGCCATGCACTACCTCGGATTAGTTCTCGTCGAAAACCCCACGCGCGAAGCCGTCGAAGAGGCAATGAGTGTCGGCGAAAATCAGTACTGGGACTGGTGGCGCCCCGGCGGACGCTGGGACGGCTGGCTTGACGACAAGCAGGAGGAGCGCGCGACTGACAACGGCTTCAACTTCGCCGAAGTCAACGAGCGCGTCGAATTGAACTGCCGGCGAGTGGCCGAGCTAGATCCCGAAAAGCCGCCTTTCTTTTTCGTGGTTGATGGCGACTGGATACCCAAGGAATATTGGAATCCTTGGGTCAAGAGCCCGCATGGCGATTACTACGGCCATCACCTCGGCGTCCCACACTTTAAAGAGCGCTGGCTCGACGCCCTTGCCAAGCATCCCGATTGGCACGCCATCGTCGTCGATGCACACAACTAGCCATGCGCGAAACCCTCCTCACCTTCACCACTGCGCTCGCCGCAATCGCCCTCGTCTTCGGCGTCCTCGCTTGGGGCGACGTGTTCGCAACCATGATCGGAGTCTCGCCATGACCGTCACAGAAGCCGCGGCCGTGTTCGCCCATCACATTGCGCGCCTGTACGAAAAAATAGACGAGCGCCCAATGCACCCCGATGCAATCGCCCAACTTAACAACGCTGTCGATGCGTTCAAGAAACTCGATCTTCCTATCCCGGTCGACGAATATCTGCCGCGAGATCGCCCATGACCCGCGCCGTCTTCGCCCTCAATCACCCCGCCGGCCCGGCTTACGCGATCTTCCGCGCCGAGCGCTTCGTCGGCTTCAGCTTCGGCCATAGCGCGGCGGACGCCCTCGACCTATGGCTCGACACCCCGCTGTCAAACGGCGTCATGCCCGGCCGCCTTTCCGGCCCGTGGATGGCCGTTCCCGAGCCCGAGGCACGCCAGCGCGGCATGATCGGAGGCGCATCGTGAGCGACCCCTACGACATGGACGAAGAATTCTATGACGAAGAGGACCAGTATGACCCGCTCGACGAGTGCGGCCTGATGCACGACGGCCAATGCACCCAGGCCGGGACCGAATGGTGCGACTTCGAGTGCCCCATGCGCGATAGCGAGGATTTCTGCGGTAGCGCGGCTTGGATTAAGAAGCACAAAACCAAATGACCGATGATCGCGGCATGATCGGAGCAACCACGCCATGAGCACAAACCCGCGTGTTGTCCACTGGTCGGACTGCGCCGTCAATCGAGGCCCGGCTTACGAGCCCGGCCCGTGCGATTGCGGCGGAATTGCCCGTGGCACTATCGATCGTTTAGCCGAGGCCCTATGGCGGTCAAACATCCTCATGAGCGTGGGCATCGCCGCAGCCACGCTGCGCGAATGGAGCGAGGTGCTGCCCGACACGCAAGACGACTGGCGATACAAGGCCGAGCAGCTGGACGGCTGTCTATCGGCCGCCGGCCTCGATCTTGTGGTGAAACCATGACCGAGATCGAACGCGCCGCCGATCAGATGGATCTGGAGCTATTTCGGATTGCGTCCGGTGCGCAAGGTATCGCCGAAGACCTCGGCCGCAAGCCAAGCGCGCACGATTGGTACGAAATCGCCCACGCCGCCCGCAGCATCCGGCCAATGGTCCGCAAATACATGAACGCCAAACGGCTCAAAGAAACGTGCGCTCAATGACCTCACCCGTCTTCACCGCCCGCGAAAAAATGCGCGAGGCTCAGCGCGAAGTCGGCTATCGCCGTTTCGTCTACGCCAAGCGCGTCAACGACGGCAAAATGAAACAGGCCGAAGCTGATCGCTTCATCGCAATCATGACAGAAATAGCCGCCGACTATGGCGCGCTCGCCGAAGAACAGGACGCGGCGGGACGGTTGCCGCTATGACCGGCCAGGGCTCGCGAAGCTTTGACCCCGACCTCCTCCGCCAAGTCGGCCAAGCGCTCTACGGTGAGCGCTGGATGGCCCCGCTATGCGTCGCCCTCGGCGTCTCCGACCGCACCCTCAGGCGCTGGCTTATAGCCTCCGCGCCCGTCCCCGAGGGCGTCTGGACCGACCTCGCCGAAGCCTTGGGCGATGGACTGGTCCTCTTGGCCGAGGCCCGCCTGGCCGTCGCTGGGCGCGTCAACGCGATTGATCGGTTGTCAGATGGATGGAGGGTTCTTAAAGAAACGTGAAATTTTCGAGTGCAAAATACGAATAGAGCATAGGTTTCGGTTTCCGCTGCCTTCCCTTCCCGCTTTCGGCTCACGGGAAGATCATCAGGGGCGTGTGCAGCGGTATAGCCTCGGTGCTCATTTGAACGGTGAGCCTTCCGTCTTCCCACCACATGACTGCCGATGGTGCGGCATTTTAACAGCGAAGGGCAATGCTTGCCGAGGTTACCTCAGTGCCAGATCCACGCCAAATCACACCAGAGGGGTCGGAAACTACCCATAACTGCCGCACGTACGAACCTGGGCGGCTTTGCGGGCATAAAGTTCCCCCCGCGACTTCCGAACTCTTCACTTGGCCCTGTTGCCCGCTCGGTTTGACCAGATGGCCGTCGCCAAGCACGTTCGCTGCAGCACCAAAGGCCGAAGAAAACAGTCGCGTAGGAGATTTTGGGGGGTTGCACTCGGCCGCGAGAGCGGCTATTAAACACTTGCGTTCTCCAACGCATCCAACTTGACTGTTTCTTCGCGGCCCCGAAGCTGACTACTTCGCGGGCCGCAGCCTTTTGTAGCGGTCAATCAGCCGGACGGCAAGCCGGAATCGCTGCGCTGCTTCAGCCTCCGCCTCCGCATATATTCCCGAAAATATTCCCGCCGCTCCGCCGACAGCTTGAACACCCTGCCGCTGCGCCTCTCATACGTGCGCGACGGCGCCGGCACCCACTCCGCGCCACCACCGCGAAGCGATACGAACTGACCTCGTTCACTCATCTTCAATATCCGCTGCTGTCTCTGACCGAATTAGTCGCCATGTTGCACCAGAGTTTGACGGTCCCGACCGCGCCCTGCCGCTGCTTCGCAACGATCAACTCCATTTCCCCCTTGATGTCGTGCAGGCGTTCCTGCCGATCGACCTCGGCCGCCGCGTCATCGCTACCCTGGCGCTCGAGGTAGTACGAATCGCGGTAGACGAACATCACCACGTCGGCGTCCTGCTCGAGATTGCCGCTCTCGCGAAGATCCTGCAGTTGAGGGCGCCGGTCCTTCCGCGCCTCGTTCGCCCGGCTCAACTGAAGAAGAGCCAACATCGAAAGCCCTTCCTCTTTCGCCAGTCGCTTCAATCCGCCTGAGATTTCGCCCATTTCGTTGTTCCGGTTGCCCCTG
>Ga0209118_1001468_pt1 | contig 10919 bp, 10 predicted proteins | sample BlaSpr_A8_Ref_M1_FD_187988 | JGI IMG/M metagenome (GOLD analysis project Ga0209118, IMG submission 187988) | Forest soil microbial communities from Thunder Bay, Ontario, Canada - Black Spruce, Ontario site 2_A8_Ref_M1 (SPAdes) (version 2) | ecosystem: Environmental > Terrestrial > Soil > Boreal...
AGAAATTGACCCAGCAGATCATCAACGACCTAACCATCCAGGCAGCCACGGTCAACGGTTCCGGAAGCCAGACCGCAAACCTGGTTTTGACCCGCGCGATCTTCCACATGGGGATCCCTGTCGCCCCCAAGAACGTCTTCCCGTCCAACATCGAGGGGCTGCCCACCTGGTACCAGCTCCGGGTTACGCCCGAAGGCCATATGGCGCGGTCGGACAAGGTCGACATCCTGGTGGCGTTCAACCCGGCCACGTGGCACCAGGACCTCAAGACGGTGCGTCCGGGCGGCGTAGTGATCCACGAAGAGGTGTTCTCGACCGCTGACGTCCGGTCCGATGTGACCTACTACCCGGTGCCGTTCGCCAAGCTGGCCAAGGCGAAGATCCAGAACGACACCCTCCGGAAGCAGCTCGCCAACATGATCTACGTCGGCGTCGTCGCGGGCGTGCTCGGGATTCCCCTCGAGGCCCTCGAGCACGGCGTCAAACGCCAGTTCAACGCCAAGCCGAAGGCCGTCCAGGTGAACGTCGATGCCATCAAGGTCGGCTACGACTACTGGCAGGACAGCTTTTCCAAGCAGGACCCGTACCGCCTGGAGCCGATGACAGGAGCAGTCGAGGGCAAGGTGCTTGTCGAAGGCAACCAGGCGGCCGCGCTTGGCGCCCTCATGGGAGGCGTCACCGTCGCCGCCTGGTATCCCATAACGCCCTCCTCGTCTGTCTGCGAGAACCTCATCGCCTATTCGGACAGGTTCCGGACTGACCCGAAGACCGGCGAGAAGCTCATCTCGATCGTCCAGGCCGAGGACGAGCTGGCGGCGGTCGGGATGGCGATCGGCGCCGGCTGGGCCGGTGCGCGCTCGATGACATCAACGTCGGGACCCGGTATCTCGCTGATGGCGGAGTTCGTGGGGCTCGGCTATTACGCCGAAGTTCCGGTCGTCATCTTCGACATCCAGCGCATCGGGCCATCGACTGGGCTTCCCACGCGCACGTCGCAAGCGGACGTCGCCTTCGCGTTCAACCTGTCACACGGCGACACCAGGCACATCGTGCTGCTTCCCGGAACGGTTGAGGAGTGCTACGAGTTCGCGCGGGACGCGTTCGATTACGCGGACCGTTTCCAGACACCGGTCTTCATGCTGTCCGACCTAGACCTCGGGATGAACCTGTGGATGACGCCGGAGTTCAAATACCCAGACAAGCCGTTCGACCGCGGCAAGGTCCTGACCAAGGCCGACCTCGACCGCCTCGCGGGCGATTGGGGCCGTTACCGAGACATCGACGGCGACGGCGTGACGTACCGCACGCTGCCGGGCACCGATCACCCCGCGGCCGGATACTTCACGCGGGGCTCCGGCCACGACGAGTTCGCGCGTTACACGGAGAGCGCCGACGCCTACGCCCGCAACATGGACCGCCTTGCTCGCAAGCTGGAGACGGCGCGCCACGTGCTGCCGGCGCCGCTGGTCGATGAGACCACGAAGTCTTCGATCGGTCTGATCGCCTTCGGCTCGACGCATGCAGCGGTGGTCGAAGCCCGCGAAGCGCTCGTCGCGGCCGGCAAGCCGGTCGACTACCTCCGCCTGCGCGCGCTGCCCCTCTCAGACGAGGTGGCCGCATTCGTTTCGCGACACGAACGCGTCTACGTGGTTGAGCAGAACCGCGACGGGCAGGTTTACGACATCGTCCGGCTCGCCCTTCAGCCCCACCTGGTCGAGAGGGTCCGTTCGATCCGCCACTACAACGGCCAGCCGATCCCGGCCGCAGCCATCATCGAACCCCTCATGCAAACTGAGGCGGTCTCGGTATGAGCGCAACGCTGAACCACGTCGGATTGCCTCGTGACGCCTATAAGGGTGCCGCGACGACCCTCTGCGCCGGGTGCGGTCATAACTCGATCACGAACCACATGATCAAGGCGCTCTACGAGCTCGGCATCGAGCCGCACCGGCTGGCCAAGATGTCCGGCATCGGCTGCTCGTCCAAGACACCGGCGTACTTCGTCGAGTCCGCTCACGGATTCAACGGCGTACACGGCCGGATGCCATCGTTGACGACCGGCGCCCAGCTTGCCAACCGGCAGTTGATCATGCTCGGTGTCTCAGGCGACGGAGACACGGCGTCGATCGGCCTCGGCCAGTTCCTGCACATGATCCGGCGCAACGTCGACTGCACATACATCATCGAAGACAACGGAACCTACGGGCTCACCAAAGGCCAGTTCTCAGCCACCGCGGATCTCGGTTCCGTGCAGAAGAAAGGTGCGGTCAACACGTTCCAGCCGATCGATCCATGCGCCGTCGCGCTGACGCTCGGGTGCTCGTTCGTCGCCCGCTCCTTCAGCGGCGACGGAAAGCAGGTGGTTCCGCTTATCAAGGCCGCGATCGCCCACCGCGGCACGGCCATCCTGGACATCATCTCGCCGTGCGTGACGTTCAACGACCACGACGGCTCGACCAAGAGCTACAGCTGGGTCAAGGACCACGAGGAGTCGATCGCAGACGTTTCGTTCATCCCATTCTTCGAAGAGGTGCACGTCGACTACGAGCCGGGGACGATTCGCGACGTCGAGCTCCACGACGGGTCGCACATCGTGCTCAAGAAGCTGGGCGAGGATCACGACCCGTCGGACCGGCGCGCCGCGATGCGCGTGATCGAAGAGGGGCGCGCGGCCGGCCACCTCGTCACCGGGCTGCTCTACCTGGACACGACGATGGAAGACTTCGCCACCACCGAGCACATTCCACAGCGCCCGCTCAAGGACCTTGGCGAAAGCGAGCTCCGACTGACGCCCGATGATTTCGCCCAGCTCATGTCCGAGTTCGCCTGAGCCCCCGCAAGACCGACCCGCCTGCGACTGAGAAGGAGCTGCTGCGGGGAACCCGCCTGGTCGCCCGGCGCGACCCTGCGATGGCGCGGCTGATCAAGGCTGCGGGCGCCATGGAGCTGCGCCCCGCTGTCGAAGACCATTTCGCAGCTCTCGTGCGCTCGATCATGTACCAGCAGCTGGCCGGCGCCGCGGCCTCGACGATCCACGGTCGTTTCTTGAAGCTGTTCACGGACGGGCTCTCCCCCGCCGCGGTGCTGGCGCTGCCCGAGGGCATGATGCGCACCGCGGGAGTCAGCGGCGCGAAATCGGCGGCCATCACGGACCTGGCACGCAAATCGCTGGACAGCACCGTTCCGCTGGATGGCGTCGACTCGCTCTCAGATGACGAGCTGGTCGCGCACCTCGTCCAGGTGCGCGGGATCGGCCCCTGGACCGCCCAGATGTTCCTGATCTTCCAGCTGCGCCGGCTCGACGTATGGCCTGTCGACGACTACGGGATCCGCAAGGGCTGGGCTCTGGCCCACAAGCTGAAGGACGTGCCGGCTCCGCGCGCCCTCCAGGCTGAGGGCGATCTCTTTCGACCCTTCCGGACCATCGCGGCCTGGTACTGCTGGCGGGCCGTGGACACGGTCCTCCCTATCTAGCGGCCGTACTTGCGGCGCAGGCGCTCGATCTCCTGGTCGGTCATCGGGGCGGCGCCGTAGGCGTCGAGAAATTCCCGCCCGTGTCCCGGCCCGAAGTTGTACTGGAGGCTCCAGACGCCCGCCGCGAGGTCCTGGCGCCGGTCGCCCAGCCCGGTTTGCCCGACGTCGATCAGTCCGGTCAGCACCCCGTCGCTGACGAGGACGTTCGGCAGGCAGTAGTCACCGTGGACCAGGACATTTCCGCGCTTCCGGGTGCCGAAGGGGCAGTCCACGGCGTCCGTGGCATGAATTGTGCGCAGGATCTCTCCGAACACCTGGGCGACGCGTGCCGACGGCCACCCGACTGATGGGTGGTAGAGCGGAACGCCCGCGACCTCGCGAGTCATGAGCCAGTCATCGCCCGCCGCCTGAAAGAAGCCGATCACCTCGGGAACCGGCAGGCGGCCGCGCAGCCACTCCAGCCGATCGCGCTCGCCGGCAAGCTCTGCCGCCCGCTTCACATAGACGGCGCCGTCTGGTCCCGCCAGCCGCCATACCGTCCCAGCCCAGCTCATCCATGCAAGCTCGCCGAACGCTTCGTCGCGCCCTGCGCGCGCCCCGCCCTGCGTGCCTCCGATCGCCGCCAGCGCGGCTGCGCGCACTCGGCGTGGCAGCCGCAAAGTGGCCGATGAAGGTTCCATCAAGCGACTCTGTACCATGGCCTGAGCCGCCGGCGTTTTTCACTTGGTGGGGGTGGGTTGTGGTAGCTCTTCCGGAATCTCCTGACGCCTTCCATGACGCGACGTGGGACGACATCGCGCCTTATTACGAAGCTCTGGCGACAAGCCCGCTGGATCGCGCCAATGTGGAAGCCTGGCTCGCAGATTGGTCTTTGTTCGAGTCGCTCCTTTCGGAGGCCGGCGCGCTGGCGAGCTTTGCATACTCGTGCGACACCTCCGACCCGGCTCGGGAGGCGGCGGAGCTGAGATTCGGCACGCAGATCTCGCCCAAGGCGCGCGAACAGCGGATACGCCTCCAGGAGCGTCTTGTGCAGCTCGATTACGTTCGTCCCGGTCTCGAGACGATGGTGGAGCGCTTCCGCAACCAGATGCGCCTGTTCGCCCCGGCCAACGTCCCGCTTTTCGGCGACCTGTCCAAGCTCCAGACCGAATGGTCGAAGGTCAACGGCGCGATGACCGTGGAGTGGGACGGCGTGCCGAAGACCCCCTCGCAGCTCCTGCCATTCCTCGAGTCCACCGACCGCGCGATGCGAGAGCGGGCCTTCCGGATGCGGGCCAATCCGTACATCGAACATCGCGGGGTGCTCGCCGACATCTTCGACCGCATGTACGACCTGCGCCAGCAGGTCGCGCGAAATGCGGGCTTGGAGAATTACCGCGACTTTGCGCACCTCGAGAAGAATCGTTTCGACTACACGTCTGACGATTGCCTGCGCTTTCATGAGGCGGTTGAGTCGGCAGTGCTGCCGGCCGTGGAGCGCCTCATGCGGCGGAGGCGCGGCCACATGGGCCTCGACGCGCTGCGGCCCTGGGACATCCCCGCGGACGCCCAGGGCCGCCCTCCGTTGAAGCCGTTCAAGGACATCGCGACCCTGATCAATCATGCCGGCGACGTTTTCGCGCACGTGGACCCACAGTTCAGCAGCTACTACCGCCGGATGGCCGAGGCCGACCTGCTCGACCTGGACAACCGCAAGGGGAAGGCGCCGGGCGGATACTGCCAGACGCTCGCCTTCAGAAAGATGCCGCTCATCTTCATGAACGCGGTCGGTGTGGACGACGATGTGCGAACCCTCCTGCACGAGTCGGGCCACGCTTTCCACTCCTTCGAAGCCTCTGCCCTACCTCTGCTGTTCCAGCGCCATCCTGGCTCGGAGATGGCTGAGGTCGCGTCGATGTCGATGGAGCTCCTTGCGATGCCGTTCATCGATACCGACAACGGCGGCTACTACCACGAAGAGGATGCGGTCCGGTCGCGTGTCGATCAGCTGGAAGGAATCATCCTGTTCTTTCCGCACTGCGCATCGGTCGACGCCTTCCAGCACTGGATCTACCTGAACGACGATGGCCGCGATGCGGACGCGCGCGACCGCAAGTGGTTGGAGCTGCGCCGGCGCTTTGAAGGAGCTTCGGTGGATTGGAGTGGTCTTGACCCGGAGCGAATCGCTCGCTGGTACCAGCAGCCGCATTTCTTCGGCAGCCCGTTCTACTACATCGAATATGGGATCGCGCAGCTCGGCGCGCTGCAGGTTTGGCGCAACAGCCTCCGTGACCCGCAAGATGCGGTCCGCAACTATCGAGGGGCGCTGGCCCTCGGTGCAACAAAGCGCCTGCCTGAGCTGTTCAAGGCGGCGGGCGCGAGGCTGATGTTCGACAGCGAAGGAATGCGCGAACTGATAGCGGTGGTGGAAGAAGAGCTTGAGAAGCTACACCACTGAGGCGAACAGTTAGCTGTTGACGATGTCTCGCAGTGGTTGCTTTGGTCCGAATCGCGGCGCTGCGATGCCCGAGATCGTCAGCAGGCGGATCACGCGGGCGCGGTGGCCGTGATAGGGGGCCAGGAGCTCGAGCATGCGCTCGTCGGTCGAGCGCGCTGTCCCGTCGAGCGCGTAGCCGACGGCATGCGGCAGGTGGTAGTCGCCGACCTGCACGGCGTCTGGGTCTCCGAGCGCCACCAGGGCGACCTTCGCAGCCGTCCATGGGCCGATCCCTGGAAACGCCTCGAGCCGGCGATACGCGTTCGCGATGTCCATCGTGGTGATCTCCTCGAGCCGGTAGGCGCTCCTTGCGGCCCGGATGATCACCTCGGCTCGACGCCGCTCGACGCCGAAGCGGTGGAACGTCCAGTAAGGGGTTCGCGCCAGCAAATGCGCTGAGGGCGGGACCTTCAGGTGGACCGGCCCCGGAGCGGGTTCGCCCAGCCCATCCACGAGCGCTCGATAGCCGGCATGCGCCTCGACGGTGGTCACCTTCTGCGCCAGCACCGCCGGGACAAGCGCCTCGAACACGGCGTGCGTCTTCGTGAGCCTCAAGCCGGGGTGGTGGCGGTGCAGGTCGGAGATGAGCCGGTGCTGTGGCCGGAAGCCGCTGGCGTCGTCGTCTTCTCCGCAAACAGCAGTCGCTCGCCCCGCGGCCCACTCCGCTCCCGGGCCCCACGCTTCGACCTCGACCCTGGGCGCTGAATAGGTCAGGTGGATGGTCGCTGGACCCTCCGGCGTCCGGGTCGCGCGCCATGCCTCGTTGCGATGGACCCGCAGGGAGAGGCCGAGCCCGATCGGGGCCAGCGTGGAGAACAAGTCGAAAGGCCGCGTCGTCTCGAATGCCGTTCGCACCTGCGGTTCCATACCAAGGAGCCTACCGGCTCAAGGGCACCGCCAGGACGAATGTGCTTCCGCTGCCGACGCCGGATTCCACAATCAGGTCCTCGTCATGCATGCGGGCTATCTCACGCGACAACCAGAGCCCGAGGCCGTGCCCTGGACGTGCTGCGTGATCTGTACGCGGCCGAGAATAGTCCAGATGACGATTGTTCAACGACAGGAGTGGTGACGGATGAGGTGGATAACCCGAAAGAATGCCAGCGTCGACCGGATCGCCTGCCCCTGGCTGGTGAAGCGATTCGTCGACCCCGACGCCGAGTTCCTGTACGTGCCCGCAGCTGAGGTGGCCGCCGTCGCGGAGCGGGAAGGCGCGATCCCCTACGACATCGGAGGGGTCGAGCTAGGGCACGTCGACGGCCGCTGCAGCTTTGAGTCGATCATCCTCAAGTACGGCCTGCACGACCCCGCGCTCGACCGGCTGGCCTTGATCGTGCATGGCGCTGACGTCAACGCGGACGTCGACAAGACCCCAGAAGCGGCCGGCCTAAAGGCGATCGCCCACGGGTTCGCGATGGTCCACGGTGAGAACGACCATCTGAAGATCGCCCTCGAGACACCGATGTACGACGCGCTGTACGCGTGGTGTCAGCACGAGGCGGGGAAGGTCAGGACCCAGACGGCGTGACGGCGATCCCGTTCGGATCGGTGCGCGCCGCCTCGAGGCGCCTGACCTCGAAGCTTTGCAGCCCGCGGACGCCGGCGTGCACTGGCGCGGCGCCGCGACCTTCGAGCAGGTTGATGCCGAGGTGATGGTGGTAGCCGTCCCAGCTCAGGAACCGCATCACCTGACCCGCCTCCGCCATCAGGTCCATGCCCATGGACTCGTAGAAGGCCTGTGAGCTGTCGAGGTCCGAGACGTTGAGGTGCATGTGGCCGAGCACCGTATCGCTCGAGAATTTCTGCTGCGCCGGGCCGGCGATTCTCAGCAGCCGTTCGAAATCCAGGTGATCGGTGCCGATGTTCAACCGGCCGTTCGGGTACTGCCACTCGCTCCGGGGCCGGTCGGCGTAGACCTCGATGCCGTTTCCCTCCGGATCGTCGAAGTACAGGGCCTGGCTGACGAAGTGGTCGGCGGTGCCGGTCAGGGGCAGCCGCTCTTCGAGGGAGCGCCGCAGGAAGCCCCCAAGCTCCTCCTCGCCTGGCAGGAGGATCGCAAAGTGATAGAGGCCCGCCGTGTGACGAGGCCTCTCCTGACCACCTGGCAGGACCGTGAGGCGGAGCAGAGGCCTGCCGCCGGATCCGAGTGTCGCGGCGCCGGCGCCGTCGTGGATTCGGGTCAAACCGAACCGTTCGTAGAAATCCACCTCGCGCTCGAGGTCGAGCACCTTGAGCTCGACAGAGCCGAGCGGCCAATCAGATGTCACAGCGATCTCAATCTACCCAGCGCGACCGGTCGCTAACACAACGCCGCCTGGGCGCAGGCCTCAGGCGGACTTAGTTTCGGTTTCGCCCTGCGGTCGAGCGGAGCGCGTGTCGCGCGGCGAGTTGACGATCTGCTTGATCCGGTCACGCGTGAACCTGCCCACGAACAAGGGCACGAACTGAGGCACGCGAGAGTCGGCAAGACGCTGAAGGGACTCGTGCGCCATGGAATCGATCGATTCCTCGGACACCTGGCCGCGGTACTGGGCCTTGATGGTGCGCACCTCGGACTCGACCATCTTGAGCACCCGTTCGTCAAACGCAACGCTCATGCCTTGCCCTCCTGAGCCATTCCCCACGCTTGGCCGGCCGGGCGGCCAAAAGGCCTCCCGCGCGTCCTAGGTTACGGCGTTATTGGACTCAAAAACGCCCGGCCCCGAGCCTTAACCTGCCCTTATCCGGCGCTTAATCCGCCCACCTTCAAAACGGGCAGCCGGCCGCCGATACCCGGTGCGCCGAGACGTTCCTTTGGAGGGGAGTCGACAGGATGCTGGCTGGGGAGGAAGGATTCGAACCTTCAACCTTCTGATCCAGAGTCAGCTGCGCTACCGTTGCGCCACTCCCCAAGGTTGCTGTCGCGGTGGGCTCCATTGTTCCAGCTACCACCAGGCATATGGAGCCGCATCCGCCAGTGTGGCCGGTCGCGAAATTGTTGCTGATTTTGTTATGTCGGCGTTGGGAGCATTCTCTCGTCGACCCTCTGAGGCCCCACGGTATTTACCCCCCGTGGGGCTTCTTCTTTTTACCCGGAAGCTCCCGGGTCTAGTCCCTGGTGACGATGACGTCGGGCTGCTTGGTCGAACCTTCGGACCGCACGGTCATCCGGATCGTGAGCGCTTCGTGGGAGCCCATCAGGCGGCCGAAGACCTGCTCCATGACGGTTTTCGCTCGATGCAGGTTGAGCGCCCACCCGACGCCAAAAACCCTGTCACTGAAGAGCCGGTCGGAGTGAGGGTTCCAGTAGGCATCGCGAATCCGCTGCCATGTCGGAGGCCGGAAATCGTAGGGAACGACGCCGAACAACCGCCCCTCCCAGGTGCGCTCAGGTGCGGGCTTCGAAAGCTCCGTGGCGACCGCCGCCACTACCAGGCCGAACGCCACGAACCGCACCAGCCGCCGGGCTCGTCGCAAACTGCGCATACTTCAATGAAGCGTAGTACCAAAGTAACCTTGCACGTTTTGAATCCGTTGGAGCACCGGGGGTAGATGGCCACAAGGCTTCAGTCCACGACACGTTGGCTGCGGTGGTTGACGCCTGGTCTCCAGATCAAGCGTTGGCTTCTCCTGCTCATGGTCGCCGAGCTCATCCTGGTGCTGGGTGTCGCTTACGCCTTGAAGGAGATCTACCAGACCGCCAGGCTGCCGGGCCAGTTCTACTACATCACTCTTCAGTTCTGGCCCTACTGGGCGCGCGCGGTGATTTTCGGAGTCCTCGGCGTCGGCCTTCTGCTGTTCAGCTACCTGAAGCTCACGCAATCCGTGCTCGGTCCGTTCTTGCCCGGCAACAGCACCAGCAGCATCGTCGAGATCATCCACGCGTTTCGCCTGCGCGGCCGGGGCCCGCGCATCGTCGCGATCGGCGGCGGCACGGGCCTAAGCTCGCTGCTGCGCGGGTTGAAGACCTATACGTCGAACCTCTCGGTCATCGTCACCGTGGCGGACGATGGCGGTTCCTCGGGACGGCTGCGCGACGAGTACCGAATCCTCCCCCCGGGCGACTTCCGCCAGTGCCTCATCGCGCTCGCCGACGCCGAGCCCTTGATGAAGCAGCTCTTCGATCACCGCTTCAAAGAAGGTTCCCTGGACGGCCACTCGTTTGGAAACCTTTTCATCATGGCGATGGCCGATGTCACCGGGAACTTCGAGCATGCGCTTCGCGAGTCGGGCAAGGTGCTCGCGGTGAAGGGCACGATACTGCCGTCGACCTTGCAGGACGTCACGCTGGTGGCGTCCATCAACGGCGGCATGGTCGCCGGCGAATCGAAAATTCCGATGCAGAACGCCCCGATCAGCCGCGTCTTTCTCAAGCCGGATGGCGCCCAGATCAACCCAGAGGCAGCGCAGGCCATCCTCAACGCCGAGCTGATCATCGTCGGCCCGGGCTCCCTGTACACGTCGATCATGCCCAACCTGCTTGTCGAGGGAATGGTCGAGGTCATCAAGGCATCGCCCGCCCTGAAGGTATACATCTGCAACCTCGCCGCGCAGAATGGCGAGACCGAGGGTTACGGTGTTGACGATTACCTGCGCGTGATCCGCGAGCATGTCGGAGCCAACCTTTTCGATTTCGTCCTGGTCAACTCAAACGTGTCTCACACTCCGACCGGCGGCCAATCGCAGGTCATCTTCAGGCCGGCCGACTCGACCAAGCACCCCGAGGTCCGGTTCATCGCCGCCGATGTGGTCAACGTGAAGTTGCCCTCACACCATGATCCGGAGAAGCTCGCGCGCACGATCATGCGGAAGGTCTGGCAGGCGTAGAGGCGCCGGCACCTCCCGCGCGACGGCGCCGCCATCGGGTGAACGATTCGACGATAAACGCCGCGACCGCCACATAAACGAACCCGGCGAGCGCATCCACGACGTAGTGCTCACCGAGGTACACGATCGACACCAGGACCCCGGCAGTCCAGAGCAGCAGCCC
>Ga0209118_1001469_pt1 | contig 10910 bp, 7 predicted proteins | sample BlaSpr_A8_Ref_M1_FD_187988 | JGI IMG/M metagenome (GOLD analysis project Ga0209118, IMG submission 187988) | Forest soil microbial communities from Thunder Bay, Ontario, Canada - Black Spruce, Ontario site 2_A8_Ref_M1 (SPAdes) (version 2) | ecosystem: Environmental > Terrestrial > Soil > Boreal...
CTCACGAGGCGAGTGCATCGCTTCCCAAAGGTCGCTGCGCCGCTGCACGTTCAGCCAGAAATCCGGGCTGTTGCCGAACACGCGGGCGAGAATGAGGGCTGTCGCGGCGGTCACGGTGCGACGCTCGTTGCACAGTTCGTTGACGTGCTTGCGCTGCACGCCCATCGCTTCGGCTAGCGCGGCTTGCGTCAGGCCCATCGGCTCCATGAACTCTTCGATCAGAATTTCGCCAACGCTCGCCGGCTTGCGCTTCGTCATCAACATGGCTCACCTCACCGATAACTATGGTCGTCCAGATAGACGCCTGTCGCTTCACCCCGGCCGCCATCCCATTGGAAGACGAGCCGCCATTGCTTGTTAACGCGGGAAGCCCGCCAGATTGCCGTGCAACTTTTCGAAATGGTTGCTGGGCGGCACCCGCAAATCCCGGTCCGTTGTCGCGTCGTCGATCATCTGGATTTTACGGAATAAGCGGCTTTCGAGATCGGATGGGATTTTCTTAGATCGAATGTCCTCGCCGAAGAAATCGCGCAACCAATCATCCCGAAAGCTCACGATCATTCCGCAACTCCATCATGGGTTAATGTACCACCCCTGGGTACATGTTGCAAGCCCCACGGCAGGCTCTGTCAGCTTGCCATAGACACTTGCGGTCAAACGTGCGAGAAAGGCCATCGGGCAAGTAGGACTTGCCGACAATCGAGTGGGTCGCTGTTTACATAGCGGGCTGCGGACCTGCAGTTTCGCGCCACTGTGCGAAGCGGCGGCGCATTATCTCTTGGTAATTGCGAGCCGCCAATAAGTGTCGGCCCGGACGGAAAAACGACGCTATCGCCCCGCCGCGGCGAACGCTCGCTACGGTTGGCAACCGCACGCTTCTACATGGGGCAGGGCCACTGTGGCTGTAAGGCGGATATCACCGCTGAATCGGGTACGATGAAATCCCTTTAAAACCCAAAATAAGTGTGTCATTGAAGAATGGCGAAACCAAGGTAATCAGGGGATTACCGGTCACAAACTGCGCAATCTATGACACGGCTCGTGTATTGTAAGTACATGATATATAATCATAATGTGGCGTTAGTACGTCTGGCTACGAACCAGGGGGTCGTGGGTTCGAATCCTGCCGGGCGCGCCAACACACTGTATTTGCGAGTAAAAAGGAACTAACTAAATCTTTGTCATAGATGCAACTGTGTCATAGGGTTCATTACCTCGTCGGAACCTTGAGCTCGTCCTCGGACTTTGGGTTGCGATTGATGTGAGGCGGTCGGAGTTGCGACCGATGTATGGCGGTAGGAGTTTGGGCCGAATCCGCGAATCCTGATTTACCGACCTGTAATGAGGCTCTCGACCAGGTGGCAGACCTTCGAAGCCGCATTCGATAGCGCCCCATAAGGCGTCGTAAGTTTGGCAATATGATGGATCTCTGCCACGCATTCGCCGACACGCGGTAGGTGCGCCTTCTTTCCAACAATTCAGCTTGCGGTCACGAAACTGTTTGTCTCAACCACATCATTCCCCCGCCGACGCATTAGTGCGCGGTAGTTTGACGCCGACAACGTGTGCGGTCCCGGCCGGAACTGATTGCACACCAAACTGAACGCTTAGCAAAACCGCTGCACGTGCCCTTGGGCTTTTGTATCGCTGCATTCGTCGTTCACGCTGCCGCGTTGGCTGATGCGAGTTTTCCGCACGATTGTTCACACGCCTGCCGCCGGGGTGCGCGACTCCAGGCATCATGTCCCTCTTCGCGGCGGCGTAGCTCCTCAGCTTGTCAGTCACCAGAGTTCGAGGACTGAAGCGCAAACCTTAAGCAATTTTCGGAAGAATCGTTTCGCTGCCGCTTGCTACGGCTTCGCTGTACAAGAACATCGAGTACTTCCCCACTATGTAAGCGGTGGTCGGATGGAGGTTGGCTTACGAGGGATTGACCCCGCCGGAGTTTGCGCCCGGCGGCGGAAGCTTCCCTCCTCCGCCGCGGAGATAAATACACGCAACTGATCCAAGGACACAGACTACGAAGCCGAGAGATTCCGCGCCCGTCAACTCACGATCTCGAACAACCCTGCCGCCCCCTGGCCGCCGCCGATGCACATCGTCACCACGCCCAGCTTCGCGCCGCGGCGACGCCCTTCGATCAGCAGGTGTCCGGTCAGCCGCGAACCCGACACGCCGTAGGGATGGCCGACCGCAATCGCGCCGCCGTCGACGTTCAGCCGGTCGTCGGGAAGGCCGAGCTTGTCGCGGCAGTAGATCACCTGCACCGCGAAGGCTTCGTTCAGCTCCCAGAGGTCGATCTGATTGAGCTTCACGCCCGCGCGCTGCAGCAAGCGCGGGACCGCGAACACCGGGCCGATGCCCATTTCGTCCGGCTCGCAACCGGCGACAGCAAAGCCGCGAAAGATGCCGAGTGGCTTCAGGCCCTTCTTTTCGGCGAGCCGCGAGCTCATCACGACACACGCCGAGGCGCCGTCGGAAAACTGGCTCGCGTTGCCCGCGGAGATGACGCCGCCCGATACGGCGGTCCGGATCATCGATACACCTTCGTAGGTTGTGTCGGCGCGGATGCCTTCATCAGTGGCGATCGTCACTTCCTTCGTGAACATGCGGCCGTCCTTGTCGGCCGTCGCCATCGTCGTTGTCATCGGCACGATCTCGTCGGTGAACTTGCCGGCGGCCGCGGCGCTTGCTGCGCGCTGCTGGCTGCGCACGCCGTATTCGTCCTGCCGCTCGCGCGCGATGTTGTAGCGCTTGGCGACCGTCTCGGCCGTCTGCAGCATCGGCCAGTAGATCTCCGGCTTCTTCTGCTTCAGCCAGCCCTCGATCAGCATGTGCGTGTTCATCTCGTTCTGCACGCAGGAGATCGATTCCACGCCGCCGGCCACATAGATCTCGCCTTCGCCGGCGAGGACGCGTTGCGCGGCGATCGCGATCGCCTGCAACCCGGACGAGCAGAAGCGGTTGACCGTCATGCCCGCAGTCGTCACCGGGCAGCCCGCGCGCAGCGCGATTTGCCGCGCGATGTTGGCGCCCGTCGCACCTTCTGGATTGGCGCAACCCATGATCACGTCTTCGACCTCGCCGGGCTCGATTCCGGCGCGCTCGATTGCGGCCTTGACCGCATGCCCGCCCATCGTCGCGCCATGGGTCATGTTGAATGCGCCGCGCCAGGACTTCGCGAGTCCCGTGCGGGCGGTGGAAACAATGACAGCATCAGTCATACGTGGCCTCCGGCCAAAGAAAGTTAAGGTGGGGTCGGCGCCTGCGTCGCGACACCCGTGAGGTTTAGGTAAAGTCTTTTCCGTCGGCCGCGAGCTTCGCCAGCAGCGCCGCCGGTTCCCAGAACTTCGGATCGCCGCCGCCGGCGCGGGCGAAGCGGCGCATCGTTGCCGCGACGTTCACGAGCCCCTGCGCGTTGGCGTAGTGCATCGGGCCGCCACGATGCAGCGGGAAGCCGTAGCCGGTCAGGTACACCATGTCGATGTCGGACGCGCGCAGGGCGATGCCTTCTTGGAGGATGCGCGCGCCTTCGTTGACCAGTGCGTACACGCAACGCTCGACGATCTCTTCGTCGCTGATCTTGCGCAGCGTGATGCCGAGTTCCTTGCGAGCCTGCGCGACGATTTCCTCGACGACCGGGTCGGGCAGCGGATCGCGCTTGCCGGGTTCGTAGCGATACCATCCGGCGCCCGTCTTCTGGCCATAGCGGCCCAGCTCGCAGAGCTTGTCGCCGATCTTCGAGTAGGTGATTTCGGGTTTTTCGACGTAGCGGCGCTTGCGGATCGCCCAGCCGATGTCGTTGCCGGCCAGGTCGCCGACGCGAAACGGTCCCATCGCGAAGCCGAATTTTTCGAGCGCGCGATCGATCTGCTGGATCGACGCGCCTTCCTCCAACAAAAAGCCACTCTGCCGCGAGTATTGCTCCAGCATCCGGTTGCCGATAAAGCCGTCGCAGACGCCGGACACGACTGCTGTCTTCTTCAAGGTTTTGCCCAGGACCATCACGGTCGCCAGCACATCCTTCGCGGTCTTCTCGCCGCGGACGACTTCGAGCAGCTTCATCACGTTGGCCGGACTGAAGAAGTGCGTGCCGACCACATCCTGCGGGCGCTTGGTAAAGGCCGCGATGCGGTTGACGTCCAGCGTCGACGTGTTGCTGGCGAGGATCGCGCCGGGTTTCATCACCTCGTCGAGCTTGCGGAACACGGCCTCCTTGACGTCGATGTCCTCGAACACCGCTTCGACCACGATGTCCGCATTGCACAGGTCATCGTACGACAGCGTGGTTTTCAGCAGGCCCATCCGAGTTTCGAGTTTTTCCGGCGTCAGCCTTCCCTTCTTCACCGTCGCCTCGTAGTTCTTGCGGATCGTTGCCACGCCACGGTCGAGCGCCTCCTGCTTCGTCTCGAGCAAGATGACCGGGATTCCCGCGTTGAGGAAGTTCATTGCGATGCCACCCCCCATCGTGCCGGCGCCGATGATCGCCGCGGTCTTGAGCGGACGCACCGGTGTGTTTTCGGGCACGTCGGGAATTTTCAATGCGGCACGTTCCGCCAAGAACGCGTGCTGCAGCGCGCGCGATTCCGGCGTGTACATCAGCTGCATGAAGGTCTCGCCTTCCTTGCGCAGCCCGACGTCGAACGGAAGCGTCACCGCCGCGCCGACGACATCCACGCACACAATCGGCGCCGGGAAACTCTTCGCCACCTTCGCGACACCATTGCGTGCAAAGGCGAGAAAGCCCTCGGCGTGGGGATGCTCAACCTTCAAGTCGCGGACGCGCTTCAGCGGGCGTTTGTCGTCGATGACCTTTTGCGCGAACGCGAGCGCGGCGGTTTTCATGTCGCCGTCGCCAACTTCATCGAACAACGCAGTATCCGCAAGCATCGGCACCGGCACCGCCTCGCCGGAGACGATCATATTCACCGCCGCCTCCAATCCGGCCAGCCGCGGCAGGCGCTGCGTTCCGCCGCCGCCGGGCAGCAGCCCCAGCTTCACTTCGGGCAGGCCGACCTTGGCATCGCGCGCGGCCATCCGGAAGTGACAGCCCATCGCGAGTTCGAGGCCGCCGCCGAGCGCAACGCCATGGATCGCCGCGATGATCGGCTTGGTGCTCCCTTCCAGCCTGCGGATCACCGAGTTGAGCGTCGGCTCGGCGAGCATCTTGCCGGTTGGGAATTCGCGGATATCGGCGCCGCCCGAGAAAACGCTACGGGTACCGATCAGCACGATCGCCCCTACTGCCGGATCGGTCTCGGCGCGTTCCACCCCTTCGCAAATGCCGCTCCGCACCGGGTGCGAGAGGCCGTTGACGGGCGGGTTGTCCAATGTGATCACGGCAACGTTGCCGTGGACTTCATAACGAGTGCTCATGTCTTTCCTTCGAGTTGATCCATGGATGTTCGGTCATCGCATCGTCCGCTGCAGGCCTTCATTCCCCGCGCTCGATCCGGTGTGAAAGTAGCCTCCGGGCCAGAGTTGCTCCGATGCTTGTGGATTGTTGAGATAACCCTGGGTCAGCCACGGGGTGCGTGCGGTGTTTGCAGCAGATGCTTTATCAGCAGGGGATAGGCGTAGGCCGATGGCGTCGATTCGATCAAGTTGTCCTGCATGTCTCGCTCCTAGTGTGTCAACGGTTCCAACGATGACCTACGTAGCTCGTAAACGGCTACTCGCTCTCAATCCCTGAATTTGGGCTGGCGCTTCTCTCCCGCCGCGACCATCGCTTCGGTCAGATCGTCCGACATGAGCATGGCGGCGTTCCAGGTAGCGATGTAGTTCAGGCCATCGGGCACCGAATGGTCGCGTGAGTAGATCAGCATTTCCTTGATGCCTCGGATGGATAGCGGCGACTTGGCGGCGATGGTGGCGGCGATCTCTGCTACCTCCTTGCGCAGATCATCGGGCGAATCGTAGACACGAGTTACCAGACCCATCTGCCTCGCCTCGGTAGCGTCGAACCGGCGCCCGGTATAGGCCAGCTCGCGCACGATGCCGTCGGGCACCAGCTTGGGCAGGCGCTGCAGCGTGCCCACATCGGCGGTCATACCCACGTCGATCTCCTTCACAGAGAAATACGCTTCGGCCGAAGCGTAGCGCATATCGCAGCAGGTGATGAGATCGATGCAGCCGCCGACGCAGGCGCCATGGATCGCGGCGACGACCGGCTTGCGGCAGCGTTCGATGCTGCTCAGTGTGTCCTGCATGTCGAGGATGATCCGGCGCAGCTTTTCCCGCGCCCGGCCGTCGCACGCGTCCCGGATCTGGTCCCTCAAGCCGGCCAACATGGCGAGATCGATGCCCGAGGTAAAGTGCTTGCCGCGGCCGCTGATTACGGCGACGCGCACTTCGGCCATTTCATCGAGCGCGCGGAACCCAGAGCGGATGTCCTGCCACATCTGGTGATTCATCGCGTTGGCCTTGTCCGGCCGGTTCAGCTCGATCGCAGCAACCCCGTCGGTCACGGCTACACTCAGAGTTTCCAGGTTCATGAGCGGCTCCTTTCCTGCGCCCGAAGCATCTGTTCGACCCCAATGTTGAACAGCGCCGAGCCGGGCAGATTCTGCCCGCCGTCCACCACGACGACGCAGCCTGAAACATAGGAGGCGAGCGGCGAGGCAAGGAAGGCTGCAGCCTGGCCGATATCGTCCACCGTGCCCATGCGTCGCAGCGGAATGGCGTTGATGAACTCTGCGTGCTGTTCTTCGCTCCACAGCCGCTTCATGCCTTCTGTTCCCTCGATCGGGCCGGGGACGATACTGTTGGTCCGTATGCCGTAGCGACCCCATTCGATGGCCAGGTTCTTCATCATCATGTCGATACCCGCCTTGGCGGCGCCCACATGCACCTGGAAGGCGTGCGGCATGTAGGCCATGCCCGCGGAAATATAGATGATGGTGCCCTTGGTCGCATTGAGCTGCTCGAATGCCGCACGCGAGGCATTGAATGAACCCAGCAGGTCGATATCTATGACGCTCTTGAAGCCGTTGGGTGAAAGCGTCTCTGCCGGCACCACGAAGTTGCCGGCAGCGCCACACACCAGCACGTCCATGGGGCCCAGCTCCGCCCTGCTTCTCGCGAAGGCCGCCTCCAGCGCCGCGAAGTCGCGCACGTCGGCCGCCACCGCGCAGACCTTCGCGCCAAGCGCAGAGAGCTCCGCCGCCGCTGCGTCGAGCTTTTCCTGGGTGCGGCCGCAAATGGCCAGATTAGCGCCCAGGGCCGCGAAGTTCTTCGCCACGCCGAAATTGATACCGCTGCCGCCGCCGGTCACAAAGACGGTCTTGCCCTTGAACAGGTCTTTCGCAAAATATTGAGTGACTATCATGATCTTGATCTCCTCTTGCCGTTGCAGCGAAACAATCCATTCTGCGTTACCGCGCTGGGCTTCACATCGCGCCCATTCGAGCGCGCAGACTCGCCGGCTGGCTCACATCGCCCCGTACACCGGCCCCTCGCCACCCTGGGGCGCCACCCAGACGATGTTCTGGCTCGGGTCCTTGATGTCGCAGGTCTTGCAATGCACGCAGTTCTGGGCGTTGATTTGCAGGCGAGGGTTGGCGCCCGTGGCGTCGCGCACGATCTCGTACACGCCTGCCGGGCAGTAGCGCTGTTCAGGCGCGTCGTACAGGGCCAAGTTGATCGTGATGGGCACCCGTGGGTCCTTGAGGTGCAAGTGGCAAGGCTGGTTCTCCTCGTGATTGGTGTTGGACAGGAACACGGAAGAGAGGCGGTCGAAGGTGAGGTTGCCATCCGGCTTCGGGTACTCGATGGGTTTGCACTCGGCGGCCCTCTTGAGTGCCGTGTGGTCCGGCGTGTGGTGCAGGGTCCACGGCGTCTTGCCGCGAAAGAGCTTTTGCTCGATCCCGAAGAGGAAGGCCCCGACGTAGAGTCCCTTCTTGATATAGGGTTTGAAGTTGCGGGTCCGGTGCAGCTCCTGCCTGAGCCAGCTTTGCTCGAAGGCCTCCGGATAGGCGCTGAGCTCGTCGCCCGAGCGGCCGGCCGCCAGCGCTTCGGCGATCGCCGCCGCGGCCAGCATCCCCGACTTCATTGCCGCATGACTGCCCTTGATGCGCGCCGCGTTGAGAAAGCCCGCGTCATCGCCGATCAACGCCCCGCCCGGGAAGATGAGCTTGGGCAGCGCCTGCATCCCGCCGGCCGCAATCGCCCGTGCGCCGTAGGCAATGCGCCTGCCGCCGGCGAGGAAGGCGCGCACGCTGGGGTGGGTCTTGTAGCGCTGGAACTCCTCGTAGGGCGACAGATAGGGGTTGCCGTAATTCAAGCCCAATACGAACCCGACCGAGACCAGGTTCTGCCCATAGTGATACATCCACGAGCCACCGTAGGTGTCGGCGGCGAGCGGCCAGCCGGCGGTGTGCATCACCAGACCCTTGACGTGGCGATCCGCCGCCACTTCCCACAACTCCTTGATGCCGAGCCCGTAGACCTGCGGATCGCGTCCGTCGCGCAAGCCAAAGCGGGCCTCCAGTTGCTTGCCGAGGTGGCCGCGGCAGCCCTCGGCGAGCAGGGTATATTTGGCGTGTAAGTCCATTCCCGGCTGGTAGGCGGCGGTTGGTTTGCCGTCGCGTCCTACCCCCATGGCCCCGGTGGCCACACCCTTGACCGATCCGGCGTCGTTGTACAGCGCTTCGGCTCCGGCGAAGCCGGCGTAGATCTCCACCCCCAGGGCTTCTGCCTGGCTGCCGAGCCACTTGCACAGCAAGCCCAGACTGACGATGTAGTTGCCATGGTTAAGGAAGCAGTCGGGCAGCAGGGCGTTGGGGATCCGATAGCTGCCGTTCTGCTTCAGGAACACGAAGCGGTCCCCGGCCACCGCGGTATCAAGCGGTGCGCCCATTTCCTTCCAAGTGGGAAAGAGCTCGGTCAGCGCCCGCGGATCGATCACCGCACCGGACAGGATATGAGCGCCGATTTCCGCTCCCTTTTCGATCAGGCACACTGAAACTTCCCGGCCCTGTTCCGCGGCCAGCTGCTTCAGGCGGATCGCCGCGGCGAGCCCCGCCGGGCCGCCGCCGACAATCAGCACATCGAATTCCATCGCTTCGCGTTCCATCGTCTGCTCCGATTCACTGCTCTATCGCGGCGGTATCGCAAGACCCGCTCAGAAGCACTCCTCGTCCAATGCCAGGGCGGTCGAGGCGCCGCTCTTCACCACCGTCAGCAAAGCGGTGGCCTTGGGCAGGATCTGCTCGGCATAGAAAGTCGCGGTCGCGATTTTTGCCCGGCAAAAACCCGCGTCCCTGCCTGCGGCCAAGCGCGCCCGGGCGGCGAGTGCCGCGCGCGCCATCTGCCAGCCACCGCAAACGTAACCGGTCAGCATCAAGTAGCTCACCGAGGCCGCCAGGGCCGCATCGGGATCACGCTCGATCGTTGCCAGCATCCATTGGGTGGCCTGCTCGAGGGCCTGAATGCCCTCCGCCAGGCATGCGCGGATCGACGCAAAGTCAGCCCCTTCAACCTCGAGGAACTGCGCCTCGACAGCACGCATCTCGCCAAGCAGCGCCGCCATCGCCCCGCCCCTGTCGGTGGGCAGCTTTCGCCCGACCAGGTCGGCAGCCTGGATTCCTGTGGTGCCCTCGTAGATCGGCGCGATGCGCGCGTCACGCAGGTACTGACAGGCACCGGTCTCCTCGATGAAGCCCATGCCGCCATAGACCTGGACGCCGAGCGAAGTGATCTCCACCCCGAGCTCGGTGCACCAGCCCTTGAGCACCGGGATTAGCAGATCCACACGCCCTTGACGGCGCTGCCGTTCTGCGCCATCGGGGTGCTTGTGCGCGAGATCGATGTCGGCGGCCAGCCCATAGCCGAATGCGCGCATGGCTTCGACCTGCGACTTCATGGTGAGCAGCATGCGGCGCACATCGGGGTGACGGATGATGGTGACCCGATCGCCGCTCTTCTGCCCCGCCGGCCGTCCCTGAACGCGTTCCTTCGCGTAGTCGCGGGCCGCCTGATAAGCCCGTTCGGCTATCCCCAAGCCCTGCAACCCCACTTTCTGGCGCGCCTCGTTCATCATGGTGAACATGTGGGCAAGCCCTTTGTTCTCCTGACCGACCAGGTAGCCGATAGCGCCCTGCTTGTCGCCGAAGCTCATCACGCACGTTGGGCTCGCGTGAATACCCAGCTTGTGTTCGATCGACACACAGTGCACGTCGTTACGTTCGCCCAGGCTGCCGTCGGCATTGACCAGGACCTTGGGCACGAGGAACAGGGAGATGCCGCGCACGCCCTCCGGTGCATCCGGCGTGCGCGCAAGCACCAGGTGCACGACGTTGTCGGTCATGTCATGGTCACCCCAGGTGATGAAAATCTTCTGGCCGAAGAGCCGGTAGTGGTCGCGTTCCGGCACCGCCTTCGTGCGCACCGCCGAGAGGTCCGATCCTGCCTGCGGCTCCGTCAGGTTCATGGTGCCGGTCCACTCGCCGCTCACCAGTTTCGGCAGATAGCGGGCCTTCAGTTCATGCGCACCGTGTTCTTTAAGCGCCTCCATCGCCCCGGCGGTCAGCAAAGGACAAAGGGCGAAAGCCATGTTGGCTGAATTCCACATCTCCACAGTCGCGGCCGCGACCAAGCCAGGCAAGCCCTGACCGCCGTATTCAGGATCGCCGCTGAGTCCGTTCCAGCCGTTGTTCACAAACTGGCGGTACGCCGCGCCGAAACCCTCAGCCGCCGCGACGCCATCCTTGGTCCACTTTGCCCCGCGCTCGTCACCGGTCTTGTTGAGCGGCGCAAGCACCTCGCTCGCGAGCTTGGCCGCCTCCTCGAGCACCGCCTCCGCAAGCTCCGGCGTCACTTCCTCGTAGCCCGGCAGCGCCGCGAGTTGCTCCAAGTGAGCCAGTTCCTGCATCACAAACTGCATATCGCGCAGTGGCGCAATATAGGTAGTC
>Ga0209118_1001470_pt1 | contig 10910 bp, 11 predicted proteins | sample BlaSpr_A8_Ref_M1_FD_187988 | JGI IMG/M metagenome (GOLD analysis project Ga0209118, IMG submission 187988) | Forest soil microbial communities from Thunder Bay, Ontario, Canada - Black Spruce, Ontario site 2_A8_Ref_M1 (SPAdes) (version 2) | ecosystem: Environmental > Terrestrial > Soil > Boreal...
TGCAACCCAAGAACGCGACGGCTCTGCAAGTGCAGCACCGCCAGCTCCGCCGTTTCGGAGTCCGGAAACGGGCGGAACAGGTTCAGGTCCGAGCCCTGGGCGAGTAGCCGTGTCACCTCCGACTCGCCGAGAAACCCCAGGTCACTGCGCCAGGAGGGACGTGGTGTGACGGGCACATCGGCGAGCTCGGCCACCGCGACTGGTACTCCGAGCTTTTCAACCAATCGATCTGCCGGCACAAGAAATGGAAGCCACCGGCTGTCCGATCGGGGCCGCATTCCAAAGCCGGTCGAGTAGACCACCTCGCCATCGGCCGATGTCTGATCCGCGAGCCGCTTGAAATCTCGAACCGGCACCACCAGCAACGTCGGACCCAACCCGCCATTCACTAATAGCCCGCTCACGAGCAGCACCTCGTCGTCGACGAGGCCAACCGCCGACACCACCAGGTGCACCTCGCCGTCGACGAGACTCGACCGTCCCTTCGCCTGCACCCGGAAGTACGTCCCATCCGATAGGCGATGCACCAACGCGTCGACCCCGCGGTCCGCCAGCGGCAAGAACACGTGCAGCCCGCCCCGCGACTGCTCGGTCAACGCCGCCCACAGCCTGAACTCGAACACCTGCCCGGACGCGCTCGCCTCGTCGCGCGTCCATGGCCCGGTCACGGTGCCGAGCTTATCCGGGACCTAAGCGATCGTGGCTTCGATCGAACCCTGGTGGCCCGTGATGTGGCCGATGAGAACGCGCTCGATGCGCTGCTCCACGGTCATCGTTCCGGCCGGAAACTCGCGCTCGATGTGCAGCTTCGCGTCAGGGATGGCGCGGAGGTCCTTGACGATCTGCTCGCCACTGATTCTCAGCACGCTCAGCACCTCCGCCTTCGTCGTGTCGGCGTATTCGTTGGCGTGTTTTGCGTTGATCTGTTTGTTATCCAGTGTTGGCGTCGGTTGGTCGTGTAGCACCAACTGGATCCGGCCCATGATCAAGTTTTGACTCACCGCTACGTGATGCGCGATAACCCCCAGCGGCCTGGCCTCGTCCTCATCATTGATCCGCTGCCCCGGCGTGTTCCTACCTCTCATCCGCCACTGATCGCTTGTCAGCGACTCAATTACTCGTGTGAAGCCCTCCAGCGCCGCCTCGAACTGGTCCGCTAGGCGCCCGGAACGCGACGTCTCGATGTTGGCCATCGCCCCAAAGTTAGCATTCGTCGACGGTGCCCTGTTAAGAGCATTGACACGCCGGACGAACTCGATACGCTACGAACATGCGTTCTGACAGCGTTCAAGCCCTCATTTCGAACCTCGAAACTGAGGACATCGAGCCCCTCACCGACACCGCTCTCGGCGACGACATCGTCGAGCTCCGGCGTGCGATGGACCGCATCGAATATCAATGCAGCCGCCGGCTCGACCTCTTCGCCCGCCGCCAGGGCTACCAGGCATTCGGCTTCGTAAGCCTCATCACATGGCTGCGACGCGTATGCAGGCTCATGCCCGGCGTCGCCGCACAGCACGCAGAGGTGGCCCGCAACCTCCCGTCACTGCCGCAGACGACAACCGCGCTGGTCGCCGGAGATATTGGATTCCACCACGCCGCTGTCATCGCGCGCTCGGTCACCGAGATTGGCGCCGAGGCAGTAGCACGTCAGGAATCGATCCTTGTTGAAGCCGCACACAACCTCGATCCCAAATACCTCAGCTACGTCACGCGCCGCCTCCGCTATTGCGAAGATCCCGATGGCGCGCTCGCTCAGGCCAACGACAACCATGACCGGCGTTACCTCCAGCTCAGCCAGACCTGGGAAGGCATGTTTGTCATCGACGGCCTGCTCGACGCCGAAGGCGGCGCCACCCTACGGACGGCGCTCAATGCGCTCGAAGAAAAGTGGTATGTCGGTGACGAGCGCACCGGCTCTCAGCGTCGCGCAGACGCTGTGGTCGAGCTCGCCCGGCAGCGCCTTGACGCCGGCACCCTGCCTGAGGTCGCCGGCCAGAAGCCTCATCTCACGGTCACCGCTGACGTCTCCACCTTGATGAAGGAGAAGGGAGCGCCCGCAGGTGACCTCGAATGGTCGGAGCCGATCACCGCCGACACAGTGCGCCGCCTCGCGTGCGACTGCGCCTGGACTCGAGTCGTTCTTGGCCCGACCTCGGAGCCGATCGACGTCGGCCGCTGCACTCGGTCGATCCCGCCGGCGCTGCGCAGAGCGCTCGTCGTTCGCGACAAAGGATTTCGATTCCCCGGTTGCGACCGTCCGCCCGACTGGTGCGACGGCCATCACCTGAATCATTGGATCAACGGCGGCGAAACCAGCCTGGAGAACACCTGCCTCCTGTGCCGGCGCCACCATCGATTCGTCCACGAGCTCGGCTGGCAGCTGAGTTGGGGCGCACCCGGCGAGCTCATCGCCATCAAACCGTGGTGGACCACAGATGACTCCGGCCACTCATGCGGAGTAGCTCCACCCCCTAGCCTCCTGACAACACCGTCCAGTTGGGGCCGAGAATAGGGCTGTGACAGACGAAGAGAGGCATCAGCGGTTGGCCCGGCTGGCGGTAGAGGTCGGCGCCAACGTGCAACCCGGGCAGCCGGTCATGGTTTCCGGCTACACCGAGCATGCGCCGCTCGTCCGCGAGATCGCTCGCGCGGCCTATCGCGCCGGCGCCAGCAGGGTCTATCCCGACTACATCGACAGGCACCTCGACCGCGCCCTCATCGAGCTCGGTCCGGAGGAGTCACTCGGGCTCAGCTCGCCCGCTCAGGTCGCGCTGCTCGACGATTTGGTAGCTCGCAAAGGGGCGGCGATCAGGGTCACTGGGGAACCTGCGCCGGACCTTCTCAAGGACCTCGACCAGAGCCGCGTCGGCAAGCTCATGCCGATCGAGTGGCTGCACCATTGGCGCGACGCGATCGGCGAGCGCAAAGTCAACTGGACGATCGTCGCCTTGCCCAACCCCGCATGGGCCCAGCAGGTCTTCGGTGAACCCGACCTCGAGCGGCTCTGGAAGGCGGTCGAAAAGGCAGTGCGGCTGGACACTCCCGACCCTGTCGCCGCTTGGAAGGCCCATATCCAACGACTGGGCAAAATCGCAGCTGCACTCAACGAACGGCATTTCGACGCCTTGCACTATCGCGGTCCGGGCACCGACCTCACCGTCGGCTTGCTCCCCAGCTCGAAATGGTGGTGCGCCGACTTCCAGACCTCCTTCGGCGTCAGCCACGTTCCCAACATGCCGACCGAAGAGGTGTTCACCAGCCCGGACAAGCGGAGGGCTGAAGGCAAGATCCGCTCGACCAAGCCGCTCCAGGTCGGCGGCTCGGTGGTCAAGGACCTCGAGTTCGTTTTCAAGGACGGCCGCATCGTCGAGGTGAACGCCAGCGCCGGCGCTGATGTCATCCGCTCTCAGGTCGCCGCCGACGAAGGCGCGGCCCGGCTCGGTGAGCTAGCCCTCGTGGACGGATCGTCCGAGGTCGGCAAGCTGGGGATCACCTTCTTCAGCACGCTGTTCGATGAGAACGCGACCTGTCACATCGCGTTCGGCAGCGGCTTCGCCTTTGCCGTGGACGAAAAGGATCGCGCCGCCGGCCTCAACACCTCAGCCGCCCACACCGACTTTATGGTCGGAGGCCCAGAGGTCGAGGTGGATGGAATTGAGAAGGGCGGTAAAGGCGTGCCCATCCTGCGAAACGAAGAGTTCCAGGTCCACTAGCCCCCCCGATCGAAGCGGCCGGTGGCTCCAAGCCAAGCGCCTGGTCGCTTTCACGCCAAATTCACACGATCCGGCTAAGGTGACCCTCGTGGACGGGGCGAGATTCTTCTTTCGACTCTCGTACTTGCTGGGGTTCAAGCCCTGGGATTCAGGGATATCTCCGCCAGAGCTGGTCGAACAGATCGAAGGTCCCACTGCGCTTCGGCCCGGTCGTGCCCTCGATATCGGCTGCGGGACCGGGACCAACTGCCAGTACATGCTGGACCACGGCTGGGATGTGACCGGAGTCGACTACGTTCCGCGCGCGCTGGCGTTGGCGAAACGAAAAGCACCCGGCGCGAAGCTTCTCGTGGGCGACGTCACCAGGCTGCGAGATCTGGGGGTGTCCGGGCCTTTCGACCTCATGCTCGACATCGGCTGCTTCCACTCGATTCCCGAGGCACGTCGGAGCGCATACGTCCGCGAGGCGACCGCTGTCGCCGCGCCCGGCGCAACGCTGCTGTTGTTCGCATTTGGCGAGCAGAGCCGAACTACGCCGATGGCGTCCGAGGAAGAGATCCGGCAGCGGTTCCGTGATGCCTTCGACTTCGCCGAAGTTAGGGCGGGCAGCCCGATTCGCAAAGAGACCTGGTACCGGATGATCAGAAAGCCGGCGTAGCGCTCTTACGCCGGCGGGATCCCGGGGTGCGCACCAGTCGATGCCCGGGTGCTCACAAACCGCACCCGCCAATACAGGATGTACGACCCGATCGAGCAGGCAATCGCGGCAAGAAACGCGATTGTGGTGACAAAAAACAGGCCTTTTGGAAACGAACCACGGCTGATCATCGCCACAGTGCTGGCCGTGATGCCCAACGCAAAGATCGTCATCGCTGCGCCGTTGAGCACCATGCTCATGCCTCGCAGCCGGTGGTCGTCTTCTGAGGCCGGAACCCGACTCAGCAGGCGCCGGACCCGCGTGGGCAGGTAATCCTTGCCGGTCCCGATCGAAACGAGCCCCAGAAAGATGCTGCCAAGGCTGAGTACAGCAACCAGACCTGCGAGCCAAAGGGTCGTCTCTTGCATCCACGCGACGTCAGGAAGCAGCATGGCCACAGCGTACGCTGAGGCTGTTAGCTTGTCAGGTGAGCAAGACATGAACGCCCACTCCCCGGACCTTCGAATCTCACCCGCAGACGCCGACGCGCTCGTCAAATCCGGAGAGGCGGTGATCTTGGACGTCGTCTCGTCCGCCTCGTACGCGACGATGCACGAGGCGGTCGCCGGCGCCATCCGCATCCCGCCCGAGGAGCTGGCCGACCGCCTCGACGAGCTGCCGAAGTCGCGCACCATCATCGCCTACTGCACTTGACTGAACGAGGAGACCAGCGCCCGTGCGGCGCTGATGCTCCGAGACCGAGGCTTTCGCGCGTTCGCGATCAAAGGAGGCTTCCTCGCCTGGAAACAGGCCGGCCTGCCCCTCGAGCCGAAGGAATTCGAGCAGGCGGCCGCAGACCAGGTCTGCGCGGAGTGCGGTCGCTTACTCTCGGAACACGAGGGTCACGGTCACACGCATTAGCCTGCCGAAGCGACGATCGCGCCCGTAGCGCCGGCGCTGGCCGCGTCCCGGGCAAACAACACCAGCAGGTACCAGCCCAGGACAACCAGCAACGGCAGCTCGGACAGGCTGGCTGCGCCCGGTTCGATCTCGACCTGTCCCTCCATCTTCAGGAAGCCGTGTTGGCTCTTGAAGTGGACGAGGGGTTGTTTCTCACCGTCTTGCCAGTCCCATTGGGAATGCCAGAAGTTCGCGGCTCCGAAGCGTAGAACCCGGTCCGGCAGTTCGAGCATGCCGCCCCCGGACCACGACGGCTGGAAAGTGGCCGCGTTGTCATCGGAATCCGGCAAGCGCACAGTCACGCGCGGATGCCAGAAGCCCTCCCGTTTGAAGGTCCAGCGGTGAACATCCGCCTCGCCGACGGCCAGCGAGGCGCGCTCAAAGCGAAGGGTCGCGACCACCACGTCGCCCGCGTGCAGCTCAAACGCCTGCTGCGTGCGCGCGGGCTGAATCCAGGCCAAGTCCTGACCCACGCTCTCGCGGATTGTGCTCATCCTCTTAGCCTCCCACTCGATTCATGCTCCGACTATCCGGATCGTCCACAAGTCCGACGCGAGGCCCGGCTGGATCAGATACGAATACGGCAGGGTGAAGTACCCGGCCAGGCCCCAACCGATGCCCCACGAGTTGCGAACCAAGAACCACTGGCTCGCATCGTCGTAGCCAACCGCCATCACCGCATGGCCGCCGATCACTCGCTCGCCCGAGCCTGGCATCGGCGCATGCCCGCTCTTGGCGACGGCGGCCGTCTCAAAGCTCTCGTAAACGGTGAACCCGAAGACAAACGGATATCCGGAAGCAAGGCAGCCCTTCATCTGGTTGAGGTCCTGGACCAGGCTCTGGTATGAGATCGCGCGGTCAGTCACCGCATCCGTGTACGTCTTCGCCGACGGCTTCTGCGCGAACTTCGCAATGTCGTACGGCCACTCAGGTTCGGGGCACACGCCCTGGCTGGCGACCGTCTTGATGCCGTCTCGAATCTGCGCGCCGCTGTCGGAGTTGACCGTCCCCTCGATGACCCGTTCGTTGTAATAGATGAAGAGACGGGAGGGCACGAAATCCGTCAGCTTCTGCAGCAGCCGGTCGAACTCGATCGCCCCGCCGATCGCGTTGGCGGTGCAGCTCCCGAGCTGGCCCTGGTCGTAAACGGCCGGGCATGCTGCGCGAAGGTCGGTCGACGGCGGGAGGGCGGCCAGGAAGGCGGGTGGCGCCGCGTACAGGTGGTCTCGCTGGTCTGGTATGTCAGGAATCCATCCGTAACGGGCGATCTGTCGTGGTTCAGTCATGCGGGGATTATCCCGGTGATTCGGGTTCCTATCTAGAGATAAGCCCAGTTCGCGATGCTTGGAGAGTCGCCCAGAAAGGCCTCGACTCCGTCCTTAAGCCGGTGGCCTTCCATCACGATCGCCGTCGCGCGCGTGTGTCCTTCCATGACGCTGATCCCGCCATCGGGAAGTCGCAGGCAGATGAGCTCGGACAGAACGGGGGCCGCCTCCGCATGGCAAATGGTTCGCGCCAGGGACAGGATGTGCATGTTCGTGTCATCGCCTGAGAAGACACGCGCCGCGTTCGCCGCCCCCTCGCCGACGGTGCGGGTCGCCGGGGCCAGCGTCGTCCACCCCGCGCTCCGGTTCGAGTAGAGCATCGCCGCCACGTCGGAGACGGTCAGCCGGACACGCCGCCAGGTGATGTCGTCCGCGAGGCCGGCGAAGATCATGGCCCCGCGCCCAAAGCCGTGCGCCGCGGCGATGATCTCGCGGCGCGCAGCGTTTTGGTCAGCGTTGTCGAGGTCCGGCTTTCGGGCCAGGGTCATTGCGCGCGAGAGGTTGGCTGGCTCCGGCGGATCGCCGACGACGTAGGTCTGGAATCCTGGCGATTCGATCTCGGCCTGCAGCCAGGCCAGGATCACCTGGTTATCGGAAGCTGCTCCCAGATCCTCCATTTCCAGTCGCACAGCGTAGGGCACGCGGGTTGCCCCACACTTATCCGTCGATGAGCGCGCAGCACAAGTGGGTCTATCACTTCACCGAAGGCTCGGGGAAAATGCGCGACCTGCTCGGCGGCAAGGGAGCCGGGGCCGCCGAGATGACGCGGGCCGGCATGCCCGTCCCGCCCGGATTCACCATCACCACCGAAGCCTGCCGCGCGTACTACGCACGTGGACGGAAGCTTCCCGAAGGCCTATGGGACCAGGTCACGAAGGCACTCGCCGTGCTCGAGAAGAGGGCGGGCAAGCGCTTCGGCGACCAGCGCAACCCGCTCCTTGTCAGCGTCCGGTCGGGCGCCAAGTTTTCGATGCCCGGGATGATGGACACGGTCCTCAACCTCGGCCTGAACGAGGAGACCACCCGCGGCCTGACCGCGCTGACCAAGAACGAGCGTTTTGCGCTCGACGCCCGGCGCCGGTTCATCCAGATGTTCGGGAAGACGGTCATGGGGATCGACGGCGAGCGTTTCGAGCACGCGCTGCGTGAGGCGAAGAGGCGTGCGGGGGTCAAGACGGACCCCGAGCTCACAGCCGCACAGCTCAACAAGCTGGTTGCGAAGTTTCTCGACATATATAAGGACGCGACCGGCCACGCGTTCCCGTCCGACCCCATGGTGCAGCTTCGCGAGGCGATCGAAGCCGTCTTCCGATCCTGGAACACCGACCGCGCCAAGACGTACAGGCGCATGGAGCGCATCCCGGACGACCTCGGCACCGCGGTGAACGTGCAGATGATGGCCTTCGGCAACATGGGCCGAACCTCCGGCACCGGTGTCGCCTTCACGCGAAACCCGATAACCGGCGCCAAGGAGCTTTACGGCGACTACCTGGCCAACGCACAGGGCGAGGACGTGGTGGCGGGCGTGCGCGACACCGAACCCATCTCAGCCTTGAAGCGCCGGCTGCCCAAGGTATACGCGGAGTTCGTCGGCTATGGACGCAAGCTCGAGAAGCACTACCGCGACGTGCAAGACCTCGAGTTCACGGTCGAGCGCGGCAAGCTGTGGATGCTCCAGACGCGCTCGGCGAAGCGAACGGGAGAGGCCGCCGTGAAGATCGCGGTCGACATGGTCGCGGAGCGGTTGATCACGAGGAAAGAGGCGGTCGCTCGGGTCGAACCGCGCCAGCTGGAGCAACTGTTGTTCCCGAGGGTCGATCCCGCCGGCAAGGCAAAGCCGCTCACACGTGGCGTGCCGGCCTCACCCGGCGCGGCGACCGGCGAAGCGGTCTTCGACGCCGACACTGCCGCCGAGTGGGGCAAGCGCGGCAAGGCGGTCATCCTCGTCCGCGTCGAGACCAACCCCAATGACGTGCATGGAATGGTCGAGGCGAAGGGCATCCTGACCCAGACCGGTGGCACCGCCAGCCATGCCGCACTGGTCGCCCGCGGCATGGGGCGCCCGTGCATCGTCGGCGCCAGCGAGGTTTTGGTCGACTTGAGGGCACGCTCGTTCGCGGTCAACGGCACAGTCGTCAAAGAAGGTGAGGAGATCACCATCGACGGCGTCACCGGTGATGTCTACCTCGGCCGTGTGCCCACCATCGACGCGAAGCCGCTCAGCAAGCACCGCGCGGCCAACGCGATCCTCGGTTGGGCCGACGGTTTCCGCCGCCTGCAGGTCTGGGCGAACGCCGACTACCCGCGCGATGCGATCAAAGCCCGTGAAAACGGCGCTGAAGGCGTTGGGCTGTGCCGGACGGAGCACATGTTCATGGAGCAGGAGCGTCTCCCAATAGTGCAGGCGATGATCATGGCGACGACTACGAAGGAACGCGAGAAGCACCTGGCCCGATTGTTGCCAATCCAGCGCGGCGACTTCGAGGGCATCTTCGAAGCGATGGCTGGGCTGCCGGTGATCATCCGGCTCATCGACCCGCCGCTGCATGAATTCTTACCCAGCCTCGAGGACCTGATCCGCGAGACCACCCATTTGACGGACACTCGCAAGAACCCGACGCGCCTCAAGAGGCTGGAGAAGATCATGGCCCGCGTCGAGGAGCTGCACGAGGCGAACCCGATGCTTGGCCTGCGTGGTGTGCGCCTCTCGATCCTGTTCCCCGAGATCACGCGAATGCAAGTGCGCGCGATCATGGAGGCGGCCGCAGACCTGCGCAAGAACAAGGTGGACGCGCGGCCCGAGATCATGATTCCGCTCGCGGGCACGCTGGCCGAGATGGAAGCAGTGCGCGCCGAGCTCAAGCCGGTGGTCGATCAGGTGCAGAAGGAGAAGGGAGTGAAGGTGCCGTACAAGTTCGGCACGATGATCGAGATTCCACGAGCGGCCTTGACCGCCGGCGAGATCGCAACCGTGGCGGAATTCTTCTCCTTCGGCACCAACGATCTCACCCAGATGACGTTCGGCTTCTCGCGTGACGACGCGGAACGGCACTTCATCGTCCGCTATCTGGAACGCAAGATCCTCTCGCGGAACCCCTTCGAGACGATCGACGAGCACGGAGTGGGGAGGCTCATGGAGATCGCAGTCAAAGAGGGCCGGAAGACGAGGCCCAACCTGGAGGTCGGCATCTGCGGCGAGCACGGCGGCGACCCGGACTCGATCCACCTGTGCCACAAACTGGGCCTGAACTACGTCTCGTGCAGCCCGTTCCGAGTCCCAGTCGCGCGACTTGCAGCAGCCCAGGCCGCTATCGGGGACTCGGCGTCGAGCAACTAGCACCCCGCGCACTGGTGTGGGCCACCTCGGTCGTCGGGCCTCCTTCACGACTCGTCCAATCCAAGCAACTCCGCGGCGGCATCACCGGATCGGTGCTTGCCCTCGACGTGGTCGATGGCGCAGGTCGATTGCAGCAGCTTGTCTTGAAGCTGTACACACCCGATCCAACCGAGCCGGACTCTCCCAGGCGGGAGGCCCACATCCTTGAGCTTTTGCGAACGTCCGACCTGACCGTTCCGCGTGTGGTGGCAATTGACCCGGATGGTGCCCAATGTGAGGTGCCGGCGCTCTTGATGACTCGACTTCCGGGCCGGCCGAGGATCTGGCCCCGCCAAATCGAGCCCTGGATCAACGACCTCGCCTTGTCGGCCGAGCGTATTCACGCGACTCCGATTGCGCCGACCGCGCTGCCGGCTTACGAACGATATGAGCACGAAATTCCCGCCGGGCCGCCCTCATGGTCGAAGAAGCCCGCGATGTGGGAGAAGGCGATAGAGGCATTCATGCAGCCTCCACCCACGCATTTGAGGTCATTTATCCATCGAGACTTCCACGCTGGAAACGTCCTATGGAAGTCGAGCTCCGTCTCGGGAATCGTCGATTGGCTGCATGGATGCTGGGGCCCGCCGGAGCAGGACCTGGCCCACTGCCGCCTGAACCTATGGCTCAACCAGGGCCCAACCGCCGCCGACGCGTTATTGAGACTCCCTCCCCCCGTTCAGGGGGGAGGGTTGGGGAGAGGGGCGTTAGCCGGCAACACCCGCTTTCCGCCCTATCACCCCTACTGGGACCTCGACGAAGCCCTGGGCAACCACAGCTTCGAGGATCCGCCTGGCAGCAAGCTCGGCTTTGAGTCCTTCATAGCCGCGGCTGTCGCGAAGCTCTGAGCGTCGGACAATAAGAGGTATGCCCCAGCCGTCGACGGACGACGCCTT
>Ga0209118_1001472_pt1 | contig 10907 bp, 10 predicted proteins | sample BlaSpr_A8_Ref_M1_FD_187988 | JGI IMG/M metagenome (GOLD analysis project Ga0209118, IMG submission 187988) | Forest soil microbial communities from Thunder Bay, Ontario, Canada - Black Spruce, Ontario site 2_A8_Ref_M1 (SPAdes) (version 2) | ecosystem: Environmental > Terrestrial > Soil > Boreal...
TACGTTCGCGCAACCTATGGCGGCGAGCCGGCAACGGCGCACCTCAAGCCCAGCGCCCGAACCAATACCATTGCCATCGCCGTCAAGGCGGTTACTTAGTGGACCGTAAGTAGCCCCATGGCCGGGAGGATCCAGGCCGTCCGCGGCATGAACGACGTGCTTCCTGACGAAGCGACGCTGTGGCACGTCTTCGAAGACACCGTGCGCGAGGTGTTCGAGCAATACGGATATCGCAACATCCGTACACCCATCGTCGAAAAGACCGAACTTTTCGTGCGCGCCGTCGGCGAAGCGACCGACATCGTCGAAAAAGAGATGTATTCGTTCACCGACCACGACGAGCGCTTGTCGCTGCGCCCCGAGGGCACCGCGCCGACCGTTCGCGCCGCGCTCGAGCACAACATGCTCTACGACGGCCCCAAGCGACTCTGGTACAGCGGGCCGCTTTTCCGGCACGAGCGACCGCAAAAGGGTCGCTACCGCCAGTACCACACCTTCGGCGTCGAGGCGCTCGGCTTTGCCGGGCCCGATGTCGATCTCGAGCAATTGACGATGGTGGGCCGTCTTTGGCGCCGTCTTGGCCTTTCCGGCATCACGCTCGAGCTCAATACCATCGGCTCGAGCGAGGAACGGCGCGCCTTTCGTCCGCAGCTCATCGCTCACTTCGAGCGTCACCTGGAATCCCTCGACGACGACGCCCGGCGGCGACTGCACACCAATCCGCTGCGTATTCTCGATTCCAAGAATCCGGCGATGCAGACGCTGATCGAGGATGCGCCGAAACTTTGGGATGCGCTCGGAGACGATTCCCGCGTCCTGTTCGAAAGGGTAGAGGCGGGAGTCCGCGAAGCCGGCATCGACTTCCGCGTCAATCCGCGGCTCGTTCGCGGGCTCGATTACTACAACGCGACCGTGTACGAATGGGTGACCACGCGGCTCGGCGCACAGAGCGGGGTGTGTTCGGGCGGGCGCTACGATGGCCTGGTCGCTCAGCTCGGCGGCAAGCCCACGCCCGGCTGCGGTTTCGGCATCGGCACCGAGCGGGTGCTGATGCTCATGCAGGACGCCGGGCGCACCGCGAGCGATGCACCGGATGCCTATGTGGTCCATGTCGGCGATCGTGCGACGCGTCTGGCGATGTCGGTGGCCGAGAATCTGCGCGATGCGGGATTGGCGATCGTCGTTCATGCCGGTGGCGGCAATTTCGGTTCGCAAATGCGGCGCGCGGATGCGAGCGGCGCCCGCTTTGCGCTTATCGTCGGCGATGACGAAGCGGCGGCCAACGTGGTCGCGGTCAAACCCTTGCGCGATCCCGGCGAACAGGTCGCCTTGCCGCCGGGTGAGCTGGTGATGCGCATCGCCCCACCTCCACCTGACGCGAAGCATTTGTGATGGGCGCTCCCTCACGTCCACCCCGCTGCCAGCGGGCGATTCGTCGCGGGTGATTCGTAAGGTGCTCCGCGCCTATCCAACTTAGGAACCAAGATGGCAGTCTACGATCTCGAAGAACAGGAAAAACTCGACGACCTGAAGGCGTGGTGGGAGCAGAACTCCAAATACGTCAGCGCCGCCGTCGTCGTCGTCGCGCTGGTCGTCATTGGCGTGCAAGGCTGGCGCTGGTATCAGCGAACGCAGGCCGAGCAGGCAAGTGTGCTCTATCAGGCGGTGAGCCAGGCGGTGCGGGCCAACGACCTCTCCAAGGCAAAAGAGCCCGCGTCACAGATTATCGACCGCTTCGCCCGCACCGCGTATGCGCCGCGAGCGGCGTTGCTCTACGCCAAGATGCTCTACGACGGCGGGGACAAGGCCGCTGCTCGCGCGCAGTTGCAATGGATCATCGACCATGCGTCCGAGGACGAGCTGAAGGCGATCGCACGCTTTCGCCTCGCGCAGGCGATGCTCGATGAAAAACAATACGACGACGCACTGAAGACGCTCGATATCAAGACCGACGACGCGTTCACCGGCTTGTTTGCCGATCTCAAGGGCGACATCCTTGCCGCGATGGGAAAGAACGCCGAGGCGAAGGCGGCGTACGAGATCGCGTTGGCGAAGATCGATCCGAAATCGCCCTACCGTGCTTTCGTGCAGGTCAAGTTCGACGCGCTGGGAGGCGCGCAATGACCTGCGCAGTTAGGCGCCGATGTGCCTTGGCGATCGCCTTGGCTGCGCTGATGCTCGGCGGCTGCCAATCGCTGCCTCCGTGGATGACATCGATCCCCTCGATCCCCTCGATCCCGCCGCCTTCGCTGTCCTGGCTCGGCATCGGCCGCAGCGCTCACAAACCCGGTCCGCTGCCTAGCTTTGACGCCAAAGCCGTCGCGCGAGTCGACTGGCAGGTCCCGCTGGGCGCCAAGGGCGGCGAAGCGTTCGCCCCGGCAGTGCGTCCCGACGCCATTTACGCTGCCAGCCCGGACGGGACGATCGTTAGCGTCGATCCGGCGAGCGGCCGGCAAATCTGGCGGATCAAGGCCGAGAAGTCGCTGGCGGCAGGCGTCGGTGCGGAATCCGCCGCGATCGTCGTCGGCACCGCCAAAGGGGACGTGATCGCCTTCGATCCGACCGGCAAGCCGCTGTGGCAGGTCAAGGTGTCGACCGAAGTTGCCGGTCCGCCCAAGGGCGCCGAAGGGAAGATCATCGTCTGGGCGCTCGACGGCCGGATCTACGGCCTGGCGGAGGTCGATGGAAGTCAAAAGTGGGTCTATCAGCGCACCAATCCATCGCTGACGGTCCGTCGCTTTGCCGGCGGCACCACCAGTCGCGGCGCCCTTTTCACCGGCACCGCCGGGGGCAAGCTGCTCGCGCTCGACCTCGCCAGCGGCACCCTCGGCTGGGAAGCGAGCGTCGCCACGCCCAAAGGCGCGACCGAGCTCGAGCGCATAGCCGACGTGACGAGCGCACCGGTGGTCGAGGCGCGGCAGGCTTGCGCCGCGGCGTACCAAGGGCGCATCGCCTGCTTCGACATCCTGCGTGGAACATTGCTCTGGTCGCGCGATTTCTCGAGCCTCGGCGGCATCGCCGTTGACGCCCGCTACCTCTACGTCACCGACGACAAGGGCTCCATACACGCGCTCGACAAGACGACCGGTGCGTCGATCTGGAAACAGGACAAGCTTGCCGTCCGCTTTCCCAGCGGACCGGTCGTCGTCGGTAACTATCTCGGTGTCGTCGATGGCGAAGGCTACCTCCACCTGCTCGACCGCAATGACGGCAATCTCGTCGGCCGCGTCGCTAGCGACGGCTCCGCCGCGCTGTCGCAGCCGGTGGCGGTGGGCAGCGCCGCTGTCTGGCAATCGGCGGCAGGCACGCTGATCAGCGCCAGCGCGCATTAATCGCCGGCGCTTCCGCGCTCAGGCTTTGCCGCTCGACTCCTTGTTACACGACCGATGCTTCCCACGCTCGTTCTCGTCGGCCGTCCCAATGTCGGAAAATCGACGCTTTTCAATCGGCTGACCCAATCGCGCGACGCGCTGGTCGCGGATTTTCCCGGCCTGACGCGTGATCGTCATTTCGGCCGGGGCCGCGGCGCCGATCGGCCCTATCTGGTGGTCGACACCGGCGGCTTCGAGCCCAAGGTGAAGAGCGGCATCATGCACGCGATGGCCAAGCAGACCCGACAGGCGATCGCCGAGTCCGATGCGGTGATTTTCCTGGTCGACGGCCGCGAAGGTCTGACCGCCCAAGACAGCAATATCGCCGATCTCCTTCGCCGTTCGGGCCGCCCTGTGGTGCTCGCGGTCAACAAGACGGAAGGGATCGCGCCCGAGCGCGTCACCGCCGAGTTTCACGAGCTCGCGCTGGGCACGCCATTGCCGATCTCGTCGGCCCACGGCGAAAACGTGCGCGATCTGGTCAACATCGCGCTGGCGCTCTGCCCCGCGGCAATCGCTGACGATCCCACCGAAGCAGCCGGCGGCGACAACGGATCGCGGATCAAGGTCGCCATCGTTGGCAGACCCAATGTGGGCAAATCGACATTGGTCAACACGCTGCTCGGAGAGGAACGGGTGATCACATTCGACGAGCCGGGTACGACGCGCGATGCGCTCTATCTCGACTTCGACCGCGACGGCCGCCATTACACGCTGATCGACACCGCGGGCGTGCGCCGCCGCGGCAAGGTCTTCGAGGCGATCGAAAAGTTCTCGGTGATCAAGACGCTGCAGGCGATCGAGGATGCGAACGTGGTGGTCCTGCTGCTCGACGCGCAGGCCGAGATATCGGAGCAGGACGCGCACATCGCGGGCCACATCCTCGACGCCGGAAGGGCGCTGGTGGTGGCGGTGAACAAGTGGGATGACATCGGCACCGAGGAACGAGCCGAAATCAAGCGTGAGCTTGGCCGCAAGCTGGGCTTTCTCGCCTTCGCCAAGATGCACACGATCTCGGCCCGCGACGGGAAAGGCATCGGGCCGCTGTTGCGCTCGGTCGACGGCGCGTATGCGGCGGCAATGTCCAAGCTTCCGACACCCAAGCTCACCCGCGCGCTCGCCGACGCCGTGGCGCTACAGCAGCCGCCGCGCGCCGGGATGGTGCGGCCGAAGCTGCGCTATGCCCATCAGGGCGGCATGAATCCACCGGTGATCGTGATCCACGGATCGGCGCTGGGAGCCATCCCGCAGACCTACCGCCGCTTTCTGGAACATTTCTTTGTCGACGTGTTCCAACTGCAGGGAACGCCGCTTAGGATACAATTCAAGACCGGCGCCAACCCGTATGCGGGGTCTGCCGTCCGTCGCAAGCCCCGCCGATCCAAGTAGCACTGGAATCCGGCCGGACCGTGGTGCCCGCCGGCAATATTTTTGGGCCGGCGTTGCGGCCTGCGGTGGTTATTCGCGGCTGTCGCGAGCAATGCCGTATTGCGAGCGCAGCAGCTTCAAAGCTTCCAACAATAAGTGGAGCAACAACAATGAGCAATAAAGGGCAAATGCTACAAGACCCGTTCCTGAACACTCTCCGCAAGGAGCACGTACAGGTCTCGATCTACCTCGTCAACGGCATCAAGCTGCAGGGTCAGATCGAGTCTTTCGATCAGTACGTCGTGCTGCTGAAAAACACGGTCACCCAGATGGTGTACAAGCACGCCATCTCGACCGTCGTTCCCGCGCGCGCCGTTACCATGCCCCCGCACGAAAACGGTCGCGAAGCCTGATCCGCCTCTCTCGGTTGATCGACTGGCCCTCGGTTTCGCGTGAGCGTGCCGGCGTTCGTGTCGGCCGGATGAACCCGGACGCGCCAACCCGTGATGCTTGACCGTCCCGAAGGCGGCGATCACGCGCTGCTGGTCGAAATCGATTTCGGCGAAGGCGATCTTCCGGAGCGTTTGGAGGAGTTGAAGGCGCTGGCGCTGTCAGCCGGTGCGACCGTGACGGAGGTGATCACTGCCCGCCGCGCCAAGCCGGATCCGGCGCTTTTCGCCGGCAGCGGCAAGGTGGCCGAAATCGCCGCCAGGCGCATCGAGAGCGGTGCCGACATCGTGATCTTCGATCATTCCTTGTCCGGGGCGCAACAGCGCAATCTGGAGCAGGCGCTCGACTGCCGCGTCGTCGATCGGGTGAGCCTGATTCTGGATATTTTCGCGCAGCGGGCGCATAGCGCGGAAGGCAAGCTCCAGGTCGAGCTCGCGCAGCTCGCCCATCTATCGACGCGCCTGGTGCGAGGGTGGACCCACCTCGAGCGGCAAACGGGCGGCATCGGATTGCGCGGGCCCGGCGAGACTCAGCTCGAGAGCGACCGCCGGCTGATCGGTCAGCGCGTCAAGTTGCTCAAGGATCGACTGCAGCACGTCGGCCGCCAGCGCGAAACGCAGCGACGTGCCCGACGGCGCGCCGCGGTTCGCAACGTCGCGCTGGTGGGCTACACCAATGCAGGCAAATCGACGCTGTTCAATCGTCTGACCGGCGCCGAGAGCTTCGCCGCGAACCAGCTTTTCGCGACCCTCGACACGACGCTGCGCCGACTTGAGTTGGCGAGCACGGAAACGATCGTGGTGTCGGACACGGTGGGGTTCATCAAGGACCTGCCCCACGATCTGGTTGCTGCCTTTCGAGGTACGTTGAAAGAAGCCATCGACGCCGACCTCTTGCTGCATGTGATCGACGCCAGTCATCCCGATCGTGAGCGCCAGATCGCCGCCGTCGACGCGGTGCTGGCTGAGATCGGCGCCGATGAGGTTCCGCGGATTATGGTGTTGAATAAGTGCGATCTCGCGGAACACGCGCCCGGGGTCGAGCGCGACGAATATGGTAAAATTGCATCTGTTCGTCTGAGCGCGCTGACCGGCGCGGGCGTGCCCGAACTGCGCGCCGCGCTGGCCGAGCGGTTCCCCCGTCCGGCGATTCGGGCGGCGACCGCCTGACGCGGCCTCTAGACCCTCCCGATAAGACTTGCCACCCCGCCCAAGCCCGCCGCAAGGCATCCGTCATGTCCCTCAACGACCCGCAGTGGGGTAAGCGCGGCCGCAGCGGGCCGCCAGATCTCGATGAGATCTGGCGCAACGTCAACCGTCGCCTGAACGAAATGTTCGGCCGCACGACGCCGCCGGGGGAAGCCGGGGGCGGGCCGCCCCGCCGCTCACTGCCTCTAGGCGGCGCCGGCTTGCTCGCGGCGCTGGTCCTTCTCGTCTGGCTGGCCAGCGGTTTCTACATTGTCGACGAAGGACGCCGCGGCGTCGTGACGCATTTCGGTCGCTTTACCGAGACGACGTTGCCGGGGCTGCGCTACCATCTTCCGTTTCCGATCGAGGCAGTCGAGGTCATCGACTTCTCGCAAGTGAAGACCGTCGAAATCGGTTACCGCAACAACAATCCCAAGAACAAGATCGCCAAGGAATCGCTGATGCTGACCGATGACGAAAACATCATCGATATTCAGTTCGCGGTGCAATACAACCTGAAGAATGCCGCGGAGTATGTATTCAACGCGCGCAAGCCGGAGGACATCGTGGCGCAGGTGGCGGCGACGGCGATCAGCGAGGTCGTCGGCCGCAACAAGATGGACTTCGCTCTCTATGAAGGACGCGCCCAGATCGCCGCCGAAACCGAAAAGTTGATGCAGGCGATGCTCGATCGATATGGCACCGGAATCTATGTGCAGAAGGTAACCCTCCAGAACACACAGCCGCCCGAACAGGTGCAGGCGGCGTTCGACGATGCGGTCAAGGCAAGCCAGGACCTCGAACGGCAAAAGAACGAAGGCCAGGCGTACGCGAACAACATCGTTCCGCTTGCGCGCGGCATGGCGTCGCGCCTGCTGCAGGAAGCGGACGGCTACAACGCCAGCGTTGTGCAAAGAGCGGAAGGAGACGCCAGCCGCTTCAGGCAGGTGCTGGTCGAGTACGCCAAGGCGCCTGCCGTCACGCGCGAGAGGCTTTATCTGGACATGATGCAGTCGGTGCTGGGCAATGCCAGCAAAGTCCTGATCGATCAGAAGGGCGGCAACAGCCTGTTGTATCTGCCCTTGGATCAGCTTCTGAAGCAGACGCAGGCAGCAAGCGGCGGCGCGCCGGGTAGCGTCGACCCGCGCGTGACGCCATCTGCGCCAGAGGCGAGCGTGACGCTCGACCCGAGCCGGGGCCGTGACCTTCCCCGCAGCCGGGAGCGCGGAGATACACGATGAGAATAGCGATGCCGATTCTCGCGCTGGTGGTCGCGGTCGTGCTGGTCCTGTCCCAATCGCTGTATACGGTGGATCAGAAGCAGTACGCGATCAAGTTTCAACTGGGCGAATTCATCGACGCCAAAACCGAGGCGGGACTGTATTTCAAGGTGCCGCTGGTACAGAACATCAAATTCTACGATCGCCGCATCCTGACGCTGGACGCGCCTGAACCGGATCGCATCACGACCTCGGAAAAGAAGCCCCTCAGGGTCGATTTCATCGCCTATTGGCGCATCGTCGATGTGCGCAAATATTACCAAAGTGTGAGAGACGACGAGGAAGCTGCCAAGCGCCGCCTGGCGCAGACGATCCGCGCCAACCTCGCGCAGGAAATCAACAAACGCACCATCCACGAGACGATCTCGGCCGAGCGCTACAAGATCATGGACGAAGCGCGACAGAAAGCCGACGCCGACGCGAGGACGATCGGCGTCGAAATCGTCGACGTGCGCCTGCGCCGTGTCGAGCTGCCTGACGAAGTGCTCGCCCAGGTCTACCAACGGATGGAATCCGAGCGCAAGCGCGTCGCCAACGAGCTGCGGTCGCAAGGCGGCGCGGAGTCGGAGAAGATCCGCGCCGACGCCGATCGCCAGCGCGAGGTCATTCTCGCCGACGCCTACAAGCAGGCGCAGAAGACCAAGGGCGAAGGCGACGCCAGGGCTTCCGCGATCTACGCCAGCGCCTACGGGCAGGACGCCGAGTTCTACTCGTTCTATCGCAGTCTGGAGGCGTACAAGGCGACGTTCAAGAACAAGAGCGACGTCATGGTGCTCGACCCAAGCGCGGATTTCTTCCAGTATCTGAAGCAGTCGGGCGGCGGCCGGGCTGCGCAGCGCCGCTCGAGCAAGTAACGATCTGATCGGGGCAGGCGGTGCCGGAAGCTTTCCTGGCGGCGTGTGCCTTGGTGCTGGTGCTCGAGGGCCTATTGCCCTTGATCGCGCCGCGCGTCTGGCGCGAGGCATTCACCCGCTTGACGCAGCTGTCCGACGGGCAGCTTCGGTTTATCGGGCTCGTATCGATCGGCATCGGCGTCATTACCTTGATGGTTATCCATGCGTAACTGGGTATTGCCCGAGTACATCGAGGACATTCTGCCGCCTGAGGCCGAAGCCATCGAGCAACTGCGGCGGACACTGATCGATCACTTCCGCCATCATCACTATCGACTGGTGCAACCGCCCTTGGTCGAGCACCTCGATTCGCTGCTCACCGGAACCGGACACGATCTCGAGCTGCAGACATTCAAGGTGATCGATCCGCTCTCCGGTCGTTTGCTTGGCGTGCGCGCCGACATCACGCCGCAAGTCGCGCGCATCGACGCGCACCTCTTGAACGAGCCAGGCGTGACCCGATTGTGCTACTCGGGCAGCGTGCTGCGCACGGTCGCGCCCGGGCTTGCGCGTACGCGCGAAGTGCTGCAGATCGGCGCCGAGCTCTATGGCGATGCGAACATCGACGCCGATTGCGAAGTGTTGGCGCTGTTGCTTTCTTCGCTCTCGCTCGCCGGTGCCAGTGCCTTGCACCTCGACCTGGGACACGTCGGCGTATACCGCGCGCTTGCCAACAGCGCGCACATTGCCGGCAACAGCGCCGACAGCGAGCTGTTCACGGCGCTCCGAACCAAGGACGTGCCGGCAATTGGGGAGCTCACCGCCAGGTTGCCCGCCGCGTGGCGCGATGCATTCATGGCGCTGCCGGCGCTCTACGGGCCGGCCGGCGAAGTGCTTGCCGCTGCCCGGGCACGACTTCCCGACACGCCGTCGATCGAGAGCGCCCTGTCGGCCCTGGCTACGCTGGCCGAATCCGCGGCGCCGCGGGTTGACGTGGTGCATATCGACCTGGCGGATCTGCGCGGCTATCACTATCAGACCGGCGCCAGCTTTTCGGTGTTCACCGGCGGAGAGGCCAACGCTATCGGCCGCGGCGAACGCTACGACGGCATCGGCAAAGCGTTCGGCCGGGCGCGTCCGGCGACCGGCTTCACGCTCGACTTGCGTCAGCTCGCGGCACTTGTTCGCACGCAGTAGTAAGCGACGGCGACATTCACGCCAGGTATCGGGACAACATGGGCAAGAACGTCGTCGTCATCGGCACCCAGTGGGGTGACGAAGGCAAGGGCAAGGTTGTCGACTGGCTGACGGAGCACGCGCAGGGCGTGGTCCGTTTTCAGGGTGGTCACAACGCCGGCCACACGCTGGTGATTGGCGGCAAGAAAACCGTTTTGCGGCTGATCCCGTCGGGCATTCTACGCGCCAACGTACGCGTCTATATCGGCAACGGCGTCGTGCTGTCGCCGTCCGCGCTGCTGCAGGAGATCGCCGAGCTCGAATCCGCCGGGATCGAAGTGCGCGCTAGGTTGTCGATTTCACCGGCTTGTCCGCTGGTGCTGCCATATCACGTCGCGCTCGATCAGGCACGCGAGACCTCATTGGGCGTGACCAAGATCGGCACCACCGGACGCGGTATCGGCCCGGCCTATGAAGACAAAATAGCCCGCCGCGCATTGCGCGTGCAGGACGTCTTCTACCCCGATCGCTTCGCCGCCAAGCTCGAGCCGTTGCTCGAGTATCACAACTTCGTGCTGACGCAATATTACAAGTGCGCTGCCGTGCCCTATCGGGAGACACTCGATGCCGCGTTGGCGCTCGCGCCACAGTTGGAGCCGATGGTTGCAGACGTCGCGGCGCAGATCCAGGAAGCGCGTCGTCGTGGTGACTCGTTGCTGTTCGAGGGCGCGCAGGGTGCGCTGCTGGACATCGACCACGGCACCTACCCCTATGTGACCTCGTCCAACTGTCTCGCGGGCGCGGCTGCTCCCGGGTGCGGCATCGGCCCGCAGCTGCTCGACTACGTCCTCGGTATCGTCAAGGCTTACACGACGCGAGTCGGGACCGGCCCGTTTCCGACCGAACTTGAGGACGATATCGGCGCCACGCTCGCCAAGCGAGGCAACGAATTCGGATCGGTGACCGGCAGACCTCGCCGTTGCGGATGGCTCGATCTTCCGGCGCTCAAGCGCTCGCTGCAGTTAAATGGCGTCGACGGCTTATGCATTACCAAGCTCGACGTGCTCGATGGTATCGGGCCGATCAGCATCTGCACCGAGTACACCGCCGCCGGAATGAGGCTGGATCTGCTTCCGTCCGGCGCCGAGGCGGTCGCCGAATGCAAACCCGTGTACGAGGAGGTGCCGGGCTGGGACCAAAGCACTTTCGGCGTCAAGCGCTTTGACGACCTGCCGCAAAACG
>Ga0209118_1001473_pt1 | contig 10900 bp, 13 predicted proteins | sample BlaSpr_A8_Ref_M1_FD_187988 | JGI IMG/M metagenome (GOLD analysis project Ga0209118, IMG submission 187988) | Forest soil microbial communities from Thunder Bay, Ontario, Canada - Black Spruce, Ontario site 2_A8_Ref_M1 (SPAdes) (version 2) | ecosystem: Environmental > Terrestrial > Soil > Boreal...
CCACGCCGATGGCCAGCATCAAGGCAATGGAAATGAGCAGGCCATGCATCAGATCGCGGCGGCGCGATGCAACCAGCGCACTCCACTGCCCATAGACTCCCGCGAGGTCTTGCTGATTGCGGATGCGGCTGTCCATGCCGGACATTCTTTTCTGCATTGCGGTCAGAGTCTTGTAAGAAGAAATTGCGGAGCTGGTTTGATTGGATGGGGAAGATGGAGTTTTACCAGAAATCCCGCCCGAGGCATTTCCCGGAGGCGCGTCGGCCAATTCTTTCTTCTGTTGTGATTGGCCTTGTTCGAGTTGGAGTTCGAGTTGGTCGTGTGTTCCGGAAAATGTGGCCACTAGTGCGGCCGCCCCGCGTTCCTCCTGGCCGAGGCGTCCGACAATCGATTGCAACGCATACCAGGCGCGCGCGCGAGAGAGAAATGAATCAGAGGCCGGCAGCGTCGAACTCGCCTGCCTTCCGACGATATTGAGGTCCAGGTGGCCGCCGCTACTTTGCTCCGAGGCGTTGTAATCATCGAGCATGCGCTGGACTCGGTTTTGGGGGTCGCCGCCGGCCCGCTCCAGATCTCGGCCACGATCGACGCCGTAGCTTTCATCTTCGAATACCTCTTCGGCGTTTACATCCAGGTTTATCTGATCACCGTTTGCCTCGCGTGGATCAAAGGTCTGAGCTTCGGCGAAGAAGATCTTTTCAAGTTCGCCATGCGCCGATTCAGTTACGTTTTGGAATGGGCCGGGATCGTCGTCATCGCCGGGACATTGATCGTGCGCGCGCCGCTCCTCCTGGCCTACTTTCGTAACGTGCCCGGCGTGCTCGACTATCTCCCGCTCGAACGTCTCATCATGAGCGCGTTGATCATTTTGTTCGCCTCCGTCCAGATTTCACTCGTGCTTCACAACGAAACTTTACGCGCGGCTCTCCGCGCTCATCGCGAGTTCATTCAGCGAAACGCATTCCGCTTCGGTTGGTTTCTGCTCATCGCTGCGCTCCACTTTTTCTTTCTCACGGCCTGCGATGCCATTGTGCGGACCGCCATCGCGGATCGGGTGGTCGCGGTGATCATTTGGAAAATCTTTTACGTCCTCGCACGCGGTGTGATCACGGGCTGGCTCCTGGCTTCCTGGGTTTGTCTCTTCCGCCAGTGTGAAACCAGGCGCGCAAACCAGGAAACGTGGATCCGATATTGAATGAGAGCGTTAGAAGGTAGGGACGCCGCGCTGCGGCGTCCGGGCGCAGAGGACAAGCGCCGTTTACACAACGATCGTTCGGACGGCGCAGCGCGCCGTCCCTACCATGGCGATTGAGAGATGAACGCGGCGAAAATCACGCGCGAAAGCAAATCGAACCTGGCCCTCGCCTTCGTCGCGCTCGGGCGTGAGCGCCGGCAGGACGTGACGATCTTCTATGCGTTCTGTCGCTTGATCGACGACATCGCGGATTCGACCGAGCTGAGCGTCGAACAAAAGACGCGCGACCTCAGCGCCTGGCGGGAGCGCCTCCACGGACCGAGCCCGGACGAGCCGTCGCTCGCGCGCGAGCTGCGGGATCTGATCGCGAAGTATTCGCTTACGCCGGCCATGCTGGAGGAAATCATCGATGGCGTGGAGATGGATTTGCGGAAGGTTCGCTACGCGACCTTCGAAGAGCTGCGCGTTTATTGCTACCGCGTGGCGAGCGCCGTCGGCCTCGTCAGCATCGAAATTTTCGGCTACCGGAATCCCGCCTGCCGCGCCTACGCGATCGAGCTTGGCCTCGCGCTCCAAACAACGAACATCATTCGCGATGTCGGCAAAGATTTGAGCAAAGGACGAATCTATCTGCCCCAGGCCGATCTCGCGCGGTTCGATTATTCGGAGGAAGATTTGCTGGCCAGGAAATACAACGACGCGTTTGTTCGGCTGATGGAGTTTGAGGCCGCGCGGGCCGAGAAATTCTTCGCGCAGGCTGCGGCGTTACTGCCGCGTGAAGACCGCCGTTCGATGGTCGCTGCGGAAATCATGGGCTCGATTTATCACGCCTTGCTCAAGCGGATGAAGTCGGATGGGTTCCGCGTTTTCGAGAAGGATTACCGGCTGAGCAAGTTGTCCAAGGCCGGCCGGATCGCGGCGCAGCTCCTCAAGTTTGGTTGAATGCGCGGCGCGGCACGCGCGTCTCAGTTCCGTGAACCGAATCGGAATCTTGAACACCACATTCATGAAAAAGAACAGCCTTCTAATCTTATCGGCGCTTGCGTTGGCGTCCGTGATCTTTACTTCGTGCGATACGCCCACCGGGCAGGGCGCCGGGTTCGGCGCTACGGCCGGTGCGATTCTCGGGGCCGCGGCTACGGGAACAGTACGCGGCGCGGCGACGGGCGCGGCTCTCGGCGCCGTCACTGGTGCGGTCATCGGCGCGCAGATTGAAGAAGACCAGGCCGTGCGCTACGGCCCGAGACCGTCCGGAGGTTTTCCTTACGGCCGGCGAACCGAGACGCGGGGTTTCATCGAAAGTCCCTATCCGCCATTTCAGGTGTACGATCTGCGCGGTGTCCCGCACGGTGGCCTCGTGGAAGATCGCGTCGGCGGCGGATATTTTCGGAAACCGTAACCGACACCTTTGGGTAGGGCGAGACTCCGTCGAGCCGTCTGGTTGCGGTTAATCCCGGCGGCTCGACGGAGTCTCGCCCTACCAATTCATCTCGCCCTACCAATTTATTTCAGCCCGTCTTTTTTCGTAACGCATCGACGAGCGCTTGCGCTTCGTCGGTCATCTTCGCGAGCTCGGGCCAATTGCGATGATAATTTTCGCCGGGCAACTTGCGCGTGGCGTCGAAGCCCATATGCGATCCGATGTTCTGCAACGTCGGCGCATGATCGAGTGAATCGCTCGGGTTGCGGATGATCGTGCTATCACGCTCGGGATCGGTGTTCGCACAAAGGCGGAAAAGGACTTCGCTCGTGTTGTGCACGTCGCAATCTTCGTCCACGACCACGATGTATTTGCTGAACATCATTTGGCCCATGCCCCAGAGCCCGTGCATCACTTTGAAGGCCTGATAGGGATATTGCTTCCGGATGCTAACGAAGACGAGATTGTGAAACACTCCCTCGGGCGGCAGCGTCATGTCGACCAACTCGGGGAAATTCATTTTGAAGACCGGCAGGAAAATCCGGACGGTGGCGTCGCCCATGTAAAAATCTTCCATCGGCGGCACGCCCACGATCGTGCTTGGATAAACGGCGTCGCGCCGATGCGTGATCGCGGTGAGATGAAAGACCGGGTAATCCTCAAGCGCGGTATAGAAGCCGGTGTGATCGCCGAACGGTCCTTCTGGCCGCATCTCGCCCGGTTGCACATAACCTTCCAGAACGAAATCGACGTCGCTCGGAACTTCCAGCTCGATGGTTTTGCACGGGACGAGGTCGACGGATTTTTTGCGAATGAATCCCGCGAAAAGAATTTCATCCAGCCCATCGGGGAGCGGCGCCGTGGCTGCGAAAGTGTAAGCCGGATCGCCACCGAGCGTCACCGCCACCGGCATGCGCTCCTTGCGTTCATAGTAACGTTTGCCGTGGCGCGCACCGACCTTGTGGACCTGCCAATGCATGCCGGTCGTGCGCTCGTCGTAAATCTGCATGCGATACATCCCGAGATTGCGCGCGCCGGTATCGGGATCGCGCGTATGCACATTCGGCAGCGTGATGAAACGCCCGCCGTCTTTCGGCCAGCATTTCATAATCGGCAGATCGCTTAGCGAAAACTTTCCGCTTTCCGGTATCCGGTTTCCGGTATCAAATCGGTGCACCACTTCCTGACACGCGCCCTCTTTCGAATGCTTGGGCCGCGCGTGCAAAAGATGCAGCCCCTGCTTGAGCAGACTCCAGCCTTCGCGCAAATCCGTCGGCGGTTTCGCTTTCAGAATGAGCTGAATTTCCTGCGCGAGATCCTCGACGCTATCCACCTTCAGTGCCAGCGCCATGCGTCGTCGCGATCCCATCGTATTAATGGCGAGCGGAATTTCGGACGGTTTTCCGTCGACGATGGGATTTTCGAACAGCAGCGCCTTCCCGCCATCCGGCGATTTCATTTCGCGGTTTGCCCATTCCGCAATGAGCAGATCGGTGTCGACCGGGATGGCAACGCGCGTCAGCTCACCTGCTTTTTCGAGCGCGTCGACGAATTGCCGAAAAGAGCCGTACGCCATTCACCGAGCATCGCGCTTCCGCAAACGAAGAACAAGCGCGTCGTCCGCCCCGGCGATTAGTAACTCCGCGGCGGGCTCAGGATCTGGATCGAGATCACGCGCCCGTTGGAAAACGTAACGGTCTTGGCCGGATACGCCACGCGGGGCGGAATGTAGGAATAGAAAAATGGATCGTAGAATGGGTCGCCGACAATTACGAAGCGATGTCCTCCGTGCCGGTGAAAAGCGATCGCGCCGCCGCCGAAATATCCACCGTATCCGAACGGCCCGTACGGATACGGATAGCGCGCGTGCTCATAAACGTAATCGTTGTAAATCCACGTTTCCACGGCGCGGCCCCGCGCGGTGCCTGTTGCTTTTTGGTCCGGCACGCCCCAGGCCAGCCAGACGGCGTTCTGCGACATTCCCTCGCGAATCTTTCCCTGCCGGACCAGCTCCTGGTCCTGCGGCGAAAGCGTTTGGAAAATCTCAGGGTGATCGGAGATGCGCGTCTCGGTGGTCGAACAGCTCGTGAGAATTAATGCGCTGGCGGAAAGGCCAACCGTCAGCGCCCGAAGAAAAATTTGACGCTTCATATGGAAAATCATACAGCCCCCTTTGTTCGAGTCAATCGATGCGCTTCCTTGATTCAACCCGGCGCAGATCGTAACGTTGCGTTCCGATGGAAGACCGCTACGGGCATCGCATTTCTTATCTGCGCGTTTCGATCACGGATCGCTGCAATGAGCGCTGCACTTACTGCATGCCGCGTGAATTGCAGGAATGGCTCCCGCGCGAAGACGTTCTCACCTACGAAGAAACGCTCCGGCTCGTCCGCGTCGCCGCCGGGCTCGGCGTTTCCAAACTCCGGATCACGGGGGGCGAACCGCTTACCCGCCGCGATGTCCTCGGTTTCTTCCAGCAATTGCCGGCGATTCCAGGCATCAACGACATTGGCATTTCCACGAACGGAACTTTGCTCGCACGCTGTAGCCGTCGCCCTGTGGGCGACGCGGGACACGGGTCGGAAGCTCTCTCTCACGCTTCGCACAGCGAAGCGGCTACAGAGGAGAAGCATACCGTTGCGCAGGCGTTGCGTGACGCGAGCGTGAATTCGGTCAACATCTCGCTCGATACCCTCGACCGCGAAGCATATGCGGCGACGACCGGTCGCGATTTCCTCCCGCAGGTCCTCGAAGGAATCGAAGCCGCCATCGCCGCGAGATTTCCGCTGATCAAGCTCAACTGCGTGCTGATGCGAGGGCGCAACGAAGACCAGTTGATTCCGCTGGCGGAATTTGCTGCCGCACGGAATCTCATCCTCCGTTTCATCGAGCTGATGCCCGTGAGCCACAGCGACGTTCTCGATGAGAGCAATTTTTTGCCGATCGCGGAGGCGAAGCGAAATCTCGAAAACCATTTCGGGGCGCTCATTCCGGAGCCGGGCTTCCGCACCAATGGTCCCTCGATCTACTACAAAATTCCCGGACGCGAGCAACGCATCGGATTCATCGGGGCGCTGACCAACCTGCATTTCTGCGAGAGCTGCAACAAATTGCGCCTGACCTGCGACGGAAAACTTCGGCCCTGCCTGGGGAGTTATCTCGAGTTCGACATCATGAAGGTGCTGCGCGCCGGCGCGACGGACGCGGATTTGAGGCGCTTCTTCCTCGACGTGGTCGAGCGCAAACCCGAACAGCACGATTTCCGGGAGAACTATCAGCCCGGCCGCATGATGGTGGCGATCGGCGGTTGAGCATGGCGCGCTTGACCCATCTGACGCGCGACGGACACGCGCAAATGGTCGATGTCTCGGCAAAAGACCGGAGCGCGCGCGAAGCGGTGGCGGCCGGGAGAATTCAATTGCGCCGGGAGACGCTCGATCTCGTCTCGAAGAATCGGATCGGGAAGGGGAACGTCTGCGCGACTGCGCGGATCGCGGGGATTCAGGCGGCCAAGCAAACTTCGCAGCTGATTCCGCTCTGCCACAATTTGAATTTGAGCCACGTCGAAATCGAAATCGCGACGTCGAAGACAGGCCTCGAAGTGCAATGCACCGCGCGCACCATCGCGCAAACCGGCGTGGAAATGGAAGCGTTGACCGGTGTCGCGGTGGCGCTGCTCACCATCTACGACATGTGCAAGGCGGTGGATAAGGAGATGCGCATCCGTGACATTAGGTTGCTCAAGAAAACGAAGCGCGCGGCGGAGGAATTGGAGTAACGGAGTGATGGAGTAATGGGCGAACAACAACACTCCACTACTCCATCACTCCAATCCTCCCGTCCCATCACCGTCGGCATCATTACCATCTCCGATCGGGCGACCGCAGGCGAATACAGCGATCTCGGCGGACCGGCGCTGAAAGAGGCGGCGGAAAAGTATGGCTGGCAGGTTTTGTCCGAAGCGGTCATTCCCGATGAAATTTCGCGCGTCCAGGAAACGGTCCGCGCGTTCGCCGATCAGGGTTGCGGTCTGATTCTGGCAACCGGCGGAACGGGGATTGCGGCGCGCGACGTAACTCCGGAAGCGATCCGTGCAGTGATGCGGGTGGAGCTTCCCGGTTTCGGCGAAACGATGCGGCGCGAATCAATGAAGATCACGCCCAATGCAATTTTGTCGCGCAGCCTCGCGGCGGTGGTAGAACGTTCGCTCGTGCTCGCGTTGCCCGGCAAGCCCTCGGGCGCGGTGGAATGTCTGAGCTTTGTCGCGGGTGCGATTCCGCACGCGGTTGCGCTGGCGCAGCGTGTCCCGACTTCTTGTTGATGAGTCAAAATTGGTAGGGCGAGACTCTGTCGAGCCGCTGACGTTTGCGTTGTTCTCGGCTCGACGGAGTCTCGCCCTACCAACTGCGGCTACAGCGCGCTAAATGGTAATGACCGTGATCTCGGGACGGCAGTTCAAGCGTACGGGAATGAGATACGTTCCGATGCCGGCGTTGACGTAAAGCGGTCCGCCGGGCGAGTCGTAGTAGCCATGATCATAAGGGCCGACGCCGTTCGGAACGATCAACGCTCCCAGAAACGGAATTCGCACCTGTCCGCCATGTGAGTGCCCGGCGAGAATCAGATCGAAGCGTCGCTCACGCATGCCATGGGCGATATCCGGATAATGCATTAACAACACGCGCTTGCCCGCGCGCGGCGGTTCGAAGACATGCACGCCGCCTTTGCCCATGCCGATCAATTCCAGATCGTATTTTGGAAGAACGCGACTGCGATCGTTAAGCCACGCGCCGCCGGTGGCGGCGAACGCCGCATCGAATTCCAGAAACGAGGCGCCACAAAGAAAGTCGTGGTTACCCGGCGCGCCGTAGACAGGTGCGCGGATTTGTTGAATGAAGCCAAGCGCCTCGCTCGCGAAGCGCGCTTCTTCGACGAGATCGCCGGTGAAGCAAACAAATTCGGGTTCCAGCTGGTTGATCGTGCGAACCACTTCGGCGGCGTAGCGCACATCGCCTTTGTGATGAAAATCGCTGAAATGAATGAAGCGGCAGTTGCTCGCGCCGTTTAATTTCAATTCCGTCACACGCAGCGAGGTCGATTCAACGCGACCGTCCGCGCCCAGCGCTGCCGGCACCGCCAACGCGCTGAGTCCGAGAAATTTTCTGCGAGTCATCCTGCCCATACCGTTGCCTTCTTACAGCATAAGACATTCTCGCGGCGCTGGGAAGCGTCCCTAAGAAGCGGCGGTTTGAAACCGCCGACTGACGGCGATTCGGAAATCGCCGCTCCTTGGGCTTGCAGCGTCAGTCCGGAAAAATGAGGAGCCGCATCAGGCGCTTGCCACTGTCGGTCAGATGCGCGGATTCACCGCGGCCTGCAACCTGATCGCGCGTGAGATTACTCGGATCCACCGAGCTCTTCTTCACGTAGGAAAGTTGTGGCTCGCTCACCCGCTTCGCACTGGGCGCGATTTTCAGCGGTACGCCGGCGGGATTGAAGGAAACTTCCCACGAGACCGGCGCGCCTTCCGCCTTTTGCGCGAGCATCCAGGGATAAAATTTCAGAAGATCGAAATGCTTCGAGGCGGGAATCGTCACCCGGTAAAATGTTTCCTCCTGCGCCAGAAATTCGGGAATGGTGAGCGCAGGCCGTTTGCGGAGCGCGAGATAGAGCCGTGCGATATCGAGCCCCATTAAATTGATCCCGTTGTAGAGGCCCTGGTGGTTCGGATCGTTCTTGAAAAGCGTGTCGTGCCAGGCTTCGAACCGGCGGCTCAACATCAGGTTGAGCTCGAGGTGCACATGCGCGCGCGCCTGGTTCAATCCTTCGCCGGTGTGGCCCATGACTCCGAGCGGGTCGCGCTGTTGGACGCGCTGGCCGGGATGCACGGTGATCGCGCTCAAGTGCCCGTAGAGACTGTAGTAATTGCAGCCGTCCCAGCGATGCTCGACGACGACATATTTTCCGTAGTTGGAATATCCCGGCACCACGTTCGTGTGCACAACGACACCCGCGGCGATCGCGTGCACGGTATCAAGCGGCTCGCCGCTCGCGTCGCGTTGGAGCGGCCGAATGTCGATGCCCTCGTGGAAGCGCGTGTAGACAATTCCGGCCGCGGTCTCGATCGGATTGCGCACGAAACCATACTGGCCGCCTTCCCACGGCGTCGATTTCTCCCCTTTGTAATCGCGCTCGATGTACTGGTAAAACTCCGGGCCGCCGCCGCGGAAAAGCGCGTCGTTGTCCGTCGGCAGGACCAGGTTCAACGGCTCCGTTTGCCCCGAGATCATGCCGGCAAGACTCACGCCCACGAGCATGACACCACCCGCGAGAAATGGTCGCATCGCCCTATTTCTTCCCCGGCCCGAGCAGCCGCCAGTCTTTTTTCATCAGTTCGATGTCATTGGTCGTGAGGCCGGAAGCGATATAGATTTTGCCGTCGGACACACGCTGGTCGATTTGCAGCTCGGTGATCACCCGGCCGTTTACGAAAATGAAAAGCGAACTTCCACGCCGCTCGATGCTGAGAGAATTGAGAGCCAGCCGGCCGTGCTCGTTCAGTTGCAATAATACTCCATGAGTCCCATCCGCCGCCGGGTACACTTGAAACGCGACCACGTCCTGCTCCGAGATGGCCGGGATTTTATCGACGGTCACAGCCTTGCCGGCCACGAGAATTTGCGCGGTGAAAACAGGACCACCGTTCGCATTCGCTTCCGTATGCACACGCAACGCGCAGTGCCGCGGTTTGCCCTCGCAAAGCGAAATCGCCAGAAGCGCGATCACGGCGGACGCCGCCACGGTTTTCATGGCCGATTGATAAAGGGTTTGACAGGATTTGCAACGTTTGGTGATTAGCCGCCATGAGCCGCTCATTTGCCTTCGCGCTCATTTATTTGGCGGCTGCGACTCGTCTCCTCGCAGAGGATCCGACCCCCAACGCGTCCCCCGAAAAAAAAGGCGGTTGGTTCACGCGAATGCTGCATCCATTTCAGTCGTCCGGCGCGCCGACTTACAAGGATCCGCGTCTGCGCGGTCTCGTGCTCGATCTTAAGCTCTCGCCCCAGCCGGTGAAGCTTTCCGAGGTGCGCCAGCTCGAAGTCAAAGTCACGCTGACGAATGTCTCGAAGCGCGCCGTCATCCTCGATTTTCCCACCGACCAGCGGCTCGAAATCTATTTGCGAAATTCCGCCGACGAAATTCTGACCAAATGGACGGACAACCACGCCTTTGAAAACCATCCCGCCGCCGTTCTGATCAATCCGGGGGAGCACATCTTCTACCCGGAAACGATCGCTACTCGCGACCTCACGCCGAACAAAGTCTTCATCGTGGAAGTCTTCTTCCCGCAATATCCCGAGCTGCGCATCCGGCAGAAATTTCTGACGGCGCCGTGAAAGAAAGTTGAGTGTTGTTAGTTGAGAGTTGAGAGAAAAAGACAGGCGGCTCTCAACTCTCAACTATTAACTCTCAACTATTTTCCGATTACCACACCCATCCCCAGGGCCACCGCGTTCAGCCGTTTACTCAAAAGCTGCTCCAACCATGGGTCGACAGCGCGCGCGAAAAGAATCTGACCGATATCGCTTTCACCGATCACGATCGTTATTGCGAAGGAATCGACCTGGATGAAATCGAAAAGCTGCGCGCGGCCAATCCTGACGTGAAAATTCGCGCGGGCGTGGAGCTGGACAACGATCCTGTCCATTCGAGCGCGGGAAAACGCTGGATCGAAAAAAATTGGGAGCGCCTCGATTTCGTTTTGGGTTCGGTTCACTTTCTCGATCGAGTGGACCAGATGTTCGACAGCGTCCCGGCCGGCGCGAAACAATTCGCCGGACGCGAGATCGACGAAGTTTACGCCGATTACTTTCGCCGGATTCGCGAGATAGCGGGCAGTGGCTTGATCGATTGCCTGGCGCATCTCGATCTCGTCAAGATCCACGGACATCGCCCGAATTCGCCGATCGCGGACCTTGTTGCGGAGACGCTCGATTTCATCGCAGCACGCGGGCTGGCCATCGAGCTTTCGACTGCCGGTTGGCGCAAGCCGGTCAACGAGTTGTATCCGTCAGACGAAATCATTCGGCTCGCGCTGGAGAAGGGGATTCGATTCACGACCGCATCCGACGCGCATTCGCATGCGCAGCTTGGCGAAAACTATGATCGGCTCGCAAAAAAGATGGCGCAGCTCGGGATCGAGAGCGTTTGTATCTTTGAAAAGCACAAGGCGCAAGACTGCCAATTGTAGCGGCGGTCTCTGACCGCCGAATTCAAACGGGTCG
>Ga0209118_1001474_pt1 | contig 10900 bp, 12 predicted proteins | sample BlaSpr_A8_Ref_M1_FD_187988 | JGI IMG/M metagenome (GOLD analysis project Ga0209118, IMG submission 187988) | Forest soil microbial communities from Thunder Bay, Ontario, Canada - Black Spruce, Ontario site 2_A8_Ref_M1 (SPAdes) (version 2) | ecosystem: Environmental > Terrestrial > Soil > Boreal...
AAACGGACTCGGTGCAGCAGATTGTGCGCCGCCTACAAGCCGCGAAAAAACCGGCTGCTTGAGTGGCGACTGAGGGCAACTGGGGGCACCGGGTTGCAACGGAGCGAAACTAGCGTGAGCTCGAGCGATCGCGAGCGACACCGATGCGACTTCGTCCGGAGCAGCTGAGCGCGCATCTGGCGCAGGGCCTGGCGCCGCTCTATGTCGTCCATGGCGACGAGCCGCTGTTGGCCATCGAAGCGGGCGACGCCATCCGCGCCGCCGCGCGCGCGGCCGGGTGCGAGGAACGCGAAGTGCTGGTGGTCGAGCCTGGGTTTAAGTGGGACGCGTTTTCGGCGGCCAGCCGCAACCTCGGTCTGTTCGGCACCCGGAAGCTCGTGGATTTGCGCATCCCGGGCGGCAAGCCCGGAGTCGAAGGCGCACGCGTGCTTGAAGACTGCGCCGCCAATCCGACGCCGGATACAACGATCTTGATCACCTTGCCGCGGCTCGACCGAGCAACGTCGAGCTCCTCGTGGTTCGCCGCGCTCGAGCAAGGCGGTATCACGCTTGAAGTTTTTCCGCTGGAACGCGGCGACTTGCCGCGCTGGATAGCGTCCCGTCTCGAGCGCCAGCGGCAGCGCGCGTCGGCCGAGACTCTGCAGTTTCTCGCCGACACCACCGAGGGCAATCTTCTTGCGGCTCGACAGGAGCTCGAAAAAATCGGCCTCCTTTTGCCGGAAGGCGAGCTCGAACAGGAAGCGGTCGAGAATGCCGTCGCCGACGTGGCGCGCTTCGACGTATTTCAACTCTCCGAAGCATGGCTATCGGGCGACGCCGCGCGCGCATGCCGCATCCTGGCGGCGCTCGAGAACGAGGGCGAAGGTGTTCCCCTGCTTCTATGGCAACTAGGGGAAGACCTGCATGCGCTGGCTACGGTTCTTGCGTCGACAGCCTCCGGGACGCCGGTCGCCATTGCAGTCAAGAGCGCGCGCGTGTGGGGCAAGCGCCAGACGGCCATCGAGCGTGCGGCGCGTCGCATCGCCCCCTCGGCGATTCAGCCGCTGCTCCTGCGCCTTGCGCGTCTGGACGCCCTGGCCAAGGGGATCGGCCGCGGCAACGTCTGGGACCACTTGCGCGACGTCGCGCTGGCGCTGGCCGGACGTCCGGCCCTCGCCGGCAGCTAGCGCTCGTGGCTTGCTGCGAAGGCGCCTTGTCTAAAGGGGCATCGAGATCGTGAAACAGCGACCGCCCGGGCTTCCATGAAGCAGCACAGGTGGTTAGGATTGCATTTGCGGCCGGGTTGATTTCGGCTTCGACGATCCGCACACTAGGCGTCCGCGGGAACCCGCTGGGAGGTGGCCATGTATCGCAAGATCCTCGTTGCTTACAACGGCACCCCTGAATCGCGGCTGGCGCTTGACGAAGCGATACGCTTTGCACCCGACGCCTCGGTCGAAGTTCATCTCGCCGGCGTCGTTCATTATCCTTCGGCGTACCTGCTCGCGGGAGAATATGTGCCCGAGGTGGCGCTTGCCGACGAGCGCGAGCACATGGAAGCGGACCTCAAGAATGCGCACGCGTTGCTCGCCGGCCACGGATTGACGGTGATCGATCACCTGGTCGTCGGCGAGCCGGTGGATGTCCTGACCAAGCTGGTCACCGAGCTCGGCATCGACCTTCTCATTCTCGGCCACCCGCGCAGCAAATCCTTTGCGCTACGCTGGTGGCGAGGATCGGTCGACGCGGTATTGATCGAGCGAGTGCGCTGCAGCGTGCTGGTCGCTGCCGACGCTCCGGCCCGCCGCGCGCGATAGCGCGCGGCTCCAATTCCGGCGCGCGTTAGCGCGGGCTGCAAACCTGGCGCGCGGCTCGATACGTGGCGCTCACCGACGCGGGACCGCTAGCGCGCAGGCGCGACGCTGATGTCGCCGTAAAGCGCCTCGGCGTTACTGTTGGTATTGTCGGTGTCGGTCATCAACTTGACCGCGGTGACCCTGCCCGGCTCTTCGCCGAAAGCTCGCCGGAAATCCTCCACCAGATTACGCGTGTAGTTGTGCCAGCGGCCGATCCCCTGATCGTCGGCAGCGACGGCGAGCATGCGGATGCGCGAGGTCAGGGCGCTGGTGGTGATCGAATCGACGGCAACCTTGCCGCCCCAGATGTACATGAGCTCGGCATAGGGCAATGCCTGGCCGGACGCCGATTTGGCAAACGACGAGGCCGCGCGATCGAGCACGCTGAGCTTGCTGGTGTCGCCGGAGAACGAAACCATCACACGCACCGGGGCGTCCTCGCGCGAGCGGTTGCGGGTTTCCGCCGTGGGAATGCCCTGTATCACCTTCCACCGCCATGACAGCATTGGAAAAGCGCGAGGGTCGAAGTCGGTGCGAAATGCCATCAGCGAGGCGCTTCCGTGCGCGGTCGCCTTCAGCACCACGACTCCTTCGTCGACGACAGTTGTATATTCGGTTTCCGCTTTCGTGCTTGACAGCGGTACATGCTGCCATCCCGCAGGCGCCGCCCCGGCTTGCGTGTTCGAAAAGCGCGTAATTTCGGGCGCCGATTGCGCGAACGCCGTTCCGGCGAGCGACGCGACGCAAAAGGCATAAAGCGCAGCTCTCACGGCGGCGTCCCGGTCGCGCATTTCGTCTTGCCGTTGCGAAGAATGCAAATAGTCATGAGCTGTCCGTGCACGTCGCGGGCCTCGACGCGCCAGAGGTCGCTTCGGTCGGGATCGCGCTCGAGGACCATGAAGCCGTATCGGCTGGTCGAGGCGATGGTCTCGACGACAGTTCCGGGAGCGACCGATGCGCCAGTCGGCAAGGGACTCGGCAGCGGCGCATCCGCCCACGTGCCGCCATTGCCGGAGATGAGTTGCGTCGGATGGGCTGACACGAAGCTCACCATCTCGAACAGATGGTTGTGACCGGCGATGAGCGCCTGCACATTGGATGGAAAAAGGCTCGGACCGTTGATCGGCGCCAACACCGACTGCAGCGCCTCGTTGCCGGGATAGACCGCCGGCGCGGGCCGCGATACGTCGGGTGCGAAGCCGAGGATCGGATGATGGCTCACGAACAGATTCTCCGCAACGTTGCGCGACAACGCAAACGCCATGCCAAGCTCGGCAGCATAATTGCGGTACATCGGGTCCGAGGGAAGGAGCGCACGCACGCCAACGCGGGACGAGTCGAACACCACGATCTGTGTGTCGCCCGAGATCGGAACCGCGTACGGATCGCTGTAGTCGCCCCGCTCGTCGTCGGATGCACGATTGCAGTCGCGCCCGTCGACACGCGGCCGGAAGTCGAGAAATCGCCACCAGCCCTGGCCCGCGCGGTTGCACGATTCGTGATTGCCGCGGACGAAAATCCACGGCGCCGCGGCGAGCAACGGTCGCGCCGGCACAAAGAAGTCGGCATCCCACGCGTCCCAGCCATAGCCCCAGGGGCTGTTGGCGCAGTCTTCGTTTCCGGCGGGACAGGCATTTTCGCGGTAGTGATAATCGCCGACATGGATCACCAGGTCGGGAAGCGTCGCCGCGGCCGCGGCGGCGATAGTCGCAAACGGCCACTGTTCGCCATCGTTGCAGGCCTGGAAGGCGTCTTCCGAAGCCTTGAGCCGGCACCCGGTATCGCCGATCACGACGATCCGCTTGGGCTCGCGCGTCGAGAGCGGGAGCGATCGCCCGGCGACGATCGCCCGAGACGCGTCGCGAGGCAAGCTCAGGTCGCAGACTCGCACCGGAAACGCCGAGGGTTTTGAATCTGCCGGATCGCTTCTCGTCGGTCGCTGCGCGATCGTCGCCGGCGCGGCGCGCAGCTGCATCCGCGTCGTCTTAGCATCGACCGCGATCGCGGGACAGGCGTCGTCGGTGGTGATGAGTCGCGCCAGACGTGCGCCGTCGGCGCCGACCACGACAAACGCGGACTCGACGGCGCCGGCAGCCCGGATGTCGGATGCGGGCGGGACGACGTTGGCGCAAGCGGTCAGAAATGCGCCGGCGGCGAGCGCGAGCTGGCGCAGCGAGGACCGCGACGGAAAGGTCGATCGCGCCGCTTGCATCATCATCGCCAATCCCCCCACAGCGCATTCATGGCGGCCAGCACGGCCACCCCCGCAGTCTCGGTTCGCAGCACGCGTGGCCCGAGTCGAGCGATCCGAAATCCGGCGCCCTGCGCCGCGGCCAGCTCGTCCGCCGAGAGTCCCCCTTCGGGTCCGATCAGGAGTCGAATCGCACCCGAGGGGCGATCGAATGCCGTCAGCGCGCTTCCTTCGCCCGGCGAGAGCACCAGCGACAGCACCGCAGCGGCCGTGGCGCCGGATTCGCCCGGGTCCCGCGACTGGAGCGCGGCATCGAAATCGCATAAGGGATGGAGCAAGGGCAAGCGGTTGCGGCCGCACTGCTCGCACGATGCAACGATCACCGAGCGCCAGTGCTCGGCGCGCTTCGAAGCGCGCGCAGGGTCAAGCCGGGTGACGCTGCGCGCCGTCGTCACCGGCGCGATCGCGGCTACGCCCATCTCGACCGCCTTCTGGATAACGTAGTCCATGCGCTCGGCGCCGGCCAGGCCTTGCAGCAGCGTGACCGTCACGGGAGATTCGCGCTCGACCGGGTCGTGCCTGCCCACCGCGGCCGAGACCAAACGCGACTCGATTCGAGTCAGTCGCGCTTCGAACTCTCCACCTTCGCCATTGAACAGCGTTACCGTATCGCCTTCGCGCAAGCGCAGGACGCGCGACGCGTGATGCGCGACCGCGGACGGCAAGTCGATGACCTCACCGCTACGCAGCGGCGTCGGGCAGAACAAGCGCGCTCTCATGCCGGAGGCGGCAGGAAATCGAAATGATAATGATCCGCTGCAGGCAGGTAGCCGATCTTGCGGTAGATGCTGTTGCTGGTCGGATTGGCAACGTCGGTGGTCAAAAACATCGCTCGCTTTCCCTGCTCGAACAACTCGCGCGACAGCTCGCCGACCAGTGCCGAAGCATAGTTCCGCCTGCGATGCTCAGGTGGAGTAAAGACAGGCGCGACGCGTGCAACGTCGGTGCCGCCGTCGCCGTAACCGGCCAATGAAACGACTCCATCATCGTCCCAGACGCGGACCGTGCCTTGCTCCAATCGGCGCGCAAAGACGCGCTGTATCCTTGCCGGGTCATCCGACAAGCTAACCTCCTCAATGAATGCGAGCTGCCAGGCGAGCAGCAAATCGTGCTCGTCCTGGCGCGGCAAGCGCATGTGCCCCGGCGCTCGCGGCAGCGACGGCCGCCGATGCAGCTCATAATGACGCAGGTGGAAGCGAAGCGCGTGCCGCTGTCCGGTGCGCGCGATCCACTCGCGCGCGAACGTCTCGCACGCAGCCAGCGGTCCGACCATGCTCTTGGGTGCGCGGCTTCGCCCTGCCATGTCCGCCGCCAGTAACGTCAATGCCGGCGCTGACGCCCCAGTCAACATGACGCTGCCGGAGCTGTTGTACAGCGCTGCCGCGACGACGGCGCCCTCGTGTTCGACGCTCGCGAAATAGGCATCGGCATCGTCACCAGTCGGGCCAGAAACCATGCGCGCGGCGGAGATCGACACGATGCTGTTCTCCGCTTCCGAGAGGTTCAGAAACGCGCCGGCGGCAGCGAGAAATTCGGCCGCGCTTTCGTGCACCGTGAGATGGATTGCTGTCATGCGAGCGGCTTAGTGCTAGTAGTACACTTGCATTTTGCCACATCCTTCTTTGAGGAAACGGCTCATGGCGGCAGCTCCACCTCTCTCCGACTTCGGGCGACCCGCGCCTGCTTTCGACCTCGTCGGCACTGACAACAAGCGCTATACGCTCGACACGGTGCGCGGCAAAAACGGCCTTCTGGTGATGTTCATCTGCAATCACTGTCCTTATGTCAAAGCGGTGCTGGACAAGCTGGTGCGCGACGCGCGCGATCTTGCAGCTCACGGCGTCGGCTCGGTGGCGATATGCAGCAACGACGCTGCGGATTATCCCGAAGACTCATTCGACAACATGGCGGCTCTCTCCGAGCGCATGCGGTTTCCCTTTCCGTATCTCTGGGACGAGACGCAATCGGTGGCCAAAGCGTACGGAGCGGTATGCACGCCCGATTTCTTCGGCTTCAACGCCAGGCTCGAGCTGCAATATCGAGGGCGGCTCGACGATGCGGGGCGGTCACCCAAGCCCGATGCGCCGCGCGAGCTGTATCAGGCGATGGTCGAGGTTTCGCGCACCGGCAAAGGGCCGGCCAGGCAGGTGGCGAGCGTCGGTTGCTCGATCAAGTGGCGCGACGCCGCCTGAAAGCGATGCGGCGCGGGTTCCACCGCCAACTATTTCGGTTACAGAAGAAACGCGCGCAGCGCGTCGAGTACAGCGCGCGGCGCTTCCGCCATCAGGCTGTGGCCACAGCCGGATAAGGTGACGACCCGCTTGTCGGCAAGCGCTTCGATGAGCAGCGTCGCGTTCGCCGGCGGCGCCATCAGGTCACGCTGGCCCAGCATCACCAATGAGGAGCAGCGAATGCCGCCGGCCGCATTCACTCCGTCGTTGTAATCGCGGCAGGCGAGAAGATCGTTGTAGAGCGCGCCAGGCCGCGAGCGCTCCATGAGGCGCAGCGCATTACCGCTCATCCATATGCCCGGTTGCTCGCTGCCGCCAAGCTGGTGGCCGGCGGAAAAACTCCATCCGATAATGAGCTCGAACGCGACGTGATCGTTCGCCTTCGCGGCGTCCAGCAGCGCTTCTGCCACCGGCATCGGCGCCGAAGGGCCGAGCAGCGCGATTCGCGACACGCGAGTGGAGTTGCGTGCCGCCATGTCGAGCACCGAGAGCGCGCCCAGGCTATGGCCGACGAAGGCAGCGCGCTCGATCGCCAGCGCGTCGAGGAGCGCCACCAGCCAGTCGGCGATGTCCGACACCGACGAATGAGCATCGCCAGCACTGCGGCCGTGGCCAGGCGTGTCGACCGCGAGCACATTCCGGCCGTGATGCGCGAAGTATCGCGACTGCAGTGCCCACACGCTGTGATCGTTGCATGCGCCGTGGACGAAGACGATGCTCGGCTGCGCAGGGTCGACGTCGCGCCCGCCGGTGTAGGCGTAAACCGAGCGTCCGTTGACGTCGACCTGCACTACCGAGTCTTCGACGCTGCGTACAAGGCGCGGCTCAGATCCTCGATCAAATCGTCGGCATTTTCCAGACCGACCGACAGCCGGATCGTGCCTTCGGTGATGCCGGCGGCGGCGAGCTTCGCGGCCGAGACGCGGAAATGCGTCGTGCTCGCGGGATGAATCACCAGCGACTTGGCGTCGCCGACGTTGGCGAGGTGGGAAAAGATCCTCAGCGACTCGATGAATTTTCGTCCCTGATCGCGTGTGCCGCGGATGGCGAAGCTGAACACCGCGCCGCAGCCACGCGGAAGCAGCTTCTGCGCGAGGTCATGGTCGGGATGCCGCTCAAGCTCCGGATAACCCACCGATGCGACAAAGTCGTGCGCGTCGAGAAAGGCGACGATCTTGCGTGTGTTGTCCACGTGGCGTTGCATCCGCAGCGGCAGTGTCTCGATCCCCTGCAGAATCTGGAAGGCCGTCATCGGCGCCATGCAGGCGCCGAAATCGCGTATGCCTTCGCGCCGCGCACGCAGCAGGAATGCCGCGGTGGTCGACTCGTCGGTGAAGATCATGTCGTGGAAGCCGCTGTAGGGCTCGCTCAAGGTCGGAAACTTGGCGGAGCGTTGCCAGTCGAAGCGGCCGCCGTCGATCAACAGGCCGCCTATCACCACGCCATGCCCGGAAAGAAATTTCGTCGCCGAGTGATAGACCAGATCGGCGCCGTGGTCGAACGGCCGCATGAGATACGGTGTCGTAAAGGTCGAATCGACCAGCAGCGGTAATTCGTGCTCGTGCGCGAGCGCGGCGATGCGCGGGATGTCGAGCACCTCCAGACCCGGATTGCCGAGCGTCTCGCCGAAAAGGAGCCTCGTTTCCGGCCGGATCGCCGAGCGCCATTGGTCGAGATTGCGCGGATCGACGAAGCTGGTCTCGATGCCGAAGCGCGGCAACGTAAAGTCGAGCAGGTTGTGCGATCCGCCATAGAGGGAGCGCGAGGCGACGATGTGAGAGCCGGCGCCCAGGAGCGTTGCGATCGCCAGGTGCAAGGCGGCCTGACCGCTGGCCACCGCGATCGCGCCGACGCCGCCTTCCAGCGCGCTGATCCGCTCTTCCAGCACCGCGCACGTCGGGTTGGAGATGCGCGAATAGACGTGGCCGGCGCGCTCCATGTTGAACAGCGCCGCCGCATAATCGCTGTCGGGGAAGACAAACGACGCGGTCTGGTAGATGGGAGTTGCGCGGGCGCCGGTTGCCGGGTCCGGCGCCGCGCCCGCATGCAGCGTCAAGGTATCGAAATGCGCGGATTTGGGCTTGCTCATTGAGGGCTCGCGGCGAGGATAAGCGCGCCTATGGTAGCGCATCGCGCAGCCGCGAACTCGGCGATCTCCCCCTGATCTCATCTGACTAAAGGCACCCTACTTTGCCGCGAGTCCGGCGAGGGCTTACACTGAAGGTACCGGCGATCTCGTATCGCAAATCCTGGAGACAAACATGCAGCGCAAGGCATCCGCACGCTGGCAAGGCACCGTCAAGGAAGGCAAGGGCAGCATCTCGACCCAGTCGGGTGCCTTAAGCGACGCGCCGTACGGGTTTAACGCCCGCTTTGGCGACGGGAAGGGCACGAATCCTGAGGAGCTCCTGGGCGCGGCGCACGCGGGCTGCTTCACGATGGCGCTGTCTTTCGCGTTGAACAACGCCGGATTCACCGCCGAAGCGATCGATACCGAGGCCGCCGTCACGCTGGAAAAAGTAAGCGACGCGTGGACGATCACGGCGATTCATCTGACCACGCGGGCGCAAGTTCCCGCCATCGACGCGGCGAAATTCGCCGAGATAGCGGGCGGCGCGAAGGCCAACTGCCCTGTGTCACGCGTGCTCAACGCGACCATTACAATGGACGCCAAACTGGGCGGTTAGCAAGCATGACCACACGGCCGAACGCGCCGCTCAAGGGACGCGGCGCGACGTTCAATCCGGGAAACCGCTTCCGCCGCGACACGCGGGAAGCGGTGGACGACGGTTGGGCGCCGCCGCCCTCGGAAGCCGAGGTCGGCGACCAGGAGCTGCCGCCGCTGAAGACCACCGTCACCCTTCAGCGGTCGCGCACCATCATTGCCAGAAACGCATCGCCCGACATCCCGTTCACGCAATCGATCAATCCGTACCAGGGCTGCGAGCACGGCTGCGTGTACTGCTACGCCCGGCCGACTCACGCTTATCTCGATCTGTCGCCGGGACTGGATTTCGAGACCAAGCTTTTCGCCAAGCCCGACGCCGCGGCGCTGCTCATCGCCGAGCTCGCCAAGCCCGGCTACGTCTGCGACCCGATCGCGATCGGTACCAACACCGATCCTTATCAGCCGATCGAGCGCGAATGGAAGATTACGCGGCAGATTCTCGAAGTGCTGTCCGCGTGCGAGCACCCGGTATCGATCGTCACCAAGTCGGCGCTGGTCGAGCGGGACATCGATCTGCTGGCGCCCATGGCGGCGAAGCATCTCGCGCGCGTCTATGTATCGATCACCACGCTCGATCGCGATCTGGCGCGGACCCTCGAGCCGCGCGCCGCCGCGCCTCATCGCCGGCTGGCCGCGGTCAAGGCCTTGAGCGACGCGGGCATACCCGTGGGCGTGATGACCGCGCCGATTATCCCGCAGCTGACCGACAAGGATCTCGAAGCGATACTCGACGCTGCAAGCGCGAACGGCGCACGTTACGCCGGGTGGACGCTGGTTCGACTTCCGCACGAGGTCAAGGATCTTTTCCGCGACTGGCTGGCGCAGCACTATCCGCTACGCGCCGAGCACGTCATGAGCGTGATTCAGCAAATGCGCGGCGGCCGCGACAACGATCCGCAATTCGGCTCGCGCATGCGCGGTCAGGGCCTCTTCGCGGACCTCATCTCCCGCCGCTTCGACATCGCATGCCAGAGGCTCGGCTTGAATCGAGAGCGCGCGCCCATGGATACCTCGCGCTTCCGGCCGCCGCGCACCGAGGCCCAGCGCGCCCAGCTCTCGCTGTTCTAGACTCCGGGACGCCGGTTGCCCGAGATGCGTGAGCTGCGCGAATTAAGCGACCGGCTGGCCAGGTGCTACACCGGCGCGGTGCACGACGTGCTACGCATGATGGGGTACGACAACATCGTGTTGCCACCCGAGATCAAGGCTATCGCGCCGGGAACACGCCTTGCCGGACCGGCGTGGACTGTCTCCGGCCACATCGATCGCAAGCGCACGCGCGATGAGACGCTCCTCGCTTGGTGCACCATGCTGTCCAAGGCGCCGGCCGGTCATGTGATCGTGTGTCAGCCGCACAATCACGAGATCGCTCTCATGGGCGAGCTCTCGGCGCAGACGCTTCAGGCGCGCGGCGTGCTGGGTTACGTCGTCGACGGCGGCTCGCGCGATACCGATCTTGTTCTCGCTCAGGGCTTCCCGGTGTTCTGCTCGTTTCTGACCCCCGCCGACATCGTCGAGCGCTGGATCCCCGACTCGTTCGCCGACCCGATCACGATCGGCACCGTTACCATCACGACCGGCGATTACCTTCTCGGCGATCGCGACGGCGTGGTCGTCATTCCGCAGTCGATTGCGCAGGAAGTCGTCACGCGTACCGAAAAAATCGTTGCCACCGAGAGCAACATGCGGCGGGCATTGCTGGGCGGCATGGACCCGGTCGAAGCCTATCGCACGTTTGGCAAGTTCTAGACGGGCGTACATGGCAGCACCAAGCGCCTTTCAGCGACGAAACCATCGTCGCCAGCGAGTGTCCATGCTTGGAGGAGAGTCGTTCATCGCGTCGGCGCGGTTTTGC
>Ga0209118_1001475_pt1 | contig 10892 bp, 12 predicted proteins | sample BlaSpr_A8_Ref_M1_FD_187988 | JGI IMG/M metagenome (GOLD analysis project Ga0209118, IMG submission 187988) | Forest soil microbial communities from Thunder Bay, Ontario, Canada - Black Spruce, Ontario site 2_A8_Ref_M1 (SPAdes) (version 2) | ecosystem: Environmental > Terrestrial > Soil > Boreal...
AAGGCGTAAGACAAACGCACTTCGCCTGCTTGCGCGCGTACACGACGCGGGCGACTCATGAGCTCCGCAAAGCTCGAAGCCATCGGACGGGCTGGCGCAATTCGCATCGGCGTCTCCGGCTGGCGCTATCCGCCGTGGCGCGGCGGAGCGTTCTATCCGAAGGGCCTGCCGCAGCGTAGAGAGCTCGAATACGCGTCGCGCGTTTTGCCTTCGATCGAGCTCAATGGCTCGTTCTACTCGCTGCAGCGTCCCGAGAATTACGCCGCCTGGTACGACGACACGCCGGCAGGCTTCGTCTTCAGCGTCAAGGGCTCGCGCTACATTACGCACATGCTGCGCCTTAACAACGTCGAGACGGCGCTCGCGAACTTCTTCGCCTCCGGTATTGCGAATCTGCGCGACAAGCTCGGTCCTTTCCTGTGGCAATTGCCGCCCAATTTTCGCTACGACGCGGGCAAGCTCGATCGATTTCTGGCCATGCTTCCGCGCGACACCGATCAAGCCTCGGCGCTGGCGCGGCGCCGCGACGCCAAGGTCAAAGGTCGTGCCCGCATCTCGTTCGGGCCAGCGCGACCATTGCGGCACGCGATGGAAATCCGCAACGACACCTTCATCGACCCGTCTTTCGTTCACTTGTTGCGCAAGCACCGCGTCGCCCTCGTGATCGCGGATACGGCCGGCAAGTGGCCGCAGTATGAAGACGTAACCGCCGACTTCGTGTACATCCGCCTCCATGGCGCTGAGGAGCTCTACAAGAGCGCCTATATGGAAGGCGCGCTCACGCGCTGGGCCAAGCGCATCGGGCGCTGGAGCGAGGGCGGGGAGCCTTCGGACAGCCGCCGAATCGTCGACAAAGCCGCGGCGGTTCGTCGTTCACGCGATGTGTTTTGCTACTTCGATAACACCGACAAGGTCGAAGCGCCGGGCAATGCGCTGCGGCTGATGAAAAAACTGGATGTCGTGTGGCCGATCCAGCCGCGCTCAAAACTCTGAAATAGACAACGTTGCGCGCCGCGAGGCTGCCTCGGCGCGATTGAGCTGACCGCGTCTGTTCTCTCGCCGGTCCTACTTCCGACCACGCGCCGAACTCGTCGCTTTGGCCGACGATGGCTTACGCAACGGCAACTGCCGCTTGTTTTGTGGCGGTGGATCGCGCCGTTCCGCGGCGACCTCGTCGAACAGCCACTGCCGGAACGGTGCGAGCTTGGGCGAATTTGCGAGTCGCGGCGGATAGACGAGGAAATATTTGTGCGGTGACGGCAGGGTGATCTGAAAAGGTCGCACCAGCACGCCGTTGGTGAGATCGTTGCCGATCAGTGAGCTCCGGGCGAGCGCGACGCCTTGTCCCTCGGCCGCCGCCTGCAACACGTGGGACGCGTCGTTGAACATCGGCCCGCGCGTCGGCTCCGGCCAATCCAGGCCCGCGGCTGCGAACCACGGTTGCCAGAACTCGGCTTCCGAGCGCAGGAGCGTGTGGTGCGCTAGATCCGCCGGGCGCGCCGGCAACCGGCCACCGGCGAGGCGCGGGCTGCATACCGGAAAGTAGACGTCATCCATCAAGTGCTCGGCCACGGCTTCCGGATAGTTGCCGCCACCGTAGCGAATTGCCGCGTCGATGTTGTCGCGCCGGAAGTCGGCCAGCGCACTGCTCGCCCCAACGTCGAGATCGATGTCCGGATACGCGGTGAGAAACCGACCAATGCGCGGCAACAGCCAGCGCGCAGCGAACGACGGCATTACGCTCACTCGCAATTGTCGTGGGTTTGCGCGTTCGGTCACTTCCCGCACCGCATCGCCAAGTTCGGAGAGTACGGCACGCACGCGACTCGCGAAGCGCTCCCCTTCGTCAGTCAATCGGATACCTCGGCCCGCGCGTTCGACCAGACGAACGCCGAAATCCGCTTCCAGCGACTTGATCTGGTGGCTGATCGCGCCATGCGTGAGATGGAGGGACTCGGCGGCGCGCGTGAGGCTCCGAGTGCGGGCGGCGGCCTCGAACGCGCGCAGCGCCTGCATCGGCGGTAGACGATCAGCCATGCTCTGCCAATATGTGAAAACAATTCACATTATATCGCAAAACAAATCGTTTGTCCCCAGCTGCCGTCACCTCTAGACTTTTGCCTCACAGCGCGCTTCTGCGCACGGGAGAATGACATGCAAATTCGGCTCGCATTTAAGCATATGTTTCTCGAACCCGGCAAGACCTTCGCCGTGCCCACGGTAGCTGGCGCTCGCGTGCGCGTCGTCGACGGCAAGGTATGGGCAACGACCAGCAACAGTCCGGACGACGTCTGGCTGGGGGCTGGAGAGGAGTACACGGTTCCAAGCCCCGGCTTGACCGTGATCGAATCGATTGGCCGCTCGACAGTCGAGCTCATTCCGCCCGCTGCGACCGGGACTCGAGGTCACATCATGAACCGGTATCACATGGCGATTCCACGCGCGGTGTGCGGCTTCGCCGCCATCGCGATGACGGTGATCACCATCGGTCTGTTGGTGATCCTTCCGGCGAAATTAGGGCCCGACAGCCAGGAGGCTCGGCTGCGGCAGGCGTCGAGTGTCGCCGCGACGCCAACCGCGGTCGTCGTCAGCCAGCCCCGCAGCATTATCAATGCGCTGAAGCCGACAAGCACCCAGGCGTCGAGCGGCGTGGTGCCGCCAACCCGCGGTCACTGATAGCGCCCTGCAACTGGGTAGCTATGCCGGCGGATCCCCGCCTCCATCGGACCTTCGCCCGAAAAACTCGCGCACCACGCCCCAAAGACCCAGCGCCGCTGGGCCGAAGCAGACGATCGCGAAAAATCTCGCAACGATGCGCGCCCACCACGGCATCGGAGCGCTGCCGGCGAACCCGGCGATGCGTCCAATCGTCAAGGTTCCGTCGGCCGCGGGATGGAGCGGCGTGAAAGCGAGCGCCGCGCAAACGAGGCCGAACGTCCCCATGAACAACGCAAACGATAACGCCCGAAGCCGCTGCCAGAACTCGGGACCCGCCGCGAAGACGCCGATCGCGGCGAACACTATGCCCAGCACGATTACCAACGGATAGTCGCTCGTCGGCAATGTCGACGACCACCACGCTGCGCAGAGCAGCGCCACGCCAATGAAAAACACCAGTAACCCGGGGATGGCACTCATGCAAACGGTGCACTGCATGGGGCGTGCGCGAGCTTCACGGGTTCCAGAGTAGATTCGGGTCGCATTGTACGATCGACCTGTTTAGGGCGATGCCCGCCTGCGCTTTAACGCGACGATGTAAATCGCCGCGTTTATGACGACAACAATGGCGCCAAGCATCGCCTGCGTGTCTTGCGTAAGCCCCTCCGGATACAACAGCGACACGACGTAATGATCGATGAAGCCGCCGGCGTATCCCGCTTCGCCGGCCTGTCGGCGCAGGATCACTTCCAGTGGCGTCAACGGGCAGATCATCGCATTGAATTCGACCAACGCAGCCCAGACGACAGCGGGGATGTGCAGCCAGGCGAGCCGCGGCCAGCGCAATATCAGAAGCGCGCCGAGAACGGCGAACAATACGAACGCGAAGTGGGTAATGAGAATTGCGTCGGCGGCCGCTCGATACGCCATGTCGATGAGTGAAGCGGCAACTACGCGGCGACGTTGATCCGCACCGGCACGCGCCGGCGCCCCCATTGATGATCGAAACGCTCGAAGCGACCCGGTAACGCCGTCCCGCAAAACTTGCACGCGCCTTCCGGAGTGACAGCGTAAGAAAGGATCTCGTGCCAGTCGCGCACGATCAGCGGCTTGGCGCAGCCGGGACAGAAGGTCGTGCCACCCTCGAGGTCGTGCACGTTGCCGGTATAGACGTAGTGCAGACCAGCGGCCAGCGCGATGTTGCGCGCGCGGCTCAACGTCGCCGCAGGGGTGCGGACGATGTCGGTCATCTTGTAGTCGGGATGGAAAGCGGTGAAGTGCAGCGGCACGTCGGGCCCGAGCTCGCGTGCGATCCACTTGCACTCCGCCTCGATCTCCGCGTCGGAATCGTTCTTGCCGGGGATCAGCAGCGTGGTGATCTCGGTCCAGACATCGGTCTCGTGGTGCAGATAGACGAGCGTGTCGAGCACCGGTTGCAGGTGCGCACCGCATACCTTCACATAGAACTCATCGGTAAAGCCCTTCAGGTCCACGTTGGCCGCATCCATCTTGGCGTAGAAGTCGCGCCGCGCCTCGACTCCTATGTAGCCCGCCGTCACCGCGACCGCCTGAATGCCGAGATCGTGGCAAGCGTCGGCGGTATCCATCGCATACTCGGCGAAAATCACCGGATCGTTGTAGGTAAAAGCGACGCTTTTGCAGCCGGCACGGGTCGCCGCCTCCGCGATCGCCAAGGGAGAGGCCTGGTCCATCAGCGTGTCCATCTCGCGCGACTTGGATATGTCCCAGTTCTGGCAGAACTTGCACGCGAGATTGCAGCCGGCGGTGCCGAAAGAAAGCACGCTCGATCCGGGATAGAAGTGATTGAGCGGCTTCTTTTCGATCGGGTCGATGCAAAAGCCCGAAGAGCGCCCGTACGTGGTGAGCACCATCCGATCACCGCTGCGCTGACGCACGAAGCAGGCACCGCGCTGGCCCTCGTGCAGGCGGCAGTCGCGCGGACAAAGGTCGCATTGGATGCGCCCGTCGTCGATGAAATGCCAATAGCGGCCGGGGTGATCGCTCATGACGTTGCTTCCATGGCGCGCACATCGCTTTCGCGCCACTTAGTGACGCGGTAACGCGAAATGTGCACGGCCGCACTCCAGAAGTCGATCGGGAGGCCAGCCTTGCGCTTCAACTCGGCGAGAAACTCCGTCGGCTCGCGAAGCGTGTCCCACACCTGCGGCAGAAAGGTCGCGCGCCTGCCCGCGATTTCGAGCACCACGCCGTCGATGCCCGGCCGAAGCTGCGCGAGCAAGGCCTGTTCTCCGTCCGCCGCGATGGCCTCGGACGCTGACAGCAGGGAAACCTCCACCGACGTGTCGATGAATTCCTCGGTAGCCAGACGCGGAAAACGCGGATCGTCGAACGCCGCGGCGACCGCGTTGGCGCGGACGTCGACGCCCAGCGGTCGCCTAGCCTCGAGGCTGCCGATGCAGCCGCGCAGCAACCCATGTTTGAAAAGCGTCACGAAGGTCGCACCCGGCGCCTCAAGCGCCGGGTGTCCAGGCTCCGCGCTCTCGGCCCCGGCGCGATCGGACCCGTTGCCGCGGACTTCGCCCAGCTCGGCGCCGATGGCGCGTCGCGCAATCGTCACCAGCGAGCGGCCGAGCTCTGCGTCATGCATCGACGGTCTCCTCGAGTCGCCTTGTCGCGACACTCTCCGGAACCTTCCGCGCGAAGGCAAACGCGGCATAGCCGACGACGCGCGATTTTTCGCCCGCGGTATCGCCGGAGTTGCGCAAGTCGAGGAGCTCCGGCTTGAGGCCATGTCGGCGAGCGCAGAGCGCGAAGCCGTTGATCGGCGTGGCGCCGCACGCCTGCTGGTGATCGAGGGTGTCGGCGAGCGCGAGAATGTCGTCTACGGTGGAACTATCGATCTCGGCAGCCCGCTCGTACGGATGGTAATGCGACAAGTCGGAGCTGACCACGATCAGCGTCTCGGGGCCGCCCCACAGGCGCTCGATGACTGCCGCCACTTCCGATGGCGACGCGTCTCCGACCGCGAGTGGAACCAGGGTGAATTCTTCGAGTATCGTCTGCAGGAAAGGAAGCTGCACCTCGAGTGAATGCTCGAGCGAGTGAGCTGGCTCGCTCTCGACCACCTGAGGCATCGCTTGGAGGCGCGCCGCGGCCTCGGCATCGACCGCGACCGCGCCCAGGGGCGTGACGAAGCTGTCGGCGCCAGGCAGCGCCACGCCGCGAATCGGCACCCGATGCACCGGGCCCAGCAAAACGACGCGGCGGATCAGGGATCGGCCGGGAACGAGCCGCGCGTACGCGCTCGCCGCTATCGGGCCGGAATAGATGTATCCCGCGTGCGGCACGATGAGCGCCTTCGGGCACTCCGCGTCGTTAGCGGCGGGCCGGGCCGCGGCATCGAGCAAGGCGCGTACGTTCGCCTTGAGCGCGCGAGGCGCGCCGGGATAGAACAGGCCGGCTACGGCGGCCGGACGGACGGTGAGCATTGGCTACCTTGTCGGAGCCCATTCAAGGCTACAGCCGCAAAATCGGGGCGACTTCGCTTCCAAGCAAGCCCCGCCAGCGGTTATTGTCGCGCCGCCGCGGCCGTTATGCACGTTACTTTTGCTCAGGCTACTTTGGGGGAGTCAGCGCGACTTTGCGGTCGGCTATGTGGCGAAGGTAGGCAAGCAGGTCGGTCAACTCCCTGTCTGACAAGCTCGCGACCGGGAACCTGGGCATTTTCGCGGCCTGCCAGCGGCGCAGCGACTGCGGATCGCGGATCAGGCGGCGAAGGGCATCGACGCGCAGATACTCGGTCGGGTTGTACGGGACGTTCAAATCCGGCCCGATCGTAGCGTCGCCGCCCAAGTTCAAGGTGTGACAGGCCGAGCAATGTTTTTCGTATGCCGCAAACCCGTGCCGGATCGGGTCCTGCGCCGACAAGCCGGGGGCCGGCGCGAGCATGGGGTAACGCTTGATGAGCGGCGAGACCGATTCTATACGGGCGATCTGGTAAGGCCATTGTCCTGACCCGATGCCACCCATCTCGGGGCGCACCCAGACGAGGTAGAACGGACCCGCGGTCGCGCTCTCCCCCGCCTTCAGTGCCGGCCACGGAGCATCGGGCGGCTCGATCGCCAGATACGCGACGGCGCCGTCACCGCGGGCGAGCAGCGGCGCCGCGGCCAGGTTCGCGACATATCCGTCGTTGGCAACGAAGCGTATCGTCTCGTCGGGCGCCACACCGGCGAGCAGTGCCGCCACGGGAACGGCGCGGAAGCTCATGTCGCGCTTGTACGCGACGTCGCCGGGAATCGTGACCTTGGTTGCCGCCGGCATCGCGAGGAGGCTTGCCGGAGCATAGGTCGCCATTCTGCCGCCGGCGACGATGGTCAGCTCGGGCTCCGACGCCGCGACGCTCTGCGTCAGCGTGGCGCAGACGCCGGCGAAGAGAAAAAGCCGAAGACGATACACGGCCTGTCACTCCTCGTGCGCCGCCAGGCGGACGATATAGCCGCCTGACTTTTCGTCGCGCTCGAGCTTCAGGCTGCCGCTTTTTTCGGCCGTCTCCAGCAACGCGTTAAAGGACCGGAAGCCGTGATATGACTCGGTGAATCCGGGATTGCGGCGCTTGAGCGCCTGCTTGACCATCGAGCCCCAGATTTTTTCCTCCTCGCCGCGCTCGGCAACCAGCGCCTCCACGGTTTCGACGACCAGGTCCAGCGCCTTCTGCCTGCGTTCCTCGTCGCTCTTTTTCGCCGGAGCGTTGCTTTCCTCCCTCGATGCCCTTCCCGGCGCCTTCGGGGTCTCGCCTGCAGATGGGCGGGATGCTGGCCTGCGCGCGGCGGGACGCTTTTTTTCGCGCACCAGATCGTCGTAGAAGATGAACTCGTCGCAGTTCGCGATCAAGAGGTCCGACGTCGAGTTCTTGACGCCGACCCCGATGACGACCTTGTTGTTCTCGCGCAGCTTGGAGACCAGCGGCGAAAAGTCCGAATCGCCGCTGATAATCACGAATGTCTCGACGTGCGACTTGGTATAGCAAAGATCCAGTGCGTCGACGACCATGCGTATGTCGGCCGAGTTCTTGCCGGATTGGCGCACGTGTGGAATCTCGATCAGCTCGAACGAAGCTTCGTGCATCGGCGCCTTGAACGCCTTGTAGCGATCCCAGTCGCAGTACGCTTTCTTGACGACGATGCTGCCCTTGAGCAACAGGCGCTCCAGCACCTTGCCGATGTCGAAACGCTCGTACTTGGCGTCCTGAACGCCCAGCGCGACGTTTTCGAAATCGCAGAACAGTGCCATGTTGGTGACTTCGGGGGGATGGGCCATGGTCTTTCGATGAGCTTCTCGCGGGTCGCGCATGAGGCGGTTACCGCGAGATAGAATGAGAACGAGAGTGGTGAAAGCGTGCCGCTAAGATAGCAGCAACCGGCCGCTGTGGAAATGACCGGCCGCTTTTTTGGACTTCCAATGACAACTGCCCTTCCAGCCCTGTCGCTGCTCGAAACCCGGGTGCTCGGCGTGCTGGTCGAAAAGCAGCACACGGTCGCCGACACCTATCCGCTGACCTTGAACGCTTTGATCGCGGGCTGCAATCAGAAGACGAGCCGCGACCCGGTGTTGAGCGCAACCGACGCGGAGGTGCAATCGACGGTCGACCGCCTCAAAACGTTGTCGCTGATCGTCGAGTCGAGCGGCGGCCGGGTGATGCGCTACGCGCACAATGTCGAACGCGTGCTGGGGCTGCCATCGCAGGCGGTGGCGCTGCTGGCGACGCTCATGTTGCGCGGACCGCAAACGCTCGGCGAGCTTCGGATCAACAGCGACCGCCTGCACCGGTTCGCCGATATTTCGGCGGTGGACGCATTTCTGCACGAGCTCGCCGCCCGCCCAAGCGGAGCGCTGGTGGCCGAGTTGCCCCGCTCACCTGGATCGAGGGAGAATCGCTGGATGCACTTGTTGTCCGGCGCGCAGCCGCCGGAGACTGTTCCCGCGGATGGCTCCGCGACGTTCGCCGGCGACGTCGTGACACTGACCGAAATCGCAGCGCTCAAGGCCAATGTGCGTCATCTCGAGGAGGAGCTCGAAGCGCTCAAGCGCGCCGTCGCCAATTTGCGCAGCGAGCTCGGCAGTACCTGATGTACTGAGCCACAAAATACGATGATGGCCCATATTGGTCGCAGTCCGAACGCTACCCTGACGTCAAATCACGATTGGCAGCGTACCCGCATCCGCAAGGAAGGTTACATGCGCCGCTCGCTGTTGCGGTGGCTTTCAGGCGCGGCCTTGCTTTCGTGCCTGTGTCAGCCGGGCATCGCGGCCGACAAAGTGTCGCTTATGGTGGGCGGTATCGAAAAGCAGATTTATCTCCCCGCCAAGCTGGCAGACCGCCTTGGTTATTTTAGGGAGCAGGGACTCAATGTCGAATTGCTCACCGACCCTGCGGGCGTAAACGCGGAAGACGTACTTCTTGCAGGGGCCGTCCAGGGAGTTGTCGGTTTTTACGATCACACCATCGAGTTGCAGGCAAGGGGCAAGGCGGTCCAATCGGTGGTGCAATTCAGTCTGGCGCCCGGCGAAGTCGAGTTGGTGTCGGTGAGGATGGAAAAACAAATGGCATCACCGGCGGACTTCAGGGGGAAAAAGCTAGGCAGCCAATACCCGGCGGCATGAGGCTGCCGATCAACCCTTGCGAAAGCATGAAAATGAAATCAAGAATCACGAAAATCTTGTTCGCCGCATCGTTTGGCGTGCTGGCAATGACCGCCAATGCGCAGTACGGAGCGATGCCGAGTCCGCCGGCCGACAAGGCCAAGGCTCCGGCGCCGGCGATGGCAGGCGCCGAAAAGAAGTTATCGGAATCAGACATTCGCCTGTATCGAGAAGCGCGTCGCGCGTGCAACAAAATGACGGGCGCAGCGCAAGAAGACTGCCGCAAGCAACTCGCGTCCAAGTATGTGGACAAGCAGTGCAAGAACCTCACCGGCGGAAAGCTGGACGATTGTCTTAAGGCTGAGTATCCGGGCGAATAAAACGCCGGGAGCGCGTGATTCGCGGCACGCGCCGTTCGCGCGATAGCTGCTGATAGCGGCCGCTTCGCGGAAAGCGACCCTCTTGCGGCGCCTCAACGGCGCCGCAAGTGCTTTTACTTGTTGGATAGCTCCGCTGCGTCTGGACAATGTAAATATGTAAGCAAACAGAAAGCTTGATCCGGCAGAATGCGTTGCCTTGAAACGTGTCCGGCCTCGGGTGTCCACACCCGATTTCTAACTGACGGGCTCCGACGCGTATAGCGATTCCGCCTTGCCAGCGAGCCTCCCCGACGCGTAGGATTGCGGCGACAGGCTTTCGCTGATCATTCAGTGTGTCGTCATGGAACAGCGGGCGCTGCTTTATTCGCGCGCGGGAATTCCAATAACACGAGGAGGAAGTTCCCCATGTACAGCTTCGGTCGCATCGCGACAGTATTTGCTTCGCTTTGGATCGGCGTCGCGCTCGCGCAGGCGCAGGTCCCTGCCGGCTATCCGGCTGAGTACAAAGCGATCCTCGACGGCGCCAAGAAAGAGGGCAAGGTCGTGGTCTACTCGACCACGGACGCCAAACTGGTGACGCCGCTCCTCAAGGACTTCGAGGCCGCGTTCCCCGGCATCAAGGTCGAATACACCGACTTGAACTCGACCGAGGTCTACAACCGCTTCATTAGCGAGAACGCCGCCAATGCGGCCTCGGCCGATGCGGTATGGAGTTCGTCGATGGACTTGCAGATGAAGCTTGCGGCCGACGGCTTTGCCGCGCCGTACAAGTCGCCGGAAACAGCAGCCCTGCCGGCGTGGGCGCACTGGAAGGACACGGTATACGCGACGACCTTTGAGCCGATCGCGATCGTCTACAACAAGCGTCTGGTTCCGGCGGAAGACGTGCCCAAGACGCACGACGATCTGCTGAAGCTGCTCACGACCAAGGGCGATAAGTACCAGAACAAGGTGACCGCTTACGACCCCGAGAAATCGGGGGTGGGTTTTATGCTCATGAATCAGGACGCGAAGCTCTATCCGAAGTTCTGGGATCTGGTCAAAGCGCTCGGCGAGCGCAGCCTAAAGGTGCAGTCTTCCACGGGGACGATGCTAGAGCGGGTATCGTCGGGGGAGAACCTTATCGGCTACAACGTGCTGGGCTCGTATGCGCTGACGCGCGCCAAGAAGGACCCGTCGATGGGGATTGCCTTCACCACCGATTACAACCTGGTGCTCTCGCGCCTGGTC
>Ga0209118_1001476_pt1 | contig 10890 bp, 8 predicted proteins | sample BlaSpr_A8_Ref_M1_FD_187988 | JGI IMG/M metagenome (GOLD analysis project Ga0209118, IMG submission 187988) | Forest soil microbial communities from Thunder Bay, Ontario, Canada - Black Spruce, Ontario site 2_A8_Ref_M1 (SPAdes) (version 2) | ecosystem: Environmental > Terrestrial > Soil > Boreal...
AAGTGCTCGATTCTATCGCGGCCGGCGCCAAGGCCCTGCTGGGCTGCGAGCCGATCCGAGGAGAAGGGGCCTACTACAAACCGTCCATTTTGGACCGAGTGGGTCCGGCTACGCGGGCTTGGCGGGAAGAGTTGTTCGGACCGGTCGCCTCCATCATTCGCGCGAGCAGCGAGGACGACGCGATCGCTATTGCCAATGACACGCCTTTTGGTCTGGGAGCGAGCGTATGGGCGCGTGACTTCGACCGGGCAGAAAAACTCGCCGAACGCGTCGAGGTCGGCATGACGTTCATTAACGGCGTCGTCAAATCGGATCCGCGCCTGCCTTTCGGCGGGGTCAAAAGCTCAGGTTATGGGCGCGAACTGTCTTACCACGGCATTCGCGAGTTCGTGAACGCCAAGACCGTCTGGATCAAGGACCGGGCCCCTCATTTGGGCGAAGAACGACGCCAGGAGGACCGGCGGCGGGGCGATCGGCGGACGTAGAGGCCACAAAAAGGCTCGCTGAGGGCGGAGCAACGTTACACTACGCATTCACGCTTTATTTGGAGAGGCCTCATGCCCGCAAAGCCGTTTTCCACGCTTCTCGCTGTTACGCTGATAACGTTCGGCTTGCCTGCATTGACGCAGGCCGCCTCCGAGCCCTCTTATCGTGTCACTATCCTCGACGGCGATACGGTCATCGACGAGTCGGTGCGTCCCGTTTCGACCGCCGGCCCGATTCGCATTGAGCATTCCAACGCTACGCCGCTCATCGCAAAATGCGGGACGGGTCCTGCGACCCGCTCGATGCTCGATGCGGGCATCGACGTCGAGGTGAATGCGACCGTAGTGGCCGACCGGATCAAGGTGAATTACGAAATCCGTCTGCGCTCTTTCGATCCCCAGGTCGCCACCGCCGCAGGTGATTGCGCGACCGAACCGCCCAAAGCAAAGGTGAGCCGCAGCGCAGGCAGCAAGACGATCGATCCCTCCCAAGAAGTGATTCTCGGTGAAGTCGGTAATTACCGCGTGAGATTCGGGCTGGTGGGACGCTAGAACGCCTGGCGCCAGGCCGCAGATAGGGCGCCGATGGTGCGCCGGCCTTTATGCGGCCGACCTTCGGCTAACCCAGGAACAATTTGTAGGCCGGGTTCTTACTTTCCTCTGCGTATTCGTAACCCAGTTTGTCGAGAAAGTCCTGAAATTTCACCTGGTCCTCTGGCGGCACCTGCATGCCTACCAGGATGCGGCCGTAATCCGCGCCATGGTTGCGATAGTGACATAGGCTGATGTTCCAGCTTGGGCTCATGCTGGTGAGGAATTTCATCAATGCCCCGGGGCGTTCAGGAAATTCGAAGCGAAACAGCCGCTCGTTGCGCGCCAGTGCTGAGTGCCCGCCGACCAGGTGCCGGATATGCAGCTTGGACATTTCGTCGTCAGTCAGGTCGAGCGTTTGAAAGTCGTGCTTTTGCAAAGTCGAGATGAGTGCCGCGACGTCGTTGCGGTCGTGAATTTGCAGACCCACGAACAGGTGCGCCACCTGCGCATCGGCGATACGGTAGTTGAATTCGGTCACGTTGCGCGGGCCCAGCAGTTCGCAGAAACGGCGGAAGCTGCCGCGCTCTTCGGGAACCGTCACGGCTAAAATGGCTTCCCGCCGCTCGCCCACCTGAGCCCGTTCAGCGACGAAACGCAGCCGGTCGAAATTCATGTTCGCGCCGCTCGCGATCGCGACCAAGCCCTGGCCGTTGATCTTTTCCCGCTCTACATAGGTCTTGAGGCCGGCAACGGCCAGTGCGCCCGCCGGTTCAAGAATGGCGCGGGTGTCGTCGAACACGTCTTTGATCGCGGCGCACGTGCTGTCTGTGTCCACCAAAAGCACCTCGTCGACCAGTTCGCGACACAAGCGGAAGGTTTCTTCCCCCACCCGCTTGACCGCTGCGCCATCGGCGAACAATCCAACCTGTGGCAAGGTGATCCGCCGGCCGGCTTTGAGCGAGCGATACATCGCGTCCGCATCCGCCGGCTCAACGCCAATGATTTTAATCTCCGGCCGGATACGCTTCACAAAGGAGGCGATCCCGGAAATCAATCCGCCACCGCCAATCGGCACGAAGATGGCGTGGATGGGAGCGCGGTGCTGGCGCAGGATCTCCATGCCGATCGTTCCCTGACCGGCGATCACCAGGGGATCGTCGTACGGATGCACATAGGTCAGATTTCGCTGCTCGACCAATTCTTGCGAATGAACATAGGCTTCGTCGTAGGAGTCGCCATGCAGGACCACCTGGGCATTGCGAGCCGCCACCGCCAGGATCTTGATCTGCGGCGTGGTCACCGGCATCACGATGGTGGCCTTGCAACCCAGGCGCTGCGCGGCCAATGCGACCCCCTGCGCATGGTTACCGGCGGAGGCGCAGATGACGCCCCCGTCGAGCGCCTCCCCGGACAAGTGCACCATCTTGTTATAAGCGCCGCGCAGTTTGAAGGAGAACACCGGCTGCAGGTCTTCGCGCTTGAGAAGCACGCGGTTGCCTGTGCGGTCGGAAAGGTTCTTGGCGGGATCGAGCGGGCTTTCGATTGCCACGTCATAGACATTCGCGGCAAGGATCTTTTCCAGGTAGTCGATTTTCATTATCGTGTCGAGTTGCGATCGGGTTGCCTGCTTCACAAGCAGCGCAGCGGGAGTGACCCTGTTGCGTAGCCACCGATCCCGCCGATCTCTTACCGATGAGAGAGGTTTCTTGGGAGCGCCAAGATTAACAGGAATCAGCGTCGCGCAGAAAGAAGGTAGGCGGGCCTCGAGATCGAGGGCGCCGGGCCGTCGACGGACCCGGATGTGCTAGCATGCAACCAGGCCCAAACTTTGTGTTTGAAGTCGTGACCCAGGAAGAACTGAAGCGCGCCGCGGCGTATGCGGCCATTGCGTTTGTGCAGGACGGTATTGTGGGCGTCGGCACGGGCTCGACCGTCAATTATTTCATCGACGCGCTGGCGAGGATCAAGGGCCGGATCGAGGGCGCCGTGGCGAGTTCCGAGGCGAGCACCCGTTTGCTCAAGGCAGCCGGGATCTATGTCCACGACCTGAATAGCGTCGGCGATCTGCCGCTGTATGTCGATGGCGCCGACGAAATTACCGAGGGCCTGATTATGATCAAGGGGGGCGGTGCAGCGCTCACCCGTGAAAAGATCGTCGCCGCGGTTGCGCGCAAATTCATCTGTATCGCCGATGCGACCAAGCTCGTCGGGGTGCTGGGCAAGTTTCCCCTGCCCGTGGAGGTGATCCCCATGGCACGCAGCTACGTGGCGCGCGAACTCGTCAAGCTGGGTGGCCAGCCGGCATGGCGGCAAGGCTTGGTCACGGATAACGGCAACATTATTCTGGATGTACACAACTTGACCATCATGAAGCCGGTCGAGTTGGAATCGGCCATCAACCAGATCACCGGCGTGGTCGCGCATGGGCTGTTTGCGCAGCGGCCCGCCGACACATTGCTGCTGGGCACCGATAGCGGTGTCAAGACCTTCAGCCGATGAGTTTGCCGTCGAAGAGTGACACGCCGCTGTCACAATCCTGCCATAAACTTGGCAGAACACGAGCGCAGAGCTTCCCGGCCCTGACGTTGAGCGACTTGGCGGAACGTTGCAAACGCGAGGCGGTCTACAGAGGCTTTTAAAGGAAACCCGCATGCCGACAACAGAGCACCACACTTCGAAACAGTTCGATGCCGAACTGGAAGCACTGCGCGCCCGGGTGTTACAGATGGGCGGCTTGGTTGAGTCGCAAATCGTGCGTGCCATGGACGCGCTCGTCGACGGCAATGTCGAACTCGCCAACGAGGTGATCACCGACGACCACCGGGTCAACGCCCTGGAAGTGGCGATCGATGAGGACAGCACCCACGTCATTGCCCGGCGGCAACCCGCTGCCGGCGATCTGCGCATGGTGATGGCCATCGTCAAGACCATTACCGATCTCGAGCGCATCGGCGATGAGGCGGAGAAGATCGCCCGCATGGCCAAGCAAATGTACGAATCGGACCGCTTGCACGTGCCACGGTTCGCCGAAGTGCGGCGCGCGAGCGACGCTGCGCTCGATATGTTGCGCCGAGCACTCGATGCGTTCGCCCGTCTCGATGTAGGCGCCGCCGCGTACGTGGTGCGGCAGGACATCGATCTCGATGATCAGTTCCGTTCGATCGTTCGGCAACTGATTACCTTCATGATGGAAGACCCGCGCACCATTTCTACTTCCATTGAGATCTTCTCGATCGCCAAGGCCCTCGAACGGATCGGCGATCACGCCAAAAACATGGCTGAATACGTCATCTACCTGGTCAAGGGTAAGGACGTACGCCATGTCACCATCGAGGAAATCGAGCGCGAAGCCTCTGCCTGACCAACTGCAAGGCTACGACACCCTCGCCGCCGTCGATCTCGGCTCCAATAGCTTTCGTATGCAGGTTGGCAGGGTACTGGATGACCAAATCTACGAACTCGATTCCATCAAGGAGACCGTGCGTCTTGCCGCCGGCCTCGATGCGCGAAAGAGCTTGAGCGAGGAAAGCCAGCAGATCGCACTCACCGCGTTAAAACGCTTCGGCGACCGCCTGCGCGGCTTTTCCCCGCAGGCCGTTCGAGCGGTCGGAACCAATACGCTGCGCGTCGCGAAGAACGTGTCGCAATTCCTGCTCAAGGCCGAAACCGCGCTCGGCTTTCCCATCGAAGTAATTGCCGGTCGCGAAGAAGCGCGGCTCATCTACCTCGGCGTCTCGCACGGGCTTCCGGCGGGCAAGGAGAAGCGGCTTGTCGTCGACATCGGTGGCGGTTCCACGGAATGTATCGTTGGACGTGGGCACACGCCGCTGCAGATGGAAAGCTTGTACATGGGTTGCGTGTCATATACCCAGCGCTTCTTCGCTGACGGCAAGATCGACAGCACGCGGTTGAAACGAGCTGAGCTCGCGGCACGTACCGAATTGCAGACCATCGCCGCGCGTTTTCGCGAGGCCGGATGGAAGAAAGCCATCACGTCCAGTGGTACCGCCCGCTCTCTGGGGGAGATGATTCGCCTTGGCGGCTGGGCCGAGCAGGGGATCACTCGCGACGGATTGAGGAAGTTGCGCGGCGCGCTGCTCAAGGCCGGCGAAACGCGCCGGCTCTCGCTCCCTGGGTTGACCCCCGACCGCACCCCGGTGGTGTTCGGCGGTTTTGCCATCATGTCCGCAGTATTCGACGAGTTGGACATCGAGCAGGCCATGACTTCGGAATACGCGCTGCGCCATGGCGTACTCTACGATTTACTCGGCCGCTATCACCACGCCGATATGCGCGAAGCGACCGTGGCGGGCTTCATGCGTCGCTACCAGGTGGACCTCGCGCAGGCGAAACGGGTCGAGTCCTACGCGCGCCGGCTGCACGAAGACATCGCCGCGGAAGACGGCGGTGAACGCGACCATGACGGGCAACTGCTCACCTGGGCGGCACGATTGCACGAAGTCGGCATATCGATTGCGTACAACGGTTACCACAAGCACTCCTCCTATATTCTGCAGAACGCCGACATGCCGGGCTTTTCGCGCATGGAGCAAGCGCACCTCGCGGCGCTCGTGCAGGCCCATCGAGGGGCGCTCGCGAAGGCGCAGCTGTCGATCAAGCGAGCGGGGGACTGGCCGCTGGTCTTCGTGCTGCGCCTCGCCACACTACTCAGCCGGCGGCGCGAAGGCTCTCGCCCGCCTCCGGTGAGGCTCACGCGTCGCGCCAATCGCTATGACCTCGCGATCGACCGCAAATGGCTCAAGGGCCATCCGCTCACGCAGACCGCATTGAACGAGGAAATAAGCCAGTGGCAGGCACTGGGATTTGAGTTTCGGATCAGCTGAAACCGGCGAAAGAGACCTGCAGCCAAGGGTGCGGCGTGTCGGTCATTCATGCAGCAAATCGGGTGAGAGCACCGCGCGCAGCACGTTTTGTGCGCCGCCGCCGCGCACCCGGCGAGCGATCCAGAAAATCGCCCCTTTCTTGATGGTGAGCTCGCCTTCCTCGCCGATCGCGAGCAGCGACACCACGCGACCGAGCGTCGGCTGGTGGCCGATCACTAAGACGCTTTCCACGGCCTCCGGCCAGCGGGCAGCAATCAGCACCTGCGCCGCATCGGCCCCGGGAGCCAGGGCCTCGACCACCTCGTAGTCCCTATGTAGGGCATCCGCGGTTTGGCGGGTGCGCAGTGCCGGGCTCACCAGGATGCGCACGTCCTTAGGCAATCTCGGCCCCAGCCACCCCGCCATCTGAAGCGCTTGCTTGCGCCCTTTGTCGGTCAGTTCACGGGCTAGATCGGGCATGCCGTCTTCGGCTTCGGCGTGGCGCCACAAAATAAGATTCATTGCAATCTCTCCGTCAGGGGACTTGAAAGGAAGAAACGGTACGCTACGATTTGCGCAGCGGTGGACGTAACCGGACGAAGCGTGCCCAGGCCTTATCCAACGCGGCCAGACGACCCTCACGCCGCGCGATGATCCAACCGTGCGCCATCCCTGCCGCGTATTGCATTTCGGCACTCAGATCATCGCTGCACAGCCCGGCGATCATCGCCTCCGCGACCGCAGCGTCGTTAAGGCTGCCGAGCAAATCCTGCAATTCTGCGAGGGCCGACTGCACAGGACGCGCCCGCTTCTCGGGTAGTACACTCATAAAAAACTCCAGACCGTATCGCAGCTTTTTCGCGGCAATGCGCAGGGCATGCAGCGTCCGCGGCTGAGCTTCTTTGAGACCGCTCCCGCGCTTGAGCAGTTGGCGATGCCGACGGCGTAGCAGGCGCCCGGCGAAGGATTCGATCGGCTCGAGGAAGAGCTCCTGGTTCTCCGCCCGCCAGGCGCGCGAGGCGCCGAACTCGGCAAGACTCAGCATAAGGTCGGTGTAGCGCTCGCTCTGCACCGCGCTACTGGCTGCTCGCAGGCTCTCCTCCAACGCCGTGCCGGCGCGCTGTTCCAGCGCAGCCAGGCGTTGCCGGTCCGCCGCTTCCAGAAGGGGCGGCAAGGTTTCGTGCAGGCAGACGTACCAGTCGCGCGCTGGCCCGAGTGCACCGGCGAGCCACTTCAATTCCGCGTTGACCGGCGCGAGGACGGTCTCCGGCGCCACGCCCTTCGTCAACCCGAACAATGCGCGCAACCTGCGAATGGCGACGCGCATCTGGTGCACATACTCCGCTTCCGGTGCGCCTTGAAAGCCGAGCTCGTTGTCCTGCAGGTGGGTCACGCAAGCGGCGAAGCAGGTCGCGAAGGCCTCCTCAACGTTCATTCCGGCATGGAGTTGCACGGGCTTCGCCTTCGCCGGCGCCGGCGCACCGGCCTTGGTGAGCAAGGCGTAACCGCGTTCTGCCTTACTCGCTCGCTCCACCCGCAGCGGAGCGCTTTGCCGCAATAGCCTGGCAAAGTGGAACAGGGCGTCTAATTTTCCCTTCTTCAGCTCCAACTCCGCTTCGCAGACTGCGACCGAGTGCTCCCCGGCCGTAATGACCCCCTGATCGAGCGCAATCTCAACGGCCGTATCGTCGTGTTCGACCGTGACGGCGCTGCGTCGCAAATCTGTAACAAAGATGTGGTGAAGTACCGGCAGGCTGGCGACCCGACCGGCGGCCGTACGCAGAGCGGCATCGGCTGGATGTGCGGCAACCAGGCGCGCGAGATCCGGCTGCGGACCCGGTACCGGGCTTTCCCACTCATCGCGTGAATGCAAGCCCGCTTGCACGACGCCGCCGCTTTTTAAGGTCTGAATCCAGCGGCGGCCGACTTTGCGCACTCTTAGGGCGATGCCGGTGTTGCAGAGGAAAAAATCCGGGCTATCGAAATAGTGACTCACCAGGCGCTGCGTGGCGAGACGCGCTCCACGAGGCAGCAGCGAACGCACGCCGGCCCGCAGGGCCTTGAAATGCTCCGGCGACACAAGCAGCTTGAGTTCGATTTCCCGGGCCATGGCGGTCAAAAAACGGTTTGCAAGAGTAGACTCCCGGCTGTCACTGTTTATCTGCTTGGGAAGCAACAAACGACATATACCGTATATACTATTCTGTTCTTTCTTACCGACTCACGCGCAACGTGAAGGAGAACGACCGTGCCTCAGTCAATCAATAAAAAGCCCGCGGTTAGCGGCCGCAAGACGCCGGCAAAAAAACCCGCAGCGAAACGTGCCCCTGTCCCAAGCGCTCCGGGAAAGGAAGTGGCGCCCCAGCCGGCTGCCCGGAGCGCCGCCGGCGGCCCCCCCAGGCAGGACAAGAAGGACAAGAGAGCAAAGGTCGTTCGCGACAGCTTCACCATGCCGGAGGGTGACTACGCAAGAATCGCCGAACTCAAAAAAACTTGCCTCGCTGGCGGTGTCAGCGTCAAGAAAAGCGAACTGCTGCGCGCCGGCGTGCTGGCGCTCGCGGGGCTCGCTCCCGCCAATCTCCTCGCTGCCATCGGAGCATTGGAAAGCGTCAAGACGGGGCGCCCGGTGAAAGATCCGGACCTTCGCAAGAAGCACCCGAAACCACGCAAGCATAAATGATCAGTGCGCGAAATCCCGCCAAGTTTGCCCACCCGGCTCATCGCTGAAACACCCTGTCCCATGGCCGGGCGATGCCGGGCGCGTCGCGCCAAGCGCTCGGCAAGGCAGGGCTAGCTCGCCGTGGCGAGCATCTGCAATAGTGCCGCCTGGGCGAGATAGGGCTTGCGCCCCGACTTGCGGCGGTAACTACCGTCCGCGCTCATCTCCCAGGCCTGGGTGTTGTCGTGCAAATACGGCTTCAGCCCTTCCTCGACGACTCGCTGCTTGAGCTTCCTGTCGAGGATCGGAAAGGCAACTTCAATGCGGCGAAAGAAGTTCCGGTCCATCCAGTCGGCGCTGGTGAGATACACATGCTCTGCCCCCGCGTCGCTAAAATACCAGATGCGGCTGTGCTCCAAAAAGCGCCCGACGACGGAACGCACGCGGATATTTTCCGACACGCCCGGCAAGCCCGGTTTCAGCGAACATACTCCGCGGATGATCAGATCGATTCTGACGCCGGCGTTCGAGGCGGCGTAGAGGGCCTGGATCACCGCGGGTTCCAGCAGGGAATTCATCTTGGCGATGATCCTCGCCGGCTTGCCTTCCTTCGCGTGCGCGGCTTCGCGCTCGATCGCGTGCCTGACCGACCTGTGCAAGGTGAACGGCGATTGCCAAAGATGGTGCAATTTGCTCGCCTTGCCCAACCCGGTGAGCTGCATGAAGACGTCGGATACGTCGCTGCCCATCTGCTCATTGCAGGTGAATAACCCGAAATCGGTGTAAGCCTTGCTCGTGCGAATGTGGTAGTTGCCGGTGCCCAAGTGGACATAGCGCTTCAGCAGGCCGTCTTCGCGGCGCACCACCAGGGCCATTTTGGCGTGCGCCTTGTGGCCGACCACGCCGTAGACCACATGCGCGCCGACCTCCTCGAGCTGCGCCGCCCAGTTGATGTTGGTCTCTTCATCGAAGCGGGCGAGCAGTTCCACCACCGCGGTCACTTCCTTACCGCGCCGCGCCGCATCGATCAAGGCGTGCATGATCACCGAGTCCTGGCCGGCGCGGTAGACCGTTTGCTTGATGGCGACCACCTGCGGATCCTTGGAAGCCTGCTGGATGAAGTCCACCACCGGAGTAAACGACTGGAAGGGGTGATGCAGCAAGATATCGCCGTTGCGAATGGCAGCGAAAATATCCGGCTGCTTGATCAGCTCCTTGGGGACGCTCGGCGTAAAGGCAGGATATTTCAGATCCGGCCGGTCAATGAAGTCCGGCACGTCCATGAGCCGCACCAGATTGACCTGGCCATTGACCGCGAACACATCGGATTCCGACAGGTCGAACTGGCGCCGCAGGAATTCCATCATCTCGAGCGACGAGTTGTCCGCCACTTCCAGCCGCACCGCATCGCCGAAGTGGCGCTGCGCGAGTTCGCCCTGCAGCACCTGGCGGAGGTTTTTGGTTTCTTCCTCTTCGACGAAGAGGTCGCTGTTGCGGGTAACGCGAAATTGGTAGCAGCCACGCACGCTCATGCCGGTAAACAGTTCGCCCACGTGTTGATGCAGGATGGAGGACAGAAACACGAAGCCGTGCTCGCAGCCGGCCAGTTCCCTGGGCAGGCGGATGATGCGCGGCAGCGTGCGCGGCGCCTGAACGATGGCAACCGCAGAATTGCGCCCGAAAGCGTCCTTGCCTTCCAGCTCGACGGCGAAGTTCAGGCTCTTGTTCAGCACCCGCGGAAAGGGGTGCGCGGGATCGAGCCCGATCGGCGTGAGCACCGGCATCATCTCCCGGAAGAAGTAGTCCCTGATCCATTGGGCCTGCGGGGCGGACCAGGTCACGCGACGGAAAAAGCACACGCCGTGCTGCACTAACTCGGGCAGGATGACGTCGTTCAGTATCCGGTACTGGCGCGCCACCAGTTCGTGAACTTCTTCGCTCACTTGCCGGTAGACGAGCACCGGACTCATGCCGTCGGGCCCGGTGACACCCGCGTTCAAGCGCAATTGCGCGCGCAGCCCGGCGACCCGAATCTCAAAAAATTCATCCAGGTTATTGGAAACGATACAGAGAAACTTCAGCCGCTCCAAGACCGGGTTGCGCGGGTCTTCCGCCTGCGCGAGGACGCGGCGCTGGAAGGTGAGCAGGCCCAGTTCGCGATTGACAAACAACTGCTGCGTCGCAGCCAATGCGGCCGCGGCGTTCGCGGCATGGCTGGATTTCGATTTGCCGGCCGCGGCCGCTTTGGCCGAGGCCTCGCTCCTACTGGCGGCCTTCGCTCTGAGCGCAGCCTTCGCCACCCTGGCGGCGCGGGCAACCGGCCTCCTCATCACAATGGGTCCCTTGTTCTTAAAAGCTTTCTTCGCCATTTTGCGCAACGAATGTGACA
>Ga0209118_1001477_pt1 | contig 10885 bp, 16 predicted proteins | sample BlaSpr_A8_Ref_M1_FD_187988 | JGI IMG/M metagenome (GOLD analysis project Ga0209118, IMG submission 187988) | Forest soil microbial communities from Thunder Bay, Ontario, Canada - Black Spruce, Ontario site 2_A8_Ref_M1 (SPAdes) (version 2) | ecosystem: Environmental > Terrestrial > Soil > Boreal...
CGCCGCAGGTAGGTAGTGAGCTGCTGTTGACCATCTGCAAGGAAACCAAACCATTGCTGATCGTCGATCCGTTCCGGTACTTCCACGCAGCAGAGGAAAACGACAGCACGGCGATGGCCGGCGTCATGCAATACCTGCGCGCTTGTGCGGTCTACGGTTGCAGTGTGGTAATTCTGCACCATCCAGCCAAAACTGAAGGCAGCACCGGGCGCGGATCCTCGGCAATCCGCGGCGCCTGCGATCTCGCATTCCTGCACACCCTGGACCGGGAGGCCGGTCTAATCACTCTCAAGGTGGACAAAAACCGCCTCGGCGCAAGCCGCACTATCACAATCCGGGCCGATTTCGAGGAAGGCAAATTCGAACTCTCGGAAGCGCCCTACATCACCCGCCGGAATGACGAACTCTCACAGTTACAGCAAATCATCGAAGCCGAGCCCGGCATTACCCAAAATGCTGTTTGGAAGAAAAGCGCCGGGCAGCGGAATCGCGTTTTACGCCTCTTGAAACAGGGTGTAGGAACCCATTGGAGCACAGAAAAAGGAAAATTCGGCTCTATCTTGTACCAACCCCTTACTAAGTCGTTGTACCCAAAGGACGGTACAACCGGTACAGCCCATTCCGACGAGGGTTGTACCGCTGTACCCACCCCCTTAGGGGTGGTACAGGGTACAGCCCGAGGAGGGCCGAAGAGTTTGACTGCCTGTCCTCGCTGCGGCAGTTTTGCAATCTATCGAAACGCGGATGGAACATCACTCTGCCAAACCTGCGAGATGGAATTTTAGTCAGATCCGAGTTGTGGTGCGCTCACGGCCCGGCTCACGCACCCGGGCGGCCAACGGGAAACGTGGGGGAGGTGGCCATCGATTAACCAAGGCGTAGCAGCGGACGTGATTGCGGTGACCTGCGGTTGACCTGCGGTTGGGAGAACCGCTGCTCACGGTAAGTTACTCATTCCACTAAGCCAAAATGGCGAGATGTCCAATAGGTGTCCAGAAAGGGTAGGTGCTGTTAGCCGATGGAATTATCCGCGTGCACTGAAAGCAGCCGCGGGTTCGGCCTGAGGCATGATGGTGCTTAGTAAGAAAAAATTCTTTATGAACCTGCAACAAATCATCCGCGTCATTGGCAAGCCAGCCATTGACTTGTCGCACGAGGCCGGTGTCAGTCAGTTCCGCCTGCATATGTTTCTGCACGGTAGAGGGGCTCTGCGGGCAGACGAAGAGCGGGCCGTCTTGCATGTGCTCCTGGCGCACGGCGAGAAGGTTGAAGCAGCGCTTAACGTTCTGCGTCAGGTAGGGCAAGCGTGACCCTCAGCCTCAACGATCTCATCCCGCAGCGCAAGCCGATTAACCCCAACTGGCCGCCAGCGCCCACCATTGACGAAGCTACAGGGTTACAGGTCGCATGGGAGCGCTGTCCGAAGTGTGATGGCTGGATGATGCTGTCCATGAGCCGGCGCACGCACGTCGCCTCTGGGACCTGTGAGCGTTGTGCCGCAGAGGAGGAGCTACACCGCCAAGCGAAGCAGAAGCTATCCCGCGAGGCCATTGCCCGGCGGGTAGAGCAGAAGCTATCTGCGACGGCGAAGGATCGACAACAGCGGGTAGACGCCGAGTTGCAGCGGATGATTGAAGCGGAGCGTCCTCGCATCGCAGGAGATCTGGAGTGGCAGGACTCGCAGCGCTTCGGAGCCGAGGCAGAGGCCGAAGAGATGGCGGAGATCATCCAGGACTTGCAGGCAAAGGAGAACTAAAGCAATGGCAGGTAACTCAGTGTGGAAAGTCTCGTTTCACCTAGAGAACTCAGGGGGTAAGACCATCGCGGGACCGTACAACGCGAACCTTGGGGTTCCTGGCGGTGGACGTGGAGACATTCATAAGCCGGACGTCAATGCTGCCCTAGTGACAGCGATCAGCAACAACTTGCTTTCCATCTTACAAGCCCAAGGTTTCTCGGGCAGTGCTGCACCGGGCGGCACGGTGATTATCGATCACGCGAGTCATGGGCAGGCGCCTGACCTTTGGACCTAGAGCCATGGAATGGACCTGGAGAGAGGACGAGGAACTGGCGGAACTGATGGAGTCTTATGAGTTTGTCGAGCCAGCGATGGAACGTATCGTTAGGCAGGACGCGCAGGCGGAGGAGTTTCACGAGCGGTTGCGCGCTCTCGAACGGCGCGTCGAGGAGCTAGAGGCCTTGCCGCACCCACAGGCGAAGTACGGGCTAGGCGATCGGAACGCGTTGCTCGGTTACGTGAAAGAGAGGGCGAATCATGATTGACGTAAACAGCGGAGCGGTAGCCGATGCGATGGCCCTAGGCGACTTTTCCCTGCCGGCGTCCGATGTTAGGAACGCGGAATCCCAGTCCGCGCTAGGCGACTCGTTGGTCGCGGATGACGAATCCGTCCGCCCATTGGAGAGTTTCAATTTCGATTCAGCGGCAGAGGAACGCTCGGAGGAAGAGTACGGCGAAGGCGAAGAGGAGTCAGAGGAGTCAGACGATGGCGGGTTCGATGCTGACGAACTTGGGCAGCGTTTTGCAGATGAATATCAGCATGAGCAGATTCTTAACGACGCGCAGCGGCAACAGCAGGAGCCGGCGCCTGTGGAAGTAACGGTGCAGGACATTGCGGAGAGTGTGCAGGCGACGCATGAATTTATCGCCGAGCATCAGCTTGTCGATGTGGCCGAGACTGCGACGATGGTTTCTGAGCTTGGACTGGATCCGGCCCGGACGGAATCGGCTGGACAGTCGATGGCGTTGTTGGGGATCACGTCGGTGCAGAGGTTAGAAAACGCTGGATGGAATCCTGAGAACGTCACGCCCCTGCAGCAGGCGCAGGCGCAGGCGGTTCACGACGTGGTTTTGTCGGAAATGTTTGGAGTCGACCCGCGTTTGTCCCCAGTCGCCAATCCGCAGGCGCTCGGCGCGGATGTGATGTTCTTTGTTGATAATTTAATGTCGACGATCAACACCTTAGGCGTGAACGCCACATTACAACAGATCAATAACAATCCGGCGTGGTCTATGGCGGTTTTCAATTGCTTGCGGCGGCACTTCGGAAACAATGAGCCGATCGATCGGGAAACTGCGGTGCAAGCGGCGGACTCGCTGTCGAAACCGTTTCAGGGCTTCGCACGGAGGCTCGCAGCCCTACGGCAGGAAGCGCCAGCGCGATCATCCCGTAGTCGGCAGGTTGGCAGTCGATTTCTGACTCACAGGGATATTTTCGATAACGAAGCCGAGACGCTCTACCGCAGGGGCCACGGGCGCCTGTAAAACAGATGGCGCGCAAAATGCTAGGACGATACGAGATCGAGCAGGCTATGAAGAAGGGCACGCTCGCCGACTTAGTTCGCCAGGCGAATGGCGGAGAAGAAGAGCCGCCGCCGGCGCAGGCGGAAATCGATCACGCCGTCAGTCAGGTTGTGGGGTACTTAAAACGGACGCTGCCAACGATGCCGTGGGATGAGGTGCCGCTCGCAAAACGCTGTCACGATGAACTGAGGATGGCATTGAGTGCGGTCCACGCGGAGGGAGACGTTTCGCGTCTCCGGCAAGAGGGTGAGGACCCCACGAACGGCCCACGCTTTGTGCGCAAGTGGGATCCAGATCAGGAAGATGGAGAGATAGACGGCCTGAAGGAGCCGGAGAGATGGAACAAGACAAGAAGCCTGTGAAGCCACTGCCACCACTTACTCCGAGAAGTTACTCGGAGCCCGATTTTGATCTTAGTAAGTACTTACCATGGTTGCGGCGGAACGTTAAGGAGGGAACAAAATGATCAGAAAAATGGGCCGACCCATCACGGGTGCACGGCCGCAGGTTAGTAAACGGAAGCCGTTTGTGCCCGACGCTAAAGACACGAGCGCCGATGCCCAGACCTTCATCCGTCAGGCGCCGGCGCCTTTCACGAATCGCATGACTGCTGCGCAGGTGCCTGCGCCCACATCGCGTTCTTCGAAAGCTGATGCGCAGAATTTTCACAAGGATAACTTGCGTTACGGCGGACGTGGGCAGACGAACAGCGTAAAGGACAGGCACACCGTCCCTTACGGCGATGTGGGTTACAGTTCCGGCCCGTACCAATCCAAACGCGGATTAAACAGCATTAACAATGGTTCGCCGCAGACGGCCAAGCAAATTGTAGGCGACGGCAATTTCCCTAAGTCGCAACGAGCGTCTACGGTAGCCCGCGGCCGGGCGAGCATGGCTAAACTCGGGCTTGGCAAAGCCTATGACGATTACCGAAAATTTGGCGGTGGTTAGTGACATGGATAACAGCATGTTAGAGGGGCTCGTCGCTGCGCTGATGCTGTCGCTAAGTCATGTCGATCTAACTCGGGCGGAACAGATCGAGCTACTCGAAGCGACATTAGAGCGCCTGCGCCTTTTGGAGGCGGTGGACGAAGAGGCTCTTGCTCAGGTTTGTTTTGGGATGAACTGACATGGGAAAAGTGCTTGGTAACTTGACTCAAGACAATACGATGCTCTCCACTCCGGGCGGGCCTAGCTTTCTCGGTTCGCCGTCGCAAGTTCTTTCGAAAGCCAATGCCGGGCTTCCTTCCGCGGACGCCATGATGGGTCCAGACGCACTGAATCCGAATCAGCAAGCGCCGAAATTGCCCTTCATCGGCCAGCCATCGTTTCAGCAAGCGGCCACCGCTGGCGCACAGCCGGGCGGCGTCAACGCGTTATCGCCCGGGTTATCGAAGCTGGGCAAGTTGGCCACCTTCCTAAAAAGCGGGGTCGAGGGGGCTTTAGCGGGGCGTGCGGCACAGGAGCAGGCAACTGTCCAAAGCGGAGGTCGGCGTTCGGGTGGCGTTGGGATGGCAATGGAAGCCGGATATAACCTGCCTTGGCAGCGTCAAGGGATGCAACAGGAGTTACAAAAAGGCAACTTAGAGAATCAGACATCGCAGTTACAACTTGACCAGCAGCGGACGCCGGTAACGATTGGCGGCCAGAACTTGCCCCTGTGGCTCGCGTCGCGCAATCTCCAGTTACAGGACACGCAGTCGCAAATTAATCAGCGCAACGCCACTGCCCAGCATGACCGCTACGTGTCGAACCGCAACGGGGTTTACGACACTCAGACGGGGCAGGTGATACCGGGGACGCAAAATCTAGCGTCACCGGATCAGCAATTTTTCGCATCCCAGTTGGGCCAGGGCAAAACTCCAGAGCAGGCGTTCACGGCAATGAATGCGGCCAAGCAGCAAGCGAAGCCCACGAAACCGGATTCGCCCGAACAGCAATTTTTGGACGAATACCAAAAAAATCAACCTGGCGCATCCATTGCCGACGCGCAGGCCGCGTATCGCCGGAATGATCCTGCCTTCATTGCCACCCAGAATACGAGAGCCGTAGCCGACCAGCAAAGGCAGGACGCCGAAAACGAAAAATCCTATCAGTATCACGCGAGTCGCCTGGACAAACTTCGCCAGCCGGTCGAACAGCAGTTGGACCGACTTTCGAGGCTAGGCGACACACTGAACCAGGGGACGCCCCAGGCCGATGCGTTAGTGGCTCCCGAGTTATTGACAGCGATGGCAGGCGGGCAAGGTTCTGGGCTGCGAATGAACGAAGCCGAAATTTCCCGCATTGTTGGGGGACGTAACAAGTGGCAAGACATCAAAGCGAAGCTCGACGCATGGCAAACCGATCCCAGCAAAGGCTTTTCACTTACGCCACCGCAGCGGCAGCAGGTGCGGGCGCTGCTCGATGCGAGAACGGGACGGTTGAAACAACAGCAGGGGATTCTGGATCAAGCTGGCGATGATTTGGTTGGAGCAACGAGCAGTCGCGATCATCGGGCAATCTACAACCGCACCCAGAAATCGCTATCGAACGCAATGACGAGTAGTGGCGGCGGTGCGACCAGCGGCAAAGCAGTGAGTTTAGCAGCAGCCAAGCAACTCCCCCAGAACAGGGGCAAGACGGATGACGAAATCCGCCAAGATATTCAGGCGCATGGTCATCAGGTGACTGAGTAATGCCCGAACCAGATCCCTACACCGCGATTGCCCAGCCGATTGATGATCCCTATGCAGCAATCGCCAAGCCGATTGGTGCTCAGCAAACCCAGCCGCCAGAAGGAGCAGCGGCGCGTTTCGGCAAAAGTGCTCTATCGGGCTTTGGCGTTACTTCGGATGAAGAGGCTAAAGATTTCTTTCGGCATCCGCTCAACACGCTGCAAAAGATTCTGACCGGCAATCGAGACCTTGGAAATCAGGCATATAAGGAAATCGGCAAGGGGAATTATTCGCAGGGGGTTCCCGATCTGGCCTATGCCGCTATTCCTTTTCTTGGGTCTACACTTAGTAAATCAGCCCACCAACTTACCACGGGCGACTATGCCGGCGGTCTGGGAACCATGACGGGCGCCGGGGCGCAAGTGGCTCTCGGTGCGAAGATGGCGCCCGGCTCAAAGATCGCGCCCACCCCTGAAGAACTCTCCGCCCAAACCTTAGCCGCGACCCCTAAGCCTCAGCCCGCGCCCGTTGGTGGACTGCGGCAAAGTGCTGCTACCGGCATGATCCAGAAGCTGATCAAGCCGATGCGGAACGATGTCAGATTCGGCAAAGATCCCGCCGGGGCGATTGTGCGCGAGGGACTGACGGCGAATGATCTTGGCGGGCTGGGGGATCAAGTCTATGCCCGCACGCAACAGGTTGGCCAGCAGATCGATCAGGTTTTGCAGTCGCCGGAGGCCCAGAGAAAAACGGTGGACATGAGCCCGTCACTTGCTCCCATCGATGAGGCGATGCAGAGCGCCGTCAAGAATGGGAACAAGGCATTTTATGATCGGCTCGGAGAACTCAAGAAACAGCTCACGAATGACTGGGGGCCAGACGAGGAAACGGGAAGCATTAAACCGGTCGCGGTGAAGAACCTCAAAATGACGCCTTACGAGGCTACCCAGTTCAAGCGCAACGTGGGCGATCTGACGCGGTGGACGGGTAACGACCCGTTCGAAAACGATCTGAACGCGGTGAAAGGCCAGATCTTTGGCAATGTGAAGGATCAGGTCAATCAAGTGGTGCCAGAAGTAAAGGCCCTTAACAGTCGCTACGCGGATTTGGTGGGGGCGGCGAAGGCCATCGAACGCAGGGCGCCGATTGCCGCCCGCAATTCGGAGTGGAGTTTGAGCGACATCGGTACCGGCATCGGTGCACTGCATTACGGCGGCCCGGCAGCAGCGGGGGCCTTGGTGGGCAAGAAGATTTTTAGTTCTACCGCGTTCAAAACGAGAGCGGCGCAGGCGTTAGCCGGACCGCGCCCTTCACCGGGCGCGCCTCTATCGTTCAACACGGGGCGATTGCCATCCGCGCTCGGGCCAAGCATGTCCGATCAGCAGTTTGGTCAAGAGTTGCAAGACACGTGGAAGAAGTATCACGGGAAACTTTAAGGAGAAGATCCGGAGTATGGGCGGACAGGGCAGCGGTACTAATTCCAAGGGAAAGGCCAACCTAAAGAATTGGCCGAAAGGGACATCGGGCAACCCCTCGGGCAAGCCTAAGACGCGCCTGAATGAAATCGCGAAGGCTCATGCGGCCGCCATCGCCCCAGACGATCCGCCCGATAGTCTGCTTGTCGCGGCAATAGCCAAGGCCGAGAGCGAAGGCCGTGATCCGCGGAAGGATCCCAGAGTGCGGCAGTTGAAGGAACGGAGCCGCGCCGAGGTCGTGTTAGATGGCCTTTATCACTCTTCTGTGAAATTTGGCAGCGTCCGTGCCGCTGAGGAATATCTGAGCCGAGCCTTGGGCAAACCAGTGACGCCCTTGGATGTAACTTCGACGGTCACTCACAAAACGGCTGAGGAACACGTTGAGGCGATTCTTGAGACGCTCGGCCGTGGGAAAGCAGATGGCGACAGCAAACTTCGCGTTAACTGAACTCGCTGCCCGAGTCGGCCAACTTAGCCGCGAAGAGTTGCTCTTGCTCGGTGCACAGGAGCTGGCGCAGATTCAGTGGACGCTTGACGATGCCCGAGCCGCGGAACCGATCGCGTCATTTGATGCCGGGCCGTTGTGGTGGTTGACCCGGCTCACGCAAACTGAAAATCCTCAGCACGAGGCCCAGGGCTTACCCTTCAAGGGCCGCTTCCCTGCCCGGAGTTATTTTGTTCCCCTGTTCGAGGCATTTATTGCGAGGCATGCCACGCTTTTCGTACCCAAGTCGAGGACCATGATGACATCGTGGGGCGCAATGGGATTCGCCACTTGGGCCGCTCAGTGGCGCCAGGAGGAAACCGTAATACAAACGGCCAACGAAGATAAATGCGCTCACCTGATCGACTACGTGCGTCAGTTGTGGGACAACCAAGAACCATGGTTGCAGCAGCGACACCGGCTCTCAAGGCGAAGTACTTTTGCAATCGCATGGGAGGGCGGCGGTGAGGTTGCTTCCATACCTTCTGGGGCTGACAAAATCCGCGCTTTCCATCCCACGACGTATGTGATGGACGAGGCAGCCTACTTACCTGAGGGCGAAGAGTGTCTGGCTGCAGTGCGGCCCAGTGGGGCACGCATCATTGCCATTTCCACTGCTCACCCCGGCTGGTTTGGCGATAGTTGTTCGTTGTAACGAGACGCAAGCATGAGGAGGGATATTCACGTCTTGGGATCAGTTCACTGGGCCTGTGTTCAGTGTCGATTGTGGGGGTATCTGCTGGACCTTTATCAGCCCAATCATCGTTAACAGTGTCATCGTGCGCTGGGCCTCATTCTGGAACTTCCACTGGCAGTTATCAAATCGGGCGTTCTCCATTTCGTAGGAACCGCCCGAATAAAAGATCGTACACTCCTTCAAAACGCAGTTGACGAACCAGCACTCTTCTAGCTGAAATGTTTGGCGAGTGAATGTTCTACCCTCGTATTTTGTGATCGGCATAGCGGTATCCTCCCCATTTTCATGGTAATATACCAAAGTTTAGGTATATATAAATTTTCGCTTGACGGGCGGTTTAGGTATGCCTAAAGTATATCAGGATGACTGAATGTCCCCCTTCTCTATCAGCTTCCGACTTGTGCCTGACGTGCGTCAGGGCAAAGGACGTGCAGTTGGTATGCTCGAAGGACATCCAGATTTATGCGCACAGACACTCATAACTTTGCCAGCGAAGGACGCGAAGTACCATAGGTATTCGATGGAGCGATGGACCTCTGGAATCGATGGGCCGCAAGAACGCTGCCACAAGTTTGACGGCACGGATTATTTTGTGTTCAAGAATGTAGGTAGGCAGCAGCGATTCTATGGTTTTTTCTGCCATCCAGTGCCGAAAAATAAGAGTTTCATTCTGTGCGTGCTTACAACATATGCGCAAAAGAAGGGTGATAGAACCGATCCGGCAGATTTGGGCCGGGTACAAGCGTGGATGGATGCACCGGCTACAAAATCAGCAATAAAACTCATATACCCCGACATTGAAAAGTCGGAAGAGGATTAAAACTAATGGTTACAACTCAACATTGGACGCAAAGTCTTGGAGATTTTTCATATTGGGTGTCGTCGGATTTCACCGCCCAAATTGAAACAAAACTTGAGGAGAAAGGCATCAGCAAGAGCACCTTTGCGAAGTGGCTCAATGTGTCGCCTTCTCGGGTGTCGCAGGTTCTTAACGATCCAGGCAACCTGACGCTTGGTAACGTTGTGAAATATCCCCGTGTGTTAGGCATGAAGGTTGCCCTTGTCGTATACGAGGACGACGACCCCGGCAATGGCCAAGGACCCATCAATGCAGACGTTTTCACAGGGTGCTGGGAACGCATGGGCCGCCCGCGAGAAATGTTTGATCTTGAGAACATGACGCAATCGCGGGGATGCTGGGTTGTCACTAAGACCGTCAGTGCCGTTAATGACCGCAGCAAAATAGGTGAGATCAAAGTTGAAGACACTGCCGCTGCTAATACGCTAGCTGCCGCCGCCACTGTTGGCGGAGAATGGAGGCGACGTGCCTGATGGACAAACGCAGCCAGAAATAAAACAGCAGCCAGTTTCTAGTGTTGCTCAAACGATTGTCACGTCCCACAAGCAGGTTGTCGAAGCATTGCTAAAATTGCACAACATCCATGAGGGGATCTGGGGCTTGTACATCAGATTCGGGATCGCAGCTACTAATGCTGGAGCAAATGAACAAGAATTGATGCCAGCCGCCATCGTCCCCGTAATGGAAATCGGTTTGCAAAAATTCGACAAGGAAACAAATATCTCTGTGGATGCCGCCAAAGTAAATCCCCGTTCTCAGGCTTGAACGGGGTCGTCGCATAGCTGGCTTAGTGCGCCCGACTTATAATCGGGTGAACGTGTGTACGCACGTTCGAGGTGTCAGGCTCCAAAGTAGACCTCCCGGTTTGCTGCTCGAAACCGCGCTTCTAGCCGAGCTTGAGCCGGGGAACTAAGCCTCTTTGGCGCGCCTCTGCGATCAGTACCAGGCCTTGCGGTGAAATCTGGAGCGCCCGCGCGACTCGAAGCAGAGTGGCGATCGTAGGTTGTTGGCCGATCTCCAAATCGCTCACCTGCTGCCTCGACGTCTTCATGCGGGTAGCGACTTGGGATTGACTCATCTTCCGAGATTCTCTGAGTAGCCAAATTGCGAAGCCGATTTCCATAAGGTTTCCTTCCGGGGGGTTGCCGAGTCTGAGAGGTAGCTTCCTCCCAGCTCCATCCATTGCGTAGACGCCCATATATTGCGTACGTTGTGATCCCGAGTCTCGCAGCAGCTTCTGTGATCGCCCGCGTGTCCATGCCACGCGAGCCGGGTTTGTTGCCGTAGTGCCTCCGTCCATCTGCCGGATCGCGGTTGTCCGGCAGAGGTTCCTTTGAGTAGTCGTAGTCGGGCGTGATGCTGAGAAACTCCCGGTGCATCCACGCCGCGCG
>Ga0209118_1001478_pt1 | contig 10879 bp, 11 predicted proteins | sample BlaSpr_A8_Ref_M1_FD_187988 | JGI IMG/M metagenome (GOLD analysis project Ga0209118, IMG submission 187988) | Forest soil microbial communities from Thunder Bay, Ontario, Canada - Black Spruce, Ontario site 2_A8_Ref_M1 (SPAdes) (version 2) | ecosystem: Environmental > Terrestrial > Soil > Boreal...
CGGCGTGGAATTTATTGGCCGCAACAGCACAACGATGTCATCCAGAAACTTCTCCGCAAAGCCCGCAAGGGCACGCGGATTATCTACATCCCCGGCAATCACGATGAATTCGTCGGCGGCTTTTGCGGCTACTACGGCCACATCGCCATCGAGAAACACGCGCTCCACATGACGGCGGCAGGCCGGCGCATCCTCGTCATTCACGGGCATGAGCTGGATACCGTGGTGCAGAATGCGCGCTGGCTCGCATTCGCCGGCGACGTTGGCTACCAGTTTTTGCTCGCGCTCAATCCGTTGATCAATTTCGTACGCCGCCGTTTCGGTCTCGGCTATTGGTCGCTGAGCGCTTATGCGAAGAAGCGCGTCAAAGACGCCGTCAATTTCATTGGCGAATTCGAGAAGGCGGTGGTGCGGTACGCGGAACGCTACGGCGTCGACGCCGTCCTCTGCGGGCACATTCACAGCGCCGGCATCCGCAAGATCGGTACGGTCGACTACTACAATTGCGGCGACTGGGTCGAGACTTGTTCCGCACTCGTGGAAACTCTCGACGGCGAGATCGAGTTGCTGAATTTCAATCCATTTCAATCGCCGACCACGTTGCTGGTGGAAACGCCGGAACTGACAGGAGCTGCACTATGACATCGATTAAATACAAGAGGACGCGTGGAAAAGCCGGGAACACATCTCCCGTAAGAGTGCTGGAGACGGAACTGGAAAAACTTCGGCAGGACCTGCGCGCGACAGTGCGGGCTTACGCCGCGCGCTTGGAGATTAATCTGGCCGAAAGCCGCGCCGCGCTGGGCTCGCTCAAGCCTGCCGAAGAGTTGTCGCGCGAGCGCCTGAATCAGCTGCGGGATTTGATGATTCACGTGCGAAAACGCAAGCTGAAGCCGGAGAAGGGGCGGCGGAAAGATCTGCGCAAGATCGATTCGCTCATCGAGGATCTGCAATTGCTGGTTCCGGACAAAGGCCAGCGCTAATGGGGATTTTGGCGCGCAAAATTATTCGCGGACGGCGCAGCGCGCCGTCCCTGCCAGCATGGGGTCGAGTCACTCTGATGTTGCTTTGCGCGCAGGCGGTGAACCAGGTCTGCGTGGCCGGTTCCGCGCCTGAAATTATCGTCAGCGTCTCGGACCAGGAACTGGCGCTGATCGCGCGCGGAAAAGTCGTGAAGCGGTTTCCGATTTCCACCTCGAAGTTCGGGACCGGCGACGCGGTGGGCAGTTATCGCACGCCGCTAGGCGAGACGTTCGTGAGCGCAAAAATCGGCGACGGGTTGCCGGCCGGCGCGGTGGTTAAGAATCGGAACGCGACCGGCGAGATCGTGAAGGCGAACGCGCCGGGCCGGGATGCGATTGTTTCGCGCGTGATCTGGCTCCGCGGCATGGACGGAACGACGGCGAACACCCGGGATCGTTGCATTTACATCCACGGCACCGCGGAAGAACAACGCATCGGACGCCGGGCCAGCTTCGGGTGTATCCGGATGCGTTCGAAAGATGTCATTGCTCTCTACAGCCTGGTCCACATCGGAACTCACGTGCGAATCTCCGCGAAGCCGCTTCAGGATTTTCTTCCACCTGAAGAACCGAGTCTTCTAGCCCGCGCAGATTAATTTCTGTAGCGGCGGTCTCTGACCGCCGAATCAGCGGTCGTTATTCGACGCCCGATGAGACGTGGGACCGCTTTCGGGTTCCCTGACGCAGCGGTTGGCGAGAACGCCAAGACCTGCACCCAGGATAGGCGCGATGAGATAAATCCACAGACTGGTCAGCTTGAGCGAGACGAGGGCGGGGCCGAGTGAGCGCGCCGGATTCATGGAAGCGCCGCTGATGGGACTGGCGAAGAGGGCTTCCAATCCGATGACGGCGCCGACGGCGATGCCAGCGGTGATTCCTTTTTCCGAGGCGCCGGTCGACACGCCCAGGATCACGAACATCAGAATGGCGGTGACCATTATTTCGAGGACAAAAGATTGAAGCACCGCACCCGCCGGCGTGGTGCTGCCAAGGGTGGCGTGCGTCGGGAAAAGGAATCGCAACAATAAACTCGCGACGATTGCGCCGCTGCATTGGCTCGCGAGGTAGGGCAACACTTGCGCGGCAGGCATTCGTCGCGCAGCGAAGAATCCGAGTGTGACCGCGGGATTGAAATGTGCGCCGGAAATGTCGCCGAGAGTGTAGATCATCGCGAGAACGATGAGGCCAAACGTAAGCGCAACGCCGACGTGAGAGACCGCGCCGCCGCTCACATCGTTGATGACGATTGCGCCCGTCCCGGCGAAGACCAGCGCAAATGTGCCGAAGAATTCGGCGATCAGTTTCTTCATTATCAGATTGGAACGTCTGCGCTCCGGAGGCAGACTTCTTCGCACCACGCTTTGATCTTCGCGCGGATTTCGTCTCGGATCTTCCGGACGCCCGCCATTTTTTCCTCGTCGGTTCCGGTCAGCGCCGAGGGATCAGCGAAGCTCCAGTGCATACGTTGGGCGACGCCGGGGAAAATCGGACAGCGCTCCGCGCTCGTTTCGTCGCAAACGGTGATGACATGCGAGAAAAGCTTTCCCGCCTTGAAGACATCGAAGACGGCGCGCGTTTCCTTTTTGGAAATATCGATCCCGGCTTCCTCCATGGCTCGGACGACGAAAGGATTCAACGTTCCCGGATCGAGGCCCGCGCTTTCCGCCGCGAAAAAATCGCCGCAGACGTGATTGAGCCACGCCTCCGCCATCTGGCTCCGGGCGCTGTTATGAATGCAAATGAAGAGGACGTTCGATTTCACGCGAAGATAAGACCGCGCGGAAAACTTATTTTATCGGAACGAAGCCAACATTGGCGACAATTTTCTGACCGGCGGCGCTCAGCGTAAAATCGATGAATGCCTTCACCAGGCCCGCCGGCTCACCATTGGTGTAAAAGAAAGTCGGCCGCGCGTAGGGATAGGTTTTCTTCTGCACGCTCTCGACTGACGGCAACGCGCCATCGATCGAGACCACCTTGATCCCTTTCGCCTTGATGTAAGCGAGCCCGACGTAGCCGATGCCGTTCGGATTCTTCCCGACTTCGGCGGCGATCTGCTCGTTGCCTGCCATCTTTTGCGCGGAGGGCGCGTAATCGCGTTTCTTCATCGCGAGCTCCTTGAATTCCGAATAGGTGCCCGAGGAAGTGTTGCGCGTGTAGATCGAGATGGCGCCGCCGGAACCGCCCACGGCGCTCCAATCGGAAACTTCGCCGGTGAAGATTTGTTCCACCTGTTTCTTCGTCAGGTTCTTGATCGGGTTCGCCGCATTCACGATGACGGCCACGCCGTCATACGCGACGATTGTTTCTTTCAAGGTCACGCCTTTCGCGGTCGCGGCCGCGATTTCCTCCGGCTTCGCGGGCCGGCTGGCCATGCCGATCTGCGCGGTGGAATCGATCAGCGCCGCGAAACCGGTGGTGGACCCTTCCGCGGCGATATCGAAGGTGGCATCCGGGTGTTGGGTTTTGAATTGCTCGGCTAGTTGCGGAACCAATTTCGCGCCGAGCGTGTCCGACCCTTTGATGACGAGTCGCTCCGCCTGCGCTGCGGTGGAAACGAAAATGAGGCCGACGGCGGCGCCGAGAGTGATGAATGTTGTTTTCATACGAGGTGGATTTCGATTGGTTTCTTTCTCTCATCCCTCACGATTCGGCGATGGCCAAGTAACATTCAGGTGACGAATGGCGCGCCGGCTGGCGCTGCCCTCCAAATGTCACACGAAAGATTTGACGGGTCCCGATCCCAAACCGAAACAAAGGAAGCCCCGGCAACATTTTTTGCGAACATGAGCTACGAGTTGCGACAAGACGAAACGCTCGGTGACGGCATTCGCCGCATCGTCTGCAAACAGATCGAAAACGCAATCTGCGCCGGCAAGGCGGAACAGAACGGCCAAGGCTCGCCCGTCCATGAAACGCGGAAGCATTTGAAGAAGGCGCGGGCGGCGCTGTGCCTTGTTTCGGGCGAAATCAAACGGGATGTTTGGAAACGGGAAGACCGTTGCCTGGCAAAAGTAGGCCGGCTTATTTCCGAAGTCCGCGATGCCGAAGTGCGCTTGGCGACGGTCCGGCAACTGCGCGAATTCGCGCGTGGAAAAAAGCGCAGCTTCCAGGAGACGGAAGAACTTCTCACCTTTGAGCTCGACAGTTTTCTGGCGGCGTTTTCCGAGTGGCCCCAGGAAGCGGAGGAAAGATTGACGCAAACGCTCGAGCGCATCCGGGAGTGGCCGCTGGACGATCTCGCTTGCAAACGGCTGCGGGAAAACGTGCAGCGAACTTACAAGCGCGGCCGCAGGGCCCTGAAGACGGCAATCAAGAAAACGAGCACGAAAAACCTGCACACGTTTCGCAAGCGGGCGAAGGAGCTCTGGTATCAGTTGCGGATTTTGCGTCCCCTGGCGCCCGCGGTTTTTCGGGAGCTGAATGACGAATTAAAAACGATCGGCCAGTATCTCGGCCAGGTTCACGATCTTGCTTTCGTCGCGCAGCGGCTTTCGTCGATCGGACCCGCGCGGAAGCAGGGCGATCGCATTCTCAAGGGTTCGATCGATTCCAGAGAAACGGAGCTGGAGGAGACTGCGCTCGCGCTCGGCGAACGATTTTATGCGGAGCGCCCGCGGCAATTCGCCCGGCGCGTTGCCAAATACTTTTCCGAATGGGAAATGGTGAAGGTGCGTTGTGCGCGGGCCGGCATTCGGTCGACTACTGCTGCGATCGGAACATAGATTTTCAATCTGTGCGCCCAGCGGAGTTTTACTCCGCTGAATCTCCGCTCCATCCCGAAACACGGGCAGAATGCCCGTGTGCCGCACAGGCTGGAAGCCTATGTTCCCGTGGAAACACGGACAGAATGCCCGTGTGGCGCACAGGCTCGCCGCATCGAGTCGGTCCTTTGGCGGACTGGAAGCCTATGTTCCGCCGTTCGCCGCCGGGACGAAATGCTGATGGCGGATGTCCTCGGCCGCCGCGGCATAAACCGCGTCCTCCGCCATGTTCGTGGCGTGATCGCCGACGCGTTCGAGGCAGCGCGAAACAAAAATCAAATTCAGATAGCCGCGCAGTTGTTCCGGATCTTCCGCCATCCGTTCGATCAGCCGGCGGCCCGCTTTCGCGTTCATCTCGTCCAACGCCTGGTCCCGCGGGACGACCGCTCGCGCGAGTTGCACGTCCTCGCGCACGTAGGCATCGATGGCGTCCTTAAACATCGCCATCGCGTGTTTGTACATCGGCGTGATCAATTCTGTCTCGGGCAACGGTGGGTGCTGGTTCAGTTTGCGGGCGCGCCGGGCGATGTTTGTCCCTTGATCGGCCATCCGTTCCAGATTCGACGAAAGCTTCATCGCTGAAACCACCCGGCGCAGATCGGACGCGACCGGTTGGAAACGCAGGAGCAGATCGATTCCATCCTTGTCGACTTGCTTTTCGAGTTGATCGATCTCTTCGTCGTCGGCGATCGCGATCGCGCAGAGCTCATCGTCGCGTTGCAGGAGTCCGGTGATCGCGCGATCAAGGCTGCGCTCGGTGAGGCTCGACATCAGGAGGACGTTGTTACGCAGAGAAGCGAGCGCTTCGTCGAAAGTGCCGAGAATGTGTTTGGGTGCGATCATTGGGGACGTGAGGCGTGAATCGTGAGGCGTGAATCGTTGCAGCGGGATTTAGCCGAAACGGCCGGTGATATATTCCTCCGTTTGACGTTGGGCTGGGTTGGAAAAGATTTTCGCGGTTTGGTCGAACTCGATGAGACGGCCGAGATAGAAGAACGCCGTGTGGTCGGAGCAGCGGCCGGCCTGCTGCATGTTGTGCGTGACGATCACGATGGTGTATTGCTGTTTTAGCTGGCGGATGAGCTCTTCCACTTTCGCGGTCGCGATCGGGTCGAGGGCCGAACACGGTTCGTCCATTAAAACGATCTCGGGTTCGACTGCGAGTGCGCGCGCGATGCAAAGACGTTGCTGCTGGCCGCCGGAGAGTCCATAGCCGCTGACGTGCAGCCGGTCCTTTACTTCTTCCCAAAGCGCCGCGGAGCGGAGACTTTTTTCCACCGCCTCGTCGATGAGGGAGCGTTTCGTGATTCCCGCGATGCGCAAACCGTAGGCGACGTTGTCGTAAATCGATTTCGGAAATGGATTCGATTTCTGGAAAACCATGCCGACGCGCCGCCGCAGATCGACGACGTCCACACCGGGTGCATTGATGTCGACACCTTCGATCCGGATCGTGCCCTGCGTGATGCGGGCGCTATCGATGAGATCGTTCATGCGGTTGAGACAACGCAGCAGGGTGGTTTTGCCGCACCCCGATGGTCCGATGAAAGCGGTCACCGCTCGCGCGGGAATGCTCAGGTTGATGTCGTGCAAAACCTTGTTCGTTCCATAAGCGAAATCGAGCTGCTCGATCTCGATCATGCCGCGCTCGGTTTCCGGTTTCGGAATCCGTTCGGGGTGGTTGACGATGGTCGGTGAGGTTGTTTCCGGCATTTCGAGGATGCTTACCATGAGAGACGACTCCGGCTGCGTTCCCGCAAGACAATCGACGTTAGCGCAATCAGCATCACAAGGAAAAGGAAGACGAACGCGCTGCCATACTGGACGCGCTCGGTGTATTCGTTCTGCGGAATTTTCGAGCTGACAACATAAATGTGATAGGGCAGGGCCATGACGCCCTGGAAAAAAAAGTCGGTGAACTTCGCCACCTGCCACGGCATTTCATCTTTCATGGCGTAGGCGGCGGTGAACATGATCGGCGCCGTCTCCCCGGCGACGCGCGCGATGCCGAGGATCGATGAAGTCAGAATGCCCGGAAGCGCGTAGGGCAAAACATTTTTGCGGATCGTCTGCCATTTGCTGGCGCCGAGAGCGAGCGAGCCTTCGCGCAAACCTTGCGGCACGGCGCGCAAGGATTCCTCGCTCGCGGTGATGATCGCAGGCAGCACCATCAAACCGAGGGTGAACCAGCCGGCAATGAGCGAAACGTTCCAGCCGAAAAAGATCACGAACAATCCGAAGCCGAAGAGCCCGAAAACGATCGACGGCACCCCGGCGAGATTGAGAATCGCGATGCGCACGAGCCGGATCCAGGGGCCGTTCCGGCTGTACTCACTCAGGTAAATCGCGCTGCTGATTCCAATCCCCAGCGCGAGCGCCATCGATCCGATCACGAGCAGCGCTGTCCCAACAATGCAGGGCCAAATGCCGCCCGCGGAATACGCCACGCTCGTCGCCTCCACTTCCACGCCGGCGTGCGCGCTTTTCCATTCTCGAAACTGACGGTCGCTCAGCGTCATTTTCTTCCCGTCGTGATCGAAGACGTAAAGCGTCTGGGGCGGCTCAGTCAGGAACGGAAGATTGATGAAAGGAGGAGTGGAAGTGAAAACGGTGCGGCTCCCTTTGATGCCGATGTCGAGAAAGATGTAGGTCGCGCAGGCGAGGATGAAGTACGTGGCCAGGCGAAAGAGCCAGAAGAGTGCTTGCTCGAGCAAACGTCCGCGGCGCCTTGAGGATGGAGAATGGAGGATAGAGGATGGCGAGTTGCTGCCATCTTTTTCCATTCTCAATCCTCTATCCTCCATCTTCGATTCTTTCTTCAGCCAATGCTCATCCGGTAACGAGCGACAAATTTTTGCGCGAGGTAATTGATCGCGAGCGTGATGGTGAAAAGGACAAGACCGACCATGAAGAGCGCGCGGTAATGCGTGCTCCCGCGCACCACTTCGCCCATTTCCTGCGCGATGATTCCGGTCATCGTATGCACGGGTTGAAAAATCGCGCCCAGGCCCTGGGTGAAATCCGGAATCGCGATCCGGTTTCCCGCGCAGAGGAGGACGACCATCGTTTCGCCGATGACCCGGCCCAGGCCGAGGAGCACCGCCGAGACAATGCCGGATAACGAAGCGGGGACCAGGACGCGGCCGATCGTTTGGAGACGGTTTGCGCCGAGGGCGTAAGAGGCTTCTTTGAAACCGCGCGGAACATTGCGGAGCGCGTCTTCCGCGAGCGTGAAAATCGTCGGCACCGCCATGAAACCGAGCAGGCAGCCCGCGGTGAAAATGTTCAGACGCTCGCTGATTGGGAAAAACGAAACCCACTGCAAGAGCGACGATTGCGAAGCGGCCCGCACCGCCTGGCCGACGACTGCGATTCCAAAAAATCCCAGGACCACTGATGGAATTGCGGAAATGAATTCGATGTATGGCTTGATCAGCCGCTTCTCGTGAACCGAGGCGATTTCACTGACGTAAATCGCCGAAGAGACGCCGAGCGGCACGGCGAAAAACAACGCGACAATCGAAACGAGAACCGAACCGACCAGCAAAGGAATGATCCCGTACCAATCCTGCCAGAAACTCGCCGTGACCCATTCGCGGCCGAAGAGGAACGAGCTGATCGAGCGATACCACGGGATCGGCGCGTCGGGCGTCCACGTCCGGAGTTTCTCCGAAGCGGCGGGCAGGCCCGCGAGATATTCACGCGTCCGCGTTTTCCATTGTTCGAAAGCTTTTTGTCCCGCCGGGTCCGGCAACGGTGGCGCTTCCGCGAGGAGATTGTAGAGCTTCGCTGTCATCTCCGCGCTGACGGATTCGAATTTCGCCGAGCCTTCGCGCAGACGTGTCAGCGCCGACGTGCGGTCGACTTCCGGGATCACGATTTTCTCTGCCGCAGTGGCGGCGCCGCTGCGTTCCAATTGCGAGCGTTGCGCCAATAGTTCGGCACGCGCAAAGAGCTGTTCTTTCAACCCGCTCGCCTGCTCGGTCAGGTCGGAGACGAGGCCGTGCAAATTGTCAGCCGTGTCGCTGAAAGCGCTCGCGAATTGATCGAAGGGCGCGAGCGCGGCGTTGATCTCTTCGAGCGGTGCGTTTCGCTTTTGGGCCGCGCGCACTTCGCCCAATCGGATCTCGCTCAAGCTCCGGGAGAGGGCTTCGTGTTTTGAGGCGACGCCGCGGATGATATCGACGTATTCGAGTCCGGCCTGGCGATAGAGGCGAAGGTTGGAGAGATTTTGGCCGAAGAATCCGAAACCTTCGCGGAAAAGGAAAATCGTGATGAGGGCGAGAACGATGACGGCGACGAGCGCGTTTCCGCCAAAGAACGCTTTGATGCCCTGTTCGACGACCGCCTGCGTCCGGCGCGATTTTGTTCGGGGCGGGATAAGGATGCGGGAATCAGCGAGTCCTTCCATGCGACAGCAACAATCGCGGAAGCGTCAGTCCCCCGGCAATCTGTTTAGTGTTACGTTTGTGTGACGATCAGTTCTGGGTAGCGCGCGCGTCTCGCATGCTGGCGATGGCGTCTTGCCATCGCGAACTTTCCTTCGAGCGTGGTCCACGGTGACGCCTTCAGAAAAGCCTGTTTCGGCGAGACGCCGAAACCAACGCGCGAGACGCGCGCGCTACCCAGAAAAGAAAATCAACTCTCCCGGTGCACGGGAAGAAAGACGCTGATTGTCGTTCCTTTGCCGGGCTCGCTCGCGGCTTCGACGGCGCCGCCATGAAGTTGCACGATGTGTTTGACGATTGACAAGCCCAGCCCCGTTCCACCGAGCTCGCGGCTGCGCGCTTTGTCCGCGCGATAGAACCGCTCGAAGATGCGTGGCAAATCGGCTTCGCGAATACCGATACCTTGATCGGCCACGCTGATGCGCACGCGGTCGCCGACGACTTCAGCTCGCAAAGAAACCGTGCCGCCCGGTTGAGAATATTTCACGGCGTTATCGAGGAGGTTGTAAATGACTTCCTGAAGCCGGCTTTCGTCGGCCTGCAAATGGGGCATGTCACCGGGGAAATTGAGATGCGATTTGAGCTGCTTGGCGGCAAACCGTTTTTCCCAGTCGCGCATGATCGCGTGGAGCAGTTCGGCCAGATTTACCTCGGACAAATCGAGTTCCGCTCCCGGCGATTCGAGTCGGGCCAGGCTAAGCACGTCCTCGACGAGCGCGTTCAAGCGATCGGAATGCCGTTCCATGATTTCGAGGATGCGGAGCAATTCGCCGGGCGGTTGTTGCGGATCGTCCAACAGCGTCTCGAGATAACCGCGGAAAATGGACAATGGCGTCCGCAGCTCGTGCGAAACGTTCGCGACAAAATCGCGCCGCATTTCCTCGACCTGGCGCAGTTGCGTGACATCGTGAAATAACACGATCGCCCCCTCCGTCTGCGCCGAATTCTCGCCCAGCGGAACCGCGCTCACCTCCATTTCCCGTCCCTCGCTCGGGCCGCGTGACATCCGGATCGATTCCCGTTGCGGCTCTCTCGTGCGGATCGCTTCCAGAACGAGACGATCGATCGAGGCGTGGCGGATTAAATCGAGCAGCGGCTGGCCGGCCTCGGCCTCCTCCAATCCAAACGACCGCCGGAATTCGCGATTCATCATGCGAACCCGGCGGCGATCGTCCACGACGACGAGACCGTCGAGCATCGCGCCGAAGACCGCTTGCACGCTGAATTCACCTTCGCGAAAGCGCTCTTCCAACTCGCGTTGGCGATCGGCGAGCCGCTCGAACGCACGTCCAATTGCGCGTGATTGCGGATTGGCGCTGATCAGAAATTTCCGTGGAGGGCGCTTGTCGACCACGGCCTGCGACAACTCTTCCACATTCTTCCACGGAGCAATCCATCGCCGCCAGACCACGAGCGCTGTCACCAGGAAGACCGCGACGAGCAGACAAAACGCAAACCAGCCCATGAACCCTCAGCTTTCCCGGATGCGATAGCCGAAGCCGCGCACCGTCTCGATGGCCGCGGAGGCTTTGCCGAGTTTTTTGCGCAGCCGGCGCACGTGCGTGTCCACGGTGCGCGTGTCGATCAAACTTTCGTAACCCCAGACTTCATTCAGGAGGCGGTCGCGCGCCTGCACCCGCCCTTT